>ERZ1026892.19-NODE-19-length-76179-cov-14.223635_pt1 | contig 76179 bp, 92 predicted proteins | sample MGYA00380176_ERZ1026892 | MGnify/ENA primary metagenome ERZ1026892 (study PRJEB33269, sample SAMEA4719812) | human gut metagenome | biome: human-associated habitat; feature: organic feature; material: feces | place: Cameroon | collected 2013-10 ... | reverse complement strand
GCGAGTTTGTTGAGGTGCCCGCAGCCCTCGGCGGCAAGCTCGTTGAGATTAACGCCAAGCGTGGCTCTAAGGTTTCGAAGGGCGACGTTATTGCCTACATCGAGCGCGAGCACGAGTAAACCTCTGAATACATATAAAAAATGTACGAACAGATTATTGACAAATACTACGGAGGATGCGACGAGCTGCGCCACATCCTCCTAACACACAGCCAATCCGTAGTGCAACGCGCGCTACGGATTGCTGCAAATCACCCCCAACTACACATCGACACCAACTTTGTACTTGAGGCTACCATGCTTCACGACATTGGCATCATACGTGTCGACGCTCCCGGCATCCATTGCCACGGCACTGAGCCATACATCCGACACGGCGTGTGCGGAGCCGAGATTCTGCGCAACGAGCATCTGCCCGAAAGCTACGCACGCGTGTGCGAGCGACACACCGGAGCCGGACTCACACTCCACGACATCCTGTCGCAAAACCTGCCCCTACCACATCACGACCTGCAGCCAGAGACCATTGAGGAGAAGCTTATATGCTACGCCGACAAGTTCTTCTCTAAAACTCATCTCGACCGCGAAAAAAACATACAACAGGCAGAGAAGAGCCTCGCAAAGTTTGGAGGCGACACCCTGGCACGGTTCCGTGAGATGAAAAGGCTGTTTGAGCCGGAATTGTAACAAATAACATTCATTAAAATTGAGAACTAAATCCGTCATAGCACTCCTTTTGTGTGTTGCCATTTTTGTGGTGGCAGCTAACGACACGCCCTTCGCACAACGAAAATTATCGCGAAAGACCACACTTGCTGACTCCATCACCAATGCCGACTCCACACGCCTCGACACCATAGCAGCCCATCTGGCCGACTCGCTCGAAGCCAACCAGCCCGACACCACCAAGATGGACTCTATGCAGCTAGCCATCTACCGACACAACAAGGCTATCGACGACTCCATACACCTCGACTCGCTCAACCGACAGCGAGCCAACGGTATCAACTCGCCCGTGCAATACACAGCCAACGACTCGCTGGTGTACGACGCCACATCTAAGACCGCACGACTTTACGGACAGTCTACCGTAAAGTACGAGAACATGGACCTGGCTGCCGAGAAAATTCACATGAGCATCGACTCGTCCCTGGTGCACGCAACAGGCGCCAAGGATCCAACCGATACCACCGGACACACCCTTACCGGCAACCCCATCTTCACCATGGGCTCCGACAAGTACGAGAGCGACACCATGGCCTTCAACTTCAAAACCAAGAAGGGACTTATCTCCAAAGTCTACACACAGCAAGAGGAGGGTTTCCTTCAGAGCGAGCTGTCAAAACGCAACGCCAACGGTGACATCTATCTGCAACACGGACGCTACACAACGTGCGACGCCAAGCACCCAGACTTCTACATTGCACTCTCGCGAGCCAAGGTTCGACCAGGCAAAGACGTGGTCTTCGGACCGGCCTATCTGGTAGTGGCCGACGTGCCCTTGCCGCTTGCCATCCCCTACGGCTTCTTCCCCTTCACCAAGAGCTATTCGTCGGGATTCATCATGCCTACCTACGGCGACGAGAGCGCACGCGGATTCTATCTACGCGACGGTGGCTACTATTTCGCCATCAACGACAAGTGGGATCTTAAGCTCCTGGGCGAAATCTACACCAAGGGATCATGGGGCGTGTCGGCGGCAAGCAACTATAACAAACGCTACCGCTACTCGGGCAGCTTCTACTTCAGCTACCAGGACACAAAGAACGGCGATAAGGGAATGCCCGACTACACCAAGCAAACATCGTTCAAGGTGCAATGGAGCCACCGACAGGACTCCAAGGCCAATCCCTACAGCTCGCTGTCGGCAAGCGTCAACTTTGCAACATCCAGCTACGAGCGCAACAACCTCAACTCGCTCTACAACCCGCAGACGCTTACACAGTCTACCAGAACTTCATCCGTGTCGTGGAGCACAACATTCTCAAGCATCGGCCTCTCGCTCTCAAGCACGGCCAACCTCTCGCAGAACATGCGCGACTCTACAATATCCATGACGCTTCCCGACCTCAACATTTCGCTCTCGCGCTTCTACCCCTTCAAGCGCAAGCACATAGTCGGCGATGAGCGATGGTACGAGAAAATATCCATGTCGTACACCGGACAAATATCCAACAGCATCAACACCAAGGAAGACAAGCTGATGCACTCTAACTTGGTGAAGGACTGGCGCAACGGATGGAACCACAACATACCAATATCGGGCAATTTCACCCTGTTCAACTACATCAACGTGTCGCCATCATTCAACTTCCGCGACCGCATGTACACACACAAGGTAATGCAGTCGTGGGACGCTGCCAACCAGCGCGTGCAAAACGACACAATCTATGGATTCAACAACGTCTACGACTACAACTTCTCCATAGGCCTGTCTACCAAACTGTACGGATTTTTTGTACCCAACCGCAAGATCTTCGGCGACAAGTTCCAAACCATACGCCACGTCATCACCCCAACAATCAGCTACAGCTACGCGCCCGACTTCTCGGCAAGCCGCTACGGCTACTACAAAACCTACCAGAAGACCAATCCCGACGGATCGGTAGAACTGGTGGAATACTCGCCCTACAACGGACAACTCTACGGCGTGCCAGGCAAGGGCAAGACTGGTAACATCTCGTTCGACATTTCAAACAACGTGGAGATGAAGATTAAGAGCGACAAGGACTCTACAGGAATCAAGAAAATCAGCCTTATCGACGAGCTGGGACTTGCCATGAGCTACAACATGGCAGCCAAGGAGAAACCCCTGTCCGACCTCACCATGCGCATACGCCTTAAGTGGTGGAAGAACTACACGTTCAACATGACTGCCGTATTCGCATCCTACGCCTACGAGCTCGACAAGAACGGACATCCATACGTTGGCAACCACACCCTGTGGGGAATGGGCAAGTTTGGACGCTTCCAGGGCACATCCCAGAACTTCTCATTCACGCTCACACCCGACAAGCTTAAAAAATGGTTCGGCGGAGGCGACGACGACGACCGCAAGAACAAGGGCAACAAGGACGAAGAGGAGGGCGTCGACACAGACATCGAGTCGAACGTAGACGACACAATGATAAACGCACAGCGTGGAGCTAAGAAGAAGAGTGGCGGCGGAAAGGCCGAAACCGACAAAGACGGATACATGCGATTCTCTATGCCATGGTCACTCACATTCGGCTACGGCATCACGATGAGAGAGAACACGGAGGGCAAGTTCAACACCAAGTCGATGCGCTACCCCTACAAGTTCTCGCAGAACCTCAACGTTAGCGGCAACATACGCCTGAGCGACGGCTGGAACATATCGTTCTCATCGGGCTACGATTTCGATCAGCACGACCTCTCGATGACCACAGCCTCGCTGCAACGCGACCTCCATTGCTTTAACATGTCGTGCTCGGTAGTGCTTGCGCCATACACCAGCTACAACTTCTCGTTCCGCTGCAACGCCTCTACCCTGACCGATGCTCTGAAGTACGACAAGCGCTCGGGCTACAGCAACGCCGTGCAATGGTACTAATAATTAAAAAACGGCCATTCGTACCGTTATCTTAAGATATTTTTGTACCTTTGCAACTGCCAACCACAACAATGGCACGAATTAAGGGGCCTCGTAGCTTAGCTGAATAGAGCGTCAGATTCCGGTTCTGAAGGTCCAGGGTTTGAATCCCTGCGAGGTCACTTTTTGACAATATTGCTTTTTATTTGATTGTATCGCTAACAGCTTCTTTACCAAGCTGTTAGCGATATTATGCTTTGTGTAAGCTGCTGCTAATAAACGAGTTACACCGTAAACGCGTACGTAAACAAGTTTATTTCACAACGTTCGGGTACACCAGTGTTTATCAGCTTTCTCGCGAATTTGGACGCTTTTTCGATTTGCAAGTTCTACCCTCGTTCTACCGCCATCAAGAAGTGTATTACCAAATACGTGATTGTTTTCCCGAAACATTATAAACATTTTAAAACAATTTGTGTACTATGGCAATTTTGAAATTTAACATTGTTTATGACAGAAAGCACGTTACAAAGAATGGAAAGCAAGGTTCTGTTGAAATTCGCTTTTGTTTGAATCGCAAACAGAAGTATTTTTCTACTGGCATTAAAGTCTTTGCCAACGAATGGGACAATCAGGCATGCAAGGTTATTCGCCATCCTGACAAAAATGAATTTAACCAACGTCTCACGGCTATCCGAATCAAGGCTAACAAGATTGTGAACAAGGCCTATGACGATGAAGACAACTTCGACTTTAACCTACTTACTCGTATGTTCCGGGGTGAGCCTGCCAAGAAAATTGATTTCCCTACCTATTGTGAGCAGCGCACAGTAGCACGTCGTGTATCTGAAAGCACAAAGACCCGTTATCGTGTCTTTACTCGCTTCTTGCACTCATGGGGTAAGATAATCTCTTTCTCGGACCTTACTGTTGCTAAGGTTCGTGCAATGGATGAATACTTGCATACTCGAGAGATTGCACCTGCTACTATCTACAACTACCACAAGTATCTGAAACTTTTTATCAACGATGCAGTAATAGATAATCTTGTTCAAGAAAATCCGTATCGTCGTCTTAGCTTCAAAATACCTCGTGGCGACAAGCAGTATGTCGATTGTCTCACTGTTGAGCAGTTCGAGGAAATCCGTTCCATTACCGTCTCCACTCCTCACCTCGCTAAGGTTCGCGACCTCTTCCTGTTCCAGTGTTACACCGGACTCGCCTATTCCGACCTTATGGCGTTTGACTTCAACGAATGCGACCTCGTAGACGGAAAGTATCTCTACCACGACCGTCGTGTCAAGAATAGTGTAGACTTTGTTCTCCAACTCCTTCCCCAGGCAGTGGAGATACTTGAAAAGTACAACTACAAACTTCCTCAGATAAGCAACCAGAAGTACAACGACTATCTTAAGGTTATAGGCTTAATGATAGGTGTCAATAATCTTCATAGTCACATGGGAAGAGCCACAGCTGCCACCATGTTCCTCTCCAAGGGTATGCCTATCAACATTGTCTCCAAAGTCCTCGGGCATACTAATCTCCGTCAGACCCAACGCTATGCACGCACTCTTAGCCGAGATGTTCGTGCTGCCTTCGACGCTCTTGAGAACAAAATCTAATATAATTAGGTAGCGGCTTAATTGTCGCTACCTATTTTTTATTTTTGCAAAAGACGAAATACCGAAAATCCTATGCCTTTTAACATTAAATTTGCGAATAAAAGAATTATCATGATAGATACAAGGAGTGTTTTATACGCAATTACCGGGGCTTTCTTAGCCCTTCTCAGCCCAATTCGGGACTTCATGCTTGCCATGCTAATACTGTTTGTCGTTAATTTTTTCTTCGGATTGCTTGCAGACATAAAGTGTGGCGCGGATTGGTCTTGGCGCAAGGCAGGCATGTGTTTGGTCTATTGCTTCATCTTTTTTGCCACGGCTGCATCTATGTTTATCATCGGTCACTTCATGCACTCAGAAGAGCAAGCCCTTGCTTGTGTCAAATACGTTTGCTTTATAGCCATTGGTGTTTTTGGTACTAACATTTTACGCAATGCGCGAAGCCTTTGCACACCTGGTTCCTCGTGGCACAAGCTTGTTTCCGTGTTGTATTACATTCTTACCATTAAGTTTGTTGAGAATTTTAAATTTTTCAAGAATTCCGAACCTGAACTTGAAAAGGAGGAGACAAAATGAACATAACCAAACAGCAGCTCTTACAGATTGTCCCTGATGCCGGAAGTCGCATCAATAAGTATATCAACTACATCAACGGCTATGCCGACACATTCCATATCGACACTCCTCTTCGTATGTGCCACTACCTCGCCCAGATTCTTCATGAGTCAGCAGAGTTCAAGTATACTGTAGAGCAAGGTCCTACTCATTACTTCGACAAGTACGATACAGGACGCCTTGCTAAGATGCTCGGCAATACACCCAAAAAGGATGGCGATGGCTATAAATATCGTGGTCGTGGCCTTATCCAGATTACAGGCCGTGCAAATTATTCCGCCTACAACAGCTCCAGTTACTGCAAAGGCGACGTTCTCCGTAATCCAGACCTCCTGGCAGAACCTCTTGGCGCTGTCAAATCTTCCATGTGGTTTTGGCTTACCCATAATCTCAACAAGTATGCCGACAAGGACGACATTCTTAAGATTACAAAGATTATCAACGGTGGCACCAATGGCCTTGACAAGCGCAAGATGTATCTCGAAAGGGCTAAGAAGGTTTTATTAAAACAGTAAGGATATGGTTACAAATGATTATGATCCACGTGACAGAATACGCAAGACAATAGGCGATTTGTATTGGCTTATTGTAATAATAATTATGTACATAGTCCTTGTTTTGTGCTGCTCCAGCTGCACTACCTCTAAGCCTGTAGTCCTCGAACGCACCTATCACGACACGGTACATATCAACAACCTTCGCCTTGATAGCGTCTACATGCACGACTCTATCTATTTCGAGTCCATTGTCAAAGGCGATACCATATACCGCACCAAGGAAATCACCCGTTGGCGCGACCGTGTCTCTATAAAGCACGATACAATCTACACTGTAAGAGAGAATAAGGCTGATATATCTGTTCCTGTCGAACGTAAACTATCTTTATGGAAGCAGTTCGCCGTACCTCTAATTTCGATAGTCCTTATGATAACAAGTACAGTAAGCTTAATATGGCTTATACATCGTAGAAAATAACCTATGGGAGTCCTCTTAAAATCCATCCGCAAGATTCTCGTCGAACTTATCGACCGTATCGATAGTGGCGAATGTGCCACTACTGACGAGCAGGAACGCATGTTCCTCGACCTCTGCACGATGATTGCCGACAAGGACCGTCGTGTCTCCAAATACGAGGCTTGTCGTTATCTCAATATGTCACGCGCCAAGTTCGACCGTTATGTTGCTGATGGGCGTCTTCCGCACGGACGGAAGACTGCCGGGTTTAAGGAACTTTCATGGAGTCTGTCTGAACTCGATTGTTGTAAGATTACATAATATTATTGTTATATAAGATTTTTTTCATATGTCTTCGAGCCGTTCTGTTGTGAAACAGGGCGGTTTTTTGTTTCCGTGAGCATCGTTCTCCTCATTTGAGCATTGTTAGGCGCACCTCTATATAATATGTAAATTTGCGTCAAGTCTCAATGTTGGGGCGAAATTTAAATCTTACTATTATGTCTGAAACAAAAACTTATGTATTCGGCAATGACGGACAGTGTGGCGGTGGCGGCATGATGAGCATGTTAGCTCCTCTTCTTCAACAGCGAGGTCTCGACCCTAATCTTCTGTTGGCAATGAATCGTGGTGGAGGCTTCGGTAACGGCGAAGGCTCTTGGTTCATTTGGCTCTTGTTTATCCTCTGCTTCTGTGGCTGGGGTGGTAACGGATTCGGCTTCGGAGGCAACGGTCGTGGAAACATTGCCAACGAAATCAACAACGACTACGGACGCTCTCTGCTCATGGACGCTATCGGTGGCAACCGCAACGCTCTGTCTAATCTCGCTACTCAGCTCAACTGCACCGAAGGACAGATTCAGTCGGCTATTTCGGCTCTCACCTCACAGGTCCAGTCTGTAGGCAATCAGGTGGGTATGTCTGGTATGCAGACTATCAACGCTCTACAGCAGGGCAATATGCAGATTGCTCAGCAGCTTGCTAACTGTTGCTGCGAGAATCGTCTTGCCATCTGTCAGCAGACTAACGCTCTCCAGAGTTCTATCAACAACGTGGCTAACGGACAGGAGCGTGGTTTTGCTAACGTGGCTTACGAGACCCAGCGTCAGACTTGCGACTTGCACAACGCCATCAAGGATAGCACACAGACTCTCCTCGACGGTCAGAAGCAAGCCGAAATGCGCGAAATGCAGAGCAAGCTTGATGCTCTTCGTGAGGAGAACAGCACCTACAAGTCGTCTGCCATGACTTCACAGATTGTCGGTCAGGCTCTCGCTCCCGTCAATTCTGTTCTTGCTGGCTTGCAGAAGGAGGTAAATGCTATCAAGTGTGCCCAGCCTAACACCGTGACAGTACCTTATCAGCCGTTTGTTACTGTCCCCAACTGTGTCGCAGCTCAGTACGGCCTTTACGCCAACGCCAACGCTAACGGCTTTTGGGGTTAATGAGAAAGGAGGGTTCTATATGACACCTATTTGGAATTATCCCTTCTCATGGGTCAACCGCCGTGGTTCCGCTGCAGTAGCTTCCACTGCCGTAGCGGTCTCTGCTACAGCTGTCACGTTCTCCTTCCGCAACCATGCTTTTGCATCGGTCAACTATCGCGGAACGGTCTTCGTTAAGCTGGCTCAGGCCATCCCTACTGGCACCACTGGCACGCTCCCTATTCTCTTCGAGACTAATGGAGCCACCCAAGCCGTCACTAAGTACAACGGTGCTCCTCTTACCGTCGCCGACCTCCCTGGCACTGGCATCTACCAGTTCTGGTTCGAACGCGACACTAACACCCTTCAACTCATGTCTTGACGGGTATTGTCTAACCTATTCTAAAAGAAAGGATTTCTTATGTTCAGCGGTTTGCGTACTAATAGTGTTTTTTATGTGCTTGACAAGAGCAACGAGCCTAAATTGCAGATTGGACAGGTTGTTTCCGTTTCCAATCCTCAGCCTAAGTTCCCCACCTATCAGCCCGGACAGTTCTCTCCTCAACCGATGGAATCTGTTGTTGATGTGCGTGTTAAGCTTACCGATGGTGAAATGGATTTCAAGCAACTTCCTTCCAACGGTCAGATTGCCAACTCTGGCTCCCTTGTTGTGTCAGAGTCACGCGAGGCTATGTCTGCCGAGGTTGAGGCTATGCTCCGCCAGTCTCGTCAGATTCTCGAGAGTGTTGACTATCATCGTTCTGTCGTCTCTTCTTGCGAGTCCATGCTTGCCCAGCTCAACCCTCAAATAGCCGAGAAGAAAGCGCAGGAGCAGAAAATCTCACAACTCGAGACTAAGATGTCTGGCATCGAAGGTACTCTCTCCAATATCCAGGGTATGCTTGCTCAGGCTCTCAAACCTAAGGCATAAGGCATCCTTTCTCTTAGAAACTTAAAAACATTACGACTATGAATTTTGTTGTTGAAATTACAGAGGATAAGTTCTCCGAACTCACCGAGAACGCCGAGAAAATGCTTCGCTATGGAGGCAAGGTCATGTCCTGTCTCGACTCTATCAAGCGTGAGCGATATGGCGAGCGCAGCCCTATGCCCGACTATCGCAGCTCCGACTATCGCAACCGCGACCAATATCACCCCCGTCCCGATTATCGCGAACGTGAAGACTTCGCAGACAACCGCAGACAACGTGATCGTCGCGACTACGATAACGATTACTAATGTATAACTCGAGGAGAGTGCAGCCCTATAGCTGTTACTCTCCTCTTAATCCTATTTCACACATGAAATCTCGTCAATCTTTTTCACAATACGACTACCGTCCTCCCGAAATGCTTGCCTATCTCCGTCACTATGGCTATCATTTCTCGCGCCGTATGCACGACTTCGCTGTCTCTCGTATGCGTCGGGACAACAAGCCTATCACTCCTTGGACTAAGGAGAAGGTCGAGCAAGTTATCCACAAGTACGGCATAACTCTCGAAAACGCCATTGCCTACGACCATGTCTATGTCTTCAATATGGCTCTTGCCGATTTCTACGGCTCCTCCATAACCGACGAGCGTGCCCTTGCTCTCTTTGTCAAGGATTACGTCGATGACGAAGATCAGCCCGACGGTTTTATCTTCAATCGTTTCTATGCCGATTGTGCCCTTTCCGGCACGCCTATCCCATGGGAAGATATTTTAGACCCCTCATAGCCTATGCGCTCGCAGCAAATTTACCTTCATTCCTACGATTGGACGGTGCAGATATTTTATAATGTCCCTCCTTCAAGGGTCGATACTATCCGCAGACATCTTCAAGCTCTCGCCTGTCACTCGCGTCCTCTTGAAGATGCCTGTATTCTTGTCTCTCAATCTACCCCTGATACTGCTTTTACCTATACCAACATTTCTCTTCACCGCACTCTCATCGTTCTCTGTCCCTCTTCTTCTCCCTCTCAATTTCTCAACACCCTCACCCACGAACTTCTCCACGCCACAACTCACATATCCGATTACTACCACATTCCTCTCAACACCGAACCTCCCTGTTATCTCCTTGGTTCTCTTGCCCAGGCTTCTTATTCTATAGCGCAATATTATTTGTAAACAGGTTTACGTCTTTTGATGATATTCCTTGGCTGTCTTACAGATATTTAGTACTTTTGTAGCACGCAATAATAACTAATTTTAACAACAATGAAAGTACTCTTTCTTTCCCTAATGTTCCTCGCTTGCGCTACAGGCGATAGTGTCTACATTTGCACCGGGCCACAATCCAAGCGCTACCACAAATCCGCATCATGCAAAGGCTTGCGCAATTGCAGCCGAGAGATAAAACAAGTAACTCTCGAACAAGCTAAGAAGTTACACAAAACTCCATGTCATATTTGCTATAAACATGATCGTCAACAATGAGAATATTTAAAGATTTGATTCCGCTTCTTGTTTTGTTATTTGCAAGTTGCCTTATGTTATCATGTGGAGAATCCAAAGAAGAGCTCCGTCAACAAATAGCAGAGCGAGAGGCTGTTATAACACGACAACAACAGGAAATTTCAGACTTGGAAGATAAGCTTCAACAAATAAACGAATACGCATCTAACGCACAATCTTCAATAGATAATATGCGCGATTATGTTGACAGCTATGATTTAGATGATGCAGAAAGTGAAATAGATAATATATACAATGAATCAGAATATTAAAGTTTCAAAATTATCACTATTAGCAATAGCAATAATTGCAAGTGTTTCATCGTGTTCAAAAACCCGGCTCTCGGATTATATCTATTGTGAGCGCAATCCTATAACACATCAGAATATAATTCATACTAATTCTTCTTGTTCAAAAATTCGTTATGGATATAAGATTAAAATGACCTCGTACTACAAATATACAGAAGGTTATGATGTTTTTTGTCCTGAATGCTGCTATGAGCCTGATGTTATTAGAATAACTAAAGGCGAAAACTTACAAAAATAAGTACAATATATTTTAATTTATACTAATTCTTAATACGCAAACTTGGTCACTAAACTAAGTTTGCGTATTTTTGTATCACAAAACCTCTTAAACCGTTTTCCTTGAATGACAAAAAATAATTACGATATTACCCGTATGCAGCGCGAGGCTCTTAGAAAAGCCTACTGTGATGTATGCAAGCACTCCCGTCCGTGGAGTCAGCAAGACGCATACGTCAAGACTGCCAAGCATCCGGCTCCTCGTTATTATATCACGGCTAAAGAGGCTTACGAGAAACTTCGACGCATGGCCGTTGGCGACAACTCTATTGTCGATGCTTTAGGCGACTCAAAACGTCGGCTCTACTATTCGCTGTTCGAACGCATGAAGGAACTCTCACAGCGAAAGGAGTATGTCAACAAGTCCCTGTGGTTTCTGTGCCCTATACTTGTCTCGCTCCCGGCTCCAGAGTTCTTCTTGTCGCCACGCACGGTTAAAGATATATTTGTTAAGTACAGACTCTATGGAAAGGATTTCCGACATCGTGAAGTGTATGGCAGTGGACGTAAAAGCAAAGCTACTGTTAACGATACTTAGTCTCTTCGGTTCGCTTCCTTATAGAGGTATGGGGGGTCTGGCTAACGATAGTCTGATCCCCCACCTCACTTACAGCTTCCAACACGCCAACATATGGCACATGCTTGCCAATTTGTTCGTTCTGTGGAACATCAAGCAAAAGATGAATGTCGTGTCGGGCTTTTTGATTGCCGTAGCTGCGAGCTTCTTGCCTATGTCTACAGATAGGTCAACTGTCGGTATGTCGGGCTTGCTCTTCGCCATGTTCGGCATTATGTGGGGCAAGCGAGGCGACTTCAAAGGATGTCTTAAGGCTGGTATGCCCGTTATCCTTATAATGATGTTGATACCAGGCATTAATGGCCTGCTTCACCTTTATTGTTATTTGTTTGGTTACATTTGGTTTAAGTTGTTTTCATATACTAAGAAGGTTTTATTAGGTTAGTTAAGAAAGTGGTTTAATACATTTTTCATTGAAATTTATAAGTAGAAGAAGGCAGTCCGTGATGGATAGCCTTCTTTTTTATCTCATCTTTTCCGTAAATAGTGGCTGAAAATCCACAACCGTTCCGGCAAACGCATCCGTAGCAAGCATATTGCTTAGCTTATAACTTAAGGTGTAGTATTTCCATGGCTTGCCGTGCAACGAATGTAGCTCACACCAGTTCCTACAATCGTTTGAGCCATATATACGTAGCGCTATCTTGCCGTTCGCCGTATCAAAGAGGTGCAATATCTGATGTATTGTCTTTAGCTGCAACGACGAGCCTAACTTCAGAGGACGTGTCGTAAATGTTCCGCTATATAGTGTTGTGTCGTCATTGATGTCTGGCTTCGATGTTAGTGATAGTACAGTCGCGTCATTGAGCTGTATGATGTTGTCGGGATAGTTATTCACCACAGCAATCACCTTTCCTGGCAACGATGCCTTGGCGAAGGTTCCGTCATGTATCGAATATACATATTCATATTGCTCCTTGGGGTTGATGATATGCAGAAGCGAGTCACGGTAGTCGTACGCTATTAACGAATCTCTAAGGTACCCAAGGAAGTCTCCATTGCCTACTTCAAGAAATTGCGACGGGTTGCGTCCTCGTAATTTGTCCGACACACAAGTCACCTTTCCTCCCGACACAGCCATAAGACCCTTGGCCGAAGCGAAGAATACAACACTGCCCGTTGGCGTTATCGATGCAGCATTGTTGCACACCTCGCGCGATATGGGGTAACTCGCTGCATACAATCCTTCCGAACTTACCGACATGCCATAAATGCCTTCCGTCGTGAAAACTAACAGAGGGTACTGGCCAAACTGTCCTTGTGATATTGGCTCTGTGTTGGCTACTATGCCGAGTATGTTGCCCGTGCCTACTGTGTTGTCTCCTGAGGCTTGGAAGACAAAGGGATTGTTCACTATTGAGGTGAATATCTGTGATGATAGAAACTCGTAGGCTGTTGGGTCTGGCGAAGGGCGGCTCACGTTCTCATTCGTAATCGTTGAATACAGAGGCAGTGTGCGGAATGCGTAGGCTCCATTAAGGCGCTCATGACGCTGTAGGGGTATACGGAAGCTTGCTGCACTTTTTGAGTCGTATACTATTACCTCGGTAGCATTCGTATCGGGATAGTAGAACCATGAGTTGGCTACCTCTTTTAGTGTTTCTACCATGTCTGATACTACCCATGTGTCCATTGTGTCGCTTACGATGTGCACAAAATACTGCAACCTGCAATCTCGCTGCACTATGTCCGAGTTGGCGATGAACGACGAAAAGCCTTTGAATGGATAACGCTTTACCCCAAAGAGGTTTAGTCGTTTGTTGTACGTATACATACTCTCTGGTTTCATCGTTGTCCATCCGTAATAATCGTCTACTGACAGTTGCTCCTGTTGTAACAGTGCGCTCACTACTCCTTGCTTTATTGGCGCATCCTTCCATACTGTATTGTATATCTTATCTATCTTTACAGAGAATAGTTTAAAGAACTGTGTCTTTGCCAGCAACTCGTCTATTATCTCGTCCTCTGTCTTGAACTTTTTGGGCAATACAATATCTCTTGCCGGGAATGTCTTGAGGTTGAATACTATCTTCTTTCTTGCATTACCTCTGAATACAGCCTCGTCATATCTCATTCCTAAGAAATCTACTACCTCTGTATTGTTTGTTTGTTCCGGATTCATGATGCTCCAATTGTCGTCTACATTAAAAGGTAGCACCTCGTCCGAAGCGAACACTACTATATCCTTCACTATGTCGCTCCACTCGTCTATGTCTTCTCCACCTACCTGATATTGCAGTTTTACGTACGAAGGACAATAGAGTAGTTTTAACGCCGAGCCTGTATCCTCCACTACCTCATGATTTTTCCATCCTACGGGCACAATGTAGTTGTTGCGTGTTATCGTAGGAAACACAGCCACGGGTGCCGATATACGTGCATAGGTACCGTCGAAAAGGCGTAGCGCAAATCGCACAAAAAAGGGGAATGCAAATGCGTTTTTCTCCTTGACAAGGTTTAGTATCAGGGATACATGGCCAGATATGGCTGTCTGCAAGTCGTCCACACGGTCGTCCTTTGGTCTGAATGTTTCGTATCTGGTGCCTGCTTCTAATGCGTTGCTACCAAGATGACTGAATGATCCGTCGTCGTTGTAGTAAGCACCAACAGTCGGATGGTCTACCAGGTAGTCTATGTCGCACAATTGGCTCTTCTTGGTTACAAGCGACTCGATGATAGGTGCCGAGGTGCGAAAGCTTACCCTTGGCCTTGGCAACTCATTGCCAAGACACTTGTACGTTCCTCCTTTATATAATAGGTATACAAAACCTTTGTCTGTGGCCACAATAAGCGTATTGCCTACCGACGATATGTTGTTAAGGCTACCTATTGATATACCTTCCTGTTGGGGTTTGTTTATTGACGATTTCTCGAAGTCTACTTTTGCAAACGTTATATTACCGTGTTCCTTATCGTATAGAATAGCATTGCAGTAGTCCGGACCTTTGTGGATGTAGACTATTTTGTTGAATGCGGTACCTGAAAGAGGAGAAGGTGATTGTATCGGGTGCATTTCGCCTGACTTATACACCATTCCTACCAACTCTACAAGCTCCGTATCATCTGTCAACATCCCCGATGGCGATGTTGTTATTCCTTTTGAGTATGATAGCGATTTCTGCATATCTGTTTTATTTTTATATTGATGCCTCTGTCTTCACTCCGTCCGAATGTCCTCTTAGGCCTTCGTCTGTTCTCCACTTAGGCATTTCCATTTCATGTGTCGATACATATAGGGCTATGGCTGTTGACATCAGTACGTCGTCATGATTGCCCGAGCCTTCGATGTTTCCAAGCGAACCGTCCTCTTTTCTCTCGTAGATACGTAGCTCATGATACATTTCTGTGTCTGGCTCATGCCAGAGTCCATCATCCACAAAAGCCTCAAGGTTATCTATCAGCCAGCCTTTCGTTATTTTATTGGTCTGGAATCCATACTTGGCAAGTACATTGCCCGTCGTGTCCTCAGGCGACGAGCGCCTCTGGTACAGGTTGGGATAGTAGTCCGCTATCTCATTGATTATAGAGCCGAAGTGGTCGCCCTCCGTATTATTGTTCTTCTCGCGGTCGGCCGTGTTGCTCTCTATCACAAGCAGCGCATCGTCGTAATAGTGAGCAAGAGCTGCTGCCTTCCACGCAAGTACGTCATGTCTGCAATGCCCTCTGTATCGGGCTACCACACGTGGCTTATCCTTCATTGATGGCATCATGCCCATTCTGTCAAGCACGGTCATTACGGTATAGTCCGATGTTGACGACTTGCCGCCAATATCCACGCTCACCACATATCTGTCTGCCACGCGCAGTATCTTGTTGTTCGGCAAACTCCATATCTTCAACTCGCCCTCTCCGTCTTCTCTTATCGTTATCTTCGCGTTCTTTATCGCCTCCGTCGATTTCTCGCCAGTGGTTACAATGTCTGCTATGTACTTCGGCTTCTTTACCTCTCCCTGTCTTAGGTCGTCTATAGAGTATGGATTAAATACAAGGTTACCCGAGTTTCTGAATGCTTCTTCCTCGTCGATTGGTGCCTCTGTCGCACAGAATGCGTGTGTCTTGAATTTGTTGCGGAAGTTTCTATACCAGTTTATTGCCTGGAAACATGCTCCCTTTTCCCACATTCGCCAGAAGAACTTGCCCGTCTCTCTATATCCCTTCGGACAGGTTGAGCGGTCTTTGTTCTTCAACAGCCATATGGCAAACTCTCTCTCGTCCTCTACTGGCTCCATGTCGTTCTCGATGATGAAGCAGGGGATGAAGATGAATGCGTATGCGTCATTGTTCGATGGGTCCATTGCCAACTGACAACGGTCATAGAAGAAACCCGAAGCTCCTCGACCTGTTGACTCAAACACCTCGACATTGTCTTCTATATTATGTATACCGCCCGATATTGATGATATTACACCTTCCGGGTCATGCTCTGGTGTCTTCTTCCAATATGCCACCTCCGAATAATGGGCACAATGGAAGTTGTTACCACGCACAGCATCGAAGTTATCGAATGATGCAACGGTCAGCGTCGAACGTCTCAACGCCTTGTTGCCATCAGTCACAATAAAGTCGTCGGGTGAGTTCTCGTATGGCGATAGCATCAACTGTGTTCCTGGGTGTCCTATTGTCCATCCCGGCTGTCTCTCCACCGCCTTGCGGTACATCGCCTTGATTTTCTTCGATGTTCCCTTCACCTGCGACAGCACAATAGCGTTCCATCCGTCTCGTCTGAAGTCTTGAATCCACTTAATATACAGCTGCGTCAATGTCGAGCCTCCCCATTGTCGTGCCTTTAGGATTACCACACGTATTGCCTTCTTCTTGTGTCTCAGCTTCTCAAACAGATTGATAAGTCTTCGCTGCGGATAGTTCAGTCTGAACGGTATCATGTCTCCCGTTCTCTTGTCCTCAATCTTGTCCGTCACGAACAACGCAAACTCCGGGTCTTCCCTAAATCTTACCTTGAATATTTCGAAGGTTAGCAGCTGTCTTAATTTCTGTGTGTCTTCCGATTCCTCGTCATACTCCTTATGTAGTACTTGTATCAGCACTTCCTTTATCGTGCCAAAATGCTGTAGGTTCTTGTAAAGGAGGGTGCGCATACATTCCTTTGGAACGTACATCTTGGGTATAATAAAGTCGGGTATTTCAAGACACACCCTACTTTCAAAGTCGTAGCACCCTATGCCCGTCCACGGGTCGTACTCACCGAAAATCTCATCATATCGTTTCTTGTTTTCGGCAAGCAATTTTTCTATGTCGAGGTCGGTTATAGTTATCATGTCTTATAGTCCTTCGTATTCTTTCATTTCCTCATAGTCCGCATCCTCTATCTTCGGCACTGGCTCTGCCCCTATAGCCAACGGATCGTCTGTCTTTGTTGTCGATAGCGCCACCAGTTCCTGAAAGTCCTTGTTTATACCCACCGACACATTCACCTGCGACTGCTTCGGCACCACATGTTTCTGCATGTCATGATACAGCAGCAACCACGCTTTCGGGTCATGCTCCGCAAGCTCCTCAAACAGCTCCTCAAACTTTTCCTGATTCTTCGATAGCAAATCACGGATAAATTCCTTCTGTGCCTTTTTCCCTTTCGGCAACAGCTTCTTCCTGTTCTCCGACAAAAGAGGTATATCGTCCAATGTCTTCACCATATATTTTCCTTTCCTGCGGTTTCCTTTTCTTCGGTGTTACAACACCTCACATCAAAATGGGTTCATATGTTTCCTCACCGTTCCCGGCAACGCCCTACTGCTCAGTTCTTTTATCACCGTCTCTCCGTCCACTAAGTTTTCTTTCCTGTCTATCGTCCTCGGGTCTTTCGACGACAGCGTGATAGAGAAGTATTCATACAGCGCCCCATCCACCACATACCTATGAATGGCTTGCACTAACGCATCATACACCGTCGCGTCCCAATAGTCCGGCATCACTAACATTATCTCTTTCTCCGACCATTCTTTCAGCCCGTTCATCCTCGCCACCCCTTCTGGCTTAGCCACATAAGCCGACAGTATTCTTTCTACCGCTGCTATGTATTGGTCAAACCATCTGTAGAACATTGGTCTGTGCGAGTCCGCTTCCGATGTTGTTACATCGGTTTCTTCCTGTGTCCTCCTCGCAGCTTTGTCTACCAACGACGTTACCGCATCCACATCATAAAACAGTTGGTCTGCCTGTATGTAGATATGCTTTATGCTATGCCCGTATGCTCTCCGTGGTGGCTGTGGTTCAAGCGGATTTGCTACTGGTATCCAGCCTCTCTGTCTTGAAGCTACAAACGGATGCAATTCTGAAAACTCCTTTTTCATATCCTTTTGTTTTTAATAGTACTCCTTCGACACTATCACCGTAAACTCCACATACACATTGTCTGTATGTCGTGAGAATAGTCTTATCCTCGCCACTCCCGTATTATGTGGCACAAGCTCAAATGTCATTGGTGCTCTGTAGCGCATTATCTCCACTATGTTTGGGTCTTCCGAGCGTGCTTCAATGTCGTCTACTGCTCCTGCGTCAATACTGTACGACACCGTGGCATTCTCGTCCACACGCATTGTTATCTCGCCCTCCGCGTCTGTTCCGTCTACCTTTGCCGTTAGTGTTGTGGGATATTTTATTGTTGGTACTGCTGGAGCCGACAATACAAAGCAGCGTCTTATCGCAATCTCGTCCGCTGCCACTGCCGACTGATACGGTGCTGCCTGGTTTAGGTTGCCCAACTTTACCCACCATTCGTAGCACATTGTGTCCTCTACAAACTTAGATACAAGTCTTGCCAACGTGTCTGTCAACGATCCGTTGTATCTTCGCGACACGTTTAACGTAAACTCCACTATGTCGTTTGTCTTGTCGTTGTAGTATATGGCATTGTCGCCTATCGTCTGGGCTGTGGGCACATAGTAGTCTACAAAGATTATCTTTGCTTTTTCGAGTGCTGTTGTCAGGTCATGGTCCAATGTGCGCTCGTGCACCTCTTCGTCTCCTGCTATCTCGAAGTATGGCGTTTTCTGCCCTGGCTGTGCTGCCTCGTCTATCTTGCCTTTAAGATAGGTCGCTGCCTTTACAGCCTCGATTATCACGGATTTTATTATCTGAAATTTTATTATCATGGTGACTTACTGTTTTTGTTTATACCTATAGTTCAACCGAGCCCATACAGTCCGCAAGCGTCTTGTCCGCACTGCCTGGCGGTGTCTTCGTAAATATCAGTCGTGTGGCTGCAAGTAGCTGTGCCTGCACGTCCGTAGCATATTTTCCAGCAAGGTCTGGCAGTACCATCGCCAATACCGATTGCGTTACATAAGCAATGAGTAGCGACTTCACACTGTCTTGTGCTGCTCCTGATAGCGCATCGTTGCTTCGTGTAGTGTTCACTACGAACGCTATATATTCTGCTTTCTGTCCTCCTGCCTTCTTCCCAATTTCATACCCCGACAACACTGGCGATAGGTTTGATGTCACAAGCTGCGCTCCGTCTATTATGCATTGTCGCATTACCGTGTCTTCCACACTTGATAGTGTTGACACCGAGAACAGCGTGTCGCCCTTCTGTGTGCTATGGTGTTTTCCTATGATGGACAGTTGCCGTTTTACGGCTTCTTTCACATCTTCAAGATATATGGCTATATCCATATTTTACATTTTTATATTATTGCATCAAGTATCCTTGCGCTTGTTCTACTGCCTGTTGATTTGCCTCTGGCACTACTCCGTTCTGTGGCGCTTGCTGCCCCATTGCCTCTTGCTGCGCCTTTAGCTCTTCTATATTACTCTGCACGTCCTGCAGCAGCTTGTCTGCAAACGGCTCATTCAGGTTCTGTAGATACTGAATGATGTTGATGGCTCCCTTGTCAAACAACATGTCAAGCTTGTCGTTTACGTTGTTCTGATAGGTGGCTGTAGCAGCAGCGTTCTTGATAGAAATCTTGAACATTATGTCTCTTGCGCCCAGTCTGTCATACTCTATCGGGTATGTGCTATCGCTATTGAAGATGGGTCGGCCGTCCTCATAGTATTGCTTTATCGTCATGCACTTCTTCTGTGCAATGTTCTCCGTAAACGATTCCATGTCTTTCAGTATCGAGTAGAGCGAGGTTGAGGCATTCTGCGACTCTTGCGCATATCTCGAGGCTGATGTTCCCGCCGTTGGTGTCTTGCCTTGCAACGCTCCTGACACATTCGACACTTCGCGCATCAGGTTTAGCTCCATCTGCAACAGCTCGTTTGTTCCAAGATTCACGGCGTTCGACGTGATAATGTCTGGCCTTGAGTTTGGCAGCGTTGCTTTTGGCGTGTAGAATATCATTCCGTCATACTCCGTCGCTTGCTCGGCAAACTCGTCTGGTGTCATTCCGTCCAACACCTGTGTAGGGATAAGCCATACACCCTTGGCCGACGAGCGTATTGCCATGTCGTTCATGATTATCAAGCGGTTTATATACCTCTGTTGGTCTATCACGTTTGCCATGAACGGATGTATTTCTCCGTTGATGTACGGATAGAGCTTTATCGTGAATGGATGCGACTTAAAATCGTATGGCGTCTCTCCGCTGCATAGCACGGTTCCGTCTGGTGCCATAAACGTGTAGTACCAATACTTGTCTGCCACTTTCTTTGCCGTGATATAGGCTCTGTCTTCTGGCGGTACTCCCATCAGGTCATACTGCTCCTTTCTCTTCACGTTCTTCGCGTTTAGCTCCGCTATCAACACTTTGTCGTCACATTCTATGCGGAAGTATGCGTCACTCTCGTTTGTCGCTATCGGGTCGTAGCATTGGTATCTGTATTTCGTTTCCGTCGTCCACGCTTCTATTACTCTCACGTATCGTCCGCGCTTCGACGGTATATCAAATGATATGTTCGACAGGTCGTTTGTGTCGTTGTGCATAGTTCCTTCCGTCTGACTGTCGTCTGGGTCTATGTCGAATATTCTGTTCAGGTCGTCTATGCTCAGTCCGTACTCGTCTTTCGCAAATTTCTTGTACAGGTCGTTTATAGACTCGTCATGCAGCACGCCTATCAGCGACAGGTCAAGGTGTCTTGGGTCCGAACCTCCCTCCCAAAACACATAGTTTGGCTCTATGTAGTCTGTCCACGAGTCTTCTATCTCCTGTGTTCTGTCTTCGTATGTCTCTCTACACACCATTACTCCTCCTACAAGGTAGTCTTCAAGCGCGTGCTTCAACAATATCTCCATCTGTGTGTTTTGCCAGTTGCATTGCATAGTTGCCGACATCATATCCGACAGGCTTTGCGACGATCGTGTTCTTGCAAAGCACACTGGCTCTGTTCCCTGCTTCGCGTACATTCCCACAAGAGTGTTCAATATCGACACCATCACATTGTTCGACAACGGCACAGAGCCTTTTCTTTTCAGATATTCTCTTTCCGTCATGTCATAGTAGTATCCGTTCTTGTACACTCTCACTGTGTCGCCCCATTGGTCGCCGTAGCAGTATCTCTTGGCTCTGTCTCTAACCATACGCACAGCCTCCAGATTGTTCCATGCCTGCCAACATCGCTGCAGCAGCTCATAGTCCGTCTTCTTGCCCGACTGCCTTTCCTTACGTCTCCGTACGGTGTCAAACGTCTTGCCCGAAGTCGGCATTACACGTGATAAGGTGGGTATATTTTTCTGCATATTTCTATCTTACGTCATTGTCTATCAGCGCAAAAATACTCTAAATGACAGCGCGAAATGCCGTGTTTCGTCTGTCCCAAAGTTGCAGGTACGAAACACGGAAAAACGGACGCAAAAAATCGGGATATTCGCAAGCGTAAACTAAAATATGTAGATACCCGGAAAAGGTAAAGGATAATACACCTTATTATATATAAAAAATATGGCAGAAGAAAATAATGAAATCAAGACCGAAGCTCAGTCGCAAGCAGCGGCTACAGCTCCACCCGTAGACGACCGACCCAACCGCAAGGCTTTCTCCGAGCGTTTCGCCAAACGCCACAAGGACATCGACTTTGAGGATAAGGAGGCTCGCTACGCTGCTATGAACGACGATGCCGACGCCCTATCCCGATATGAGGAGGATGGCAAGGCTCTCAGCGAAATGTTCGACAACAACCGTTGGGTTGCAGCTATGGCTATGGACCTTACAAAGAATCCCGACCTAAACCCTATCACATGGATAGCTTCTCATGGCATCGACATCGGCGCTGCTATGCAGGACGAGAAGATAGGCAAGGAGGTGGCTCAGCAGATTGCCGACTTTCAGCAGAAGAAGGCTGACGAGGAAAACCACGAAAAGGAACTCGTCTCCAATCTACAGAAGTCGGCCGATGCTATGGAGCAGCTTGGTCTCGACGACGACGCTAAAGCCGACCTTTGGGAGAGTTTCTTCAAGGTTATCGGCGACGCCGAGGATGGAATAGTCTCCACCGAGACGTGGCAGCTCTTCAAAAACGCGCAAAACTACGACGCTGACGTGGCTTCGGCTCGCGAGGAGGGTGCTATGCAAGGACGTAACGAAAAGATTCAGAACAGGGTCAAGCGTTCCGAAAAGACCGAGATCCCGCCTTCTCTCAGTACTAACGGTGGCGCATCGCCAACCAAAAAGAAATCCAGTGGCTTCTGGGATGGTCTGGTTTAAAATTAAAACACATTTTATTATTTATTAATTTCTAAAATATCAATTAAATGAAACACTATCGGTTTATTAATTTTATTAAAAGCGGACATTTCCTTACTTGGCTCTTACTTATGCTACTCTCCGTTGTAACTGGCGGCTCGTCGCTCATGGCTGTTGCCGACAACGTTGCGCCTCAGATTGGCGATGAGGGCAACAGTCCCGCAACCGCTGAAGAGGCTGCTGAACACGAACACGTTGAGGCTGGCAAGAGCGACCTCAATAGTCCCGGTGGCAAAAAGGATGGTCAGGATTTGACGGGAACTCAGGCTTCATCCACCCAGCTCAAAGAGGGTGGCATGATTGACGATGAATGGGATACTAACATTGTCAAATTCTACCCCTACAAGACTCCGCTTCTCAGTATCGCCCGACAGGTTGCCACTAAGGTTCCTATCAAGAACTGGACTCACAAACACATGCGCATCGGTGGCGAGACTCTCGATGGTAAGACTATTGCCGAAATCACTGGTGGCGACACCATCGAGCTTAACTCTACCAACTTCTCTGGTTCTCTCCGTCCGTTCTACAAGTGCTCTACTGTCTACGTTCCCGACGTTGAGGGCTACAAGGAAGGTTCTAATACCGTGCGCGAGGGTATGCTTCAGCTTTACGTTATCGAATCCAACGGCAAGAAGGTCACTCTCCAGGCTACCAACGGCAAGGCTAAGAACAATGGCACTCCTGCCGACGACCTTGACAGCATGACCTGCCCCGACATTCCTTCTGGTTCAACATTCCTCGTTGGCGCAACAGCTGCAAGCGAGTCGCAGCTCATGGTTCCGCCCGAGAACGCACAGCCTCGCGAGAAGGAGGTTTGTGTGCAGAAGAAACTGCTCAACATTCTCTTTACTACCGACTTCGAGAAGGTGCAGACCAAGGTACCTATCTCCGTCAACGACCTCAAGGCTGACGCTATCATGAAGTACAACCTCCGCGCCGAGCGTTCTTACTGGCTTGGCACTAAGCGACGCTTCAAGGTGCTCACCGAGGATGGTGCTGTAGAGGACGTTTACATTGCAGAGGGTATTCTGCCTCAGATTACAAATAAGTATGCTATTGGCGACGTTCAGGAGTGGGCCGACTGGATTGCTCTCTCAAAGCTCCAGTTTACAGAATTTGCAGAAAATAACCATGCTTACGTCTTTGCTGGTAAGAACTTCATCGAGCGCATGGAGAAGATGAAGATTGACAAGGATGGCAAGAACGACATCATCAATCACGACGAGTTCGACCTTAGCTTCAAGCGTATCAAGGACACCTTCGGTAAATTTGATGTTGTTTGGGATCAGACTCTCGACCTTATGCACATGGCGGACTTTGCCGTTATCATCGACCTTAAGGCGAGTCGTCGCTACGTTCGTGTTGCCAACAAGGAGCGCACCAACGACATGTCTAAGGGTGCAGGTGCTATCCGCGACGCTAAGCGTTGGATTCACGAGGAGGCCGATTGTATCGCTCTCCGTGGCTACAACTCTATACTTGTTGGTCCTGAGGAAAAGATTTCTAAGCTTGGCGGGTCCACTCTTACCACTATCATCTCTGCTCCCAAACTCCCCGCAACTCCGTCTAACGGCATGAAGGTTGCCCTTACCGAGGACTACGTCTCTGGCGATGTTCAGTACGACAAGGGTACCGTCTACTACTACAACGGCACCAAGTGGGAACTCTACAAGGGTCAGGACGTAGCAGCCTAAAGATTATTTTATTTCCGTAAAGCCCTCGCTGAGCAACGGCTTTGCTCGCTAATGTCTCAGCGAGGCTTATCTTTAAAATTCCAAAACGCAATGATTAAGATATATAGATTAAAAGAGGCACTAAACAATAGTCATCATACTCTCGTTGGTGCAGGTGGTAACAAGGTTCACTACGAGTTCACAGGTGGCAATATCATTACAGGCACTTGTCCCGAATTATCTCTTAAGGGCAAGTATTATCAAGACCTTCTTGAGAGCAGTACGCTTTTCAAGTCTGGTACTGTGGTGTTGATCCGCGAAATCAAAACCTCCGACGACAAAGACCCCGCCCCAACTCCCGAGCCAACCCCCGAGAAGCAGGTGGATAGTGTCGATTCTGTCACCACCCCCGACGAGCTTCTTGTTTACGTCAACACTAACTACTCCAAGAATTTCACCAGTCCTGCCAAGGCTCTCGCTTTTGCAGCTAAGGAAGGCATCGTCTTCCCCAAACTGTCCCTTGGCGAGTAGTTTCTTAAAGCATTAGTTATGACTATCTCCGAAATCATCAACAAAGTAAAATGGTGTATCGACCACGAGACTCATGAGGATGCCAAGCTTGCCGACAATGGAGAGGATTCCTACATGGATAATATCATACGTGCCAAAATCAACGACGCACGCCGATGGCTCGCCGTAGCCACCTCCCAATCCATCACCCTCTCCTCATCTCCAAGCTCCTCATCCTCCACCAGTGTTACAACACTCACTATCACCCCCTATAATGGCTTTACCGACATCGCCACCATCACCATCCCCTTGTCTCTTTCCACCGTCACCTTAACTCGCGTACGTCTCTCGTCATGGCACAAGGCTGCCATACCTATTCTCGACACCTCCGACGACGCCATGCTTATGTTCGACGACACTGCAAAGGGTACTGTCAATCGACCTCTCGCCACTGTCATGCAAGGCTCTCCTACGAGAATCCTCGTTCAGCCTTACACCTCTACCGACACCGCCGAGATTGTCTATATCGGTATCTCCTCCGACATCGACACCTCTTCTGATGATTCCACCGTAGAAGTCCCCACCATCCACGAGTCTGCCTTCATCTACTACATTGCCTACCTCTTGCTTACCGCCTACCAAGACCCTCGTGCGCAAGCAATGTTCGCTATCGCAGTCCAGCTGACAGGCTCCAAACAATCCGTATAGCTATGCAGATACTCACCGCATCATACGACCCCGAAGAACTTGCCTGGGTAACTCCCGAAGTTCAGTTTCAGCGTGACATCTACCTCATCGTCACCCTCAAACGCCCCGGCAAACTCATCATTCGGCAACGTGTCTCCGATGGTTCCAATCCGCGCGTGCCTATCCGACGTCACAAAGATACGACCTCCTTCAAGCTCCGCCTTACCATCCTCCCCGAAACCGTCGGTCTACAAATTTTCACATCTACCGAACCAAAAGAAATTAAATATGCCTACATTTAGATTTGATACGAAACTAGGCACCTATGTCCCCTTGATTAAAACCTCCGACCTCAACGACAAGTCAGTAACAGAGAAGAAGTTGGCCGACGGTAGTATCACTAAGGACAAGATTGCTACTGGTGCCGTGACTTCCGAAAAACTCCAATACAACGCAGTTTCCACAGAAATCATCGATGATTATGCTGTAACCACAGACAAAATATACGATGGTGCTGTAACTTCTGAGAAGATAGCCGAAGGTGCTGTAACGATGGATGAGATTGAGGATTCGGCTGTTGTAGAGTCAAAGATTAACAACAAGGCTGTAACCAACATAAAGATTGATGATGCAGCTGTTGACACACGCACTATAGAGGATAAGTCTGTAACCAATGCCAAACTTGCCGACGGTACCCTTACTATCGCCAAGTTCGACCCCGAGCTTCGCAAGTCTCTGCAAGCTGCCACTGGTCTTCCTGAAAATCTCCTCGAGATGATTCAAGACGTAGATCTTAGCATCGCCGAACTTCAAGATACCGTTTTCCCTATCACTTTATCTTTAGGTTTAGTCGCAGACGTCAAAGCCATGCAAACCGCCATCGTTTTCTCTGTCAAGAGCAAGGGTTCTCCCTTTCTCCCCGACACCCTCAAAATCTCCAAGACTGTCAACAACGGTGTTACAACACTCCTCACAGACAGCCAATCCTCCTCCGGTTCTCTCTCCACCCCAATCTCAGGAGCCAAGGAGCAATTCACCTTCGAAGTCACAAAGGAAGGACGCACCGGAAAGTCAACTTCCGCCACCCGCTTCCTCTGCTACTACGGTTCTTCTTCCGTAGCCACCGCTTCCGAAGATGTTCTCAACTCCCTACAGAAGGTTTCCACCACAGGCTTGTCCTTCAACCCCACCATCAAAACCCGTTCTGGTGATTATATCTGGCTCGTCGTCCCCAACGACCTCACAATAAGTCGTGTGACAAGTGCAGGATTTGATGTTACTCTTGCCTCAGCACAGACAGTAACCAACAGTCTTGGTACATTCAAGGCTTACCGCACAGCTAACACTCTCACCGCAGAAACCTGGAAATTAGTAATCTCTTAAAATTGAAACATTATGCCAATAAATATTACAGACGAATTACATGCCGCCACTACCAAAGGTAAAATAGCCTCTGCAAAGGAAGTCTTCCTCACAGGTGATACAGAGAACCTACAACAGATTGGTGAGAAGACTCACCAATTAGAGGATTCTATCAAGAATATTGCTGCCACTGGTGGAGCATCAACCGCTGCCGCTGTCACTTTTGACAATGCAGCAAGTGGCATGACTGCTGTTAATGCACAAGCAGCTATAGAAGAGCTGAATACTAAGAATAATGCGCAGGATACAGAGATTGCAAAGAAGGTAGATAGGACTTCTATAGTACAGGAATTTGGTGAATCTGAAGACAAGATTGTCTCTCAATTTGCCCTTCCATTCCGTGAGATAGAATCTCCTGAATTTATCCATTGTATTGTTGATTCTGACAACCATCTTTTGTTTGGTATTCATCAGGATGGTTCTATTGAATGGGGAAAGGGTATTCCTACACCTATTAAAGACAAGTTCGAAGAAATTATCAATCAATGTCAGCATGATAAGACAGAACTTACAGAAATTGTTAATACGACTAAGGAAGAGTTATCTGTAAATATTGGTACTTTACAAGAAAGTAAAGTAGACAAGGAAGAAGGTAAGTCTCTCATAGAAGATGATATAAAGAAGTGTTTCAAGGTAACTGAAAATGAAGAGTTTATCTATGTAATAGTTGATTCTGAGGATAAATTTCTATTTGGTATTTACAGAGATACTGGGAAACCTTATTATCCTTCCAATGAAACATATCATGTTGAGCAGAATGAGGAGTTCTTTGCAGTTTGGCTTGATACAGAAAAGCGTGTATTGCTTGGTATTAGAAGAGATGGAGAAATTATTGGGGAGATTCATGCAGTAAATGCTTTGAAGGAAATTGTTACTCAGCTTCAATCAGACGTTGCATCTCTACAGCCATTGCAGGAGAAAGTGGCAGGCATAGATTCCAGTCTTAAAGAGCTTCTTGATGTGTTCTCATTGAGGGAAAACCCTGAATATCTTTCTGTGGAGACAGATACTGGTGGTAAAATCCTTGCTTCTACTAATGCTGATGGTAGTCACTATATCTATAACGCCAAGTCTGAAACTATTCCAGAAGAGTTTTCTCATATAGAAGATCCAGAAGGAAGAATGGAGATTACTACAGATGCAGATAAAAGAGTAATGTCCTATCGTGACAGTGAAGGCAAGAAACATGAGTATGATATGCAAGTCACAAATCTTGATGTGTCAAATATAAATCTTCAAGGTAATAGTTTGAATGATATTCAAAACGCACTCAAATCAAATGGGTTTAATGTAAAGCATCCTATTGATTGGAGTGATAGCAGTTTTATTCAAATACCAGAACCAAGGTTTGCTATTATAAATATTACTGGCATAGACGAAATGCCTACTACCAAGACACAGAACCTTCATGCTTGGGTGGAGTTTTGGGATATGCAAGGTAATTATTTCAAGAAAAGAACCATTTTAAATGCACAGGGTCGCTCATCAATGCACTGGGAAAAGAAAGGTATGACTTTTGATTTTTGTGATGATGAGTGGATTGGGGACGAAACTCCAAAGTTGCGTTTTGGTAAATGGGTTCCACAAGATAGTTTTCATGTAAAGGCTTTCTATACTGATATAGTTAGAGGACTCTGTCCTATATGTTACAAGTTGTACGAGGAAATTGTGCATACAAGAGGTAATATGTATGACCGTCCCTGGAAAAAAGCCTTGATAGATTTTTCAAAGATAGGTGTTACAACAAAAAGCTTTGGCAATCCTTATGTCGGCGAGTATGATTTGCTCACAGATACAGGTGCAAGATGTTTTCCTGATGGTTTTCCATTAGCATGTTATTTGAATGGAGATTTCTATGGAGTATTCTCCTTACAACTGAAGAAGCACAGAGATAATTATCATTTGAATAAGAGTACAGCAGAGCATGTACATCTTGATGGAATATTGGACAACACTACTTTCTTCGGTGGAAAGGAAAATATAGATTGGTCTCAGTTTGAAGTACGCAATCCAAAAGGTCTTTATACTATAAAGGGCAATAAATATAACGCAGATGTAAGGCAGGAAGAGATTGCAGGAGACACTGAAGTAACAGCCTGGATAGCTGCTGGAAAATTGCCTAATGGCACTGCTATATCATCAAAGATAAAGAAAAATCTTCTCTTAACTGCTAAGGTTAAGAAATACATACAAAACTTGGCAGACGCAGTTCCTTCTATAACTGAAGCCATGAATGTATATGAGGCTTCAAGTAAGTCTGAGGAGAACTTGCGTGTCTTGAAGACTATATATGAAAAATACTTTGATGTTCAGAATATGACAGATTATATTATTTTGTCTGATATTGTTGGACATGGCGACGGTTTTGCAGGCAATTGGCAATGGTTCACCTATGATGGAGTAAAATGGTGGGTAGGACTATATGATTGTGACCTAATATTTGGAGGAAGTTGGAAAGGAGAAAATGTATACTCTGCCAGTGAAAATCATGTAGATACAAGTACAAAGAAACCTAATGGGTATATTATTAAGTATTACTATGATGAAATGGTAGAACGGTACAGACAACTGTCTGACTTGGGTATTATTTCCATTGATAACATTGTAGGCTTATTGAAAGATTGGTGTTTACGCATAGGCTCAACATTCTACATATTGGAATATGAGAAATGGAAGGATTCACCTTGCCTGTCAGACAGTGTTGTTAATGAGGAATATTGGGAATTATTGAAGGATGAAAAAGGAAATCCACAGACAGATACTCAGGAAACATTTGATGCAACCAATATCTATAATATAGGTGACACTGTTTCTTTTGGATATAATGCCCTTATGGGATTTTACAAATTCAGATGTATTAAGAGAACTGAATCCGCCAGCACAAATACACCACATAAGATAAGTGCTTATTCACCAATAAAGATATATAAACAAAGCGATAATATTTATCGCATACAGCGTTGGATAGAAAAAAAGATTCCTCTAATGGATATCTTATATAAGTATAACAGAAAATAATAAAAATTATGGTAAAATCTTTAGTAACAAAACTTAAAGGAAGTGTGAGTAATACAGACTTACTCCGCTTGGGAGAAATGAGAATTTATATAAAAAAGGAAAAATCTCCTACATCAAAGTCCCGATCTCTACAGTTAAATGTAAGTAATGCTACTGTTTTGGAGATTGTTGGTAACGGTTATTTTACTGACAAAACCTTGTCAGAGAATAAGGGTAAAACTACAAGTCTTACATCTGGTTATCAGACCATCTATGTGAGTAATGATGATGTAGTATTAGCTATACTAAATAAATATGGTATAGTAGAACTTTATTGTGAAGACTATACCCTTGTGGGTTCTGCCAACAAATTGCATAAGTCCTTCGATTTGGAAGGTTTAAAATACTCTACAAGACTAAGAGTACTTCAAGGTGGCTGCCTTATCACTGGAGACATTTCTTTATTAGGCAAGTTTACTAATTTGACAACAATATACTTGTCAAACAGCCTTGTTACTGGAGATATATCTTCATTAAGTAATCTTGTTAATTTGGAAGTCTTAAACTTAGAGCGATCTTCTGTTATAGGAGATATATCTTCGCTGAGCAAATTAACAAAATTAAAAAAAGTGTATCTCCGAGAAACAAAGACCTATGGAAATGCAAGCTGTTTTGCATCTGCTTCTCTCACTATGTTGTATTTGGATAGTGCAACACTTAACTTAGCTGATTTTGTGAACTCTTCACTGTTACAAATAATAGAAGTATACAATGCAGCTTCTATAAATGGAGATTTAGCACTCTTGCCAAATTCTTTATCAACAGTGTTAATTACTGGAGATGGCATCAAGAAATGCACATGGACATCGCGAGACTCATCAGCAAAAATCATAGCAATGCCTTTCCCTCTTATCACTGAAAATATAGATAAGATGTTGCAGGACCAAGCCAAATGTCAATCCGCAATAACCTCATCAACAAATGTTTTGTATAAGAAAATCACTGCCATAGGCACCCGTACTTCAGCCTCAGATGACGCAGTTACTACATTGCAAAATAAAGGCTACACAGTATCAATTATACCAGCATAGTAAGTTTAACAATAAAACAAATAGATATATGAATAAGTTGACAAAACGTTTTAAAGTAGTACATGAGGGTACAAAAATGCTGTTCCCTCTGAAAGAGGATGGTGACAAAGCAGAGATATTTCCTGCAATTACAGCCACAGGAATAGAGTTTGACACATACAGCGAAGCCAAGGCTTATGTGAATGAACATAGCCTGACGTATGAAGAGCCTGGCGACATGTAATAATGTACAAGCTTAACAATTAACAGAAAAGTGGTGAACCATCGAAGGGTCCACCACTTTTTATTTAACCTATTCAATTCTATCCAAATCCTCCACCGCCTCCTGCATTATCATCTCAATATTATGGTTCGCGAAGTCCACCTGCTTCTTATCATCAGCCCACTTCTTTCTCATCGTGTTCCAGTGTCTCATTCGCTTTTCCGCATTCTTGATGATATTCACCTTTCTTTGCTCAGGCGAGCCTTCGAACTTTTCCAATGCAGCAGCATTTTCAATCCTCTTCATCGTCGGCACGTTCTTCGATTTCAGCTTGTCGTTATTGGCGATAGTCTGTTCCATTTCCTCCTTGTAGTTATACCATTTGGCTTTGGTTCTCGCCATGCTCGACTGTTCTCTTGAAGTATAGAAGAGTGAGCGCAAGAATGGCACGTCGCCCACTTCTATCTCGTCTGTCTTGCCAGTCGTTGCCTTTGCACCCAAGCCAACAGTACGCTGAGTAAACGTACCCATACCACCACTCCACGAACCAAAGAAATGATTGAGCATCGACGGGTCTGTTGCCCAGTCAAGAACCTCGTTGCCCTTCATTTCCGGATTGCCAGGAGCTATATTGTTGGTCTTGGCGTTCACCCACTTGTTCAAGTCCACAAGTCTTGCCGGAACATTATTATAGGCGTTCTGCCATGCCGGGTTAAGCTCTGTCTTATCGCCCGTTCGTCTTATTGGCGCACCCTTCCAGTCGTTGTTAAGCCACCATTCAATGAACGGAACTATAGCAGTAGGAGCAAGACCTTCAATAGTCATGCCAACTCCATTTTCCAAGCTCTTTTCATAATTCGGATTATTCAAGAAGTCCATTACTGGGAATAGCTGCGACATACAGCCCACGGCATCCATCGCTATGTTTCTCTGACTCTTCACGTTCTTGGCAAACGTCTGTCCTGCCGCCAAGTCGCCAAGACTATAGAATGCTCTCAGCTCAATGGCCAACGGCACAGTCACAAATTTGTTATTGCCCACATATATACACAGATTGTTTCGTCTGATATAGTCAGGCAACTCGCCATACGGATCCTTCACGTTGCCTCTGTCCTTATCATCCTCATTCTGTATAATAGCATTGTTGACAGCAGCCATAATCAACGCTAAGGCAAACGGTGCAGATGTCATAGCAACAGTAGTACCCACAGGCGCACGCTTGATATTCTTGAACAACAGGTTCGTGCTCTGAATGCCTGCATTGAAGAACATCGAGTAGTTTCTTAGGTAGCCAGCCACAAAGCCGTATGTGTTTCGTCTTGCCTTCTGCCAATCACCCATTTCTCCGTTCTTGAAGCTCTTTATAGCATCACCCGAACCATGACGGTTGAAGTTTGTCGATACCTCCTTTGCGTCATACGCGCTTCTTGCTGCCGAACGTCCCAAGTCTCTTGATGTGCAATATGTGGCAAATCGGGCCATGTTCTCAGCCACCTCGTTCAGACTTTCTACGTCCTTGCCTAATTTCTTAAGCACTTCCACAGCATTAACCATAACCTTCTTCGCGCCCTTTGCCGACTCCTTCTCTACGATACTCTTGTAGCTCTTCTCCATGTCGTGCATCGAGAACAACTGTACAAAGCCTGTCTCGCCACCGTTCTCCATGAACTCCTTGAAGTATCGCTCCATCTTCGAGTTGCCAAGCGTGCCCTCTCTGTATCGGGCATACAGTCCGAAGCCTACACCATTCTTGAAGTCTTTCATCTTCATGCTCTTCAAGCTTCCTGCGCCCTCATTGTAGAACACATTCAGCGGATTAAGCTCACCATAATAGCGTGCCCATTTCTTAGCATATCTTCCACCTTCCTTTGCCGCAACATGCGAAGATGCAAATTCCAGGTCTCTCACGATGTTTCTCATCACAAACTCCGGACTCCATGATGTTGATGCCATAGCCATCCATCGTGTCACAGCCTGCAACGACCTGACGCTTGCCTTGCCGTTCTCCAGCATTCCGTTCAAAGCCTGTGCTGCTCTCGGATTGCCAAGCACCACAAATCTGTGTGTTCTTCCGGCTATCTTCACGTCCACAAAGTGTTGACTCTTGTCCTTCGCTCTTTGGAACTTGAAGCCTATGTCCGTTCCATTGCTCAAGCTCTTTGCCTCACCCTTAGCTTGCTTGGTCCTCATGTCCGTTTCAAAGGCATCCACAATGCTCGCAACATCATCTGCGCTTGCACCTTCGGGAATCTGCGGATAAGCCTCCTCCCAAATGTCGTTGCCGTTCAAGTCCGTGCCAGTTTTCTCAACCCACACCTTTGTCTCCTTCACAAGGTTCTGCTCTCCGCTGTTTCTCACGAATCGCGCAAAGGCTTGCTTTATCATGTTCTGACCTCCGTTTCTTATCGCACGGTTGCCCATCAAGCCTATCTGTGCCAATATCTCCACATTGCTCAGACTCTTTCGTCCCTTGGCGTTCATCAGCGTCGTGCCGATATAGTTGCTTGGGTCGCCCATTTCTGTCACATATCCGTATACGTCCTCAGCGGTAGCCTCGTCAAACTTTCTCAACGGTACATACCAGTCGAACATGCCCAATACTCCGTCATGTGTAATTTGACTTATCAGTCCACTCTCATAGTCCGAATTTACAGAATAATCAGTAGCTGCCTTCACCTTCTTCCAGAAGTCGGCAACTGAGCCTTTCTTCATGCTTTCCATGCTCGCCTCCTGACTCATCACATCGTCAATGGCTCCAGCATCATCATAAGCTGCTTTCTTGTCTGCAATACCCTGCAAGCCGTGCATACCCGAATAGTCATGCTCCTCTGCCTTAAAGTCCTTGTCTAAGTTCTGTACTATCCACTCGTCCATCTGGCGGTAGAACTCCTTCAAGTCTATCTGTCCCGTTTCAAGCTTCTGTCTAAGGTCGCTTCTCTCGTCCTTCCAAGCAGTCTCCAAAGCATCAATACTATCTGATTCTTCACTCTTCACTTTTCGTTCTTCCCTTATCCAGTCTCTTACGAACAATACTCGGTTTCTCTCCAATCCATGCTTTCTAATCATATACAGGTTGAAGTTCCTTATTCTGTCCTCCACCTTCTTGCCATCGAAGCTATCCAACACGCTCGACATAGCCTTGCTAAGCGGGTCCATATAGCGTATTTCGAAGAGCTTTGATTTGTCGCTCATCATGCCCTCCGTGATATTCTGCATCAGATATGGGTTCATCGAACTATTCACATCTTCAATCCTCCTGATAGACGGATCAATAGCCTCCATCAGTTTCTTCAACGAGAGCATATTGTCCATGAAAGCCTCCGTAGCCATATAGCTATGACGGTCCAGGGCATGATGGTATCTATCCAAAGCGGTAGCTGCATTTGGTGCCGTGCGGTAGTGTATCTCTCCGTCCGTTGCCTCCAGCCATTCCTCGCGACTCATACCCTCGAAGTCATGACTCTTGCCGTCGTTGTCATACAGCTCACCGCCCTCAATCTTCGTATACTCTGTCTTCTCATGCTCTATCTTCCATCTCACAGCCTCAGCTCTCATCTTCCACAGCGGACTGTCTCCATGCTTCTGCACGTTCTTCGCAAGCCACAGCATATACTTCACGTCCTTCACGTTAGGCGAAACTCTGTAGCCTATCTCATGCAGGGCATCTGTCACCCTATTCTTAATGTAGTTCCAGAATCCCGGCTCACCCTTTCCGTCCTCTGCGCTCTTGGCGATAAACTCCTCAATAGCGTCATAGAATCCAAGGTGATTCATGTTCATCTTTTCCTTCACATAAGCTCTCAGCTCGGCATTGATAGGATTATCCAAGTCCATCCAAAGACTTCTCATATAGTCATTGAACTTATCTCCAAGCAGCCCTCTCATGCCCTTGTGTCCTACAGTCTCGTGCCAAACGGTTTTCTCCGCGGTATACGTGTCATGGATGTTCGGCATATACAGATGCACCTCGCCCGTCTTCTCGTCATACCAGCCAGTCACCTGCTTGCCTTTCTCTATGTCCTTGCGCACCTTCGGGTTCTCAATCTCCTCAACCGAGTTCATCATCTTCACCTTGCCTCCAGTTCTCTTCGCAACCTTCTCCACGGTCTTGATGATACGCTCGCTCATGCCTCCCTTTGGTGGTGTAGCACCCCTTTCTTCCTCTCTCAGATATACTCCACGCCAGTTTCTTCTTGCATAGTCAAACTGTTCTTGTCCAAAGTTGTTCAGCAAGTTATCCAAGGCTTTTTCTACCTCAGTCAGCTTGTTGTATTTTGGATTAAATCCACACAACCTTGCAATGGCATTAACTATTCTATGGAATATATTCTTCGAGTTTGGCAATTCTTTCAGTTTTGCTCTCCATTCAGGATTAGCAAGTTCCGTTATCATTTCGGCAGGGTCTGACAACGCATAATACTTATACCAACCTTTCTTGTCGAACAGGCTGTTCAGTTCATTATATATGCCAATAGTCTCCTTAGCTGCTTCTTTCTGAGAGTCAGTAAGCTTGTCTCTATGCTCCGCCTTTTCGTACATCTTTATAATGTCCGAAGTAAGCGGATGAAGCATCTCATGAAGAAGTGACGTTGCTACTTCTTGTCTTGAAGTTCCAACAGTAAACAATTTGTCTGTATTAAGCCTTATGAGGTTTCTTCTAACGTTATAGTCTCCAAGCGTACTTGAACCGTCTATTGGTTCCGCATACACTGGTGTTCCAAGACGCACTATCTCATCTTTAATACGGTCATATATGTCTTTAATTGCTGGGTCGCTGTTGTAGTCGTTGAATATTTTATCTACAGTTTCTTTTGTCAGCCAACTAAAATCATCCGACACTCCGTATTTTTTTTCAAACTCTTCTTTTCTGATTAGAAAGTACGATTTTGCCCTCTCAGCCGCAGCAAGGCGCAAAGCTGTTTCTTTAGCTTCGCTAACGCTTTTTTGAAGGCTTTCAATCGCCGCGATGCGTCCGTCTCTATCGGTGGATACTTTCTGTCCGCTGGCAGAGGTATTATCTCCTTCTGATACTCTATCCACTCCTCCGGAGTTTTCGGCCTCCAATTTATGCTCTCTAAGTTTTCTTTCGTAATATCTGATTCCTTCATAATTGTCTATTTTTAAAAAGTCCATTAAATCCTTAAGCTTGTTTCTCAGTTTGTCAATAGTAGTGTCCAAACCGTCAACTTGCTCAGCCTTTCCTTCTTTATATTTATAGCCATCTTTCGACTTCATGGTTTCATAGTCGTACAGCACGTCTCTGATTTGCTTCTTGTCTTTCGAAGAGGGTTCGTCGCCATAAAGCTCCTTTACACTTTCATCAAACTTCTTCTCAATCCCCTCCGATGTCTTCTTGTCAACATCTTCCAGCACAACACGACCGTTGCCAAGCTCCATGCGGTAATGGGCATTTGCCTTGTTATACACCTCTGCAGCATGCTCCATTCTGTACATCACGCCCTTGCCATCGTTCTGTTTCTTCAAGTATCGTTGCATTTCCTCCTCGGTCATGCCAGCCAACTTGCAAGTCAGTTTCTTTAGCTCCGCAATCACAGCCTGGCTTGTCTCGTCTCTCGTATAACGCTCATACTCCTCAAATCTCTCGTATGTACCCGAAAGAATACTCTTTCTCTGCTCAGCGTTATATTCACCCAAGTCAAACATAATAGAGTAATCGTTGCGGTCTCCTCTCACATGCACATTAATACCATGCTCGTTCAAGTTCACCGTCACGTCTTTCAGTTCCTTCAAGTCCTTGGCTGTCTGCTTGCTCTTCTTCTGCATTATCGTATTGGTGTCGATAATGCGGTCAGGCATTTCTATATCGCGCAAATCCTCAAAGAAATCCTCTATCTTGTCGTAGTGACCACCCAAGTTCACTTTCTCTACGCTGCCAGCCTTGGCTCGCATAGCCTCGTTGCTTATCTTGTCCACTACTACCACACGGCATACTACATTGGTACCTGCCTGTTTGAACACGATGTCTGGCAACTCCACCTCGGCACGCATTACGGCTGTCTTCTCACCATTAATCCACTTCTCAAACTTCTTGTCCGTCGAACCTCTTGGAATAATAGCTACCACACGACCGCCTTCCTCCAAGTGTTTGAATGCCTTACCCAAGTGGGCAATGGCTGTCGCTCCTGCCGTACCAAACGGTGGGTTCATTACTACAACATCATGCTTGTTGCTGATGTCGTAGTTCTCGAATATGGTGTTCACGAACTTTCGTCCCAAGCCTCCTGCCTTCAACTGCAACTTGGCAAACAGACTCTGACTTGGCTCTATTGCCACCATCTGATTGCCCTTTGGAGCATATCGTGCTATCGCTCCATGTCCGGCACTCGGCTCCATTACGGTGTCACCCTCGCCCATGTTCGCCCATTCCATCATCTTGTAGCCTAATGGTTCAGGTGTTGGGAAGTAGTCTACACCTTCTCTGTTGCGAGAGTTTAGCTTCTGGTTCGAGTAGTAGTCAAGCACAGCATTGTCGTATGGGTCGGCGTTCTGCTCCTTTGGCGCGTCAAACTCCTTGCCGCCTACGCCTTGCTGATCGATAGGCACCACTCCGCTATGCTCCAATATACCGTTGGCAAAGCTGTCTCTCAAACTTCTTGCCTGACTTCCAAGCGCAAGGTTCTCAGTTGTCGATACCTGGTTGTTGAACTTCTGTCCGAACAGCATCATCTCTGAGTTCAGTCCCAATATCGGGTACTCAAATATGGCGTTGCTCTTGTTGCCGATACGGTAGGTTCGTCCCTCTATCTGCAAGGCTGTAATAGGGCTTTGTGGCAGAGCCAATGTTATGCACACTCGCTGATGCTTGCCCGTAGTATCATGCAGCGAGATTCCTTCCTTTCCGCTCGCTTCCTGTATCACGATGATATTCTTTCCACTATCGTCGCTGTTGAAGGTGTCCACAGCCTTGTCCTTTACTTTTTTACTTTCCTTTCCGCTAAAGAACAGCACATTGTCCTTGCCGAACACCTTGGCTATCTGCTCACGAGGCATACTGTAGTCCAATGTATGCTCCCACTTCAACAGGTCGGCATACTTCCGTCTGAAAGCTCTAACAGCCTGTATCGCCTCGTTCTTTTCTTCACCAGGATTCATAAGTGAAATAGAGAAGTTGGCTCTATCCAACATCAAAGCAAACGGTGGCTTTATAGGTTCCTTTGTCTCCACTCTTCGGTGGAATATCACTACCTTGCGTCCTGCGTCCAAATGGGCCTTTATACGCTCGATGATGTTTGCCACCTTCATAGTCTCAAACAGCGCACTACCATAAGTATAGTCGCCTATCGTCTTACGGTAAGCGTCTGCCAGTACACCGTGTCCTCCTACGGCATCCTGTACTGCTTGATTGAATCGCTCGGCATGGTCGGGAGACACAGTCGGGAAGTCTCTTGAATAGTCATACGGACTGTCTATAATGCGTCCGCTCATCGTTCCCAATGTGTGTTGCAGATAGTCAGAGAAGGCTATCTCCTGCTTGGCTACTGCCTCTGGGTTGCTTGTGCTCTGCTCCAGTCTGTTGTAGCGATACTTGTATGCAGCTCCAAAGTGGTCAAGGTAGAACTGTGTGCGTCCGCTCATTCTTCCGCCCTTCTCTCCTTCGGGATACTTAAAGATGTATCCCTCGGCATAGTCAAGGTTCTCGCGTGTGTTGAACGGGGTCGCCGAGAGGAAGATGGTTTTCGTGTCCTTCCACTCGTTCTTTGCCTGTGCCTCCAACTTTGGTTTTACATCGTTTGTGTAATGGCTCAATGCCTTCACATACTCAGCGTGTATCTTGCCAAGCTTCGGGAAGGTCACATAGTCGCTCGGAGTGAAGTTGTACACATCCCTTGGCACCATTCTGCTTGTGGCGTATGCCACGTCACGCTCGGTTGCGCTCGGATGGCTCGCCTTGTATTCCTTGTGTATGCGCTCTGTCTCCTTGGCGCGCTCGATGTCAAACTGCTCGCCAAGACTTTTCTGCTTCTGATAGTCCTTGTTTATCTCCTGCAGTCTGAGGAAGCAGTGGTTCTCGTCACGGTTCGTCACCATGTAGTGCTGCATACTTCTTGCAGTCTCCGCACCTTTCTTGTTCTCCATGATGCGGTGGCTCTCGTCGTATATCACAGCGTCCCACTTGGTTTCCAACAGTTTCTTGTTCACACCAAAGTTGGCGAATGTGGTTATCACTACGCCCTCACCACTCTCAGTAGTTGCAGTAGTGCCACGGTCTTTTGCCCAACTGTCAAGGTCACGTATCTCCATGTTAAGGTTGTGTCCGTCCTTTATCCAGTCGCTCACCTTCTTCTGGCTCGGTGTCACAATGAGTATTCGTCCCTTGCCTTGCTTCACAAGTCGCTTTGCAATGCCAAGTCCTGTATACGTCTTGCCCGTACCCGTGCCGTTGGTGAACATATAGCCCTTGCCGTAGGCATGCTCTCTGTCTGCATGCTCATTGCCGAAGAACTGTGTCTCCGCTCTTAGCACGTCCTCTTGCTGTTGTGGCAGAAGGAATGGCAATGTCTCCTCGATGTTCGCCTTGTCACCTATCTTTACAGGTACGTCCTCAACCTCAATCTGACGCTTTGCCTTGTCTGTCAATGGACCTGCAAGTTCCTTGCGCAACTTCTCTTGTCCGTAGATGTCTGCCCATTCGCCTATGGTGTGGGTCTCGCCGTTCATGGTGTACTTCGAGTTCCACATTTCTTCTATGAAGCCATCGATGTCCTTGTCAGAGAATTTCATTCCCTTCATGTCCTCACCGATAGCTTCACGAATGCTCTTTATCCAATCCTTCACACGGTATATACCTTCATCTATCAAGGCTACACCGTAGTCCTTCACTGCCTTCATCACCTCGGGCAGATACTCTATCTGTCGTGAGTTGAGGCCAGCGAGGTTCATGCCAAGCTCACCACGTCCAAGCTTGGCCCAATTCTTTAGAGCATCTTTCAGAGCTGCTTTCTTTGCAGCTGTGTTCTGCTTCTTCTGCTCTAAAGAGCCGTTATCTGGGAAATGAGTTCCTTGCTTGGCTGTAGGCTTCCGTCCTCCATTCGTTGTAGCAGTCTTGTCGCCACTTCCTCGTCCACGCTCGTGTCGTACGGTTGCTCCATTGCTGCCATCATTGCTGCCTCGCTCGCGCTGAGTATTTCCGGTAGGTACTCCTCCCAGTCCGGGTGCTTCTCCTTCGCCTTGGCTATGGCTTCCTTCTCCAGTAGGAACATCAGGCTGTCCTGTACTATTCTGGCTGCCATGCTGTAGCTGCTCAAGCCTTCCTTCTCCACTTGTTCCGTCACCCAGTTGCTCAGAAGATCCTCCGCCTTCTCGTCCTGTTCCCACTCCCAGTTCTTTGCTGCCTCCATTATCGGTAGCAGCCAACTGTGTTCTGTCTTCTGCTCCGCTATTGTCGGGAGCATCCTCATGTCGATTCCTAACATCGTCGTAAATTTTTAAGTAAGCTATTTGTTGTACAATGCCGTGGTTACCATTTACATAGTCCACCGCATCATCTATTAGACTCTTATTCTCCTCAGAGGTGTTGTTTCTTATCTCCTCCTCGGTCAAAGGATTCTTCTCGGCGGTAGCCATTCGCTCCTCACCGTCCATATCCTTCCAAGGCTTGTCTATCTTCTCGGCTTCTGCCTTACCTGCTTCCTCGCCAAGAATCTTTCCGATCTCTCGACCGATAATCCTGCGTCTCTCCACTAAGCCGATACCGTTTCCTCTCAGCTTAGTTTCCATCGCCTGTTTCATATCGGTGGTAGCACGCTTTATATCAGAAGCGTCGCCACTCTCCTTTGCCTTCGCCAGTTCCTCCTTTGCCTTCTGCACCTGCTCGTCCTTATACATTTCTGCAGTATGTGCCAACCACGCCAACGGATTTGTCTTCGAAGGTTCCTCCTTTGTCTTCTCACCCTTCGGCGCTGTAGCGTCTTTTATATCGCCCTTTTTATCGCCCTTAGGTGTTACAACACTATCGGATTCTTCACTCTTCACTCTTCCTTCTTCACTCTCCAAGGGGTTCTTTCCCTTTGCCCAGTCTGCCAGCACCTTGTCTGCCACTTCCTCAGCCGTAGTAAAGTGAATGCCCAGCACATCTGCCACGCCCTTCCAATACTTTGTCAGAGCCTCCTTCACCTTTTCCAGGAATCCCTGTGCCTTTGCGCTCTCAGTCACGCTCTTGCCTTCCTCCGCAGCAAGCTTTCTCACCACGTCCTCAAGCTTCTTCGTTCCCTCGCGTCCCGAGTAGGTTGTTATCATTTCCTCATACAAGGCGTCGCCTTCCAGTTCGGGGTACAACTTCTGCACCTCTTCCTTCAGACCTTCCACCTTGTCAAAGAGCTTCTTCACGCTTTCCCATTCCTTCGGGTTAACACGGCGCAACATGTCACACCACAAATGCGCATACTCATGCAGCGGTGTCTCTGGCTTCATCTTTCTCGTGTCGAGATAAATCTTCTCGCCGTCAGTAAAGCCATACACCTCACCGTCCTTGGTGCGGAACTCCTTCACGCTGTTGTCTATCTGCAAGCCTCTCTTCAACGCCTCGTTTATCTGGTCCGACTTCTTCACGCCCTTTTCAGGTGCGCCAATCTTGAAACCTACCTTCTCAAACTCTATGCGCTGTCTTGGTGTCAGCACGTTCTCGGGTATCTCAACCTTAGCGTCGCCCACAAACTCCTTGGCTCTCTGTGCAACCTCAGCGTCCGACAACACTCTCACGGGTTTGCACCAACGAGAGAGAATTACCTTTCTTGCACGTCCAGTCTGCTTGTACACCTCGCCACTCACAACGCCACTCTTCCAGTCTACCTCACCTACAGCGTCCTTGGCTCTTTCTGCCTTGTACCCGCTGCTCAGTTCGCTCACCGGAACCTCGCATTCCACGACAACGATGTTCGGACGAATCCAAGCCGACTTGAACTGGTCGTTCAACGGCGAGCGTGAAGTATGCCAATACGGATTGTATGCAGCAGGAATGTCTGTAGCCTTCTTGCCAGTCGCATCCTTGCCGCCCTTGTCGAGCTTGAACTTCCATTTCAGTTCGCCCGTCTTCTTGTCTACCTTCTGCTCTTTGGTCTTCGGGTCAATATCTGGAATAGCCAAGTCTGGGTTCTCGTCTGCACGTATCCACACGCCAAGCTCGTTAGCCTCCACACGCTTGCCGTTCACGGCTGCTGCCATAGGAGGATAGAGCTTACCGTCTATCACCTGCATAGCACGGTACACCTTCACAGTCTCGCCATTCTCCAGTTCTTCAAGTGTAGCCTCGTCAGTCTCCTTGTGATACTTCAAGTCCGAATCGGTCTCCTCGCTCTCACGGATTACCTCCTCAGCTTCCTTCTCGTCCGTCACCACCTCAATGCCAGTCTTCTTGGTTATCTCCGTGGCAATGTTCTTGACAGCTTTGTCTACTTCTCGCTGTTCTTCTCCTGCTTGAATGTCTCTATCAGGGCTTCCTCCATTGTCATTTTCGGGTTTTCCTTCCTTATCTCCCTCCAATGGGCCACCGTTTTCTTCGGTAGATACATCATCGATATTCTTCCGCTCGAGTGTCTTATCTCCACTCTTTGCAAGTCCTTCTTTTCTTCTTCTGTCATTTTCTCTTTCTTTTAATGATTTTTCTGCTATGTTTAATAGAGTGGGATTGTCTGTTATTTCAGACATTGCATCCTTTCCGTGTTCTTGAGCATAGGTTACAAGGTGAGCCAAAGCTTCATCAGCAAGCATATAGAGTGCATCTACATCATCCATTTCCGAAGCACGTTCTGTATACTCTTTCATATTTGACAGAACTTCAACAACTCGTTCAAGTTCCTCTCGTGTAAGAGTATTCATATCTGTTATCGAATATACAAGAGCCTCGACCCTTGAAGGGTCTACTTCATTGTCCGCATGAACCGACTCATGCTCAAATGTCTCACGCAATTCTTCAGAGCCAGTACTGCCTTCAAGGTATATATGAATCTTACCATCTTCGTAATATCCTGGATAATGAGCACCCTCTGGCATATTTTCGATAATGGTCTTATCATTTTCTGTTTTCGCCGCATCCGCCAAGTCCTGCTTCGTCCTCAACACAACAGGCTCGTCATACCCATTACTCTTGGCAAACTCTTTCACATACTCTCCCATTTGGTCGAGTATACGCTCACGTTCTTCACCCTTGACTTCCTTAAGCTGCTCTACGGCTTTGTTGTAGTCTGCTTCGCTTGTGATGACGTTTCCTCCTGGTGCTTGCGGTTCAGTTCCCTCAGAGCTGCCAGCATCGCCATTTCCTTCTTTGCTTGAATGTCTTGTTTCATAGTCTTTCCAGTTTCTAAGTTTCAAAAATTCCTTTATAAACTCTTCATTCGTAGGTCTCTCGCCGAACATTTCCATCTGGTTGGCATCTGCATAAGGAGCAGCATTTCTGTTATACGCCATCATCAGCTCACGGAAGTCCTCAGCCTTACCCTCCAGAGCAAGAGCAATAGCCTGCGAGATAGGGTCAAATCTGTCAGCTGCGTTCTCGCCAAACATAGCAGGAGTGCGCAAGTATGCGTCCACACCGCTTCCGCCTTGACGAGCTTCGTACAGCAACTGCATTGCCTGGTCTATCTCCTTCATCAGAGCATAGTCGCCAAGTTTCATATTGTCCGTCACAGCACGGATGCCGTTCAGAGCCTTGGTTTTCAGCATAGCGTCAGCGCCCATCATGCGGATGGTGTTCTCCGAGAACACACTGCCCAATAGCAGGTTCTTCACGAAGTCCTTGCCTGCTGCCGAAAGCTTGTCCTCACCCTCACGCAATCCGGCTACCTCGTTCAGACCAATCACGCCCTTATCAATTAAACGCTTTAGCAACGAGTTTATTGCAGTAGGATTGTTAAAGAATGCGTCAAGACTACCACTGCCCTCTATCTCGGCTATAATGGCACCTACCTCGTCAGTACTTAACACCTTGGCATTCTTTACCGACTGCTCTGTATTGCCAATACTCTTGGTCTCTTGCCTGTTGAAAAGGTCAAATGTCTTACTTGTAAGCGGCATCTTTTTGTCGGGTACAAAATATACTGTACCCTTAAAGCCTGCCTCTTCTATTTGCTTTGGAGTCCAGCCGAAGCCTTCTGCGTTTTCACTTAGGCTCTCATAATACTTGCCGTCAGTACCATAGCGTTCCGCAAGTTGTTTACCCATAGTCGTGCCATTTCCGCTTAACAGAATACCATCCTGCACAACAGGCACATTCTTTAGTGCTTGTCCGCCAAAGTCTCTGCCAATTTTCTCTGTAAACAGACGCGACTCCTTGTCTTTGTAAGAACGTGAGTTTGAGGAAGACCCGTCTTCATTAACAGGAAATCCTTCGTTCTGCTTAAAGTCATTAAACGGATCGTGCGAAGGTGTAAGTCCTGAAACCTCGCCATAAAAGTATTGACCAGTTATCTTAGTTCCGTCAGGAAGAGTGATAGAACCACGTCGTCCGGGAATCTTCTTTGATTTCTCGAACTTCTCTCGCACAGCAACACTCACTTCACCTACCGAACCTACACTACCTTCTTCACCTACACTACCTACCTTCTCCATTCCAGCCTTAACCTTATTCGCGGTCATTACCTTCTTGATATTGGTATATAGCTCCAGTTCTGCTTTGGCGGCATCAACCGCCTTCGTCTTCTGAGCCTCAGCTTCCTTGGCGTCGTTCAAGTCGCCCGTGTAGTCCACCTTTATTTTTTCGGCTTCTTTCAGCATCTTCTCGGCTCTCTTTATCTGTCCGTCTACAGCAGCTTCTGCGTTCTCGCCAAACTGCGAAGACATCCACTCCGCTCCATGTTCGGGTGTCATCTGCGAGTAGTCAGCAGTCTCACGGCCTTTCGTGTCCTTCATCATCGGCACAGGTGACCCATCGGCAAATGTTAAAGTCTCGTTACTTCCATTGCCATTATCGGATGGATTCTTTTTTTCTCCTTCCCCTATAGGCTTTACATCTTCAACTCCAGGCGCCGACGCGCCCTCCTTCGGTGTTACAACACTCTCAGTCTTAGTATCGGATTCTTCACTTTTCTCTTTTCCCTTTTCACTTTCAGCGTAAGCCACCGAGTTCTTAACCTCCAACATCTCCTGATAGTTCTTGGCATAGTCCTCCGTCTTTTCCACATGGTCAAGCTGCACGTCCTTCTTGCTCACGAAGTCCATCTCCTTTGTATTCGGGTCAAGCACGCTAAGCATGTCGCCAACGCTTTCTCTCGCTCTACCCTCATTATCAAAGGCAACATCGCCCGCTCCAACAATAAGCAGTCTGCCATTGTTGTCCTTCACGAACAACATCTGGCCGCCCTCTTGCTTCTCACCGTTCAGCTCGCCCTTGTAGCTCCATTGCTCCACATGCTTCTGCACGGTCTCAGCAATCTTCTGTTCAGTTCCGCGATACATGCCCACAGCCTTAGCCTTGGTGTTGATATAGTCGGCAAAAGGTACAAGCTGTTCCTGCGTCAGTCCCGAGTTTATCAGCTCCATGTATATCTGAGGTTCCGAAAGACCTTCCTTTGCCAGTCTCTCATACTCTTGCTTCAACACATCGTTGCTTTCCAAGGCTGCATTAAACGCCTTCTCCGCATTATTCATGTTGTTCAGCACCTCAGCCACAGCCTCGTTGTTAGGATTCTCCGTGCCAAGGTTATTCTCCTCAACCACGTCCTTGCCATCGCTATCGGCTTGATCCGCATGAGGCATACCGTCCTCATATACCGTATTGTTCAAAGCCTTGCGAAGAGCAACGCAAGCTTTCTGCTCTTCCTCCGTACGCTTGATTGGCTCTTTGTTCACAATCTTGAACATTTCCTCAACACTCAGTCCGTGTGCATCGGCTATGTCCTTTATCAGCTTTGTTGTTATGCCGTTCTTCGATACAAAGTCAAGCCATTCGTCATGTAGTGTGCGTCCTCTCTTTAAGGTGAGTGTTTTATTATTACCAAGCATATCGTCCATTATAGCCTGGTTTCTTGGCGAGTCGGGATTATCGAAGTCGTAATCATGCTGTCTAAGAAACTCCATCTGAAGATCCATGCGAGAACAATCCCTATTCAGAATATAGCCAAGACCATTCAGCATGCGCTGGTTCTCCTTCTGCATCATCAAGTCATACTCAATGGCTTCAAGCTGTTCCATGTTCTTGTAACTTCGCTTCGATAGCAAAGTACCATCCTTGGCATACTCATTCACGTATCGCTTGCCATCCTCTACAGTATACGTACGCATGTCCATTTCCGGACGTGTGGCAGGTGCAATACCAAGCAAGGCGTTTAGCTTCATCTTCGCGTCCCATGATACGTTAGGGTCGTGCATCACGCTCTCGTAATACTCACGAACCATCTGTACGTTTTCACTCTTATCTTCCTTACCTACAGGTGTTACCTTTGATACACGCTCTGCCCATGTCAGAATGTCTGGGTGTACAATATAGCCTTCTTTACCTCGCAGCCCAGCCTTGTCACCTGAAGCGAACAGCTGTTGTTTCTCGTCTGGTGTAAAGGCAAACGCCTTGCCTTGTGCTGACGGTGCCATAGCTGCCTTGTATAATGCCGTACCGAACTTCACCGCCACAGAACCGCCATAGCTCTGTCCCTTCTCAGGCGTAAGCATATTGGCAGCACCAGTAGCTGTATGTGTGCTTACTATCTTATATATACCTGCTGCCATGATATTACTAAGCAAGTTGCCTGCGCTCCAGTCTGTATCAGCACCGCTAAGTGCATTGTTGAAGTTTCCTCCAGCATAGAAGGCTGTACCCTCGCCTATAATCTGAACACCCTTCATACCAAGGCCTTTTAGCATGTTCTTGCCAAAGTTTGGGTCTACTCCACTTGGTCCTTTGATACCTACATTGTATCCCAGTCCGCCAAGCATCTTGCCTACAACACCAAGGGTAGCACCGCTCACGGCTCCATGTGCTGCGCTTACAACACTCTCTTTAAGCATTTCGCCAACCTTCACATCGTCAGTAGTCGAGGCATAGTTTTGTGCTCCCTTCAATCCTTCATATATACCAAAGTTGGCACCTGTTTCTGCTGCACCACGCATCAATACCGAAGGCTTGAACATTCTCTGTAGCTTGCTCATGTTGGCCATTCGGGCTATCGTCTTCACCTCATTGCCGAATACCTTTGCACTTGCAGCGCCTACACCCTTGCCAATACCGCCAAGCAAGCCACCACCAGGACCTACAACGTCAGAAGCAAGACTTAAAGCACTGCGCACGCCCTCTGTCACTCCATACTTGTCACGCTGATAATATGGGTTCTCGCCATTCTGAGTAGCCATAATTGCACGCTGTCTATATTGACGTTGAGCTTTGGTTAAGGCAGCGTCAAGAATAGAACCTACTTGAAAACCATCACCTAAGCCGTCAATAATATCCACAAAAGCATTTCTCGGCATCCATTCTTTAAGCTCAGTCTTGTCATACTCGGCCATAAGCTTATTCTGAATGGATGGCATGAGTGCTGTCTTAACATAATCCTCAGGATCAACACCAAGTCGCTTCGACTCAGTTACAACTTTCTGGGCAACATTTGGATCACTCAGCATCGACTCCATGTTTTCACCAAGACTATTCAAAAGATTCTGCTGCAACTTAGCAGGGTCACGCTCTGCATTATAAGCGATTGTTCCTAACAGCGTAGAACCCATAGGAGTGGCGCTAAACATAGTTCTTTGCAGATAAGCGTCGAAACCACGTTTCTCAGCAGCCTGTCTCTCGCCCGCAATCATATTAGCAAACGTGTCTGCAAAATTCTTATCAGCAATAGGAGCAGCACTCTCCTCCATCTCCTTTTCCAACTGCCCCCTTGTCTTCACAAGGTTATTGTTCACATTCTCGTTCCCAAGGTCAAAGGCTGGAGCATTCCTTCGTCTTATCTCACCCTCAGCGTTTCTACCAGCCTCTTGTCCTGCCTGTTCCATTCTACGTTCCAGTGTCTTCTGTGCTCTTCTCGCACCGCCAACCATCTGTTTCACAGCACCCGGCTTTGTGTAGTCAATAGGCATCTGCTCCTCGTCGCGTTTTCTTATCGCATCAGCAGCACGCAAGCCCTTCACAAGCTCACTCTCCTTACCCGTAGGCGCATCCATCGGCGCTGAAGCGCTCTCATATGCCGTAGTGTTTCCCTGTGTTACAACACCACCACCCCATTTCTGTTGCGCCACCTTCTCCTGTGCGCGTCCCAATGCAGAACTATAGGATTTTTCACTTTTTACTTTCCCTTTTCCCCTACTCACGGTTCTTCCCGTAAATAGATGAGCGCCAAAGTCACCAACACGACTCGCATCCTTTACGCTCACATCGCCTCTTCGCCCTGTCTTTCGGTCTATCACCTCCATTCGGGCACCAGGAAATGCTTTTGCAAATCCCATCGGGTCCTTGTCATACGCTGTCTTGTCTACCGTATGCCTGTTACCTTTCGCATCCTTGAAATAATAATATCTATTGTCTGCCATATTCTTTATCGTGTTTTTATATTCTACTTCACATACTGGCTCCAGTCCGTACTTTTACCTTTGGCTGTACCGCCCTTAGCTTGTGTCTTTGGCTTACTGCCCGAGCCTTGCCACTTGATAGGGTTCGCGCCCTTGCGTTGTGCCCTAATCTGATTGGCCTTACTCTTCGACACCGTCTTAACCAAATGTCGCACCGTCTTACCCGTAGTGTTCACTCCACGCTTGGCTTCATTGCTCGTCCTCACGTCAGCATAGCCAAAACCTTCCTTGAACATCCTTCTCAGCGACTCTCCCTTGTTTGAAGCGTCAAGCAAACCATAACTGATAGCTCCTTGAATAATCTTACGTGCTCGTTCCGCACTTGGCTTCACTTCAATTCCGTCGCCATTCATCGCAAAGTCAAGCTCTCTCTGCTTCTGAGGAGTAATCATTCCAAGATTACGCATCTCGTTCCAAGCCTGCGCCTCCTGCTGTGGAGTAAGCTGCTTCTTGCTCGTCAGTCGTCCGTAAGGAGTAGCATAGCCGTAACCTCCATTAGCACCTCCAGAACCCTTAGCACCGCTTCCGCTACCACCTCTTGCAGCCCTCGATTGTGCCAAGGCAAGTCTGCTCGCGCTTAGTCTTTCAGTAGCTTGGTTATGTCGTTTGGTCTCACCCAATCTCTCACCAGCCAACTTCAAGTTTCCTTGCTGCACGCCAAGTATTCCCTTGCGATACTCGTTCAAGTCCTTAGCGTTCTGATCCGCTCTCTTGTCGGCACTTCTCTTAAGCTCAAGCATCTGTCCCTTATACGCTCTGTCCGCATCTGCTGCATCCATCTTTATCTGCAAGTTGGCATTCTTATACGCAGCGTCAGCCTCAGCAGCAGCCTTTCTCGCACGTTCTGCCTTTCTCTTGTCAAGGTCTGCTTGCATCTCGGCAGTCGGATTATTAAACTTCTGTAGCGCAGCTCCTTTGGAAGTATTATAGATATTACCCATGTGTCTGATTGCGTCCGCAAGAGTGGCAATGCGCATATTGTTTCTCGTCATACGCTCGTCATAATCATCATCACTCTCGCCTTCACGCTTTCCTGGTCGCTTCTTCGACAATCCGCCAAGCCACTTGAAGAAACCGCCATCCCTTTGGCTATCGTCCTTCTCAAACACAGCAGTAACACCCTTATCACCACCAACAGCACCCAAATCAACACCAACCAAAGGCTTAGAGTTAAGAGTGTAAGAGGCTGGCATACTTCCCTCCATATTACTCGGGTTTGACCTCTGCCACGATTGCTGAACATTGCTACCTTCAGTCACAGGTTTACCGTTAGGTGTCCATCCTACAGTCACAGGCATATTCTCAAACGTCGCAGGTCGTTTACCGCTAAACACATTAGCAGGCTGCTGAGGCTGTGCCACAACACCAGGAGCCACAACACCAGGCTGTGTTACAACACCCTCCCTCTTCTCCTTATCGTCCAATACTGTGTTCATAATCCTCCACGTTTTTCTTCAACAAGTCAAACGCCTGACCAAGGGTATTGACAAACTTCTCCGCCTTCTCCCTACGCTTGTACTGAAACACTATCTCCTCGTTCAGCACCTTAATCACCTCGCACTTCTCTGACATGCGCTTAGCGTTCTTCTTCTTTATCCTCTCTATCACCTTGTCCTTATAAGCCAAAGCATTCTCGGCCGACTTCAAGCAAGCGGCAAGATTGTCACGCTCGGCACACAAGCCGTCAAAATGCGCAGCAAGGCTCTTATAATCCTCTTGAAGTCTCTCCAACTCCAAGTGATAACGCTCTGCAAGCTCCTCATTCATCTTCAACGACTTCTCCAATATCTTTATCTTCTTTGCTTGCTCGTCAACAACAGAATCCTTTAACAAACCCGCAGCCTCCATCACACGATTAACGTCTACACCTTTCTTCGCGTTTATATCAATCTTTTTCTTTCCCATAGTATAATCTTTTTTATTATTTTCCTACATGCGTTACAACGCTCCCTACACTCCCGTCACATTCTTCAGCAACTTATCGCCAAAGTAGTCGCTCGCTGTCTTTCCTCCAGCACCAGCATCAGCTCCTACATCAGTCTTAGCCTTACCCGGTCCGTCCAACATCGTCGCTGCACTCATCATCGCATTACTCATATTCTGAGCGGCCGCAGCCGTAGTCTCTGCCTGCTGATTGTAAATATCCTCTCTCTGCTTAGAAAGATTCTGCTCGTTCCTCATGTGCTGATCCGAAACACTCGCCTTTCTCGCCGTGTCATTGGCGCCAATATTCGCAATAGTATTACCCATCGTCCTATTTGCAGCCTCCTTTGCCATAGCCGTACTCGCAGCCGTACCGCCACCAACCGCAGCCGCACCATCAGCCTTACGGATATAGCTGTCCTGCACCTCCTGAGCCTTGCGCATCAAGTTCTGTCCTGCCTTAGTGTCCAAGTAGTCCGTATTATACTCCTTGTCATACCAAGCCTTCTCCGCATTTGTACGATATTTCTGCTCGGCCAATGCTCTCTTGGCTGCCTTACGCGACTTAAGACCTCCAAACAACGAGCTACCTACACTCAAACCTAAACTGGCTGCACCAAGCAAACCTATCATCGGATTATTCGCGCCCGACAACTCACTTACGCCCAACGGCACCCTAAAAAACCTGTTAATGTCTGTCATATCTACTGTATTTTTTAATAACCATAACTAACATCCTTTCTCTCCAGTACCTTTTTCTTGGGAAATATAACATTGACCCCCTTTTCCGATAGTACCTTTTCCAGGAAATATACTAACGACCTCCTTTCTGTGGAGTACCTTTTCTGGCGAAAATGATGATGACCTCCTTTGAGAACAGTACCTTTTTATACCTATGCTTTTATCTACTATAATTCGCAGCCAGTACCTAAGCCCCCACCCCCTTTGGGTCGTATCATCATCTACCTACTGCCTCATCGCTTCCCTATCTCGCCACCATGCTCTAACATCGCCAACACGTCACAGCCTCAGCTGTCCCCCCACATCAGCCACCATGCCACATGCTACCTATTCCACTATGGCGAGCCTCCACATCATAGAAAAAACAATCATCTTGGCCTTGTTTTCTCCTCCTTTGCCCAAGTCTGCCCATGTTTTACCTACCATGCGCCTACCCAAACCACCTTACAACCTCGTAACGTCCTATCAATCAGTCACTTATCACATTAGGTTGCAACCCCATGAGGGTCTTATTTCAAGTAACACAACATTTGGAAGTCGAAAAAGGGACAAGGACAGAAAGCCAAAGAGCGCATCCAAGAACCATGAAGCCATTACAACAAGCCAAAAGCCACAAAAAGAAGCCATAGAAGTCCTTAGTAACGTCAAATTTAAGGAGAAAAGCAACATCTTTTTCCGTATTTCGTCATGTCACAATTTTTTACTTTCCCTCACCAATCCCTTTATCGGGCATTTAATACCAAAAACCGACATACAGACCAATTCATTTGGTCTAACCCCCGTAATTTTTGTGACCACCTAAAAGGATAGAGGAAATTTAGAACAACTCAAAGGCATATAGATGTACGCACGAAAAACCACTTTTGTAACAAAAAAGTCAAAAGAAGACAAAACAAAGAGTTGCAAAGGCCAGTAAAAACGGCTTGCAAGTCGGAAAATCATGAAAAAACCACAAAAACACGCCTTATACGCTCAATAATGCGCACAAAGCACCTCACCGCATAAACACAAAAAAGCCACTCCAGTGAGGATAGAGTGACTTATTAATTATATATATATAGGATAAAGGGTGTATATCTGTATTGGAGAAAGGGAGAACAATGGGGAGATAAGGGGGCTTGCGCCCCCAAGGGCTTACGCCCTCCCCCTTAGGTAACGCCTTGCTTATTCGCAATCTTCGTCTATTTTGCCACAAGCCACGATACCACCACCAATAGAGAGCACGCCAGTTATTGCAGTTTTCAATGTGTCCCAACAAAAACCGTTTGAATAGAAGTCTAATACAGACAAAGTAACCCACGCAACCGCCAATATTATTGTTAAGACTAATGCTGCTTTAGATTTCTGTGTTGGTGCTACATATCCACCACAATACACAAAGCCAAGTCCCGAGAGTACAGAAGCAGCGAGGAAAACGCCAAGGGCACTTTCGCCAACATATCTTTCTGCTGCTTTGTAGGCGAAATTCGCAAATGCCGTTCCAACTAATGCACCAATAATAGCAGATGGAAGCACAGCCAACCAACGCAGCGCACAAATGATTTTATTTCCCATATTCTTAGTATTTACTACCAACAGAAATTACACTCTCTATAGCCATCACGTTCAGCCTTATACAATGGCATTTCTTCTGTATAGATATCATGAACACCCTTGCAATGTTCGTCACTATGGTAATACATGGTGCTACAATCTGCCCATACCGTCATTTCTTGGTACTCTTGTTCTTCTCTGTCTCTCTCTTCTTCTGCTTTGCGCTCAACGTCTTTCGTGACATCATAAGTACAAGTATTAAAGAACGAGTTAACCAACATAAAGCCAACAACACAGAACCCCAAAACACTAAGTAGGATATTGCCTACTTTTCTTAGAAACTTCTTCATCTTGATATGCTTTTTATTTCTTCTACTATAATATTAAACTCTTCCAAGGTGTCAGCCGTGTAGTGTATGCCATTATAACGGACGAAGGCAGCGAAGTCCGTGTCTTTATCTTCTTCGAATAGTTCACCAATTCTACAGCCTATAGCAGCAGCGAACTTCTCAGCAGTAGAGACACGCATGTCGTTTTTATCGTTCAATAGCCTATTAACAGACACACGATTTATGCCAAGACGTTTAGCTATCTCATCTTGGGTTATACCATATCTTTTTAGTACTTCTTTAATTCTCATGTTATAGTTTTAATACGTTACATTATTAATAATGCAAAATTACTGAATATAATTTATATGTAGCATTATTACGTTAATATCTTAACAAGTTTTAAACCGATATACGTTACTTTGCTTCTTTAGTTAAGTAACGTTAATAAGTTACATTTTCTTGTTCTAAAACTTGCTTATGTAACATATATACGTTACTTTTGCATCAGAAACAAGAAACAAACATTAATAACAATTTAAACAAATACAATTATGAGACACGTATATGTATTGAACACTTGCAACGAATGGAAATCGTATAGTTCATTTCATCTTTACGGTATCTGGGCATCTTCTAAGGCTGGCATTCGTCGCCTTGTTAATGCTATTATTGAAGGCATTGAAAATGGCTATTTTTCGTATGAAGACGAGTATATGGATATAGCGAAACAAATAGAAAGTTTACGTGAAGACGCAAAAACAGATAGCAATACCTTCTTTAATCTTTTGCAAAGCAAATTGGTTTATGGAGCAATTAGTTTGTCTGAGATTAGGTAATATAACATTAATAACAACTAAACACATACGATTATGGAGATTTACAAAATTGAAAGACAAGGATGCGAGGTGAATGTATTGTTCACAGGTAAACAATACATATTTCACAACTCGTACTACGGAATACTCGCTGTTGCGACAAGAAAAGGATACAAGGATGAAGACATGAACACCTTCACACTCGAATACGGAAACGATAAAACTTTAGGAGGTTCGTTCGATGGTAACTACTGCGCTACAATGGCTAAGCGTGTTATCAACAAACTAGAGTCAATATACTCTGAACGTGAGACACACTACGATATTGTACAGGTAGATGTCAACAAGAAGTATTTTATTGACATACAGACGAGAGAACGCTGATTGAAGATAAGGAGGGGCGTTGCCCCTCCAAGGCTTCGCCAAACATTAATAACAATAAAACATACACATTATGAGAAAGTATATAGTTATCGACATTTGTAAGCAGTCGGGCAAGTACAACCTACAAATAGTTGCAGAGTATACCGACAGAGAAAAAGCACGAAACGACGCACAGCAGCGCAACGAGAGCAATACAGATAAAAAACATCATTATTACAAGGTTTACATAATATCACATCCTTTATTATCCTAACAGCTATGTTATACTTAGAAAATCTCAATGATGGCTATTGGCGTAGTCACGACGAGCACAAGCAACACTATATTGGATGGATACAAATATTCAACACAGAGGCAGCTATCAACAAGCGCAAAGGATATAACGACTTATATCTCAAATGCAAGAAAGCCGCAAAGGATGCGAAGCGCAACCTCCAAAGAGTATTAACAGGCGATATTTAAACCACACAGCCGTGACCGAGAGAAAGGCAAGCGGAGCGAGACCGCACACGGCACAACACTACGTAGAATGCGGTACAGATTTTCGTTAGAAATTTCTTTGAGCCATCCGCCTAAAAATGACTGAAAGCGAAATCGAGAGGATGATACTCTAAACACAGCGAGAAAGGACGCTATATTCCACCGACAAATCTTGGTAACGTCGTTAAATTACAAGACGTGAGCACACACGACAAACCTGTGTGTCATACAGCATTACGGCACGTTGAAGACAACGTTAAGAGAAGATGACAACTTTCAGATAGTCGGCAGTCGTGCAAAGACAGGCTTTCACTTGTGGTTCGAGTCCACACACGGCACTAACTTTTAAAACATACAGATATGATAACATTAGCACAAGAGATTTGTTGTTTAGATTGCAAATATGCGCACTTCTATTTCAGCAACATTAATTCTTGCTTTGACAAGATAGTTTGTCAAGCTAACGGCAACCCAAACGGATGGAGCGGTTGTAGTAGATATTCAACAAAACATTAATCCATAAAACATCACAGATATGATAGAACTTATAATTGTAGTTATGATTGCCTCCTATGTAGCGGGTATATATGTAGGTAGACATTGGAGAGAGTATACACAGGAATAAATCGGAAGATAAGGGAGGCTACCGCCTCCCAGGGCTTCGCCTAACTTAAAACCCATGGCAAAAACCACAAGAGTAGTCAGTCTTACACCGATAGACGCTATACTTTTGCGCAATGTCTTTAATTGCTATATCGACAACAAGCGCAAGCAGCTACAGCGTAAGAACCTCGCACCGATAACACGGAAGTTTATCGATGATGATATAGAATGTATAACAGAACTCATGACAAAAATCTTTAACAAATGAACAAATTATTAGTATTAGCACTGATAGCAAGCACATCGCTTGCAATCGTAACAACAAAGAAAGCGACAGATGAAGAGTACGACAAACAGCAAATAAAGGAGGACGTACGACAGCTAATAAACGACATCGACCAGTACGGAGATATAGATACGTACACAGGTTCAGACCACTTCGAACGGCTCTACAATTGGTCACACAATCTTAAAAACAAAGAACAATGATAGAAGAAATAAAAATTAACGGCACACCCTTTTATGTTGGATTAGCAGATGTGTACGGTGGCAAGATGTGGTTCATATGCAAATGGTATACAGACCACCAACCATCAACCCGTAAATTCTGGACTAAGAAGGAACTTGAAGACCACTTGCGCACAATACCGAACAAGATTATCAAGCGTGAGCTACTCACAATGTTACACAAGCTACACGGCAGAGCAGTCTGTTACGCACGTTAGTAACCATCCGTTGGGGATAGAAACCATCTCGGAGCGACACCGACAACGGAACGAACTTAAAACATATAAAATATGAAGACAAACATTATTCCATGTCCTATAAACGAAAAGGACTTATGTAGCGACACCCTATTTGACGACCTGTTTGATAATAGCCAGTATGTGGAGCGAGGAAACAGATATGTCGGTTTTATCTGCGACAATGTCGCTAAGGTGGAGTATGACAATAACTTCGTTCATATTTCATTCGAAAACTCTCTACACGACAGGGAAACCAAGCAAATCGAAGAATGGGCACGTGAGATAGAAGACAGCTACAACGAAAATCTGATAGACGAAGATGTACAGTTAAATGTACGCTTTAAAGTCTTTGCGAAGTCTTGCGATGTATACTTCGAATATATCATCAACGAGAAGTAACCCCACACCCCACAGGCTGAATGTGGTTCAAGCCACTCCACTTCGATGCAAGGTCGGAGCAGCCACCAATATTAATAACAATTTAAATCATACTATTATGGCAAAGTACAAAGTATTGGTTATTGAAACCTTAAGCAAAGAGGTTGTTATCGAGGCTAATAGCGCAAAAGAGGCAAAGGCTATCGCTAACGATATACGCAGCAAAGGAGAGCTAATCCTTACGGCTGATGATTTTGATGGCTTCTCAATCCATTGTTGGGAAACTTGTAAGATTAACGAAAAATAGAAACACTATGACATTACAGGAATATCTTGAAACTAAGTTGGGTGAAATGGCAAGCCAAGACCCAAACTTCCGTGAGCGTTACGAGGACAAGAAGAAATCTATGACCAATTGCCTCTGCTATGTCACTCAACAGGCACGCAAACAAGCGATAAAGGGTTGTGCTGCAATTTCCGATGAGGACGTTTTGCAGATGGCAGTTCACTATTACCAAGAGAAGGACGTAGAGCCGACCAAAGAAACGGCACAGGCTAAGGTAGTGGCAGCAGCACCCAAGCAAGAAAAACCGCAGCCAGTACTTATCCCCAAGCCACAACCCAAGAAAAAAGCAAAGAAAGTAGACAACTCATTACAACTTGATTTATTTGGAGGAATGTAATATGAAACCATGCACCAAGACAGAACAAGAGGTCGTTAACCTCTCACACAAGTTAGGCGAGATAGGCAAACGTGACAACGCTCGCCTAATCCGCAACACATACGGCTCTTGCAAGTACGAGGATATGTATAACCGTTGCTATGCCGTTATAAATCAGTCTTACAAAGGTTGGCAAGTACTCAGATATTTCCGTATCGACCGCCACGGCAAACGTGATATATCCTACTGCACTTGGGAAGTCTTCCAACTTTGGAACAAGGTAGGCGAAAAGCAGATACTTATAGCACGTCAGAGAGCGTTCCATTATTACGTAGACGCTTTCCTCCTTTCCTCTCCAATGGAGATACGTCAGAACCCACAGTACAGCAAATCATGGCTGCACTTCACCGACGTAGGCTTTTCCTACATGTACGACAAGTCCGTTGATGGCACATACAAGTATTGCGACAGTCTTATACCTACCAACGAGCGCAAGCAATGGTATCGTTTCCTGTCCGTAGACAAGTTTGCCGAGACAATCCTTAAGCAGCGTCACGAACTTGCCGAGTATATGCTTACCAACAACATACTTGACAAGGAATACATGAAAGCCATACGCATTATGTTCCGTCACAACTATGTGCCGATGAACGAAGGACACACGGCATACAATCTCTACTTCGATATGCTACAAAACATGAAGTATATAGGTTGCGACCTCTCTAACCCTCATTTTGTATGTCCCGACAATCTTATGCACACGCACGACTGGGCATTGCACGCTCGTCAGGCTCTCGAAGCCAAGCGCAAGACCAAAGCCGAGCACGAAGAGGAGATACAGCGCATCAAGCGTGCTATGGACAAAAACGAGAAGTACATCAAGGCTCGTAGCTGCTTCTTCGACATGACCATCAGCGACAGCCTAATCTCTTGCCACGTCCTACAGTCGGTAGACGAGTTCTACGAGGAAGGCACAGCGATGCACCATTGCGTATACGCCAACAAGTATTACGACAAGCCCTACTCGCTTATCCTTTCCGCACGTATCGACGACAAGCGTATTGAGACAGTAGAGGTAGACCTTAAGCAGATGAAGGTTGTTCAGTGTTATGGTGCTTGCGACAAGTTCACACTCTACCACGACCGTATTGTCAACCTCGTCAACGACAACATGAATATGATTAAACAATGTATGAACAATAAACAATTAGCAGTATGAAAAGAGACGAAATTTGCAAAACACGTGTTCGCACACTTAACACGGCTGAGAAGAAGCGTATTCTCAGCCGTTTGTTCCCCAACGGTTATATCATTCGCAAGGATGATGAAGATAACGAGCTAACACTTGCCGGCTATACAGAAGAAGGCAAGCTACTCGAAGTCAATTTTTCTCTATTCGACAGCCGTATAGAGATAGACTACCAATATCCACGCTATGGCAAAGATAAGTGGGAATGTATTGACAATCTTATCAACAAGGCGTTTGGCAAACACAACAAGCACAATAACCGCCAAAGGAAGTTTGATTACGACAGTCATTCCTATTATTTCATAATGGAGATTAACGACCATCGTATTCTCATTTGCATCAATAGCAACAATTACCAATTTAACAACATAGCAGTATGAAAAAGCAGAAATTCACATTCTTCTTCCCTATGTCGGGAGAGACAATCACAAAAGAGTATAATCTACTCGCAGTCAAAGACGCTACTATAAAATACCTCCGCAAGCAGTCCGAGGTACGTGGCGACATCTGCCTTGTGTCTGACGAGAAAGGCGAAATCGTGGCAATGGCTCATATCGATGATAACATGAAGGTGAAGTTCTTTACCGAGGACGACAGCGTTTCAGACATAAAAGCCATAGGGGATATTTCCCTTGAAGCCAACTCCTAACCGTAAATTTTTATTAACTTTGCAAAACAGAAAGGAGGTATCCATTATGAACGCTAAAGAATGGTGCATAGTAATAGTATTTATCTTAGCTTTGATACTTGCCTGTTAGGGCATAACCAATGGCGAGTCATGACAATCTTGTGGCTCGCTATTTCTTTCAACACCAAACACACTTAATCATATGAAATCAATAATAGTAATATACGACGACCTCCTCGAACTTGACCGCACCGAGGTTGCCTATCAAGGTGAGACGCAGCTCAAGTCTATCGTCAAGTCGCTCATGGCTGACTATCCCGAAAGCGAGAAAGCCGAGGTCTACAACAAGATTACCCAATCTCTCGTTTATGCTTACAGACGTGACCGCAAAGGCAATGTCTACGAGATAGAACGATACGTCCCCAAACGACCTACCCGACCTAAAACCGTCAAGTCGCCCGACCCCAAATATCCACGACGCATGACCTTTTGGATGAACGATGCAGTATACGACCGACTTGACAACGTCCGAGGACACCGTGCCTCATATGTACGCAAGGCAGTAGAGGAGAAACTTGAACGAGAAGGCGACCCATTGCCTCCCGACCCTCTACCCAAGGAGGAAGGACACCCCGACAGACGTTATCATCGTATGTTCAAGAACCTACCTCCAAGCATACGCACCTACGATGCACGCTCCACCTACCGCTCTACGCTCACCATAACCCGAAACCCCGACAACAATCTATGGCGAGTCTCCTATGGCGAGTACACCACACAGCAAGGAGCACCATCCACCGAGAACAAAGACCTTCTCTCGGCTCTCGAATGGCTCGATATGTGGATTAAACAATACGGCAACAAATGGATTGTCGGAAAAGTCATTAAGGATGAGGAGAAATAATCTCTTCATCCTTTCTTTTTAATATATATATATCAAGAAAAACGTGCATTTGTTTATAAACTCTTTATAAACCGTTTCATTTTATCAGTAATTTCGCTATATTTACGTTTTTTCTAAATCAATAGGCTTATGAAAGAGTTATCCAAACAAACAACAGCAGGGGTAAACATAATACTTAACCGCTCAATTTTCTTCTTCTACGAGAAGGCTCTGCGCTATGTGCCTATCCTCCTCATGCTCTGTCACTGGTATGGAGTCTACAATTTCCACGACAATCCACGTGAGATACTTATCGACGTTCGTCAGAATGAGGAGTGTATCGCCTATCTCTACTTCATGGTGTATGTATTTCCTGTGGTCTTCATGCTGCCAGCAAGCCATTTCTTCAAGCTATGTTGGATATGGCGCATTCCGTTCGTCTACATCATTGGCACCAATGCCATACGGCTCTATTACGGCTCATGGTTCATAACCAACGAAATGTACGATGCCGACTTCATCCTCATTCTCATGACCTTGGCTCTGTATCTCAGTGCCTTCGTGCAGGTGATATGCCGCATCTTCCGACACAGCAGAACGTCTAACACTAACTCTAAAACCAAATAACTATGAATGTACGCAACTTACTTGCTGACGCTTTCGATTGCGCAGCTTCACGCATCCGCAACAACTCTTGCGGTATGACCGACCAAGAAATGGAGACAGCTCTACACAAAATGCTCTACCTCCTCGACTCCGACCATCATTTCTCCGAAGACAACGCACGTGCTGCCATTGCCCAAATGTACTATTTTGCCGACGATACCCACAAATGCTATGCACCGTTCTTCCCCTATGAGGACATACGTGCTGCCTACGACAAGATGTATATCACCTTGCCCGACGATTACAACTTCTGGGACTTTTGTGTAACCGTCAATCTCATGTACTCGAACCATATCGACACTCTACGGTCATGGTTTCGTGACCGTAGCCGACTATTGCAGAAGTCTTGCGAACTCGCACGCAGCTTTCTCCTTGACGAGGATACCGACCATCCATATGACAAAATTTGGTGGTATGTAAATTCATGATAAACAGAAAGCGGATGAATAGGTTTTCCCTGTCCATCCGCCTTTTTTATGTATCAAGACTCCATATACTTCTCCACAACCTCCATGTTCAAGTCGGCTGCATACCTACAAGCCTCCTCGTACATTTCTACGTCTGCCAACTTCCTACAGATTATGTCGCCAGCCAACACGCAGTTGTTGTCCTTGTTGCAGTCTATGTTTCCACCACCGCACCTCATTATCGGTGCTACAGCTTTATTCCAGTTCGTCTTTACAGCAGCAAACGAACTCTCTGCCTTGAACATTTCCGCCAAGTCAACGCCAATGTTCTTCGAACCGTCACGCAAGAACTTCGCAAACGTGTTCTCCGCAATGTCGTTCAGCGTAGACGCAGTCAGAAGATACGATTTCATTGTGTGTTCCTCTACCTTCTCTTTCATCAGCAGCGCATCATAGCTCCACCTCAATTTCTGCACGTCCACCTTCATCTTGTCCGCAACAGCGTCCGACACGTCGAGCCACAACTGATACTTGTTCCACAGCTTCATCTTCATCTTGCTGTTCCAACTGTCATATGCGCCCAAGGCAGCGTTTGCGTCCTTCTTTACCTCGAACTTCCACCACTTGCTTTCCTTCAACAACGGCATTGCGTCAACCATCGCACTCTGTGCCAAGTTATACACAGAACCTATTATTATGTAGTACATTGAGCATCGCTCGTCAATGTCTTTAAGTATTCTACGAGCAACGTCAGGATGCACCGCCAACATATTTCTATTTATTCTTACCAGACCTCTTCTTATATTCATGACATTTTGTTTTAAGTTCAATATCCATCATATTCACAGCTTCCATTATTCGCTTGGCGCTCTCAAATGAAAGCCTCTTAACGTTACACTTACAAGGCTCGAAAGTCCCTCTTACGGTCTCCACGTATTCTATCAGACAAGTTCTGCGTACGTATCTGTCTGGCAACTTGAAAATCCAAAACCTTTTGCCTTTCACTCTCGTTATCTCGCCACACACTTCTATATATAGTACCTTCATCCCTCTCTTTGTGCGCACGTCCGTAACGGTACGCTGCGTTCTGTATATTATTGTTCTTTCCATATTATTTGTTTTTTTATTATTTACTGTTATTGACATTGCCATGTGTCCTACGACATCTACGTGTTCTTGGAGGTTGACGATATGCTTCTTCCATTGTTTCAGTCTCGGGCACATGTTTCCTTTCGTCAGCCTTGAACATATCTTTTATAAGCCGACACAGACTCTTCTTGAATACAATTGGTTTCTTTTTCTCTCGTATTCTTATAGAGTAAAAACCAATACTATCGTCGCGATAACGATAGCCATATCCACTTTTAAAAGCAAAATACGTCCTCGTCAGTTTTACACGCCTTTTGTTTATACGATAGGCTTCAGATATTACTTTCTTAAGCTTTTTCTTTGCAATACGTATTTTCATATCGTCTCCATTTGTTTTGTTTCAATAGCCTTGAATATCTCCCGTGTATACTTCGGCAAACGACGCATAGCCTCATCAAGACGCATGTCATAGCTTTTTAACCAGTATAAGACACGACGGTGTTTAACTTTTGTACCCTTTGAGGCATACATCCAACCTGCACGAAAGACCCATCGTCTAAACCAATAAGGATAACGTTTGCGTCTTATACCTCTACATGCCAGGCTATAAAGCCCATAGAAGTCACTCGCCTTAATTATCTTCTTTGCCAATCTTGCTTTCATAGGCTCTATAAATCCTTATTAAATTCGTAAATTCGTTGTTGCGTCGTCTGAGGCTATTACTTCCGGTTCAAGACTCAATGTTACCCTAACAGGTTCGTCTTCCCAAGACAAGTTGCAGAAGTTTCGAGGAACGACAAACCTGTTTCTCTCATATTCTCTTACGGTCATTTCGTCATTGCAGCAATAAAATCCGTCCTTGAATTTGCACCAGAATCCAAACCACTTGTCACGAAACGGCTTATACGGAAACAGCACGAGCGTATTGTCTCTATCGCAAGCGAGCCATAAACACTTTTTACTCTCTTTCATAGGCTATTCATTTTTGATGTTCAACTTCTCCTTCCATCCCTCATCGTGGATGGAGCCAATTACCTCGTAATAGTCCATACCTCTTTGCGTAAAAGTATGTCCGTGGGGATTTGCCAAACCTTTTGGTTCGCCTATTGAAAGGAAAAGATCCAGTATAAGGAAAGAAGCCTGTTCTTTGCCGAACTTGATGAAGCCATACACATCGTAGGAATCCCCAAGTGTCCCTGGTAGACAGTAGCGTTTTCCTTTCAACACGTCGCCCTCATAAATCTCCTTGCCGTTCTTATCGAAGTATCCGGTGAACTGGCAGACGGTCTCGGGGTCAACCTCATATCCACCAACCATAGTACGAGGCTCTAAGCCTGTGGTTGTAACTTTTTGATTGTGAACCAAGTCACCATATCGCCAAGCGTCTGTGAAGACATCTTTGCCACGAAATTTAATTGTTCTCATAATTGTTTTGCTTTAACGTTATATAGCTTGAACATAAATTTTAGTATTCGAGTTCTACAGGTTCATCTTTCCATGTAAGCTCTCTACCAATAAGTTTTTTAATTGAACCTTTTGGAAGTCCTATAGCACAGGAGTCGAAAATATTTTCAACGCACCACATAAAATCCACCCAATCTCGATAAGGCTCAGTACTACATATACATTCTGTACCATCTTTATCTACCGCTACCCATGCCATAATTATTGATATTTATTTTCTATGATTTCAAAGTCTACCATGTCAGCATATTTAGCTTCAGTGATAAGCATCCCAAAGTATTTGCTAAAGTGTTGAGCAATCTCTTTAGTGGCACAACCTAAAAATCCATTATGATTACTTTTTCATATTGCAATATGGAGTTTTCCTCATCCTCAATAGACTCGATTTGTTCTTTCAGTATCCTCAAGTACTTGTCCATCACCATATCAATACCGCTTAACGTTACAGTCTTCTGCGGACCGTACTCTTCAAGCAGCTCTTGTGGTGTCTTACCTTTCAAGAGATTCTCGATAATTTCATACCGCTCACTCACTTCCTTGTATTCTACCTTTACGATGTCAAGGATAGAATCATAAGAATCAAACATCTTTGCCATTTTGTAAGGGTCAAGAATAGAAAACTTGTCACCAGTCTCTTTCATTATAAAAGAGTCAACTTCCACATTCACAAGGAAAGGCACTAAGCTCCGTTTCGGCAATGAAAAACTAAGAGTTTTTGAACTCGAAACAATACATTCATCATCGACAAATGTTTCCACCTCTTCCTTATTCTCGCCTGTCCATTGAACAGCTTCAACGAAATCAGACTTTCTTTTATACTTTTTAATCATAGATGTATTTATTTTACTAATTCGAACTCGTAGACGAAGACGTAGGGGTTGGATGCCCAGGTGCCTTTGCCTGCGATCTTGTCAATGAGCAGGGAGTATGGTTTTTTGGCTGTCCCATAGGTGGCAGATTCGTCTGTGATGCTGTAAAAATGCGCCTTGTTTATTCTGCTCTCAAAATCCACGATACCCTCAGCCAAACAATCCTCTTCGCTGATGTCTTGCAGACGCTCGATACGAATGTTGGTGATGCGGATGCGGTGTGGCATAAGGTCGGCTTTAACATACATTTTGTTAGTCCAACCCTTGGAACACCTTAATTTATTGATTTCTTCTTCGTTGTAGCCAGCTTCACTTACTAATTCGCGGTATGCTTGTGCTACGGCGACTTCCTCGCCTATGCAGTAACGTGAATGGCTTATTTCATCAATTCCTCGAAAGATAGTTGCCCTTCCGAAATTTTTCGTTTCGACGCAAATACCACAATCAATAATGGTGGCATTGCCAATGTAGGCAATTCGCCTTGTCTGTGTCTTGCGACCTTCAAGTACGGCTTGTGTGAGTCTGTACTTATCGTTGAACATAATCTTCTTCATTTTTTATATCTTTAGATTTGCGTCCAAGCCCAGTGCCCAAAGGATATGCTGAAGCTCATGGACGTACTTGATAACCCTTACCTTTACAAATAAGAAACGCAAACTACCCAAGCCTACTTGGTAGCCTTTACCGTCACCCAAAGGCTTTAATCCCAATCTGTTTTTTGCATAGACAACAGTGTCTTCCCGCATATTAAACCCGTTTTTTTCGAGAATTTCGGGAGTTAATGGAATTGGGGATATATTTTTGCACCAATCATACCATGAGATTTGTTTGCACTTAGGGTCGATAGGAATTAACCTGACAGATACAAACCTGTCATCGAATAACATACTTTCAGTCTCTATTGCTGTAAGTCTACAAACAGTGCCTTTTGGTATCTTACAACCAGTTTTGCTTACTATTACAAGGTCTCCTATTCTTAGGTCTTCTGCATTAATCATTGTCTGCCTCCTTTTTTTCTTCAGTCTTAAAGTATTCGCCGTATTTGCCACTTCTCTTCATGGATATTGCCGACAACCTCAAAGTCCATCATTTCGTCTCGCGAGACATCTCCGTGGTTTCCCTCCGAAATGCCGCATACTGTAGATACGGGATTCTTTATCGTTACTGTTACGAAACGGGCATACTCCTCATGATAAAACACTACGGCAAAATAGTTGTCGCGCTTGCCATCTTCAAGGTCGCTATACGGATATTCGTCCGAACGCAACACGTCACCCTCGTAAATCTCCTTGCCGTTCTTGTCAAGGATGCCGGTGAACTGGCAGACGGTGGTGGGGTCAACCTCGTGTGTAATGTTTCTATTCAATATACTTTCCTTTTGACGATTCTCGATAATATATGTATTATCATTCTCCTCGTAGAAGTAGCCACAAGTCCATTCTTTATTATCAAGGCGTTTAGCCTTAAATTTGATTGTTTTCATAATCTCTATAAATCCGTTATGTTGTTATTGTTTTCGTCTGAAGCTATTACTTCCGGTTCAAGATAGACTCTATCTTGTTTCTTTATTTTCTCAATGAGTTCTTTAACTTCGTTGCGGACAAGAATGTCTTCAATACCTAATTTCCTTATTCCGTCGAGTATTACAAGAATGTCGTGAGCAGTAAGCATATTGTGCCAACGTTGGATTTTGTCTATAAACGACAGTATGTCCACGTTGTAAAACGAACACGAGATTTGCTTCCCTTTTTTGGTGTTGTAGGCAAAAAGAAAGAAATGCTTACGTGTGAGGAACCACCACAAGGCGGTTGCTTTAAGCTTTAAGTTTCTGAGCTTCTGTTTAATTGTCTTTTTATTCATAGTTGTATGTTTCGTAGGATGAAAGGTTGTGAGGATTGAGTCCTTAGGAGATGGACTTTGACTAACTTGTGTACAGCACGCGGCTGCGCTTTGTTGAAATCGCGAACGATGCGACGCTCAAGGTCGGCGTGCCATACTGGTTTGTCGGTGCCAGAAAGAGTGATTTCGGCACGGACTCGCTGACCGTTGTCAAAAGTGAGAATAGCTGTGCGCTGCTCACGAGGTACAAATGGATTGTGTTTAATTTCGCACTCCTTTCTGATATAGATTGTATCGTTTTGTTATTATTTACTTTGATGTTTATAGGAGTATCTTCTTTGAAGTATTCCCATGTATACTCTTCCTTCATTACTCTGTTGTTTTTATCGTTTCTTTACATTCTCATACAGCTCCACGATTTCCTCGTCTGTCAGCTCACCTTCCTTGTCCAGTCCATACAGAAAGAATTTCTCCTTTGATATGGATGTCACACCTGCCTGTGCTGCAAACACCGATATACCTCTTAGTGTGCCCGTCTTGCGGAATATGTCCACTATCTTTCGCACGTAGGCGATGAAGTTTTGTGTCTGCTTGTCGTAGACAATTCTGCAATCTTTCGTCGGCTCATCTTTGTCTGACGGTTCTTCTGCACCGCTGTCAAACAGTTCCTCTATAGCGCCGATATTCAACCCTGCCTTGCGCAATTGGTTGCCGTACGCCTTTAAGCTGCCGCACAGTTGCTTCACTACCTCCACCGTATAGCGTGCGCCCTTCAGTTTCTCATACTCCTCATTGAGATTGTCGTACTGTTTTTTCAGGTGCTTGTATTCGCCCTCAATGGCGCTTGGCTTGTTCTTCTTCTCCATGCGCTCAAGCATATTGCGGTAGAGCACGTCCTTCTGCTCTACGAGCATGTTCAGACGTTCGTTCTCCTTTTTTAGTTCATCGCGCTCAGCAACAACCTTGTCGTAGTTGCGCAGTATTATACGTGCTTGGTCTATAGGCGAGAGGTCTTTGTTCATTGTTGCCATAATTGTAATAGTTTTATTGCTTATTGTTATTCGATTCTACTATGCAACTCAGCTGTTCTACCTGCTGCTGCAACTTAAACATCTCCCTGCTCGCATGGTCTCTCTCCATTCTTGCCTCTGCCACAAGTGCCGAACCTACAACCACGCTCGCTATCAACACCACCGCCACGCAAACCCATGGCAGCCTATGAGCAAAGCTATTGATGTCTCTACTTACGCCCTTAGCAAAGGCCCAGCCGTATTTTAAGGCATACACACCTGCTTCTCTTGTCGTGGCATTAGCCACAAAGTCTATTCTTGTTGTCTTCATATTTCTTTAGTTTTAGTTATTTTCTTAGTGACTTCCCCCTAAACACGATTTTCTTCGTTATCGCCCTCAGTCTGTCTACGGTTCGCTCCCCATATTTCTCCACCATCTTCTCTTGCGACAGATTGGTCGAGAACATCAGCAGCTTGCCTTTCTTCTCCGCCTCGTCTACAATGTCTGGGAACCTGAGGTTTCTGTTGCCATAATTTACATCCACCGATTCCTTGCCCACATCATCTATATATATAATGTGTTTCTTTACGATGTCGTCGAATTTACTGTTCAAGTCTTTCGCGTCATATAGAGAGATTATTTTGCGAGGGAAGTGATAAAAGTTAAACAGCACCGGGAGAATCTTTGCCCCTATCAGCGTCTTGCCTCTTCCACACTCGCCACAAAGCCACAACCCACGTCCCTTGTTGTCCGTCAGCCATTCCGCCACTTCCTCGTATTCCTGTTGCCATACAGCACCCTCACCGCAATAGTGTTTCAGTCCGTTGCACAGCAACAACTTTGCGTTGTCGATATGTATGTTTACACGGTCCGGCGAACCAAAGAAGCCAGTGCCTTGCAGCGACCGCTCATATTCTTCCCACACCGTCCTTATATTGTCTACCATGTCTCTTCGTTTTTAAATTCGTCCTTCTCCTTGTGGTACACCATTCCGATGTCCTGCGAAGTCTTACGCGACAACTTCCTTTCGTCGTCGTTCTTCTTCCAGGTTGCCAACCTTCTGGCTATCTCGAACGTCTTCTGCTTCTCCCAGTGCATCTTCGTACCACCCTCGTTTACCTGCGCCCAATGGTTATAAAACTCTTCTATCAAGTTTTCTCCATATTTCTCAACGAAAGGCTTTAACGCCTCGTGAAATTCTACCTTACGTTCTTCGAGCGTCTTTCGGGTCAAGTCGTCCTTGTTAATCTTCTGTTTACTTGTTGTTAACTTACTATTAACCGCACGATTTCCCTCTATGTTTGTAACACGCTTATAATAAGCTATTTGAGGTATGTATATGTACGTTCTTTTTTGTTCACTCGCTGTTAATCTGTTGTTTACTTGTTGTTTACTTCGTAATTCTATAGCACCCAAACTCGCAAGTCGTATCACGTACTTATACAACATTGTTCGCGAGCGATTTAAAGCTTTAGCCATGTCCGCATAAGAAGCATCTACATATCCCTCATCGTTTGCCTTATATATAAGGTAGAAGAGCGTTAGGGTTGTAGGTATATCTCCTATCTTCCTAAAGCAAGCCCCAATGTCAGCCATATTTAGAAGCTTTTGTTAGACATCTTTTTCTTATGTTCGTTTACGGACGGTAGTGGTCCTTTACAGGGTAAAAATCCTTCTTTTATTAGAAGACTTTTATAAAGTTTTACGGCTAAAGGCGATAACCTGACCTCTGTTGCAACCTCTTCGTCTGATATTAAAGTTAAACCATCTTCATCCGTACTTTTTGCGAAGCACAGCCATATTTTGATAGCCGTCCAGTCGAACTCCAGTAATCTATTTGGTATTTCCATAATCTTATATTATTTAAGCTTCATAAGATTATACCCGGTCACCGCATTAAACCACCGACCTTGCCAATCTCTTGCGTCAATGCTTATGTCGCATCCCACAGCGTCACCATTGCCCAGTTGGTTCACCACGTCTACTTGCGCCCCTCTAAACGTCACCACTATATTCTTCGGATATTGCAAGCTCGTCACATGCCCTATCACCACCTCACGTTCTCTCCACTCTCTGCCAGACTGGCTTATGCCGCTCTTCTCGGGCAGAATCTTTATTATCGGTCCTTCAATATGTATCATCTTAATTCCTAATTTATTAATTCAAAACAAAGTCAAAAATCAAAAATTCATAATTGCGCCCCGGCGCAACAATTCCTAATTCCTAACTCATAATTCCTAATTCTCTACACCCACCCTGCGCCACCGCTCGCCAGTTCTGCCTTTGCGCTTCTCAGTCCTCTCTCGTCGTCCTTGTCCGGTATTATCACCTCGCCCATCGACGCATAATCCAGAAAGTTCCTTATCACGCTCGACATTTCAGCTGTAGTCAGGTAACACAGCGGTTTTGGTTTTTTACTTCCGTCTGCCAGGAATATATGCGGACACACGTCCTGCTGTATCGTCCGTAGCACACTATAGAAGGTCTCGCCCTGCTTATATCCATAGTAACTGATGATGAAGTTCAGATAAGCCATCTGCTTGTTCGTAGCCACCTCTCTGTGCTTCACTATGTCTATCGCATACCCGCAGTCGCGAGCCTTGTCTATCTCTCTCATTGCAGCCATATACTGCCTCGGGTCATTCAGCCTCTCAAAAGTCGCCATACCCCCTTACCCCCTTTCAAATTATTCCATTATTAATGTGCCAAAATAGTACCATTAAAATGTTGCCATTTTTCAAGCAACAGCCTTTGAAGTTCTCTTTTGACTTCGTTTAAGCATTTCAACTTCCACTTTGTGCAGCGTCCTTTTACAACAAATTCGCTATAAGGGATTAACAATAATCCGCTTGTCGTATGTCGCATATGACGCTCAACGTGCTTCGCTGCCTTCTTTATCTTCCTCGGTACTCTCATTGCTAAATTTTCTTTTAGTCCACTCCATTATTTCCTCGAAACTTTGTTCTCCGCTCTGAAGTTCCTTGATAAAATTTCGTAGCAGAGCTATTGCGTCGAAACGCGTTCGTGTCACCCAAGCCGTTTCCCCTTCTTGGGTTGCGTAGTTAACAATTATTGTCAGCAACTCAAGCACACGTTTATCACCACTATAACGCACAAGTTCGTTATAGTCCTTTACGGATATTGTTACCATTGGTTCCATAATTCCTATTTTTAAAGTTCATCAAATTCTTTTTGCAAACGGTCGTATGTATCGTGTACAAGTTGTATAAACTTGATTCTAAATTTTTCATCGTTTCTTACGATTGTTTTAAGACTATCTCCAAGCTCGCTACAACTTATTTCTATAGCTCTGCTAAGAGCATTCAAATTTGTGTCAAGCATCATTCTTAGGGTTAGTGCCTTGTCAAGTTTTTCTTTATCCATAATATCTCCTTCCTTACATTAATACAATTTCCAATCCCTTCTTCGCCACCCATGTCGGCACACCAGTCTGTCCTGCCACCGTCAGCTCAGCGTGTTTCTTGTCCAGATGTCTATCGCTTGCGTGTATCAGCGTTATCGTTTTCGCTGTCTTCCCTGCATCGCACATCTTCAAGTACTCCACACAATGCTTCAAGCTCATGTGGCTCAGCCTCACTCTGTCTGCCATCGACGGTATCGTCTTACCCGTTCTCACAGCTTCATCAAGTATATCGTCCTGATAATTCGCCTCGATAAGATAATGCGACACTCCCTTCACCACTTGATGCAGATTCCAACAGTCCGTAGCAAACATGAGCGTCTTTATCTCTGGATGATGCACGAGATAAGCGAAGCATTCCACGTCATGCTCAACTTTCAGAGGCGTTACTCGGAAATCGCCAACTTGGTATGTCTTGCCATGCTCCACCGCCGTAACACCAAACTTATTGTTCTCCTTTACAGCAGCTGTCGAGTATACGTCTATCCCGGCACTTGTAAACTCGCGCACATACTTACAGTGGTCTCCTTATCCGTGCTCGTGGCTTATCAACATACCACGAGCACAACTTCTTTTAAGGTGTCCAACGTTCTGGTATTCTCTCAGATGGCAACCAGCCTCTATAAGAAGTTGGTCGCCATTATCCGCCTCGAGCAAATATCCATTGCCTTTACTCGAACTGCCCACAATTGTAAGTTTCATTTACTTAAACGGATTATCGTCCTTTACAGCCGTGGCAGCTTCCGCGCTTGCAGCGCCATCATTCACCACTTCTCCCGTCTGCGCGTCAACCGAAATGATTTCCTTTGCCTCAGAGAACTCTTCATCCCGAACTTGTTGTACGTTTGGAGTTTTCTCATCCTCAGACAAGGCTCCCATCATTTCAATAGATAGATAGCCATACTTCGAGAGCAGTCTTCGCAGCACAGTCTTGATGCCCATGCTGAGGAAATCGCCTTCCCAGCCAACTTTTCCCGTCGGCCCATTCTGTGCCTGTCCGTTCGCAAGGTCACAAAGATTGTCAACTGTAGGTATAGGGTCTTCCTTTGTCGCCTTACGCTTGAACGATGGAGAAAACTTTAATGCATACGCTGCCATTTCAGCAAGCGACATATATAAGGTTTTCGAGAATCCGTTTACTGTCTCAAAATGAGCGAAGAATCCTTCTATTCTGTCACTTGTCTTTTCTCCCGAGAGGTCAATGCTTCCCGATAACTTGTCCTTTCCGCGAAGTTCACCCTCATATACCACATCGGCATTAATGTTGCGGTATTGTCCAGTGCGCATTGCCATCTGAATGTAGCCACGATAACCGATGGTTAGAGTTGGTGTTGGCACGGACTTGCGTGCCTCCTTGTCCCAGTTGTTGAAAACCATCAGATAAGCATATCCCAACTGCTTGTTGAGGGGCAACTTCAATGTTGCTGCCTTGATGGCCTCCTGCACTACTTTGTTCACGTCGCAACCCTGCAATTTCTTATCATTGGTAAAGACTTCCACCAATGATGTAGCAAATGTACCAGAGTTTGCACCAAGTACACTCTTTAGTTGGTTCTGTACATAGCTGCCATTAACCTTATTGTTAAAGGTTACGATTGCTTGCTGTTGAGCTGTCATTTGTGGCTGTTGGACCACTGCTGTTGTCATTGTTTGTGTCATTTTCCTATATATTTTATCAGTTCTTCTTTACTTTTAAACACGTGCTCCTCCTTTACGGGAGGAAACACGCAAAACCTATATTGCACGAATGGCTTTGATGTACCAAGCACTTGCACGTCCACTCCTGTTATCTTGCAGCATTGTGCTCGGTAATCATCCAGAAACCACACCGCGTCACCGATATTGTGCTTAGTCTTTATATCCATAGCGCTCTATCGTTAGCTCCTTGTCTTCTGTCACCATCAGCCTTATCTGCTGTCCTCCGTCATACAACGGATCCAGCACCGCCTCGGCATTGTCTATCATGCAAGGCACGTTCACTTGATAGTATTCCTTCAACGCTCGCGCAATGTCCAGTCCGGCATTCATCTTGGCAGCTGTGTTCGAGTCAGAATAGGGCACACCGTCCACCGAGCACTCACACCAAGGCTTGTCTGTTCCGTCCAACTGTCGTCTGAACATCGACCACTTTACCAGTCTAAAGTGTTTGTTTACGATGTTCTCCATAGCCTCGCAGGCCATCTTCTGATAGTCGCTCACAGCTGCTATCTTGTCGTCAAGCTCGTCAAGCTGCTCTTGCCATACCTTTCGGTCGTTCTTCACAGCCTTTATCTGCTCGTTCACCTTATCCCATTGTGTCCTTACCGAGAGCCGCGCGTGTAGCGCATCCAACTCCGCCTCCTGGTCTTTTATCTTCTTTTCCAAGTCGGCCTTAAGCTTCTTGTCCTCTTCGCTCATGCCCTCGTCAGTCGGCTTCTCCTGCTCAGCCTCTACCTTCTCTATACGGTCGCACACCTGCTTGTATTCTGGCTTCTCCGCAAGCAGTGTCTCTACACTCACCTTCTCATTCCCCTTCTTTTCCTGTTCCTCCAGTGCCTTTTGGGCTTCCTTCAGTACTGCCTCGGCCTTGTCGAGCTGTGTCTGTGTAGTTTTCTGCTCCAGCTTGAAGCTTTCAATCTCCTTTTCACACGCCTTTACATCTTCTTTTATTTTTGTAGCGTCATTTCTCAGTTTCTTAAGGTCCTCAGCTTGGTTGTTGAGGAAAGCCTTTTCCGATTCCTCTTTTATCTTCTGCACCTGGTCCTCAGGCAAAGGCTGCTTGCAGGTAGGACAGAAGGCATCATCCTCGTTCCATTCCCACGTTCTTGCCTTTATAATATTCCACTTTGCTGCTCCATCTGCCATCTCTGCGTTAAGTTCGCTGATACGGGTGTTGCATCTATTTATAGACTCGTCATACGACTTTACTTTTTTCTTCAAGTCCTCTACAGTTTGTTCAGCTTCCGTCACAGCCTTATCACATGCTGTCTTTGCCTCAGCGTTAGCCTTTATTATCTCGCCCAACATGCGCTGTGCCGAATTTTCCATCATGCGCTTGCGCTTGTGGTCAAGGTTCAGAATGTTTATATTCTGCTGTTTGCGTACCAAGTCTGCACCACCGCCGTTAATGGTGTTCAGACTATTGCGCATCTTGTCTATTTCCAGCCCTTTATCGTTAATCTGCTTCTCTATCGCGTCCCAGTCTTCCGCTTTTGGCACCACCTTATTCAACGATCCAAGCCTTACGGGTATATCGTCAAGCTTGTCCTGTATTTCCTTGCGATTGTACTTCAGATGTTTCAGCTCCTTGTCGATGTCTTCCTTCTCAAGCAGTTCTTTCACAGCGTCAAAGCGTGCGTCGCCACCCGTCACATCCTCCACACTCGGAACGCCGTACATGTCGTTCAGCATCTTGCGCTGCTCGCTCCATTCCATTCCTACAAAAGCATAAGGCGATGAACAGAGCCTGAACACCTTTTCCGGACAAATCCCGTCAACAACCTTCTTAAAGTCTCCAGCTGTCACTACCTCTCCGTCTACCTTGTACGTGTAGTTGTTAGTCACGCTACCATCTTTCTTGCGTGTCTCGGTAAGTATTCGGGTTAGCAAATGGTTCCCTGTCCACAAGGGTATGCCTTCAAGAAAGTCCGAGTCGTCACGCGTGCACAACCTAATCTCAACCGAGTGTTCCACATCTTCAATCTCGTTGCCGTGCTCGTCCTTGGTCTTTATACCAAACTTGGTGTCACCAGCTTGGTTCGTTCCAAACAGTACCCAACTAATAGCGTCTGCTATCGTCGATTTACCTATGCCGTTACAGCCTTTCACCACATTGATGCGGCTGCTAAACTCGTAATCGGCTTTTTCCGCACCCTTGAAGTACCTCAGGTGCAACTCGTAAATACATATCTCTTTCATATTATCACAATTTAGAATCCTTCAAATATATTGTTACACCGTTCAGAGTCTTGAAGTAGTTTATGTCGCCATCTTTCAATAGTTCCTTCAATACCTCCCTTAAATCCTCCTGTACGGCTGTCTTCAATTCTGCAAAGCTCACACCCATCGGTCTCTTTGTATCGTCGGGCATCATCTTCTGCAGCTTCTGTAAAACATATTCCTTGTTCATGTTATATTTTGTTTTATAGTTTCGTAGTAAAATATTGTTCTATTCTCACGAACCGAACAATAAGAGAGTTTTGTTTATTGAAATTTAAATCATCAGAAATATGAGAATGAAATTATCGTGGGGGCAGAGGGAATCGAACCCTCACATCGAAACCACTTCTTTATAACTCTACGCTACCCAAGCCGTAGTCACGCCCCCTTAAAACTGTCCTATGCTCACGCACCAGACAGGCAAAAAGTCTTGTAATACACGTTATAGCCGCTGCTATCATCTAACATTAATAACATTTTACATACCAATATGAGTTTATCAATTCATTCCTATATCTAAGGCATTACACTTTATGCCATTCGTCATAATGCTTCTCCTCCTTTAGTTTTTTTATTTCTTTTTCGTAGTACTCAATGAGTTGCTCCAGCTCCCAGTTCGACCATTTCTTTGTTTGGTTATGCTTCACCCTCAACAACTCGTATCTCTGGGTTCCGAGTTTCTTTTCAAAGAATCTACTCAACTCCAACAGATGTGAACTGTTCATTCTGTTATCGTAAGCACACTCCATAACCATATTGTCCGGATCAAACCTTGTGTTCATATGGGCACGTCCCCAAAGGTGTGAGCAGTCACCCTTTGCAAACGGAAGATAACGTCCACATGTCGGGCAGCGGAAATATCCATCCTTGTTCACATCGCGCAATCGGATATACAAACTCATTGTCTTGTCGAGTTTCGCTATCAACGACTTTGTGCTTCTCCATTTCCCGGCCCTTGCAGTCTTGCCCCAAGTCTCCTTCTTGTTCTTATCTTGTTTCTTCTTCCAAAACATATCCTTAGTATATTTCCTCCTTCCTGCCCATGTCGGCAGAACGTTGTTTAATCTTCAAGTTCAGGCAGTGAATCCGCCTCATGCGCCACTCAAACAGCCTCAAGCAATTCCTGTCACTCTCGAGCAGCCTGTATATCTCGTCAACCCTATCTTGATAGGTGCGTGTCGTAAAAAGTTGCAGCATAGCATTGGTTTTTAAAGATTTAAAAAAACTGTCTATCCTCCCGAACCAACAGCCCGAATAGTCTAACGACACAGACTCCTCCGTGCCACATCTAAACAAACTGCTTTAATATCTGATTGTCAGCTTTCTCTATTCTTCAAACATCGGCAATCTCACCTTCCTTCCCCCTAAGGAGTCCAAGGCCATCTTGCGTATGTTCTGTGCCACGCTCGAGTGTGAACGGTAAGCAAGCGCATTGTACACAGCTGTTCTTTTATATCCAAACCGATTCATCAGTACGGAAATTTGTTCCTTTGGAACAATTATTTTCGTTTTATTTATCAACTTTGCCATATTATCTGTATATTTGCACAATAAATAAGTTTATGTAACGGTTGTAAACCGTTTTACCGATGCAAATGTACAACTATATGGGCAACTGCCCAAATATTTGGAC
>ERZ1026892.17-NODE-17-length-78499-cov-28.099103_pt1 | contig 78499 bp, 52 predicted proteins | sample MGYA00380176_ERZ1026892 | MGnify/ENA primary metagenome ERZ1026892 (study PRJEB33269, sample SAMEA4719812) | human gut metagenome | biome: human-associated habitat; feature: organic feature; material: feces | place: Cameroon | collected 2013-10 ... | reverse complement strand
CGACCGATGCGGATGTCTGCGCCGACCGATGCGGATGTCTGCGCCGACCGATGCGCGACACCAAAGTAAAACAATAAAACACTACTACTTTAAATAAGTAACGACATATAAGCATGATAGACAAACAGAAACTTGGCGAAGTGATACGCTTCGGCATCGTAGGCGTGTTGGCAACCATACTGCAGTACGCCATCTACTGGCTGCTCATACGTTGGCTCAACCCGAGCGTGGCGATGACCATCGGCTACCTCATCAGCTTCGCGTTCAACTTCGTGGCATCCACACGCTACACGTTCCGCGTGAAGGCATCGGCAAAGCGTGGCGCAGGCTTCGCCTTCTCGCACGCTGTCAACTATGTGCTGCAGATGCTCACGCTCAATCTGTTCCTATGGTTGGGCGTGCCGAAGCAATGGGCACCTATCCCGATGTTCTGTATCTGCGTGCCCGTGAACTTCGTGCTCGTGAGATTCTTTTTAAAAGTAAAAAGGTAAAAAAGTAAAAGAGTAAAAGGTAGGAGGTATGGGCATCTTGCCCATACCACGCACCCACAAAAACATATTTTAAAAAGTAAAAAGCCCCTCCCAACCCTCCCCGTCGGGGAGGGCTTAATTAGCAAAAGTTCAGGCAAAGGCTTAGTTCGGCTTAAGCGCACCCCTCCCTCGGTTTAAAAGCAAAGAAAACAACAAAACAATATGAATACCAACTCTCTCCTCAGTGCGTTCCGCCTCTTCCGCGTGAAGCGCGAAGAACGCCCGTTGGCGACGGTGATGCTCCTGGTGTTCCTTGCGCTCGACGCCCTCGTCATCTGCAAGTACTACGACGTGTTCACACCGCAGACCACCTACTACTGGCATCTGTTCATCTCGAAGTTCCACATCTCGGGCTTCGACCCCATCACGTACAGCGTGGTGAGCAACTGGACGGCGGGCTATAATGTCTACCGCCATCCGCTGCTGGCGTTCTTCATGTACGTGCCCTACCTCATCAACCAGGGACTGATGTGGCTCACGGGCATCAACTGCGCCATCTTCATCGTGTCGGCGATACAGCTGTTCGCGGCGTTCTACTCGATGCTCTTCCTCTACCGCATCTGCCGCGAGGTGGTGGGCGTGAGCCGCACCGACTCCACACTGCTCACCGTCTTCTACTTCGGCTTCGCCTTCGTGATGCTCTCGACGATGGCGCCCGACCACTTCGTCATCTCGATGATGCTGCTGCTCTTGGCTCTCTACGTGTCGGGCAAGCTGATACTGAAGGGCAAGAAGCTGAGCGGATGGCAGGCGGTGACATACTTCTTCATCACCGCCGGCACATCGCTCAACAACGGACTGAAGATATACCTCTCCGAACTCTTCGTCAACGGGTGGCGCATACTGCGTCCGAAGTTCCTCTTCGGCTGCATCCTGCTGCCGGCTGCCCTCACATGGGGCGTGGCACGAATGAGCTACGACCACATCGTCTGGCCACGCGACGTGGCAGCAAAGGCTGCCCGCGAGAAGGCGAAAGCCGCGAAGGAGGCTAAGCGTAAGGCGGAACAGGCGGAGCAGGCACGCCGCGACTCCATCGCTTTCGCTGCGTTCACCACGGTGCAGCAAGACTCTGCCGTGGCTGCCAAGGCTGAGCGCGACTCCATAAACAAGGCGAAGGCGGCTACGGCGAAGAAGAAAAAGCGCGTGCGCAAGAACGGCAAGCCGATAGCCAACGGCGAGTTCATCAGCTGGACCGACGTGACAACATCGCGCTCGGAGTCGATAGTGGAGAACCTCCTCGGCGAGTCGATACAGCTGCATCAGGACTATCTGCTTGGCGACGTGCTGCGCACACGCCCGATGATGGTACACTATCGCTACGCTTTCAACTATATCATTGAGGGCATCATCGCTCTGCTCTTCGTGCTCGGCATCTGGGCAGGCAGACGGTCGCGCTTCTTCTGGCTCGCCATGTCCTACTTCGCCCTCGACATGGTGCTGCACGTGGGTCTGGGCTTCGGCATCAACGAGGTGTACATCATGTCGGCCCACTGGATATACATCATACCGATAGCCGTGGCATTCCTGCTGAAGGCTACGCAGAAACGCCGCAAGGCTCTCGCGCTGAAAGGGCTGATAGCTGCGCTGGCTGCATATCTGTGGATATGGAACGTGTCGCTCATCGTGCAGTATCTCTTCTTCTAACAACATATCGTAGAAACATAACATGCAAATACTTCGCAAAGAAGAACGCCCCATAGCCGGCGTGGCACTCGTAGTGTTCGCTGCGCTCAACGCCCTGCTCATCGCCAACCACTGGCAGTCGTTCACACGTGGTGCGCACGTGGGCTTCTGGTCGGTGTTCTACAACCACCTGAACATGTCGGGCTACGACATCTTCTCGCTGATATTCATCTCGTGTATGCGCCTACATTGGAACACTCTGCGCCATCCGTTGTTCGTCGTCTTGCTGCTGCCGCTGTTTGGGCTGAACCGCCTGATAATGCCGCCAACGGAGTTCAACGCTGCGGTGCTGCTCATGGGCGCGCTGCTTGTGGCTGCCGACGTATGGGGAGCGGTGCTGATGCACCGTCTGCTGCGCGACGTAGTGGAGGTGCGCCGCGTGGATGCCGCCCTGCTCACGGCGTTGTTCTACGGCTTCGCACACGTGATGATAGCCACCATGGTGCCCGACCATTTCGCCCTCTCGCTGCCCCTGCTGCTGCTCACGCTGCTCATAGCAGGGCGTAAACTGAAGGAGGGCAAGCCGATGAAGCTGTGGCAGAGCGCACTGCTCTTCTTCCTCACGGCTGGCGTAACGCTCACCAACGGCGTTAAGGTGGTGCTTGCGGCTTGGTTCGCAGGCGGACGTAAGGTGTTCGCGTGGCGCAGCATAGCAGCGTTCGTGGTGCCGACGCTGCTGCTCGGTGCTATCTATGTCTGGCAGCAGGATGCCATAGTGGCTCCGCAGGAGCGGAAGATAAAGCGCATAGAGGCGGCAGTGGCGAAGAAAGACCCTGCACGCATAGCGAAGCTGAAGGAGCACAACGACTTCGTGAAGCAACAGAACGGTGAGGCTCTGACCACGAGCGTGCCGCTGCTTGAGTGGAGCGACATAACAACCGACCGCTGGCAGTCGGCAGTGGACAATCTGTTCGGCGAGTCGCTGCAGCTCCACCGCGACTATCTGCTTGAGGACGTGCAGCAGACGCGTCCCGTCTTCGTGCAGTACCGCTCCGCGCTCAACTACGTTGTGGAGGCGTTGCTCGTCGTGCTTCTCGCCGTCGGCGCGTGGACGGCACGCCGCGAAAAGTTCTTCCTCATGGTGCTCGCGTGGTTCGGCTTCGACATGCTCATGCACATGGGCTTCGGCTTCGGACTCAACGAGGTGTACATAATGACAGCGCACTGGGCGTTCATCATCCCCATCGCCGCCGGCTACATACTGCGCCGCAGCAACAGCATGGCTCCAAGAGCACTCGTAGCGGTGCTCGCCGTGTGGCTCTGGGCGTACAATGCAGCAATTGTTATTGATTATTTATGTTGAGATGGTGTTGTGTTGAGGTGTTGACATTAGATGTTGAAGTGGTGAGATGGTGAGATGGTGACATTACTATATCAAATCTCGACACCTCAACATCTAATCTCAACACCTCAACATCTCAACATCTCAACACCTCAACACCTCAACATCTCACCACCTCACCACCTCAACATCTCACCACCTCAACATCTCAACATCTCAACACCATATCCCCATGCGAACATTCCACCTCATAACCCACTTCTCGCTTGGCGGTGCCGAACGCGTAGCCGCCAACATCGCCGAGTCGCAGACGCACGGCATGGAGTACCATGTAGTAGAGATAATGCGCGGACGCACCGCCTACACGCCGAAGTTCATCGCCGAACTGGAGCAAGCCGGTGTGCGCTGCCACCGCTCGTGGATACCCGACGTGAGCTTCCACTTTCTCTTCGAGCGCATCGCCGCACTGCTCTTCCCCCTGCGTATGCTCTACATCATGCTGCGCTGGCATCCCGACGTGATACACACGCACACCGAGACCCCCGACCTTGCACTCTACGTGTTCAGCCGCCTGTTCCCGTTCATGCTGCGCCGTGTGAAGATAGTGCGCACCATACACAACACGCGTCTCTGGACGGGTCTGCCACGCACTGCCCAGTGGGTGGAGACGTTCTTCAAGAGTCTTGGCGCCAACATCGCCATCTCCGACTCCGTGCGCGACAGCTATGCCAACCGCTTCTGCGAGGTGCCACCTATTATTAATAATGGTGTGGCGGAGGTTGAGCAGAAGGATTATTTCAACACCTCAACACCTCAGGGGGTGCACTTGTCTCAAGTGCACCAACAACACCTCAACACCTCAGGGGGTGCACTTGTCTCAAGTGCACCAACAACACCTCAACACCTCAACATCTTATTCGCCGGCCGCCTTGAGCCTCAGAAGGGCGTTGTCGTCCTCTGCGAGGTGCTGAAGATGCTTGCAGGCGACCCGCGCTACCACTTCACTATCGCCGGCGACGGCTCGCAGCGCACACTCGTAGAGCAGACCCTCGCGGAGATTGCAGCCTCGGGGAAACCTCTCAACGCGCAGCTCGTGCCCCCTATCTTCGGACTCGCCGGCTACATGCAGTCGTTCGACTATCTGTTCATGCCGTCGGAGTTCGAGGGATTGAGTATGCTCTCTATGGAAGCAAGCCTCAACCGCCTGCCCGTCATCGCCAACGCCTGCCCCGGACTTGCCGACACGCTGCCCGCCGACTGGGCACTGCTTGCGCACGACAACAGCCTCGACGACTACCGCCGCATCTTCAACGAGCTTCTGCCCACCGCCGACCACCACGCACTCACGCAGCGAGCCTACGCTTTCGCCAAAGACCGCTTCTCTGTGCGCACGATGCAGGAACGCTACGAAGCGCGGTATAAGGCGACTGGTAGATAAGCGGAAAAGGCTGGAAGATAGGATGGTAGATAATGCGTTTTTCAGAATATCTCCCATCCTTTATATTGCTCATACCATGAGGGTTAGGTCAGACAATGGAAGATATGGAGGATTTTTTTTCGTATACGCAATATTAATAGAAAGAAGTGGTTGCAGAAGCACAACTTACAGCAATAAACAAAAAAAACGACATATCTCAGGGAAAAAGCCCTAAGATATGTCGTTTTTCTGTATATGTTCAGCGGCTACTTATACGAGACGTAAAACAACACGAGTATTGCCATCTTCACGATAACGCTGAGCGTGAGTTTCTTCTGGCGCAACGTAAGGCACAGATACAATGTATATACGCCTAAAACGAAGTCTAAAGCCATGGCTATCAGCGTATAAACAGACACGTGGAAGTGGTTCACGGCAATAGTTAAGAACGACAATGCCAGAAAGAAGTCGACACCGTTCATGAACTTTGTAACTCTCGAAGGCTTTTCGCCCTCACTCTCCTCCGACTTGCCTTTCGCTAACGCACGCTTCGTCTTAAAGCCGACAAAAAGCAATAGCGCGAGTAAAAGAGCAAATGGGATAATTACAAAATAAAACATCTCATTTCTGTCCATTGCACAAATTGTAAAATTCTGCTGCATTATACAAACATTGATTATAATCTGATACTATATATAATATACTTAGTGACAATACTCCACCAGCAACAGGACCGGTAAAAGAAGAACCTAATGACGCTAAGATTAAACTTCGCACCATTGTAGAATAACAATTATCTACCTTATTTTTATATCTGTTATAGCAGTCAGTACGTTTATTCGACTCTTGAAATAATGGTTTATAAGTCAAATCAGCATTTTCTGTTACAAGCACTTTGAACTCTCTGTTTATTTCAACATTAGCCTGAACGAATCTATTATGTCGCACATCACTAATCATTGGTACTGCAGTTGGTTTTAATCGTGCAAAGCAATCACTACCCAAATCTTCTTTTACAAGATTAACTATTTCAGCAGAATAATTTTTTTGTACAAACGAGGCAAGAGAATCCGTATTTTCTTTTAATATTTCTAATTGTTCCTCCGAAACTTTAGGAAGCTCATTTATTAACTCTGGATACTTATTGTAAAACTTCATAGTTACAGAATCCATTTTTACTGCAATTGTAGCAATATCTGCACGAGACAATATAGCTGAAGACGAGCGAGTTTTTACTCCGTGCATAATGCTCTTTTGTTCACTAATATAAGAACGCAAATCTTCCTCAAAGCTATCTGTAGAAGATTTATACTCAGACACTTCTGTTTTATTACAAGCAATATTAATCATTGCAAAAACAGCTAACAATAAAAAAGATACTTTTTTCATAAATGATGTTTGTAGTTTTTTGTAAATAATATTAAAGTCTCGGTTGCAAATATAAATATTTAAACTATAACAGCCAATAGTTATTCTTATTTTTTAACAATCTAAATGTATCTAACACACATTGTTATGCTTTATTACGATTCTTGCAAAATCATACATTTACGAACGTAATCGATTGTAAAATATTCTGCTTAAAGCAAGGATACATTGTTTTTTATTTGTACCTTTGCAACGTCTATTGTAGAGATTGCTGCTTGAATTTGCAACACCCGGGTATGCTGTCTCTACATATACATTTTTTGAGCGATCCGGCTCCGCCTACTTCAACAAATCAAAACATCTTGATTGCTCAGAACTTTTAAAGTATTACTAACTACAAGTGTTGCAAAACAAAAGACAATGAGTATTCGTTATCTACTTTCATTGGCTCTGTTAGCTATTGGGGGGGTAGTTCTTCCTGGGCGCAGACCAGTGACATCAAGACCTCGGCGAATGTAAACAATCCCGAGAGAGTGTACACCATCAGCAACTGCAACGGACTGATGATGACTCCGTACACATCGCCTACACGTACAAACGAGAATGCAGGCAAGTTCGCCTTCTATGCTGCAAGCACAGAAGGTCAGTATCTCATCTACAACGTCGACAGCAAGGTGTGGGTTTCGTACGACAAAGCCTACAGCTACAGCAACGGACCAGGCAAGGCAAAGCTCATCAGCGACAAGACGAACGCACAACCGTGGAAGGCTACTAAGACAACCGCCCAGAACGGCACAGCGGCTTACGAGTTCCAGCCTATCACCTCTACCGGCAAGGCAGACAAATACATGAACTGGCACGGCGGCATCGACTTCAACCCCGTAGACAACAAGACCATCACCGTGGGTCTGTGGCAGGACAACGGCAAGCAGGACAACGGCAGCGCATGGGTGCTGCATGAGATAGTGTCTAACACGTACACCGTTAGCGGCGCAAGCGTCACTATCAACGGCAAGACATACAACGACGGCGATAAGATTACTGTGAGCGGATCGTTGCTGCCAAGCGACGTGACCGCGCCCGAGAAGGACGGCAAGTTCGCCACCGTACAGATCGACCCAGAGACAAAGACCATCACCGTAACCTACTACGACCTGCCACAGCTCGAGGACAGCGAGCCATACACCAACGCATGGCTCTACCCGATACAGCAGGACAAGGTTGGCGACGCAACAGCATGGAAAGATAATAACGTTTACACATTGGGCAACAAGGTGCTTCAGGCAAGCTTCCTCAACACCGATAAGGCTATCTACTTCCTCGGCTCTAAGGCTATGAACCTGGTGGCTGGCACAGAGCCTTTCTACGTGAGCTTCGGCTCGGGCGTGAGCGTGGCTGCAAGCCAGATGACACTCGGCAAAGTGGAACTGGTAGACCTCGCTGCCGAACCGAACGCCATCCGTGGCGTGAAGCACTATGCAGGCAAGGCTCTGCAGGCTAACTACACATACTCGTACAACGGACAGCAGATCAGCATCGTATGGCGCGCCGTGCTGCGCTCTGGCAGCCACTACCTGCGCACCGAGATGGAACTCACCGGCGTAGACAACGTGGATATGTTCAGCATCATACCGATGTCGTACAAGGTGGACACCAAGGCAGCAGGCAGCAAGCCGAGTGCCATCGGCAACACACGTGGCAAGGTGATTCTGAACGACAAGATATTCGCAGGTCTTGAGACTCCTACCGCATTCAACACCGTAGAAGACGTGGCTAACACCGACTACTCTATCATCCAGGGTATGTGGAGCCGCCACACTACACTGAAGCAGGGCGAGACATGGAAGGTGTCTGCCGTTGTGGGTCTCATCGCGCAGGACGGCAAGCAAAGCTCAAAGAACATACGCGAGACACAGAAGCGTCGTTCGTTCCTGGCTTACTCTGAGCGCGAGCGTGCAGTGCCTTGGCGTGCTAACCCATGCTACATCAGCTGGTATGAGCTCAACATCGACCGCAACAACGCGGCTCCGGGCAGAGAATACACAAACATGACTGCCGACGGCGTGCTCGACGTAGTGGCACACTGGAAGAGCAGCCTCTGGGACCGCTACAATGTGGCTCCGAAGAACTTCGTCATCGACGACGGATGGGACAACTACGGCACATGGACATTCCATAGCGGTTTCCCCAGAGAGATGCGCGACATAGCAACTCAGGCTGCCGAAATGGGCGCAAGCGTAGGTGCTTGGCTCGGCCCTGTAGGTGGTTACGGAAAGAGCGGCGACTACCGTCGCGACTACTGGAAGAACAATGGTGGTATGCAGCTTTCTAACCAGAAATACTACGACACATTCCTCGCAGCAGCTACAAACCTCGTGAAGAACCAGCACGACGAGAACGGCAATGGCTCGTTCGGCTTCTTCAAGTTCGACGGCATCTCTGCTCAGGGTACAGCCGTAGGTCCTGACCCAGGCGACACCGGCAACGAGAACGCTGAGGGCATCATCCGTATGGAGCAGTACATCCGCGAGAACCTCAAGGAGGACATCTTCTTCAACACTACCGTAGGCACATGGGCTTCACCTTTCTGGTACAAGATCACCGACGCGACATGGCGTCAGGATGCCGACTGGAAGAAGATTGGCACCAACCCGAACGACCGCGAGGCATGGATCACATACCGCGATATGCAGGTATATAACATCTATATTACCGACTCTCCTCTGTGTCCGATCAACACCTTGATGACTCACGGCTTCATCCTCACCGAGCACGGCGACGTGAGCAAGAACATGAACTACGAGAACGCTCTCAACGAGTTGCGCTGCGCATTTGCTTGCGGTAGCGGCATGGTAGAGCTCTACAACGATTATAAACTCATGGACAAGATCAACAACGGCAAGTTGTGGTCTGATCTCGCTGACCTCATCAAGTGGCAGAAGGATAACGCTGACGTACTGATGGACGCTCACTGGGTAGGTGGCAATCCGTGGAACGGCTACAGACACGAGATCTACGGCTGGGCTGCATGGAACGGCAAGAAGTCGACACTCACCCTGCGCAACGGCGACACAACAGCGAAGTCAATCACTCTCACTCTGCGTCAGGCTCTGGAGATTCCGGCTAACATCTCTGGCAAGATCGTCCTCACAAAGCCATTCGACGACCAGGCAGCTCTGGAGGGTCTCACCGAGGGCGAGGCTATCGACATCGACCAGCAGCTCACACTCACTCTGCCTGCTAACAGCGTGTTCATGTTCGGCGGTGTAGAGGCTAATGATGCTACAGCCATCAAGAACGTTGTAAACAACGAGACGGAGACACTTGCTAATGCTACATTTTACGACCTCAGCGGACGCAAAGCGACAGCCAAGCACGGCGTGCTCGTTAGCAAAAACAAGAAATACATCGTACGCTAAGCCTTGATGCACACACAAGCATACAAGCGTACAAGCATAACAAACAAAAAGAGGAGCCTCGGCAAAACCGAGACTCCTCTTTTTACGTCTATATTATTGCAATACAATAAAACCAAAAGACTATCGCTGTGCCCAGAAGCAAGCACCGGCTGTAGCCATGCGTGCCTCGTAGAGACCGGCTGCGTCAGGTGTGACGGTGATTGAACGACCGTCCTGCAGACGAGCCTGGATAGTGCCGTCATCGTTGATGCGGAAGAGCTCTTCAATCTTACCCTTCTCCTCCTTGCTCCAAGAGTTGGTCTTCTTGTCGTACTTGAACTTGATAACCTCACCATCAGGCGACTTCACCTTGTAGCCGTTGCGCAGAGTGGTCACAGCGTAGAGCTTGCCGTCCTTGCCCGTAATCTCCTGTGTTTCGCCTACGCGCTGCGCCATCGGGTTGCTGCCTGTCCAGAACTCGATAGAGTTGATGACGAGCACGTCAGCAAAGGTACATACCGCGTATGCCGGCGAGATGAGGATGAATATAAGTTCGTTAAGGAACTTATTGTCTGTTGCCTGTTTGTTCCAGCCTGCCAACTTGTTGAACAGAGCGAACGAACCTACACACGAACTTGTCAACAACGTGGCTGCGAGAAGCACAGCCGAGACTTTAAGATGTCTGATTTTCATAATTCTTTTGAGTTTTAAAAGTTATTTTCTGAATTTTCGCAAGTTCAATTAATAATTAATAATTAAAAATTAATAATTTACTTCAGGCTCATGCGCAGCGTCTTGCCATCAATCAGCTGCTTGTGAGTGATGCGGTAGCCGTTGAGCTTCTTGCCGCCGAGCGTCATACTCTTGATGTAGAGTTGCGACGGCGATGTGCGGTCGGTCTCGATGGTGATGTCGCCCTGCGGATAGAACTTCGGATCGAGGTGTAGCGTCACCTTATCGAACACCGGTGTGGTGAGCGTGTACGAAGGATCGCCCGGGTTGTCGGGATACAGACCCATCATCGAGAAGATAGCCCAAGCCGACATGGTGCCAGTGTCGTCGTTGCCGGGGATGCCGTCCGGACGCGCTGTGTAGTACTTGGTGAGCAGGTCGTTCACGGTCTTCTGCGTGCGCCACTCGTCGCCCTTGAAGTAGGAGAAGAGGTACGGGTAGGCGATGTCAGGCTCGTTGGCAGGGTCGTAGAGGCCCTTGTCGAACACCATCTGCAGCTTGTCGCAGAACTTGCGCTGTCCGCCCATGAGCTTAGCCATTCCCAGCACATCGTGCGGAGCGTAGAATGTGTAGTTCCAAGCCGAACCCTCGTGGAAGCCCGGCGCATTGGTGAAGTCGTAGCCGTCCTCGGGGTTGAACGGCGAGAGGAACTTGCCATCCATTGTTATTGGGCGCAGCGTGCCGCTCTCCTTCGAGTAGTAGTGCTTGTAGCCGAGAGCGCGCTGACGGAACAGCTTGGCATCAGCCTTGTGTCCGAGTTCGCCAGCAAGTATAGAGAGCGCGTTGTCGGCGAGGTAGTACTCGAGAGCGTGCGACACGGAGTTGTCGCCCGACATATCGGCAGCATAGTAGCCCATCGGCACGTAGCCACGCTCGATGTACGGGTCGATATCGGGGCGCATACGGTTGTTCTTGCCCTCAGTAGTAGCCGATGTGCGGAACGCCTTATAAGCCTCGTTGATGTCGAAACCGCGCAGACCGCGCATATAAGCATCGGCGATGTAAGGGATGGCAGGGTCGCCCTCCATTGTCCATGTCTCGCGTGAGAACAGCTCCCATTTAGGCATCCATCCCCACTCGCGGTACATGTCAATCATCGAGTTGATCATGTCCACCTGTTTGTCGGGATAGAGCAGTGTCTCGAGCTGCGAGAGGTTGCGGTAGGTATCCCACAACGAATAGACGGTGTAGCGGTTGCCGGCGGTCTTGCCGTTCTCGTTGCTTTCCATCTTCGGATACTCACCGTTCACGTCCTGCAGCACGGTCGGGTGGATCTGTGTGTGGTAGAGAGCGGTGTAGAACACACGGCGCTGGTCCTCGGTGCCACCCTCTACGGTGACGCGGTCGAGCGTGCGTGCCCACTCGTCGTGACCCTCTTTCACTACCTTCTCAAACTCGAAGCCCTTCTGTTCTGCGTTGAGGTTCTCGCGAGCGTTGGCGATAGACACGAACGACACGCCTACCTGCACTTCCACCTGCTCGCCCTCGGCGCAATCGTACGACATATAATAGCCTATATCGTTGCCCGCCATGTCGCGTCCGTAGCCCGGATAGAGCTTGTACTTGCCCTGGTCAGAGTCCCACTGCGCCTGAGCGTTGCCGAAAGCCGGCTGTTTCTTCCACATGCCGTAAGCAGCGGGCTTCTTGTTCACACGAACGACAAAGTACATCGGGAACACCGCCTGCGGATTGTAGCAGAATGTACCCAGAAGGCGTGTGCCCTCGAACTCGGTGTCGCTGACGTGGCGCAGCGAAGCACCCACCTCGTTAGTGAGTCCGTTGCCGAGGTTGAAGAGCAGGTTGCCCTTGCCCTTCGGGAAGGTATAACGCTCTATAGACGAGCGCAGCGTAGACGCCACCTCACACTTGATGCCGTACTTTGTAAGCTCGGTGCTGTAATAGCCCGGACGCGCCGTCTCGTTCTTGTACTCGGAGCCATAGCTGCGATAGTCGACGCAGAGCTCGCCAGATGTCGGCATGGTGAGCAGTGTGCCCATCTCAGGGCAGCCCACACCGCTGAGCGTAACGTGCGCAAAGCCGGTGAAGTACTTGTTGTTATACTCATAACACGCCGACCACCAGCGCTTGTCCTTGTCCTGCACGTTGAGGTCGGAGCCCATCACGTTGAACGGCACCACCGACATCAGTCCGTGCGGACGTATCGCACCCGGGTTGCAGATGCTGAAGTTAGTTGTTCCGATGAACGGGTCCACGTACTCCACGTTGTCTTTCGCCGAGGCATTGAGCGCTCCACACGCCAGCAATGCAGCCACAGCCATGTACTTCAAGTTCTTCATTCGTATGTATGTTTTGTTTTTAGTTTTGATTAGTCACTTATATGCAATAGCATTACTATTTGCAAAATAAAGCATTTTAAATGAAATATCCCTATAAAAAGAATAAAAAATTACATCTAAACACACCACTGCTACATTCACCTACAGTTAAATTAAATTAAAGCCTCTTTACATTTTAATTATATAAACATCTTATATATAGTAGTTTTGAAGTTTAAGTGCTAACTTTGCATTGAAATACAACTTTGCAAACAGATAAAAACAATAAAGATATGAAAAAAGGAAACGTATTCGCAATCGCGATGTTCGCAGGCTTGTTCACATTCTCAAGCTGCGCAATGAAGAAGGATCTTGTTAACTGCCAGAAAGAGAACAAGGAGCTCACAGGCAACTACCAGACAGCAAAGGAGGACCTCGCTGCATCAAAGGCTCGCGTGGCAGCTCTTGAGGAGCAGCTCAATGCGTCTAAGGAACTGCTGAAGCAGCAGAAGGCTGACTACGCTGCGCTGCAGGCTTCGCTCGACAAGAGCTTGACAAACGCCGGCGACAACAACATCAACATCTCTAAACTCGTAGACCAGATCAACGAGTCGAACCAGTACATCCGCCACTTGGTTGAGGTGAAGTCGAAGTCTGACTCGCTCAACATGGTGCTCACCAACAACCTCACACGCTCGCTCTCTAAGGAGGAGTCGAAGGAAGTTGACGTGCAGGTGCTCAAGGGTGTTGTTTACATCTCGCTTGCTGACAACATGCTCTACAAGAGCGGTTCGTACGAAATCAACGAACGTGCTTCGGAGACTCTGAGCAAGATTGCTAAGATCATCACCGACTATAAGGACTACGAGGTACTCATCGAGGGTAACACCGACAACGTGCCGGTGAACGCAAAGGCTGCGTCGATGAAGAACATCCGCAACAACTGGGACCTCTCTTGCTTGCGTGCTTCGAGCGTGGTGCAGGCTCTGCAGAACCAGTATGGTGTAGACCCGAAGCGTCTCACAGCTGGCGGACGTGGCGAGTACAACCCCGTGACTGCTAACTCTACTGAGGTGGGCAAGCAGCGCAACCGTCGCACACAGATCATCATCACTCCGAAGCTTGACCAGTTCATGGACCTTATCGACAAGGCTCCAGAGAACGAGTAAATCGAATTGAAAGTTGAAATTAGTAATTGAACTCTCGCAAGTTCAATTACTAATTAACAATTGCAAATTAATAATTACTAATTAATAATTACCAATTAAAAAAACTCCCTTGCAGACAGCAGTCTGCAAGGGAGTTTTTTAATATATTGGATAAAGTCGATTACTTCATCATTTCGTTGAACTCGTCGAGAGTGATCTCCTTCTCGTTGAGAGTAACAGTGTTCTTGAGTGCAGCAGCGAGCTTCACGTCGATTGCGCGCTCTACGAAGTTGTCAACAGCCTCACGCTTCTTGAGAAGCTCGTTAGCGTAGTTGTCGATGTACTCCTCAGGAATGCTTGTCATGCCGTACTGAGCGAACTGCATACGAGCCATCTCCTTAGCTGCCTCACGGATGTCTGCGTCCTCTACCTTAACCTCAGCTGCCTTAACGAGCTGCTCCTTGATGAGGTGCCACTCAAGCTGCTTGATGCTCTCAGCGTAGTTCTTCTCTACGAACTCCTCGCCCTTGTCCTGGTTGTTCAGGAGCATAACGCGCTTGAGGAGTGCGTCCGGCCATGTGAGCTCGCCAACCTTCTTCTCGCAGTACTCGCGAACGTCGAGGAGGAACTTGAAGTTAGAGTTGGTCTCGAGCTGCGGCTTGAGAGACTCAGCAATCTTGTTGCGGAACTCTTCCTCGCTCTTAACCTCGTCCTTACCGAACACCTGGTCGAAGAGGTCCTGATTGATCTCTGCCTTCTTGTAGCGGCTGATCTCTGTGATCTGATAGCTGAAGTCAGACTCGAGTTCCTTAGCTACCTCGCGGTCGATCTTGAGGAGAGCTGAGATCTCTGCTTCGCCTTCCGGATAAGCCTTGCGCGGGTTGAATGTGATGATGTCGCCGAGCTTAGCACCCTTGAAGAGGTCCTTCTGCTCGTCAACCTTGATATATGAAGGCATAAGAACAGCAGCCTCAACGGTGATGCCACCTTCCTTTGTGTTGCCCTCAGCGTCGAGCTCGCGCAAGTCGCCCTTGAGCATATCGTTCTTTTCGCCATCGTACTCCTCTACCTTCTCGTAGCTGCCTGCACGACCAGCGTACATATCTACCTGCTCGTTGATGAGCTTCTCGTCAGCCTTGATTGTGTAGTAGTCGATCTTGTTGCGGCCGTCAAGAGTGATGTTGAACTCCGGAGCAACAGCAATGTCGAATACGAATGTGTAAGGAGCTGGCTTCTCGATGTCAGCCGGAGTCTCCTGCTTGTCAGAAGGCAGAGGCTCGCCGAGCATCTGGATATTGTTGTCCTTGATGTATTTGTAGAGCTGCTCGCCTACGAACTTGTTTACAGCGTCGTAGCGTACAGATGCACCGAACTGGCGCTTGATGAGACCCATAGGAGCCTGACCCGGGCGGAAACCAGGGATGTTAGCCTTCTTACGGTAGTCTTTAAGTGTCTTCTCGACAGAGTCCTGGAAATCTGACTCTTCGACTGTGATAGTCAACAGACCATTCACTTTGTCGGGATTTTCAAATGAAATGTTCATTTCTTCGTTGTTTGTATTTATTGTTTTTACTTATTATATTTCACGGAAGTGCAAAATTACACATTAATAATGTAAATAGAGAATATATAGGTCAAAAATTTGTTTTTTTAACAAGCTCTTGCAGCACTGTTCCGTCCATTCTGCGCACGCGTAGCACGCCGTCATCGTAGGTTGCGAAAGTGGGTTCGTTGCCACCTTTTGGGAATGTTATGGAGCCGAGGTTGCAGACCACGTCGCCCTGCTCTGTCGCTTCGAGTTTCCAGAGGTGGGTATGTCCGTAGATGAATATGTCGTGCTTCAACGTAGGGCGGTTCTGCTCGTTGTAGACGTGTCCGTGTGTGAGGAAGAAGCGTTGTGTGCCGTCTACGACGAGGGCGTAGTCTGCCATCATCGGGAAGTCCAGGAGCATCTGGTCGACCTCGGCATCGCAGTTGCCACGCACGGCTACGATGCTATCCTTGCGCTCGTTGAGTAGTGCCACGATGCCCTTCGGGTCGATGCCCTCGGGTATGCTGTTACGCGGTCCGTAGTTGAGTATGTCGCCTAAGATACAGAGCATATCATAGTGTTCGCGGTCGTAGAAGCCGAGCACTTGCTGCAGTGTGGGCAGACAACCGTGAATGTCTGAAACAAAAAGTATTTTCATTTTCTATTGGTTATGCTTTAAAGGTTCTTGTTTATCCTTGCAGTTCGCGCTCGCGGTCGCGCTTGCGCTTCTGCTCGTCGACGAGTTGGAAGTCCTTCATCTTCAGTTCGAACTGCGAGCCGAGATACTTCTCGCGCACGATGCGGTTCTGCGCCAGTTCCTCCGGCTTGCCCTGGAAGAGGATGCGTCCTTCGAAGAGCAAGTAGGCGCGGTCGGTGATGGTGAGTGTTTCCTGCACGTTATGGTCGGTGATGAGGATGCCTATGTTGCGGTACTTCAGTCGCCACACCACGTGCTGTATCTCCTCCACAGCGATAGGGTCTACGCCGGCGAATGGTTCATCGAGCATGATGAACTTCGGGTCGATGGCGAGGCAGCGTGCAATTTCAGTGCGTCGACGCTCGCCACCGGAGAGTTGGTCGCCCATGTTCTTGCGCACCTTGCCGAGGTTGAAGTCGGCAATGAGCGCTTCGAGTTTCTCCAACTGCTCATGGTGTGTTAGCTTTGTCATCTCGAGCACCGCCATGATATTGTCCTCCACGCTGAGTTTGCGGAACACGCTCGCCTCCTGCGGCAGGTAGCCGATACCGGCACGTGCACGCTTGTAGACGGGATAGTCGGTTATATCCTTGTCGTCGAGATAGATATGGCCGTCGTTAGGCACGATGAGTCCGGTGGTCATGTAGAACGACGTTGTCTTGCCGGCGCCGTTAGGTCCGAGCAGACCGACTATTTCGCCCTGCTTCACATTGATAGACACATCGTTGACAACGGTACGCTTGCCGTATCGTTTCACCAGTCCTTCGGTACGGAGCACCATGCAATGTGGCTTTTCCTCTGCTGCAGCACCAGCCGCCTGACCATTTATTATGTCGATTTCGCTCATGTTCTTGTTATTCTTTTGCTCTACAAAGGTAGTGCAAATTGAGTGCATTACAAAAAAAATCCCGATTTTTTTGTATTGCCGAGATGCCGCCTACCTTCTCCAAAGGTAGTGCAAATTGATAGAAATACCACAAATAAAACATAAAAACTTAGGTGTAATGCTGAGTTTTTATGTTTTTATTGCTACTTTTGCAGCATTAATACATATTAATAATGAGTTAGCAACTATGTTGATATTAAAATACTTAAACACATTAGGACGTTACATTCTTCTGATGGGACGTTCCTTTGCGCGCCCTGAGCGTATGCGCATGTTCCTGAAGCAGTACATCAAAGAGATGTCTGCGCTCGGTGTCGACTCCATAGGCATCGTGCTGCTCATCTCGTTCTTCATCGGAGCCGTTATCTGCATCCAGATGAAGCTGAACATCCAGAGTCCGTGGATGCCGCGTTGGGTGTCGGGTTACACCACTCGCGAGATTTTGCTTTTGGAGTTCTCCTCAAGTATCATGTGTCTTATCCTCGCTGGCAAGGTGGGCTCGAACATTGCGTCGGAGCTGGGTACGATGCGCGTGACGCAACAGATTGACGCCTTAGAGATAATGGGTGTCAACTCCGCCAACTATCTCATACTGCCGAAGATTTTGGGATTGGTAACACTGATGCCGTTCCTCGTCATCTTCTCCTCGGCTACGGGTATTCTCGGAGCCTACGGCACGGCGTACATCGGACACATCCTCTCGCCCGAAGACCTGACACTGGGCTTGCAGCACTCGTTCAACGCGTGGTTCATGTGGATGAGTATCATCAAGAGTCTTGTCTTCGCGTTTATCATCGCGAGCGTGTCGAGCTTCTTCGGCTACACGGTGGAGGGTGGCTCGGTGGAGGTTGGCAAGGCGAGTACGGACGCCGTGGTCAGCTCAAGTGTGTTAATATTATTCTCGGACGTGTTCCTCACTCAGCTACTCAGCTAACAACATCTCAACATCTTATGATAGAAGTAAAACACTTATATAAGTCATTCGGCGACAAGGAAGTGCTGAAAGACATCAACGCCGTCTTCGAGGACGGCAAGACAAACCTTATTATCGGACAGAGCGGTTCGGGAAAGACCGTGCTGATGAAAAACCTCGTGGGTCTGCTCACGCCTACGAGTGGCAATGTGCTCTACGACGGCCGCAACTTCGTGGCGATGTCGAAGGAAGAGAAAGTGCAGATGCGCCGCGAGATGGGCATGATATTCCAGAGTGCAGCCCTCTTCGACTCGCTCAACGTGCTTGAGAACGTGATGTTCCCACTCGACATGTTCTCCTCTATGAACTACCGCGACCGTGTGCGCCGTGCTCAGGAGTGCCTCGACCGCGTGAACCTCGGCGATGCCCAACTGAAGTATCCGGGCGAGATATCGGGCGGTATGCAGAAGCGTGTGGCTATTGCGCGCGCCATTGTGCTCAACCCGAAGTATCTGTTCTGCGACGAGCCGAACTCGGGTCTCGACCCTCACACGTCGCTCGTCATCGATGAGTTGCTCTCGTCTATTACGAAGGAGTACAACATCACGACCATCATCAACACGCACGACATGAACTCGGTGATGGGCATCGGCGAGAACATCCTCTTCATCTACCAAGGCAACAACGAGTGGCAGGGTACGAAAGACGACGTGATGGGTGCTACGAACGAGAAACTCAACGACCTCGTCTTCGCTTCCGACCTCTTCAAACGTGTGAAGGAGGTTGAAATGAACAAGATCCGTCAAGCGCGAGCCGACAGATAAAAGCTGTATAAAACAGACAAAAGCTGTATAAAACACATAGACAAAGGGGTTAAGCCGTCGGCTTAACCCCTTTGTCTTTCTATCTCCTCCACCCTATCCATCACGTTCGCAGGCGGACGCTGATTAAGGTATTCATTCTTCATAAACTCCATGTATGGTGCTACGTGTTCGAAAAACTGCTGGTAGCCTCGGCACAGATAGTTCTTACCGGGGTTGCCGTAGCAATCGTTTACGAAGCGGTTCTTCGGACACTCGCCGTGGCAGGCAAACTCCCAACGACATTCCTTGCACTCCTGCGGCAGCGACTTGTGTTTCAGCTCGCTGAAGTGCTGCTGTTGCTCACCGTAGAGCATCTCGGTGATAGTCTTCTCGCGTATGTTGCCCAGTCGGTATTCGGGGAACACGAAGTGGTCGCAAGAGTAGACATCGCCGTTGAACTCCATCACGCCGGCGTGTCCGCACTCCTTGGCGTACATACAGATGCCTGGTGTCACGCCGACCCAGTTGGCAAGCATACAGTCGAACAGCTCCACGTATATCTTGCCCACGTCGTGGCGCACCCACTCGTCGAAGATTGTGCAAAGAAAGCGTCCCCACTGCTCGGGCGTGACGCTCATGTCCGATAGCGGTGCGTCGGCAGCATCGGTAAGCGTGGCGAGATGTCTGCCGTCGGCGTGGCTCACCGTGCGCTCCACGATGGGCGTAAACTGCAGATACTGGCAGCCGTTCTCCTTGAAGAAGTGGTAGAAGTCGAGTGGATAGTCGGCGTTAAAGTCGTTCACCACCGCCATGGCGTTCCACTCCACACCGTACCTCTTCAGCAGGCGTATGCCGTGCATCACTTTCTGCCATGTCTGTCCGCCCGACGCGGTGCGGCGGAACTCGTCGTGAAACTCCTGTGGTCCGTCGATGGAGATGCCCACGAGCCAGTTGTTCTCGCGCAGAAAGCGACACCACTCGTCGTTGAGCAGCGTGCCGTTGGTCTGTATTGAGTTGGAGATGCGCCTACCCACGCCGTACTTGCGCTGCAGCTCCACCGCTTTTCTGTAGAACGCCAGTGGGCGCAGCAGCGGCTCGCCACCGTGCCATGTGAATAGGATGTCGGGCGAGGTCTGTGCCTCAATGTATTCTCGGGTGAACTGCTCGAGCATCTCCTCCGTCAGCACACGCTTCTGCGTGTCCTTGTAGAGGTTAGACTTCTCAAGATAGTAGCAGTACTCGCAACGCAGGTTGCAGGCTGCGCCAACAGGTTTGAGCATAACGTATAGCGGACGGGCAAAGGGAGATATGGTTGACATAGATGGTGAGGTGGTGTTATGTTGAGATGGTGATGATGGTGAGATGGTGATGATGGTGAGGGGGTGAGATGGTGATATTGGGGTGAGACAAAATTACGGATTATTATTCTATTAATGCGTTGATATGCCTCAATATTTTGCGCAAAAACTGAAAAAACGACAAAAAACACCCCGAAAAAGAACAAAAAACAACTAATTCAAAAATAAAGTGGCGGATAATTTGTGGATATTAGAAAATAAAACTATCTTTGCAAACGAAAATTATCATCAATACATAACAACCTACCAAGACCATAAGACACAAACCGTCTGCGAGCGGTTCTTTTACAGGACGAAGCGAGCAGATAAATACCTTTTAAACAATCACCTAATAATTACCTTCTCAAAGAATAAGAAAAACTGATAGTCATCACTTTACTATTAATTGAAAAGCCATGTCGCAGTTGATGCAACATGGCTCTTTTTTTGTATATGTGTATCTTCTCAGCGTAGCATCCAACAGCCGTCGTGCAGCACGAGTGGCACAACGACTTCTTCTTTTGTCTTGTCGCCGAAGCCGAGCAGCAGGTATGCCTCGCCCACGTGCTTCGCCGTGTCGGTACGTGCACCCACTGCTTCTACGCTCACCAAACCCTGGTGGTCTTTCTTCATTTGTCCCACGTATTGCTTCGCGCTCACTATGAGCTGCTCGCGGTAGCTCTCGGGTATGCTGTCGGGGCGGTAGAAGCCGTCGATGTATGCCTCACACTTGCCGTGCAGCAGATTTTCGTAGTAGAGCTTCGCCGCACGCGATGCCATCTCGTCGGGCTTCAACTCTGATGCCGACTTGCTGCAAGAGACGAGGGCAAAGAGGGCGATTGCTATGTATAATATTTTTTTCATAATCTCATAGGGGGTGCTCATAGGGGGTGCACTTGTCTCAAGTGCACCAACATATTAGTAACACTTGCTTCTTTGTTGGTGCAGTTGTTGCTTTGTTGGTGCAGTTGAGACAACTGCACCCCCTTTAGTTGCACTCACTTTTTTGTTGGTGCAGTTGAGACAACTGCACCCCCTTTAGTTACTTCTGGCGGATGAAGATGTTTATTGGGCAGCCGTGCATCGACCAGTTGTCGCGAATCTTGTTCTCGAGAAAGCGGCGGTACGGCTCCTTAATGTACTGCGGCAGGTTGGCGTAGAACACGAACGACGGTATCTGCGTGTTAGGCAACTGCGTGCAGTACTTTATCTTGATGTACTTGCCCTTTGTTGATGGTGGTGGGTATGCCTCGATGAGCGGCAGCATCACCTCGTTGAGCTTCGATGTGCCCACGTGCGCCTTGCGGTTGAGGTACACCTCCTTGGCTGTTTCGAGCACCTTGAAGATGCGCTGCTTGGTGAGTGCCGAAGCGAAGATGATCGGGAAGTCGACGAACGGAGCCATGCGCTGGCGGATGGCGTTCTCGAAGGTCTTGATGACAGCCTGATCCTTGTTCTCCACGAGGTCCCACTTGTTCACTACCACCACGAGCGACTTGTTGTTGCGCTGAATGAGCTGGAAGATGTTCATGTCCTGCGCCTCGATGCCGCGTGTTGCGTCGAGCATGAGGATGCAGACGTCGGAGTTCTCGATGGCGCGGATGGAGCGCATCACAGAGTAGAACTCGAGGTCTTCCGACACCTTATTCTTGCGGCGTATGCCGGCTGTGTCGACGAGGTAGAAGTCGAAGCCGAACTTGTCGTAGCGCGTGTAGATAGAGTCGCGTGTGGTGCCTGCTATCTCGGTCACGATGTTGCGGTCTTCGCCGATGAAGGCGTTGATGATCGAGCTCTTGCCTGCGTTCGGACGTCCTACTACGGCGAAGCGTGGTATGCCGTCCTCTACGTCTTCCTTCACTTCGGGTTTGAGCTTTGTGAGCACGAGGTCGAGCAGGTCGCCCGTGCCGCTGCCGGTTGCCGACGAGATGCACTGCGGCTCGCCGAGTCCGAGTGCGTAGAACTCAGCCGCGTCGTATATCTGGTCGTTGTTGTCGGTCTTGTTAGCCACGAGTATCACGGGGAGCTTGGTGCGGCGGAGGATAGTTGCCACGTCCTGGTCCCAGTCGGTGAGTCCGGTCTGCACGTCAACGACGAAGAGCACCACGTCAGCCTCCTCGGTTGCCACGATAACCTGCTTGCGGATGGCATCCTCGAAGATGTCGTCGCTATTCACGACCCATCCGCCGGTGTCTACTACAGAAAACTCGCGTCCGTTCCACTCGCACTTGCCGTACTGACGGTCGCGTGTTGTGCCTGCGGTGTCGCTAACGATTGCCTGACGTGTCTTGGTCAGGCGGTTGAACAGTGTAGACTTGCCCACGTTCGGGCGTCCCACTATTGCCACTAAATTTGCCATATTCTTTTAGTCATTCTTTCCTCCGCATCTCACGGAGGCTTGTAGGATGTGGTCTCTGCATCCTTGTTAACGATTTTCCGAAGCTGACCTGACTCCGGCCCTCGCCAGTCTGACGAGAGTGTCCCCTCTTTGCTATTCAGGGGAGTTTACTCCGGGTTATATCCGAAGTTGTCGAGTTCGCGTTGCGAGCTGCGCCAGTCCTTGTCTACCTTCACGAAGGTGTGGAGATATACGCTCTTGCCGAAGAACTTCTCGAGCGACTTGCGTGCCTCGGTCGACATCTTCTTCAGTGCCACGCCCTGGTGTCCGATGATGATGCCCTTCTGCGAGTCGCGCTCCACGTATATCACGGCGTGTATGTCGATATGCTTGTCGGTCTCCTTGAACGACTCCACCTTCACCTCCACCGAGTACGGAATCTCCTTGTCGTAGTAGAGCAGTATCTTCTCGCGGATAATCTCCGAGACGAAGAAGCGTGCGGGCTTGTCCGTAAGCTGGTCCTTGTCGAAGAACGGCGGCGAGTCGGGCAGCAGCTCCTTGATGCGACGCATGAGCATATCGACACCGAACTTGTTCTTTGCCGAGATGGGGAGGATCTCGGCGTTGGGCAGCAGCTGATGCCAGCGCTCCACGGTGTCGCCGAGCGTCTTCTGGTCGCTCTGGTCAATCTTGTTGATGAGCAGCAGCACGGGTATGGTCATGCGCTTCACCTTGTCGAGAAAGTCCTGGTTCTTCTCGGGGTTCTCCACTACGTCGGTGACGTAGAGCAACACGTCGGCATCCTGCAACGCCGACTCCGAGAATGCGAGCATCGACTCCTGGAGCTTATAGTTCGGTTTAAGTACGCCGGGCGTGTCCGAGAAGACAATCTGCGCGTCCTCCTCATTCACGATGCCCATGATGCGGTGGCGCGTGGTCTGCGCCTTGAACGTGGCAATGCTGATGCGCTCGCCGACGAGCTGGTTCATCAGCGTCGACTTGCCCACATTAGGATTGCCCACTATGTTTACAAATCCTGCTTTGTGCATATTTCTTTTACGTTTAAACAAAAGGGGTGACACTCCCAACGGCGCATCAGCGCGTCGCAAGGAATTGGTCTTGATCTTAATTTGCTGTTAATGAATATATACGTATAAAATAGTACTATGCTGCAAAGTTACTCTTTTTTTTCTACACTTCGCGTATCGGCATCTGCATTTAAACGTTTTTTATTGATTTTGGTGATACATAGGAGGGTATGGCATCCCTGCCATACCCACGCAGCCCGCCATACCCACGCAGCCTGCCATAATCAAGCGTTCGGTGTCCGCCTTAGCCCTACAAATGCCATCGGACGGCGGACGCAATCTGATCGGGTGGCGAACGCAATCCGATCGGGTGGCGGACGCAATCTGATCGGGCACCGAACGCAATCCGATCGGGTGGCGAACGCGAGCGGTGACAAAAGTATAACGTACGCACACGCGAAGTTGAACCGTTTCAGGGGGTGCACTTGTCTCAAGTGCACCAAAAATATAACATACGCACACGCGAAGTTGAACCTCCAAGAGTTAATAGTTATTAAAATAGACCACAATACAGCCGAAGTTTAGAACAATTCAGCTAACTTTGCAACCAATTATTTAAGGTAATTATGGTAAACAAGTTTAAAACAGTATGCTTGACAGCAGCGATTGCCTCAAGCAGTGCGACTTTCGCCGGTGGTCTTCTCACTAACACCAACCAGCACGTCGCTTTTAATCGTATGATGAGCCGCGAGGCTTCTATTGGTATTGATGGTGTGTATTACAACCCTGCCGGCGTTGTGTTTATGGGCGAAGGTAACCACCTCGCTATCAACTGGCAGCTGGCATACCAGACACGTACTATCAAGAACGACTACAAGTTGTTCACCAACAACGTGAACAACCCCACTACTCCACGCGATTTCAAGGGTAAGGCTTTCGCTCCCGTTATCCCGTCTTTCCAGTATGCCTACAACAAGGGCAGATGGTCGCTGCAGGGCAACTTCGCTCTGACCGGCGGTGGCGGTAAGTGTACGTTCGACAACGGACTCGGCTCGTTCGAGAAGATCGTTGGCGAGACAGCTATGGGCGCTATCGGCTTGGCTGGTGCTATCGACAACGCGCTCGGCGCAGAGATGTTCACCTCCGACCAGGCTTTCGGCAAGAAGGGTTCATACAGCTTCAACAGCTACATGCATGGCCGTCAGTACTACTTCGGTCTCTCGGCTGGTGCTGCATACAAGGTTTCAGACAACTTCAGCGTTTACGCCGGCTTGCGCGGCATCTACGCTACATGTAACTACTACGGATATGTTGAGGACATCAAGGTGGGCAATATGCCGCTCTACCAGGTGCTCGACCCATCGAAGGAGAACTCGGCTAACATCGAGCTGAGCTGCGACCAGAGCGGCATCGGCTTCACACCAATGTTGGCTGTCGATTACAAGACCGGACGCTGGAACTTCTCGGCTAAGTACGAGTTCAAGACTCGTATGCGTCTGAAGAACAAGTCGGTCAACCAGTTGCCGTCTATCGGTAACCTCGACGACAATCTGAAGAACCAGATGAATAAGGTACTCACTGGTAAGTTCATGCAGGCTGGTCTGTCGCAAGAGCAGGCTATGATTAAGGCAGAACAGACTTCTACTAAGGTGCTCGCTGAGCAGACCGTTGTGGCTACAACAGCTGGTCTGAAGCAGCAGTTCGACTCGAAAATCAACGAGGCTATCGGCGAGTACGCCGACGGCAAGAAGATTGCAGGCGACATCCCGTCGCTGCTCACCGTGGGCGTGGGCTACAGTCCTATCGACGAGTTGCACATCAACGTGGGCTTCCACTGGTTCGACGACTACAACGCCACTTCTTACAACAACCGCAACAAGCTGCTCAAGAAGCGCGGCACACTGGAGTTCAACGCCGGCGTTGAGTACGACGTGACAAAGAAGATTACGGTCAGCACCGGTTGGCAGAACACCAACTATGGCTTGACAGACAAGTACATGGACGATAAGTCGTTCGTAGTAGGTTCCAACTCTGTTGGCTTGGGCGGCGTTTACCACATCACGAAGAAGCTCGACTTCTCCGTGGCTTACTTCCACACCTTCTATAACCACGTGAAGACTTCGGAGACTGTTACTCTCGCTCCCGGCGTGTCTAACACTTACAACTCTGATTACACACGTAACAACAACGCGTTTGCAGCCGGTGTGAACATCACATTCTAAGCAAACAGCAATATACAAGCATAAACAAAACGAGGTCAATGCACGCGCATTGACCTCGTTTCGTTTTATACTATTATGCACTCACCTACTCGGTGAACAGCGCGCTCGTCGCACCCTTGAAGATAAGGTGTTCATACGAGGCAGGCGACACCTTCACCGTAGAGTTCTTCAGCTTGCCCCATACCACCTCCGGTGTGAGGTTCTTCGGGTAAGTGTGTATCTCCACTGTCACGCCGTCGGCAAATTCCTTGCGCAGCGCAGCTAAATACTTAGCATCCTTGCACACGATTGTAAACACAGCCTTGTCGGCACGGTGTTCGATGGTCACCTTCACGGGGTTGGTGCTGTCGAGAGCATACTCGGTGCCGTTGATGTAGATGCGCGAGTCGAGCTCTACATCGTAAGTGCGGATGGCGAAGTCGTCAGACTCAGCGATGTTCTCGTACTCGAGCGGAATCTCCACTACGACATTGTCTACGAGGTCGCGCACATGAACCGTGGTCTTAATCTCCTGCCATGTCTTGTGTTCCTGCTGGTGTATGTCCACCTCGATGTTGCCCTTGCCGTCGTTAGGCAGCGAAGGAGTCTCGGCAGAGTCCTCAAACTTATTATCCTTGTTGATGCCTGGCACATCAGTGATGTTGTCAACGCTCTTGAACGTGAGCACACCGTCGACATGCCAAACGCCGCTCTCGAACTTGGACACATACCAGATGATGTGCAAGTCCTTGGTGTCAATCTCATCAACATCCAGCGACCAGTCCTGGTTGGCAGACATCAGCGACGCGTAAGAAGGCACGTCGCCGAGTGTAGCCTGCACAGCCTTGCCCGTAGTGTCGTACACGTACTTGGTGATGCCGTCCTGACCGAAGAACTTCCAGTAGGGATAAGTGGTGTTCACTGTGCCCTTGTTGCCATCAGCGAAGACCGAACCGCCACGCACAGTGCGCGGCCAATAATAGTTGGGCTTGCACGCTCCCATGTTCGGGATACGGTTGTCCACACGAACAAAATAATAAGCCGGAGCATACGTTGCCAAGACGGAAACGGGGGCTGCCGCATTAAACTTAACCTCCTGCCCCATCACAAACACTTGCGTTGAGGGCGCATTGTTCTTTACGCCTGCACCATCGTCGTCAGACGAACATGCTGTCAGCATTATGACAGACATGATAAGTAATAATACTTTCTTCATAATTGCTTGATTAAACTGTTAAAGAATTAATGTTATAAAAAACTATAGTATGTTCTGTATTTGTAAGACGATGCGCACACCGTCCTTGCTCTTCGTGTCGATGTATATACATCCGCCTAAGAGACATGCCATTCGATGACACAACTCGATACGCACGCCGAGGTCGTCTACATCCGGGTCGTAGAGCGTATTCTTAACGTACACGGGCAGCTCTTTCATTCCCGACATGCTGCTGTTGGGGTCTACTACTGCGAGTTCGAGTGCACCGGCGTTGAGCTTGGCACTCAGCAGCAGTTTGTCGCTCGATGCGAACTGCACACCGTAGAAGAGCATATGCGTCAGTATCTGCTGTATGCGTCGTGCGTCGCTTTTTATGGTGAAGCCGTCGGGCAGTTCGTTCTGCAGTTGCACTTGCTTCGACTTCGACTGTGCGAACTGGAGCGACTGCAGCGTGCTATCGCATATCTTTGCCACATCAACCGGCTCGCAGCTCACGCCGAACGTCTTCTGGTTGGTCTGCGTGTACTCGATGAGGTCGTTGAGCAGCAGGTCGAGCATACGATAATTGTCGTTGATGTAGGTGTTGTACTTCTCGCGCTCCTCGTCAGTCCACGATCCCTCGGGCATACCGAGCAACTGCGCGAAACCATACACCATATTGAGCGATGTGCGTATCTCGTGACTCATGTTCTGCAGGAACTTCGTCTTGCTCTGATACAGTTTCTCGCGAGTAGCCGTAACAACGAACACGTACAGTATCAGCACCGACAACATGAAGCCCATACTGAAGAAGGGCGATGCGAAATACTTCACCTGAAGCACGCCTAACGATAGCGGTATGAGCGAAGAGAACAACACCGCACTGCACCTTGTGTAGCCATTAGCACGTATGCCTTTGCGCATCATGGCGAAAAGCGTGCCTAACAGCACCACCCCAAACACCGAGTAGATGTTGAACGATGTGACAAGGGCATACTTGCAACGCACGTACTCGCCGTCGACGATGCGGAACATCACCGGACTGAAGAAGTTGGCTATGACAAACGCCACCTCGGAGAGCAGTAGGGCAGCCGAGACGAAATGAATGACGTAACGACACCTGCGCGGACACCCCATGTATCGCAGCACATAGCAAAGCCACGACAAGGTGGTGACAACAGCCAAGACGTGGAGCAACGCCGACGAAGCGAAGTAGACGGCATCGGAGCGTATAGCCTTCACCAAGCACATCCCCCAGAAGAAGTCGACGACATAGAACACCAAGGAGATAAACACAAGAGGCATGAAGATACGCCCCGCCTTTTCGGCGTGGTGTGTGTACTTGCGCTCGCGTATGAGGATAATCAGCGTAATGACTATGTAGCCCAACACCGACACCCAATATAAATCATTTGTCATTGACATTTACCAGCCTGTATTTTCTTTGTTAATTCTTCGGTGACGGTGCTGTAGAGCTGCGCCATGACAACGGGCTTTGTAACGAACTGGTTTGCGCCAAGCTCCAAGCCGCGCTTTATGTCCTCGCTGAAGTTCATACCGGAGAGTATCACTATCGGCAACTTCTCCTTGCTATGCGCCGGAATGTTAAACTCGCCGTCGTTAGAACCGTTGCGCAGCACCTCTATTACCTTATAGCCGTCGATGTCGGGCATCATAAGGTCGACAATGGCGAGGTCTATTTGCTCGGGTGTGCCCAAACGCTCCTGTATGGCGTGCAGTGCCTCGCGTCCGTTGGCAGCTTTCACCAGTTGAAACTCGAACGGCTTGAGCATCTTGTCGAGCAAAAGCAAGTTCAATGGTATGTCGTCGACAATCAGGATTTTGAATGTATTGGAGCAAATACCAGCAATCTCTTTCATAATTATTACGTGTTATAGTTGTTTTGTTATTTTATTTTATTTTATTTTTATTCTTCGTCTCTTGACGGATGGTCATCCGTATAGTATCCCTTCTCGCTATAGCGTCCGTCGAGGAGGTGTTCGCCTACAGAGCGCAGCACCTTCTGGTGATACTCCTCGTGGTCAGAGAGGTCGATAGACGGGCGCACTACATGCGTGTCGAACACGAGTTCAGCAACACCTTTCGGTGCGATATTGCCGTAGAGGCGTATGCTGTGGCGTGCCAGTCCGATATTCTTGTCGGCGTGGTAGACGAACTTCATCGGCACCTCCTCGCCTGGCGGTATCGTCGTCACGTTCTCCGCAGCCGACTCGATAGTGGGGCAAGCCGGTTGTACGTCGGTTATCACCAGCATCTCGTCGCCCGTGTTGCGCAGCACGTACACCATCGTGAGTTCGTCGCCGAGCACTACAGAGGGATAGTGGCGCACGGAGTCCTCCACTTCCACGATGGTCAGAGCGAGCCGTTTGTGGCACGACGTGAGCGTACTGCTGCCCACTAAGCCCAGAGCTACGAGGAGCAGTATGCCGAGCGCAGAGCGCAGGGCTGTGCGCTGAGTGGCTTTTATATGTCTTATGTTTATTCCCATTTCTTCAGATAATCGTCTATAGAGTGTCCCGACTCGTCGCGGTTGTTCATGCCTTTCAGTTCGCTATGTCCCTTCAGTATCTCGCGCATCTCGCCAATCGTCTCCGCGTCCTTTGCGAGCAGTCCGGTGCGGTACATCTCAAGCTGCGTATAGGCGAGGGCGGTGAGCAGTGCGTTTAGGCGTTTGCGCTCGTCGCCCACAGTAAGCTTGCTTGCTTTGTCGAGCTGGCTACGGAAGCTGACAAACTCCTGCACATCGAGATACGACTCGCACATCTCCTGCATGGAGCCATAGAGCGGCAGCAGGTGGTTGGTCGACTGTGCGCGTTGCTCCAGTCCCCAGTAGTATGTGGTGAGCAAATCGGCGGTTTGCGGATAGTGCTCGCGGTAGTAGCGTGCTATCGACTCGTGCACATCGGTGTCCGGATTGTCCAGGAGGAGCGCGAGGACATAGGTCTGCATATCGTCGAACGCCGAGTAGTCGTCGCCGCTACCATTGACGAACACGCCCTGCACGCCCAAGTCGCGATAGAGCCTGAAGCGTGCCTGCATGGCAAGCAGGCAGGGGAAGGGCGACAGATAGTCGTCGTAGTTGCGCTCGTAGTCCCACACGTAAATGCGCGAGCACTGCTTGCGCCATGCCTTCACGTTTTGCACGAACTCGTTGTAGCCCTCCGTCTTTGTGAAGTCGACCCTCATAGGCAGCCTTATGCTCGACACGAACGTGCCGACGTTGGTTGCAAGCGACGTCGTGGGCGGCGTATTGGTTGTGTGATAAGCCGACGTAAAGAACTTATGGCGCGGGAACTCCTCAGCCAAACGCTCCACGAACGCTGTGACGGCAGGTGTTGCGTTGGTGGAGGTGTTGCCTCGGGCTGTACAATCGGCGCAGGTGCACGCCGTCTTGTTGTCCATAGGCATTATGCTGATGCGCTCGCTGTAGTCGGCAGTGCCCCAACCGTACTGATCGAGTACGTATTCGCGTACCTTATTATATAGTGACTTGCTGGAGAAGCAGAACTGCTTGCGGCTGCGCTTGCCGTCGACGATGGCGTACATATCGTCTGTGGCTCCGTCCTTAACGAGCTTTGCGAGGTTATGCCCCCACACTCCCCAGTCGTAATCGGGATGATTGGTGTGCATGGATGTCTGAAACTCCTCCGTGTTAGAAGGCGTGTACAACCCATGATATTCGGACAGGGGTTCTACGCTCTGCGCTGTCTGCGCATTGCTGTGGCACCCACCGAGCACAACGCCCACGACGAGTGCCGCCAATGACTTAGAAATGGATTGTAACATTTGCATTCAGATATAGATAGTTCTTACTGTTGCTGACATCAGCTGCATCGTCCGACTTCACCGACATGGTGTACCACTGACCCGAGAGTCCGAAGTCGAGCGTCGCATTGAGCGAGTAGACACCACCAAAGCCAAGCATTGTGTTGAGCTGACTGAACCTTATCGGCATCGAATTGTCGATGAGCGACACTTCCGGTGCGTTGCCCACACTGCCCGTTAGGAACAGGTTTGTCTTGCTTCCCTCGATGGGATAGCACTTGGCTATCACGCTGCCGTTGACAAAGAAGTGCCCGTCGAAGCTGGCCGACTTCTCGCCAAGCATTATAAACGTACGCAAGTCGGCTCCAACCTCAAAGATGTTGATAGGCTTTGTAGCACCCACGCCCAGGCTCAACAGCGATGTGTTCTTGTCGCCACCGATGAGTCGATACGACAAGCTGCCCTTTGCAGTCAGTTCGTATGGCAGCAGGTAGGTGCCGTTGAGCTCGGCACGTATCTTCGGAAAGAACTTGTTGGCCCAACTAACTATTGCTGTTGTGCTTAGCTTGTCGTTCCACTCGTGTTCCCACTCGCCGCTCAACTGCACTCCACTTCCACCTTCGTCGTCTCCGTTAGCCGCCTTCGTTGCACCGTCGCGACCGGCATACCCCACGCCGACGGTGTAGGCGTTGCGCTTAGCGTAGCGCGAGTATGAGAGGAATGCCTTCGAGCTGATATTGTCTTCCTTTGCAGGGCGTGCTCGCTGGTAGTCGATGACCACAGCGTTGTACATGGTACGTCGTCTGAGCATTGTCATACGATTGTTGTACTCGCCGAGCTCGTAGGGCGAAGGATGGTATAGCTGATACTGTTCAATGGCTTTCTTCCACTCTTTCTGCTTCTCGTATATAGTAGCTTTAGCGAGTATGAGCTGCTTATTATTGGGATAGTAGACCATGGCTTCGTCTATGAGCTGCATGGCTTCATCATAGCGTTTCTCCTTCATACATTTCATGGCAAACGCCTCGCAACATCCTGCGTACGCACCGACAACGACCGAGTCGCCGATGTACTCGTCTACCATCGGACGCAGCCGCTGCAGTGCCGCTTCGTAGTCGCCTACGCCTGCCTTCAGTTGCGCTTCCTTCAGCACAAAGAACGGGTCGTTGGGATAGCGTTTGCGTCCCCACTCCACAAGCGTCACGGCATCGTTGTTCTTCTTCAGCAGTAGCGCAGTGGTTATGCCCATACGCAGGATGTCGGAAGAAGGGTTCTCGTTGTTCAGCACCTTTATTATCTCCGCCTCAGCCTGGCGCAGTCTGCCCTCAGCCATGAGCTGTTTGATATACGGTGTCACGATATCCTCGTACATGGCTGCACGCTTCGCAGGGTCGCTGTATGACTTCTCCAACTGGTTGAGTGCCTTCTGTCGTTTACCGGTTTGTATGTAGCATGTGAGGAGACGACGTTCGATAGCGGTCTTTGTCTCTTGGTCGACACTGAATGTCTGCAACTTCTCCAGCATCGGTATCACCTCCTCGTACTTGTTCAGATCCATCTGTCGGCGCACCTCCTCCAAGCGTATGGCGCAGAGCTCCTCGCTCACTTCCTGATTGCCGGGGTACATGTTATGAATACGCTCCAACAGCACAATGGCAGCGCGTTTGTTGCCCAACCGGCGTTGCACGGTGTACTCGCGGAAGAGCAGGTTCTGCGTGTCGCCACGTCGACGGCGAGCCTCGCGTATGTACATCAGCGCATCGTCGAGGTAGCCTCGGCTCATCGACGTATTGAGCAGATAGGTGAGTGCTTCCTCCGAATGGTTCTTCTCATAGAGGCGTGCGTATGCGGTGTAGGGGTCGTTCTGAGCCGCATAGCGCGCTCGTTCCTCCTCTAATTTGGTCTTCAGCCGATTGATTTGTGCGCCCCGCACGCCCGAGAGTGTGCGCTCCGACATGCTGATATACGACAACGCTTCGCTGTAGCGGGTCATATCGCCGAGTATGCTTGCCTTTTTCTCGACGAACGGCAGTGGATGATTCACCTGCGTTGCGGCGTGTCCTGCCTGGTCGGCAGCTTGCTCCAAGCGTCCTGTCTTCAGCAACAGATTGCAGAGTGCCATTTGGTATTCGGCGTTCTCGGGGGCTATTTCGATCAGCTTGCGCAGAGCTTCCTCCTGTCCTACGAGGTTGTTTGTCTTGACCAGCTTGCGATAGCGTTGGTCATAGTCCCACGCCATCTCCTTCTTCACCTCCACCTTGTCGGGGTATATCTCGGCGAGTCGTTTCAGCAGACGTGTTGCTTCCACGGTGTTTCCGTCGAGTCGGTAGAGTTCTATTTTCTTCTTCCAGAGCGTGTAGTCGTAGGGCGCAGCCTCCAAGAGTTCGTTGCAGTAGACGATGGCGGTACTGTAGTGCTTGGTAAGCTCCTCCAATCGCATGAGCATTGTCTTCGACTGCAGGTTGCCGTTGTCGTCTTTTATCGAACGTATGAAGTAGAAGCGTGCCTTGTCGTAGTCCTTGAAGTGGAACCAATAGGTGCCCAACAGTTCGTTGTAGGCAGAGAGCGACCCGTATCGGTCGTAGCCCTCCTCCACCATCTTGCGTCCTTCAGCCCACTTCCCGCTCTTGAACAGAGCGCGTGCCTGCTGCTCGTAGTAGGCAGGCAGACCCTCCTTGGCAGGCGTGTACTTACGACTGAGATGTTCGCGGTTCTGCGTGTTCTGCGCCGTAGAGGTCAGAACAGCCGCGAGGAGTATTGCTATGGTCAGTATTTTGTATCTCATAATAATTAGTTCGATTGGTTTGCACTTGGCTGCGGTGCCGACTGTTGAGCTGGCTGACTGCCACCTGCAGGCACCGTAGCGTGTTTCACACCGGTTCGCTCCATTGACACCCACACGGCTTTCTGGCGTGTTATGTACTTGAAGTAGCCCACTAACGAGCACACCACGATTATCGGGTGGTAGACGATTGGCTCCAGGGCTGCCGCCAACAGCAGCTTCAGATAGCTGCGCACGCTGGTGTAGGAGCATCCGAGCAGATAGTCGTAGAACACCACGAACGCCGAGAGCATGAAGCTGAAGATGTATATGGCGAAGTAGGTGACGAAGAACGTGCTCCAGTTGACACCGCCCGTGAAGGTGAGAAATATTATCATAAGCGTTCCGAAGAACTCTATAATCGGTGCGAGGAACTCGAAGAGGAACGTGTAGGACATCGTGATGAGTCCGAGACGCTTGTACTTCGGGTTGAAGAGCAGTCGGCGGTGCTCCCACATGGTCTGTATCAGTCCGCGTCCCCAACGTGTGCGCTGACGATAGAGCATGTGCAAGGTCGACGGACCCTCGGTCCAGCAGCACGTGTGCGGGATCTGCACCACACGATACTTGCGGTTGAAGTCGCAGCAGTAGGCAATCATTCGCGTAATCATGTCCATATCCTCGGCGAACGACGAGCTGCTGTATCCGCCGGCGTTGATGACCACCTCGGTGGAGAAGAGTCCGTAACCGCCCGACACGTTGTTCATGGCGTTGATCTTGCTCCATCCCATCTTGCCGACGAGGAACGAGCGTTTGTACTCCAAGTCCTGGAAGAGCGGCACGGGGCGACTCGACGGGCGTATATCGACGAGCTTACCGTCGTGCAGCGTCGAGCCGTTGCTCATAGACATCGTTCCAGACACGGCGATGATCGTCTCGTCCATGATGACGGGGAAGATACACTGGTACATGGCATCCTTCGAGAGGATGCAGTCTACGTCGGTGTTGATGAAATACGGCGTAGAGATTACGTTCAGTCCGGCGTTCACGGCATCGGCTTTTGTTCCGCCGTTCACCTTGTCCACCACCACGAGCTTGGCGTAGTCGGGATTGGTAGAGCGGAGCAGACGCTTGAATGGTGCGCAATGCACCTTCTGCACATAGTCGAACGGCACCTCCACGAGTTCGAAGGTGTTGATGAGCAGCTCGAGGGTCTTGTCCTTACTGCCGTCGTTGACGATGCACACCTCGAACTTCGGATAGTCCATATTGAGCAGCGAGCGCACGTTGCCGACGATGGTCTTCTCCTCGTTGTAGGCAGGAGCCACGATCGAGATGCTCGGCACGTAGGGTGCGCTCTGCACCATGTTGCGTATATAGTCGTCCGACCAACGCTTGTAGCCCGTGCTGTAGCGGTAGGCGAAGACGAGCAGCATGACATACGTTGCGATGAGCAGCATTGAGTATGCCAGGATGGTATAGCCAAAGAAATATAGTAAGAACTCCCACATAGTTTTAAAGCATCCTCATTTGGTTGATAATAGCCATTGCGTCAATCTGGTCGAGCAGCACGCGGTCGGTTTTGCTCTCAAGCACTTCGCCACGCAGCTCCTCGAAGGCGTATCTGCCGGCACTGCCGTAGGAGTAGAGGCAGGCGAGTGCCACCTCGCGTGTCTCCTTCGACGACGATGTGCGGTAGGCGTGTACGAAGAAGTCGACGTGCTTGCCCGAGTTGATGGCTGCCAGCACGCGCAGCACTTCCCGGCGCACCGACTCGGGCTGCTGGTCGTAGGAGTCGAGTGCTGCTTGCTCTTGCGACGCGTCGCGCAGAAGTGCCACAGCGTGCAGTGCCGCTGTGCGGTAGGTATAGTTGGGCGAGAGGAAGAGCGTATGCAGTGCTGCCTTCTCGCGCTCGCTGCCCCAGTAAGCCACCTCTTCAATCAGAAAGCGCACAGATTCCTCGTTCTCTATATTCTCGGTGAGTATGAGGAACTGCGGCATCTGCCGGTCGTTAGCCCAAAGCCATGCAAAGAGGCGGTGGAGCATCATCAGACGCCACACGCCATGCTCGTTCTCAAGGTCGCTGATGAAGTAGTGGTAGGGGTCGGCTTGTGATGATATGACGTGACACATGCGCGCCATTTGTCGCACATTGTCGTTGTAATGGTTGATGTAGACGGCGAGGAGTCCCTCGCTCACACAGATGTGCATGTTCACCACGTTTTGCAGAGTTTGCAATACGAGATGTCCTGTGGCAAGATTGCGCTCATAATAAGTCTTAACGCCGGTGAGCGCACAGAGTGTTTCGGCGTTAGGTATGCTTGGCAGCTCGCGACTCAGATCCATACAAATCTCGGAAATGAGCCGGGAGAGTATTTCGGGGCGATACTTCTTCTTGATGTTGTCGAGCGTAGCGTTGCAGGCTATCTCCACATCCTCGTAGTTAGACATGGTGTCGGAGGTGAGCACACGGTAGAAGCCATCGTAGAGGTCGGCGCGTGCAGCCTCAAACTCACGACGGTCGCGGTTGTTGCGTCTGATTTTCAGGAAGAAAAGAACAAAGAGCACGATAAGCGTAAGTATGCAGAGCAATATCATACCATACAACACACGGATGTGTATTGCATAGTCTGAGAAATATAGAAGGAAGCGTTGCACGTAGAACTGAACTACTTCCACTCCGTAAAAGTCTACCGAGTGTCCATCAGGATACTGGTATCCGGCAGTCAGGAGATTGCTTATCAATGTCGTGTTCTCAGTATTAAGAGTTTATATTTAAAGAATGAAAAGGAAGCGTGCGCCCTGGGTGTATGTCAGGTCGAGCTTCACCTCGGCACCGAGTCGGTCGGCTATTATGTTGCAGATGTGCAGTCCGAGTCCGGAGCCTTGCACGTTGCTGTCCGCCTTCTTGTATCGCTCGAAGATGTCCTTCGCCATCTCCGGCGGTATGCCCGTGCCTGTGTCGGTTACGGAGAAGGTGAGTCTGCCCGGGTTCTCCGTGGTGGAGATGTGCAGGTGTATCTCGCCCTGCATGGTGTGCTTGCAGGCGTTGGTGAGAAAGTTGACGAGCACTTGCTGTATGCGTCTGCTGTCCGACTCGATGAAGTAGTCGTCTGCCACGTCCGACGTGAAGTACATATTGACGTTGGCTTGGCGGCGCATATCTGCCATGAGTATCGCATTGCGACACATCTCGTTCACGGCGAAGCGTCCTTTCTCCACGCGATAGTTGCCGTGCTCGGCATCGGCTACGTCCAACACGTCGTCGATGAGCATCGAGAGCATGTTGAAACTGTTGAATATATAGTTGAAGTACTCGTGCTTCTGCGTCTCCGACACGTAACCGTCGGGCATACAGAGCAGCTGCGAGAAACCGAACATGGCGTTGAGCGGAGTGCGTATCTCGTGGGTCATATTCTGCAGCATCTGCGTCTTCGAGCGGTTGGCGCGGATGTTCCGCTTCAGCTCCTCCATACGTTCGAGCTCCCTCTTTTTCATCTCGGAGACATCCTTCACGGCTACCACCATGCTCTTCACGCTGCCGTCGCTGTGGCGGTCGCAGACGATGAACGCCAAGCGCAACCAGTCGTAGATGGTGCTCCGAAAGTGGATGCGTACAACGCTGTTAAATTGCAATCGCTCGTTTATGGTGGAGAGGTCATTGAACTCCTCTAACGCCGAACGGTCGCAGGGTTTGCACAGCTTCTCGTTGAACACTTTTATAGCGTCGCAAACATTGCCCGTACGCGGTATGTACTTCGTGATGACGTGTAGCGTGTTGACGTACGACGTGTATTGTTCGGTATCCAAATCGACGTAGAACAAGCAGGAGTAGACGTTGGCTAACGACTTTACAACAAGCTCGTCCTGCATGGAATGCTTCATCTGTTCCGTAAAGTCCTGATGATAGCCTTCCATGATGCGTGTGCCATCCTCCTTAACCGATATTACACCGCCACAACGTGCATAGCGCAAGCCCAACGTAGGGTGGTTCCAGCGGTATGTGCTCTCAAAACGATCCTTATCGAAGATTTCTTCAAGCGACGTACTCTTCGACAACGCATCTGCCGTAGCGATACGCGAATACCAATAGTCGTAGAATTCTTCCTCCGTAAAGCGACAGTCCTTGTCTACGCCTAACAGTTCGCGCAGCTTTGTGGAGCCTTGCAGTCTTGGATGGTCGCCTTTGCGCAGAATAATCCGGTAAATGCCCATCTCTGCAGAGTTGAGAATTTCGTTCACTCTGTCCATCCGCAACGGGAGTTTGCCGCTGTCCAATGTCATCGTTCTGTCTGTCATACTATAGCAATGAAATAGTTATGCCTTATATTCGTTGTAATTGTTGTAATTTTTACACTCTTTTAGAGTGCAAAATTATCAAAAAAACACGATAAACAATCAAACGAAGCACAGAATTAACGTACGGGGGGGGGGATTTTTTTAACTTTTTACAAATATTTTAACCTACTCGGGATTGATTGTGTGATAACAATGCAAAAACTGTCGCATTATTACCACGCTACGGCAATATTGTTGTTGTGCTACGGCAACACGGTTATAGTGCTACGGCAACACGGTTGTAGTGCTACGGCAACATAGTTGTTGTTGCGCGTATCATAAAAAAAAAGATGGTGTGTCAGCAACACACCATCTCAAGAGTCTTTATTTCTTCAGCATCTTCTTGCCATTCTTGATGACGATGCCTTTGTATGTATCGTTTACGCGCTGACCGCTTACGTTGTACATGTAGCCGTCGCGTGCAACATCTGTCTTCACTGTGTTGATGCCGGTCGGAGTGAACGAGCCGTCGAAGTCGAGCACTACTACCGAGCCGTTAGCACCGGTGAGTGTAGCCACGTTGTCCTCTACAGCCACTTCCTTCAGCTCGTTGTCTACATAGATCTTAGCCTTTGCGAGGTTCTTGTAGTGAACGCGCATTGTCTGACCCTGGTTGTTGGTGAGTGTGACGCGTGTAGCCTCGCCGTCCTTCCAGTCGATGCTGACGGTTACGTCGCCTACAGCCTTCATGCCGTGCATGTGACCTTCTGTCCAAGCTGACGGGAGAGCCGGCAGGATGCGGATAAGACCTGAGTTGCTCTGCATAATCATCTCGGCGATACCAGCGCAAGCACCGAAGTTGCCGTCGATCTGGAACGGAGCGTGCGAGTCGAAGAGGTTGTAGAACACGCCTGCGCCACCGTTACTGTGAGCGAGGGCGTTGTTGAGGATTGTGCGGGCGTGGTCGCCGTCGAGGGCGCGTGCCCAGAGGTTCATCTTCCAACCCATTGACCAGCCTGTAGCACCGTCGCCGCGGAGCTTCATAGAGTTAACGGCTGCGTCGAAGAGTTCTGTACCCGGCTCAATCTGTGAGAACGGATAGAGACACATGAGGTGTGACATGTGGCGGTGGCCGTTCTCACCTCTTGTATATGAGCTGTACTTCCACTCGCGCAGGATCTTTGTGCCTGTAGGTATAGCCGAGCCGAATGAGCCGGTATATTTCTCTGTAGCCAGACCCTTGTCGAGCTTGGCGAAGCGGTCCTTCAGCGTAGCGAGGTCGGTAGCCGACACCTCTGCATCGTCGCCGAGCACGTCGATGGCAGCGAGAGTGTTGCTGAAGAGGTCGTAAACGAGCTGCTGTGCATGTGCAACACCATTCTCCGACTCTGGTCCGTGCTCCGGCGACCACTCGTTCGGACACTCGTATGTGCCGTCAGAAGCCAGTTTGAGGCGATCCATCCAGAACTGCGATGCTGAAAGCATTGCCGGGAACACGCGCTTCAAGTACTCGCGGTCGAGTGTGTAGCGGTAGTGCTGCCAGAGGTGCGTAGCGTACCAAGCGTTGGCGATAACGTAGTTGTTCTTGAATGCGCTCACGCCGCCGAAGATGTTGTTCTCGGTGAAGCAAGTCCAACCGCGATCCTGACCTTGCAGCTTAGCCCACTGCTTCCACTGCGGCTGCTTCTCTGCCATCGCCCAGATGTAGTTGAGGAACGGCAGGTGCATCTCGCTGAGGTTTGTAGGCTCAGCCGGCCAGTAGTTCATCTGTACGTTGATGTTCGAGTGGATATCCGAGTTCCAAGCCACGCCGTTGATGTTGTTCCAGATACCCTGGAGGTTCGACGGAGAGTCGACACCGCGTGAAGAAGAGATCTCGAGGTAGCGACCGTAAGCGAAGTAGAGCTGCTCGAGCATGAGAGCGTCTGCACCACGACCACTGTTGTATGAGTCGATGAGACGGTTGGTTGTCATCTCGTTCTTGGTACCGGCGAGGTCGAACTCGCAACGGTTGAAGAAGCTCTGATAGTCGGCTACGTGCTCTGCGTAGAGGTCTGCCCACGACTTAGCAGCAGCTGCTGCCACGCGGTCAGAGATGGTCTGAGCCAAAGCTGATGTGTTCTTTGTATATGTGCGCTCGTAAGCATCGAAGTCGGTGCCGCCACCGAGCACAACCATGATTTCGTCAGCACCGATAACCTCGATACCCTCGTCGTCGGTAGTCATTGTGCCACCTGTCGGGATCACCTTCATGCGTGCATTGTAGCTGATGGTCTCGAGCTTGCCGCTGAATGTGCCCTCGCCGTTAGCGTATGTCGGGTCGGCTGTGATTGAGCCTGCAGCCATTGTGAAGCGGAAGCTGAGCTTGCCGCCCTTGCTTGCTGTGTAGTGAGCCACTACGACGCGTGCAGGGTTGGAAGCGATGTACTCGCGTGTGTACTCAACGCCGGCTGCCGACTTGAACATTGTCTTGCCTGTAGCTGTGGTGAGGTCGAGCAAACGAACGTAGTCAGAAGCCGACTTGTCGGTGGTAAGACCGAACTCGCCGCTGAGGTCCTTAGCGTAGATAGAACCGAAGTTCTCGTACTTGCCGTAGCCCTTACCGCCCTGTGACGAGCGTGCTGGTGTGCCGCTCCAGAGAGTCTTCTCGTTGAACTGGATCTCGTCTCTGTACACGCCGCCGAAGAGGCAAGCACCGAACTGACCGTCGCCGATAGGCAATGCGTACTCCATCCAGTTAGAGTAGCCCTGACCGCCGCTATAGAGTTTAGCTGTTGTGGCTGGCTCGGTGTACCAGAGTGTGAGCTTGTTCTCAGGCTTGAAGGTCATAGAACCTACTGTTTTGTAGTCGGCAGCACCGAGGTCGGTGTCGGGCTTCACGAACACAACAACGTTGTTCTGGTCGTTGGTCTTCCAGAAGCCGATCGAGTTGCCGGTGCCCGGGTCGCCCCAGAGGTTCACGACGTTGTTGCCCGACTTAGTGTTGGCAACAATCTCCCAACCTGTACCGTTCTGGGTATTCGGAGCCACCTGAAGCTTGAAGCCGCCAGGCTGCTCTGATGTGCTCGGACGCAACGGGTTAGGGTTAGCAGCACCGCCATCTGTTGCGGCAGCACTCTGCGAGCTGACCACGATGTACTTTCCGTCCTTGTTCTGGAACTGGAAGTTGTCCTGCGAGCCTACGAGGCGCCACTGCTGTGAGTTCTCGCCGGTGCCTGCATAGAGGCGGATGCAGTTGTCAGAGCTTACCGACATCACCTTCTCGTTACGCAGGAACTTCACGTAATAGTAAGTACCACCATCGCCCGACGTTACGAACTCCGGAGTCTTAGGAGCCGCCTTCTTTGAGGCAGCAGCACTCGTGCTCTGCACGCCCACGAAGAGGCACGCAAAGAGTGCGATAAAGAACAAAGTAATTCTTTTCATTGTAGATTGGTTTATAATGTAATTTTAGTTATTACATATTGGTTGTAGACGTAATTCGTTATTACATATTGGTTGTAGATGTAATTCGTTATTACAGATTGGTTGTAGGTGTAATTCGTTATTACATATTGGTTTATAGTACGCTGCAAAGTTACTGCTTTTTATTGAATTACAGCACATTTCGCACAAAAATATTTAGGCTACTCAGGGGGTGCACTTGTCTCAAGTGCACCAACAAAGCAGCAAAAAGAGAGTACCCATACCCTCCTCGAGTTACCCTTTTGCTTCGGGGTAAGAGATGCGGGTGTGATAAATCGACTTGAGACGCTCGATGAGCACGAGCTTGGCGAGGGCGAGGTCGCGGAACGTGATAGGACAATCCTTGAAGAAGCCCTCGTCGACATCGCTGTCGATGATGCGGTTGACGAGCGTAGAGATGCTCTCCTCCGTGTACTCCACGAGCGAGCGCGAAGCAGCCTCAACGCCATCAGCAATCATAAGGATGGCCTGTTCGCGTGTGAACGGGTTAGGACCAGGGTACTGGAACTGCGCTATATCCACCTCTTGGTCGGGATGTTCGTTCTGATACTTTATATAGAAATACTTCGTAGCACCACGACCGTGGTGCGTGAGGATGAAGTCGCGGATAAACGTCGGGAGGTTTGCCTTCTCAGCCATGCGCACGCCCTCGGTGACGTGGCGCATCACGATGCGCGCACTCTCGATATATGACATCTTGTCGTGCGGATTGACACCTGCCTGGTTCTCGGTGAAGAACACGGGATCCTCCATCTTACCTATGTCGTGATACAGCGCACCGGTACGCACGAGGAGCGAGTCGGCACCTATCTTATTGGCTATCTCTGCTGCGAGGTTGCCCACGGTGATAGAGTGCTGGAAGGTGCCTGGTGCCACCTCCGAGAGGTTGCGCAGCAGTCCGCGGTTGGTGTTCGAGAGCTCGAAGAGCGTTACGCTCGACACGAAGCCAAACATCTTCTCCACGATGTACATAAGCGGATAGCAGAGCAGCAGGAACACGCCGTTGATAGCGAAGTGGTAATACATATCGGTGTCGATGAGCGAGAGGTCGTTGCTCTGCATCATCTGCATAGCCATGTAGATGAGCGCACTGCCCACAGCCACGAGCAAGCCCGTCTTGAACACCTGCGCACGGCGTGTCAGCTCGCGCAGCGAGTAGATAGCGACGAGTCCGGCTACAAGCTGGATGATGATAAACTCATACTGATAGCGCACGGCAGCGGTGCAGATGAGCACCATCGTGACGTGGCAGACGAACGCCGTGCGCGAGTCCATAAACACACGCACGAACATCGGTGCCATAGCCAGCGGCAGGATGTAGACGCTGAGGAAGTTGTGGCTCACCATGAGCGACACGAGCACAGGGAAGAGCGTCACCAGCGTGTAGAGCATGGCGATGGAGCGCGGCTTGCCGAAGTAGTCGCGGCGGAAGAGTCCGAGGTAGATGGTAAAAAGTGTCACGAGGATGGCTACGAACACAATCTGTCCGATGAGCATCACCATCTGCTCGCTCTGCGACGCGCTGCGTCGCTGCATCTCGCGCTCGAACGAGTTGAGCACACGGAAGGTATATTCATCGACGATGTCGCCACGGTCGATCACCTTCTGTCCGCTCATCACCATTCCGCTTGCAGGCGGTATGGACGAGAGGAGGTCGTTGCGCTCGGTCTCCGAGCGACTCTTGTCGTACACGAGGTTCGGCTCGATATAGTTGTTGAGGTTGCAACGCTGCAAGAGGGGGCGTTGCTGCGCAATCACGTCGTCGGTGAAGAGTTGCTCGTAGGCAGAGAGCGTAGAGTAGAACTCCGACAGGCGTATGCTCTGCGCCTTATTGCCGTTGACGATGCGCACCTCGGTGGTAGAGTCGCGGTATATCTCGTTGTACGCCGGCGTGTCCATGATACCACGCTGATAGAGCATGTGCAAGCGGTTGGATATCACCTTCACGTACACCGGTGGCAAACCTGGGATGCCATTACGGTAGTCGTCAACAAATCGCTTCACCATCTTCGCCTCCACCGTATTGTCATAATTATAGTACGGCTGGAAGGTTTCGAGCAGCGAGTCTTCCTGTGCCTTAATCGTAGCATCGGTCTTATACACCGGGAAGTCGAACTTCGCGATGAACGAGCCGTACATCCACGGCTTACCCACGTCGTACTTATAACGCTGACGCTCATTATGTGGCAACGCCCACACTATCAGTGCCACCGTCACAACGACGAGCAGCACGCGCACGAGCAAGCTGCGCCACGAAAACTTTTTCCATTGATTATATCTATTCATAGCCTTTAGTTGTTTATACTCTTAGGAGGGTATGGCATCTTGCCATACCCACGCTGCCATCTTTGCATATTCACGCCCCAACAGTATCAGCCCATAGCATCTGCTGGGTGCGTGGGTACGATGCCATATTCACGCCCCGACAGTATCAGCCCATAGCATCTGCTGGGTGCGTGGGTATGGCAGGATGCCATACCCTCCTAAGGAGGTTCTTACAGGTTTCGAGTGCAATATTACAAAAAAAATCACAAAATACGAAATAATTGCACTACCTTTGCATCGAAAACAAAAAACAACAGAACAAATATGTCAGATAGAAAAGTGAGGGTGCGCTTCGCACCAAGTCCTACGGGAGCGCTGCATATCGGTGGCGTCCGCACAGCATTGTACAACTATCTCTTCGCACGTCAGCACGGCGGCGACCTCGTCTTCCGCATCGAGGACACCGACTCCAACCGCTTCGTACCGGGTGCCGAAGAGTACATCATCGAGTCGTTCCGCTGGCTCGGCATCAAGTTCGACGAGGGCGTGAGCTTCGGTGGCGAACACGGTCCGTACCGCCAGAGCGAGCGTCGCAGCATATATAAGAAATATGTAGACCAGCTCTTAGCTGCCGACAAGGCTTACATCGCCTTCGACACGCCCGAGCAGCTTGAGGCTAAGCGTGCCGAGATACAGAACTTCCAGTACGACGCACGCACACGCGGTGAGATGAACAACTCGCTCACACTGCCGAAGGAGGAAGTGGAGCGTCGTATCGCCGACGGCGAGCAGTACGTAGTACGCTTCAAGGTGGAGCCGGGCATCGACGTACACATCGACGACATGATCCGCGGACACGTCGTCATCAAGAGCGACATCCTCGACGACAAGGTGCTCTACAAGAGTGCCGACGAGCTGCCTACATACCACTTGGCCAACATCGTCGACGACCACCTCATGGAGATAACGCACGTAATACGTGGCGAGGAGTGGCTGCCCAGCGCACCGCTTCACGTGCTGCTCTACCGCGCATTCGGATGGGAGGACACCATGCCTACCTTCGCCCACCTGCCGCTGCTGCTCAAGCCCGAGGGCAAGGGCAAACTCTCTAAGCGCGACGGCGACCGCCTTGGCTTCCCTGTGTTCCCACTCGAATGGCACGACCCGAAGACGGGCGACGTTTCTTCGGGCTATCGCGAGAGCGGATACTTCCCCGAAGCCGTTGTCAACTTCCTCGCGCTACTGGGCTGGAACCCTGGCACAGAGCAGGAGCTCTTCACTCTTGACGAGCTTGTGCAGGCGTTCGACATACACAAGTGCTCTAAGGCAGGCGCACGCTTCGACTATCAGAAGGGCATCTGGTTCAACCATGAGTATATGCTGAAGAAGTCGAACGAGGAGGTAGCCAACCTCTTCGCACCTATCGTAGCGAACAACGGCGTTGACGAGACGATGGAGCGCATCACCCAGGTAGTGGCAATGATGAAGGACCGCGTCAACTTCGTGAAGGAGTTGTGGCCGCTTTGCTCATTCTTCTTCATCGCTCCGACGGAGTACGACGAGAAGACCGTGAAGAAGCGTTGGAAGGCAGACTCAGCCAAGGTGATGGGCGAGTTAGCTGACGTGCTCGAGGGCATCGACGACTTCTCGGTAGAGGGTCAGGAACCGGTAGTGATGAAGTGGGTTGAGGAGAAGGGCTATAAGCTCGGCGACGTGATGAACGCCTTCCGCCTCACACTCGTAGGCATCGGTAAGGGTCCCGGCATGTTCGACATCTCGGCGTTCCTCGGCAAGGAGGAGACCCTCAAACGCCTGCGTAAGGCCATCGAGGTGCTCGGCTAACATAGGAGGGTATGGCATCCCTGCCATACCCATGCACCCACTGAGATAATTTCCCACAGATTTCGCGGAACACACAGAACCTTCTTGTTGGGAAGAGTCTCCCACGGATTTCACGGAACACACAGAACCTTCTTGCCGGGAAGAGGCTCCCACAGATTTCACAGATTTACACAGAGACTTTTAGTAAGAAGGTTCTGTGTGCTCTGCGCATTCTGTGGGAGTTTTTATATACTAACTTAAAGGTTATCGAAGTGCTCGGCTAACATAGGAGGGTATGGCATCCCTGCCATACCCACGCACCCACTGAGATAATCTCCCACAGAATTCACGGAACACACAGAACCTTCTTGCTGAGAAGAGTATCCCACAGAATTCGCAGAATACACAGAACCTTCTGCAGAGAAGAGTCTCCCACGGATTTCACAGATTTACACAGAGACTTTTAGTAAGAAGGTTCTGTGTGCTCTGCGTATTCTGTGGGAGTTTTTTATATACTAACTTAGAGTGTGAAATCTGTGGAAACAACCAGCGCACCAACCAAACAATAAGCGCCCCCATCAGGGGGTGCAGCAGTCTCCGCTGCACCAACAAAGTAGACGGTGTACCTATTGCTCGGTTGGTGTGCCTCTTGCTCGGTTGGTGCACTTCTTGCTCTGGCAAGCGGCAAAGCCGAGCGGAGACAAGTGCATCCACTTGAAGGCACACAAAACCCGTTTCTCAAAGTGTTATCCGCTATGGATGCCAGACTTTTTCTACTGCAACTGCGCGATGGTATTACGCACGCGCTCTGCCGAGGTGTACATCAGCGTGCCCTCGTCGGCATCCTTCGCGCCCATATACACGTCGGGGTTCATATACTCCATGCGGCTTTTCACCGGCACACGCGCCGAGAAGTGGAACTCGCAAACGCCTGTGGCATCGGCAATATGCTTGATGTTCGTCTCCGTAACACCGCAGCCAGCGAGGATAATAATGCGGTCGGCTGCCAATGCGTTCAGCTCTTTCAGCAGTGGCACACCTTCGAGTGCTGTGGGCTGCTGACCCGAGGTAAGGACGCGGTCTACGCCAAGCTCGATGAGCTGCGCGAGTGCACGACGTGGGTCGTTGCAGCGGTCGAAGGCACGGTGGAACGTGACGGACATGCCCTGGGCAGCCTCCACCAGCAGGCGGTTGGCTTCCATGTCGAGCGTTCCGTCGGCACACAGACAGCCTATCACCACGCCGTCGACACCCAACGCCTTACACATCTTTATATCCTCCACCATGCGCTCCACTTCGAGCGGTGTATAGAGGAAATCGCCGCCGCGCGGACGGATGATGACATACAGGCGCGTAGTGGTGAGCACGCGACGCGCCACCTTTATCTCGCCATACGACGGCGTGGTGCCGCCCTCGGGGATGCCGGCACACAGTTCAACACGGTCGGCACCGCCTTCCTGCGCTGCCAGACAGCTCTCTACGCCGTTGGCGCAGACTTCAAATCTATATTTCTCTTTCATAATTATCTAATAGGAGGGTTAGCTTGGTTGGTGCAGCAGAGACTGCTGCACCCCCTTAGGAGGGTATGGCATCCCTGCCATACCCAGGCAACCACCATTGCACCCATAGGAGGGTATGGATAGGTTGGTGCAGCGGAGACCGCTGCACCCCCTTAGGAGGGTGCGTGGGGTGCTTAGGGCTGCGTGGGTATGGCAGGGATGCCATACCCTCCTAAGGATGCAAAAGTAATGCTAATGTTTCAATAAGCAAAGAGAAATGCGAGAATTGTGCTACGTTGCCAAATATTATTGCTAACTTTGTGCATTATATTAACTGAAGTTGTTGTGGTGAGATAGTGAGATGTTGACATTAGCAATGCAAATCTCACCATCCCAACATCTCAACATCACACCTCAACACCTCAACATCTCAACATCTCAACACCTCAACATCACAACATCACAACATCTATAACAAACAAATCATTATGAACAAATCACTTATTCTCTCGGCAGTTCTCTGCCTCTCGTCGCTCTTCGCTTCGGCAGAAGAAGCCCCCACTCCACGCAAGCAACTTGCACCGAAACCGCCAATGGGCTGGATGACATGGAACCTCTTTCAGGGAAACATCAACGAGCAACTCATCCGCGAAACAGCCGACGCTATGGTCGAAGGCGGATTTCGCGATGCCGGCTACGAATATATCTTCATCGACGACCTCTGGCAAGGCGGACGCGACCGTCAGAACAACATCATTCCCGACCCTGAGAAGTTCCCTTCGGGCATAAAGGCACTCGCCGACTATGTTCACTCTAAGGGACTGAAGCTCGGCATCTACTCGGATGCGGCGCAACTCACTTGTGGCGGATGGACAGCAAGCTTGGGCTTTGAGGAGCAGGACGCACGCACCTTCGCCTCATGGGGCATCGACTATCTGAAGTATGACTACTGCAACGCGCCTGAAGACAGCGCAACGGCACGCCAACGCTACCGCACAATGGCTGACGCACTGCAGAAGTCGGGCCGCGACATCGTACTCGGCATCTGCGAATGGGGACAGCGCCAGTGTGAGGAATGGTGCGAGGAAGTAGGCGGACAACTCTGGCGCACTTCGTACGACGTGCGCGACATGTGGAAAGACATTGTGAAGGAGGGAGGCATGGGCATCCTCGACATCGTAAACATCACAGCACCGCTCGCCAAGCACGCACGTCCGGGACAATGGCCTGACATGGATATGCTCGTGGTTGGTCTGCGCGGAACGGGCGGACCATCGAGCGACCTCGGCGGTGTAGGCTGCACTCAGACCGAATACCAGACACAGATGAGCATGTGGTGTATGCTCTCGTCGGTGCTCGCCATGACCAACGACCTGCGCAACGTGTCTGACGACGACCGCCGCATATTGCTCAACAAGGAAGTCATCGCCATCAATCAGGATGCTCTCGGCAAGGCTGCGGAGCGCATCGTGAACGAGCCGACGCAGCAGGTGTTCGTGAAACCGCTTGCCGACGGTTCGCACGCCGTGGCTATACTCAATCCGTCGGACGCAGCACAGCGCGTAAGCCTCAACTTCTCAACCGTCGGACTCAACGGCAAGTACACCATGCGCGACGTTTGGCTGCACCGCGACATCGCCAAGCGTGCCAACAAATGGAAGGGCACGGTGGCTGCGCACGAGACAAAGGTTTTTGTGTTACGCTAACTGAAAGCCAAGAAAACAAAAGCACACCAACCATAAGAAAACGGCAAAGTTACATAGCAGGGCTTTTGCTTGAAGAATGGCAAAAGCTGATAATGGGTCCTACAAATTAGTACTACGGTTTTGAGACTAATTTTTAGGACCCACCTACATCTTCTTTATCGTATAACAACCTTACGGCTGCCCTTAATATAAATTCCCTTACTTGGTCTAAAGACTCTTTCACCTTGCAGGTTGTACAAATACTCTGTTTGGATAATATCGTCGGCAACACGTCCGATAGATGTTGTATTTGTCAGGAAATCCTTGTCTGTAAATACAAGTTCACCTCCCTCGTAACACTTCAATATACGTGAACATATTCTAAAAGTAGGTATAGGAATTCTCGGAGCCAATCCATTGTCATCGTCACAGCCTATTCCTTCTACCCAATAAAAATATTTTCCTATTTTTAATCGTTTACGACGCACGCCATAAGCTTCCACATAATCTACGTCTGTAACCACCTCGCCTACACGAGTGGCAACATCGCCTTTTTTCAAATTGAAGTCTAAAATTAAAAGTATATTTTCGCCCTCAACATCAAAATCATATTTTCTGAAAACCTGTCCGTTTTCTTCATAAGCCACAAAATAAGAGATTTTTTGCTCATTTTTAGGTACCGAATCAGTGTATTCCTTTTTGAGTTTCTTAAATATTCTACCTTCCTCTACAGACTCTCCACACACAGTTATATAGTATGGCCACTTTCCGTCTGCGCCATCAGGCGAACCTTCTATTTCCAACATACAAAGCCACTCTTTACCATCTGTAAGCATTGGCTTATATTCTTGAGCGTATGCTATACTAACAAAAGCCCAAAGTACAACAACTAAGATTTTTTTCATACGCATTTGTTGTTATGTCATTTGAAATTTAAGCACCATATATCTATTATTTTGTTTCGTTGAAATGGAACACGCCGTCTTCGGGCAGCGTGTACTCCGTCACTTCAAAGTCGAGCTCGGGAAGTGTTTCCTTCTCGGGCTTGAATGGTATTTGGGAGGTATGCACGCGCTCCACCCTCACGACGGCTACGCCTTGCGCAAGAATGCCGAGCTCCCGTGCTGCGCGATAAGAGAGGTCGATGATGCGTCCGCGTCCGTGCGGACCGCGATCGGTGACACGCACAATGACTTGTTTGCCGTTGCGCTCGTTGGTGACACGCAGCAGTGTGCCGAAGGGATAGGTGCGGTGGGCGCACGTCAGACTGTCGTGGTGTAGGCGCTCTCCGCTGCTTGTGCGCGAGCCCGTGGCACGTTTAGAATAGAACGAAGCCTTGCCTGTCTGCGTTTGTGCGCAGACAAAGGCAAGGCTTATTGTTGCAAGAATTACTAATATTGTATTTCTTTTTTTCACTTATAATTCAGATATTTATACTTCTGACTCTTGACATTATACGATGCCCTGAGCCATCATAGCGTTGGCAACCTTCATGAAGCCAGCGATGTTAGCGCCGCGAACGTAGTCGATGTAGCCATCAGTACGCTTGCCGTACTTCACGCACTGCTCGTGGATAGAGTGCATGATGTAGTGGAGCTTCTCGTCAACTTCCTTCTCGCTCCAGCTCAGACGTATTGAGTTCTGTGTCATCTCCAAACCTGATGTAGCCACGCCACCAGCGTTGACAGCCTTGCCAGGAGCGAAGAGTTGCTCGGCAGCAACGAACTTGTCAACAGCCTCAGCTGTGCAGCCCATGTTAGACACCTCAGCAACGCACAACGGCTTCTGAGCAAGAATCATGTCGGCATCAGCACCGTTGAGCTCGTTCTGTGTAGCGCATGTGAGGTAGATGTCTGCCTTAACCTCCCAAGGCTTCTTGCCTGCAACGAACTTAGAGCCTGGGAACTCGTCCTCGTAAGGCTGGCAGATATCGTTGCCTGAAGAGCGGAGCTCGAGCATGTAGTCAATCTTGTCGCCTGCGATGCCTGCTTCGTCGTAGATGTATCCGTCAGGACCAGAGATGGTGATAACCTTACCGCCAAGCTCTGTAGCCTTCTTCGCAGCACCCCAAGCCACGTTGCCGAAGCCAGAGATAGCGATTGTCTTGCCCTTGAGGTCGAGACCGCGTGTAGCGAGCATCTGCTGTACGAAGTAGAGTGCGCCGTAACCGGTAGCCTCAGGACGGATGCGTGAACCGCCGAACTCCAAGCCCTTGCCTGTGAGCACGCCCTGATACTGATGTGTGAGCTTCTTATACATGCCGAAGAGATAGCCAATCTCTCTGCCGCCTACACCGATATCGCCTGCCGGAACGTCCTCATCAGGACCGATGTGGCGATAGAGTTCGGTCATAAATGCCTGACAGAAGCGCATTACCTCTGCGTCTGAACGACCGCGGATAGAGAAGTCGGAACCACCCTTACCACCGCCCATAGGCAATGTTGTAAGCGCATTCTTGAAGGTCTGCTCGAAACCGAGGAACTTCAGGATAGAGAGGTTCACTGATGGATGGAAGCGCAAGCCGCCTTTGTACGGGCCAATGGCACCGTTGAACTGAACGCGATAGCCGATATTTACATGTACTTCGCCGTTGTCGTCTGTCCAAGGAACACGGAAAGTGATGATACGCTCCGGCTCTACAAGACGCTCGATAAGCTTTGCTTTCTCGAACTCTGGATGCTGATTGTAAACGTCCTCAATTGAGATAAGAACTTCGCGTACTGCCTGCAAATACTCGGCTTCTCCCGGGTGCTTAGCCTCGAGATCATGCATGATTTTCTCTACGTTCATAGTATAAAAGGTTTTTTAGTTGATAATAGATTCTTTCGTTTTTAAATGGTTTGTCTTTCGTCAGTCTAACGTCAATGGCGTTATGTAACTAAGACTGCGCAAATATAGATTATTTCGGCGTATCGACCAAATAAAACCAAGAGTTTTTCTGCTTTTTCACTTTCTTTTAGATAGTTCGCTGTGTGTGTTCGCAAACAATAACCTCAGCGTTAACGCAGTAGTTGTTGATATTTTGTCATCGCTCACCGAACGCAATCTGATCGGACGGCGGACGCAATCTGACCGGACGGCGAACGCAATCTGATCGGACGGCGAACGCAATCTGACCGGATGGCGAACGCAATCTGACCGGATGGCGAACGCAATCTGATCGGACAGCGGACGCGAGCGGTGGCACGTTTCCACTACAAACAACCGATACGTATACACTAAAGAACCGAGAACTTTAACAAACACATTGCACGATACGATACCTATTTGTATACATTTTGCTCATTCGAACACAAGCCAACTAACAAGTTGTAGGTATTTTGCATGTCATTTTGTAAAAAAGACAGCCAAACCTTTTATTCCCAAATCTTAATAATGTATCTTTGCATAGAATTTCTTTTCTAAAACTCTTTGTACACATTATAACCAATAAAAAAATATGAGAAAAAAGTACACTTTATCAAGAATCGGGGCAGTTGCACTGTTAGCGAGCTCAGCAATCTGTGGTGCAAATGCTCAGGTTAGAGCTACACAGCAATCTGCCCCAAGCATTAGCAACACAATTATGCGTGTAGCATCCGAGGATGGTCGGAAGCTTTGGGGCAATGTACTCTTCGACAACAGGTGGGCCAGTATCAGCCAAGACTATTACGCTTACGGATGGTATGAATTTATGGCTAAAGATCCCGTAAAGGTTAAGCAGCTGTATACCGAAGACTTCTTCCGTGCTACGGGCAGTGGAGCATGGATTGGCAACAATCTCTACTTCATCATGTATCAGAACTTCTGGGGTGTTGATATGATATACTATTATAAGTATAACACAGACACGTGGGAGAAACTTGCAGAAAAGTCGATTGACAACAAATCGTTCATAGCCAACGAAACGGCTATTGCGCCCGATGGTACGACGGTATATGGCGACTTCCTCAATTCGGAAGGAAACGGCGACGAGCTTTGCATTGTCGACTACGAGAAGATGACACGCACCAAGATTGGCGACTTGCGCCACTCGTATGTAGCAATGGGTGTGACCAAGCAGGGCGTGCTTTATGGTGTAGCTACCGACGGCAACCTCTACAAGATAGACACCAACACAGCAGCAGAGACCTATATAGGCTCAACGGGCAAGCAACTGAAGTTGAGCGATGGTAGCTTCTACTACCAGAGTGGTGAGATAGACCAAAAGACCAACACCTTCTATTGGGCCTGTGTAGAGGCCGACAAGAAGTCGACGCTCTACACTGTAGACCTCACCGACGCAAGTCTGTCGCTTGTTGGCGATTTCGAGGGTCAGAACATGATAACAATGCTCTCTATCCCGAAGCCTGCAGCCGAGGACGGAGCACCTGCCATTGCCGAAAACCTTACATTCGACTTCAAAAACGGCTCGCTCACGGGCGATGTTTGTTTTGATGTGCCCACAAAGACGTTCGCCGGCGACGAACTCAACGGCGATATCACCTATACCATCACCGACGGCACCGACACCCTTGCCAAGGGTAAGGCAGCAGCAGGCAGCAAGGTACGTCAGAGCGTGACGCTGAAAGACAATGGCAACGTGAACTTCATCATCACTCTTGCCAATGAAGCAGGACCGAGCCCACGCCTTCTTGGCAGCAAGTATGTCGGTATGGACAAGCCGAAATCGGCTCAGAACGTAACTACCACCATCGACCAGAACGGTAAGGTGGACATCACGTGGAGCGCACCTACAGAAGGACTCTACGGAGGTTATATGGGCGACATCAAATATAACATTGTGAGATACCCAGAAGGAAAGATTGTGCAGGAAGGCTACACCGGCACATCCTATACAGAGACGCTTCCTTCCGATGCCGACAAAGCCGTATACGGCTATGGCATCACACCCGTCAACGGCGGAGTGAAGGGCGATGAGGTTGTGAGCAACTATGTGGCTTTCGGCAACGCCATCACGCCACCTTTCTATGGTACGTTTGACGATGCTTCGGAGATGGCACTCTACGAAATAATCGACGGCAACGGCGACGGTGTAACATGGGCTTGGGACGAGCCTAACTGGTCAAACGACAAGGACGCATGTGCAACTACTGCAAAATCGGAGAACGCAGATGCCGACGAGTGGCTTATACTGCCGGCTCTGAAGGTGAAAGCAGGTAGCGTATACAATTTATCGTTCCGTGTCAAGGGCACCTCAAAATGGTATCCGCAGAAGTTTGAGGTGAAGTATGGCAAAAGCGCAACGGCTGCCGGCATGACAGAGACACTGCTGGCCGAGGAGACCATAGAGCTCTCCGACTATGAGGTGCGCAAAGCCACATTCACACCCACAGAAGACGAGGAGTTGTATATCGGCTTCCACGACATCAGCAGCAAGGGACAGCAAGGTCTGAAAATCGACGATATCACTATTGGCGAGGGCATCTCGCTAAACGCCCCCGACAGCGTTAGCAATCTTTCTGTTGTAGCCGCTGAGAAGGGAGCGCTGCAAGCCACTCTCTCATTCAAGGCCCCAGAAAAGAATTACAGCGGCAGCAAGCTCGAGAATATAACCAAGTTTCTCATCCGCCGTTCGGGCAAGGTAGTGGCCGAGGCACCATCAGCCAAACCTGGTGCGATAGTGACATTCACTGACAATACCGCAACTAACGGCATCAATATCTATAGTGTGGCAGCAGTGAACGAACAGGGTGCTGGCTTCTACTGTAAGCCGGTAGCTATATATGTAGGACAGACATCGCCGCTGGAACCCGACAATCGTCGCACAGCCGAGCATCCCGACAAGGTGACATTCACATGGGAGGAGTCGAATGTCGGCAATTACGACGGATATGTTGACCTCTCAGACGTGACCTATGTCATTGCAGAGCGTGGCGGTTCCGACTATTACCCCACCTACACAGAAGTGGCATCGGTTAAGGGTCAAACGACAATAGACATACCAATGGTTACGAACACCGGTGCACAGGTTCTTAAAACACTCTGGATTTCGGCCAAAAACGATTACGGACAGAGCTCATACAAGGCGTTGCCTTCTATCATGCTCGGCAAACCCTACGATCTTCCGTTCTCTGAGAGCGTGGCTAAGAATCTTCTGCACGGACGTTTGTGGACCACGTACGGCACGGGCAAGTCAGATTTCTGGACTATTAACGACACTTATCCCGACTGTGTTGACAACGATGGCGGAGCCTTCCACATGATTTCGGAGGCCGATACCGACTGGGCTTATCTCGGAACCGGAAAGATATCACTCGCCGGCGCTGCCGAACCGAAACTCATCTTCTACCACAAGGCAGAAACCGGTAGCAATGCCAAGATAAAGATTGAAATAGAGTTGCCCGATGGTACGACCGAAGAGGTAGCAAATATTGACGCAGCTAAGGACGAAGGAAAGTGGACCGCTTCTGCCGTTTCGCTTGCCGACTATGTAGACAAGGATTTCGTGTCTGTCAATTTTGTGGCGCAGGCCAACACCGGCAATGTAGTATACATAGACCGTATGTTCATACGCGATACATACACCTACGATTTGAGTGCAGAGATAGAAGCCCCGGAGACAGCAAGAAAGGGCGACACGGAGAATGTGAAGGTCACGGTGAACAACTTCGGCTCGAAGGATGCGCGCGGCTATAAGGTAGAGCTATATGCCAACAACAAACTTATTGCCTCTGAGACTCCTGCCGAACCATTGAAGGCATACTATTTCAAGACATTCAACTTTGAGTATCCTATCAGCATCCTTGAGGACAAGGAGGGTGTAGAGCTGAAGGCCGTCGTGGTATACAGCAACGACCTGAACACCGACGACAATGAGGTATCAGCATCCACTAAGTTTGAGATATCAACCAAGCCGCACCCCGACTCGGCTACATTCACAAAGACAGAGAACGGAGTGGAGGTAGCATGGACAGCGGTTGATTCCGAATCGAAGACTGCAACAGAGAGTTTCGAGTCGTACACGTCATGGAGCACCGATTTGTTTGGCGGCTGGAAGTCGGTGGCAAACAATGCGGGAACGACGGGCGGTCCGTTCAATATGAAGTATCCGTCACAAGGCACTTCGTTTGCATTCACCCTTGCCGACCCACTCGACAGATGGCTCTCTAAAGAGCAACTCGAGCAGGTTCCGGGCTTCAAGGCACACACCGGCAGCAAGTATCTTGCCGCTTTCCACCGTGCCGACAATGGAGGCAATGACGTGACGCAGAACAACTGGCTCTTCTCGCCCGAATTGTCTGGCGAGCAGCAGACAATATCGTTCTGGGTGAAAAACGAGAACGATACCGACCAGAAGATTAATTATCCGGAGACCTTCGACGTGCTCTACTCTACTACAGATAGCAAGCAGGCTTCGTTCACAAAGATTGGTGAGACGCACACCACATCGAAGGGAGAATGGGAGGAAGTAAGCGTAGAGTTGCCAGCAGGCAGCAAGTATTTTGCCATCAACCATAATACAGTGGCAGCTAACTCTTTCGTATTCATGATTGACGACATTACCTACACCTACGGTCCGGGTACTGTGATACTGTATCGCATATATCGTGATGGAACCCTCGTGGGCACAGTACCGTCAGACCAGACAACGTTTGTTGACAAAACGGCAGATAGCAACACTAAATACGTCTACGGTGTAACAGCGGTTTATTTCGACGGCGAGTCGGAGGCTACCATTGCTACAGACACCACAACCGGTATCAACGGCGTATTCAAAGCCGAGAAGACATTCGATGTGTATACCATCGACGGCATACGCGTTGCTACAAACGTGAGCAACTTCTCAATGCTCCAGAAGGGAGTGTACATCGTAAATGGTAAGAAAGTTATAGTTAAGTAGATTGAACTTTAGCAAGTTCAGTTAAGTAGACAAGTAGACGATATGAACATTAATAAAAGATACACATTCGTTCCTCTTGCCCTTATGTTTCTTGTAGCCGGTGCTTCTGCAGCGCCGCGCTCCAAGACACAGATGAAAGCCGTGGCAATAAAGCTATTAGGTGGCGCAAGAATGAAGGCAGTGGCAAGAGGATCGTTCTCAATCGACACAAAAGCAATAAAGGAGTTGAAAGTGTCAGAGGGCTATGTGGTATATGGTTCTGAAGACAATGGGTTTGCAGTTATAGCAACCGACGACACTTCACCAGCCATATTAGGATATAGCGACACGAAGTTCGAGCCGAAGTCAACCAACCCCAACTTTGATTGGTGGCTTTCTATGGTGAACGAGGCGGTGGTCTCACGCGCAAAGGCATCTAAAGTGGCTCTTGTGAACAAGATGCCGAGTGGGTATGGCTATGCCGAGTCGGTAGCAGCTCTTTGCGAGACTCGTTGGGGACAGAACAAGCCATACAACAACCTCTGCCCTACTGCCACCAACGGCACACGCACACTGACGGGATGCGCTGCTACGTCGACAGCTCAGGTGCTTCGCTATCATCGTGCACCGGAGCATGGCATCGGCAGCCGCACCATCTATTATCCTGCCAACAATATGTCGGGCACAAAGATAAGTGCAGACTTCGAAAAGAGCAAGTACGACTGGAACGCAATGCTCGAGACCTACGATTCCAAGTACTCCTTAGAAGAAGGCGACGCCGTGGCACTCATAATGCGCGACCTGGGTGTGGCGGTTGGTATGGAGTATGGCAGCGAAGCCGATGGTGGTAGCGGTGCCCTGCACGAGAATGTGGCTAAAGGCTTGCAACGCTACTATGGCATTGAGGATGCCAAATATATCGTGAGGAAGGATTATTCTGACAATGAGTGGATGCGCATCATTTACGAACAGATTAACAACAAGCAGCCTCTTGTGTATGGCGGATTCGATAAGTCAATGGGTGGTCACTCATTCGTTCTCGACGGATATGACGCAGAAGGTAAGGTGCATGTCAACTGGGGATGGGATGGCAACTACGACGGCTATTACGATATAAACATCCTCGACCCACAGGCATACAAATTCTCAAGCAATCAAGAAGCTGTGATAAACATCACGCCAGACAAGACATCATCAACCTTAAAGGGCAGCATTGCTCTTGAAGCCGCAGGAACGCTTGCTGCACAAATAGAGGCCGACAAGTTTTACAACTACGACACGCTAACAGTGAGTGGAAACATCAACGCTGCCGACCTGCGCACGCTGCGTAGCATGGCAGGACGTGATGCCGAAGGCAACCGCACCCGCGGACATCTGCGCGTTCTCGACCTTAGTGAAGCTCGTATCGTTGCCGGCTCCGACTATTACATGATGGAAAACGGCAAGAAGCTTATTGTAGAAAGAGATGCAAGTCTGCCCGACAAGGTGTTCTCAAAGACGCGATTGGAGAAGATTGTGTTCCCAAAGACCGGCATCAGCAGTTTTGGCAAGGGAGTATGGGCATATACGAGCAAGCTAAAGGAAGTGGTGCTGACGGCCTCTGCCGATGCCAACTTTCTATACGAAGACGGGATAGTGTACAATAGCGACAAGACTACTCTTATTGCTGCCTTACCATTTCAGCCGAATGGTGTGGATATAAAGCATGGGGTTATCGATGTTGCCGACTATGCTTTTGCAGGTTGTAATCTTATGCCACGTGTTTCGCTCAGTAGCGATGTAAAGACGATAGGTAAGGAAGCATTTGCCAACTGTTGGTCTCTTACAGAGTTCAAGGTCTTCTCTAAGAATATGCCGCAGCTCAATGGCACTAACGTTTTCAAAGGAGCCAACGTTGAGAGTTGCCTACTCACGGTGCGTGCCGGCTCAAAGATGCGTTTCCTGAACACTGCACAATGGAACGACTTTGCTAACATTGTTGAGTTTGGCACTACGATTAAGGCTCGTAATCAGGCTCGCGAATATGGCGATGAAAATCCACAACTCACCTTCACCATTATTGGTGACAAGGTAAAAGGCAAGCCCGTGCTTAGCTGCGAGGCTACTACAGAGAGTAAGTGTGGTCGCTACACTATTCATATAGAGCCGGGAACTATCACTGATGAGGCGGTTGATTTTGAAGACGGCTATCTCGTTGTGACACAAGCTCCGCTTTACGTAACCGTTGAGGACGCAACTCGTGAGACTGGTATGGAGAACCCCGTGTTCAACATCACCTATGACGGATTTAAGCATGAAGAGACGGCAGACGTACTGACTACCAAGCCGGTTGCTTCGTGCATAGCAGATGCCACATCGCAAGCCGGTAAGTACGAAATCATAGTAAGTGGTGGCGAGGCAGACAACTACGAGTTGTTTTACAACAATGGTTGGTTAACGGTAACTCCGTCTACGGCTATCAACGGTGGCAGAGTAACGGAGGAAACGACCTTCAATGTGTATACTTTAGAAGGTGTTTGCGTAAAACACAATGCAAAGAACCTTGATGGTCTTGCAAGTGGTGTATACGTTGTAAGAGGAAAGAAGATTGTTAAGTAGATTACAAAAAGCGAAGCGCCCTGCGTCCGGTTTTGCCGAACGCAGGGCGCTTTCGTATATTTCTTTAGAAAGCCTTGAAAAGCTTTCCGTTACAGATTACCAGATCTGTGCACGCTTCTTCTGCGGCACGAAGAGCTTGTCCGACTTCTTCACGTTGAACGCCTTGTACCAAGCGTCGATCTGCGGAAGAGCAGCGTTCACACGAGCCTCTGCCGGTGAGTGTGGGTCGGTCTTTATCTGACGGTCGATGAACTCCGGACGAGCGTTGCCTGCCCATACTGTAGCCCATGAGAGGAAGAAGCGCTGCTCGGGTGTGAAGCCGTCGATCGACTTGTTCAGAGCCGGGTTCTCCTTGAGCACGTTCTGCAGAGCGCGGAACGAGATGTTCAGTCCGCCATTGTCGCCGATGTTCTCGCCGAGGGTGAGCTTGCCGTTGATTTTCTTGCCGGGCAGAGCCTCGATAGAACTGAAGTAGTCTACAAGCACCTTTGTGCGAGCCTCGAAGTTCTTCTTGTCCGCGGCTGTCCACCAGTCGTTCTGGTTGCCGTACTTGTCGAACTGCGAGCCCTGGTCGTCGAAGCCGTGCGACATCTCGTGACCGATTACGCCGCCGATACCACCATAGTTAACAGCCTCATCAACGTTCGGGTCGAAGAACGGCGATTGGAGGATGGCTGCAGGGAAGCAGATCTCGTTGGTGGTCGGGTTATAGTAAGCGTTGACGGTCTGCGGAGTCATTTGCCACTCTGCCTTGTCCACCGGTTTGTTCACCTTGCGCGAGATGTAGTCCTGCGAGAGGAAGGCGCGGATGTTCTGCATGTTCTCGAAGAGCGAGAGCTGCTCGTCGACGTGCAGGTTGGTGTAGTCCTTCCATGTGTCGGGGTAGCCCACCTTCACGATGAAGTTGGCGAGCTTGTCCTGAGCCTGTGCCTTTGTAGCCGGCGACATCCATGTAGCCTCGTCGATGCGCTGCGAGAGAGCCTTCTGCAGGTTGCGCACGAGCTGTATCATCTGCTGCTTCGACGACTCGGGGAAGTACTTCTCTACGTAGAGCTTGCCGATAGCCTCGCCGAGCACACCGCTCACGAGAGCTGTGGCACGCTTCCAGCGCGGACGGTCCTGCTGTACGCCCGACATCACCTTGCCCAGTTCGAACTCTACGGCACGGAAGTTGTCGTCGAGGTAGCCGGCTGCCGAGCTGATAGCGTGCGACTCAGCGTATGCCTTCAGGTCGTCGAGCGACTCCTCTGCCAGTATCTTCTCCACCTCGTGGATAGGCTCAAGCTGGCCTACGTCGATGTGCGAGAACGGAGGGAAGCCCTGCGCGAGGAAGAAGTTGCCCCAGTCGATGCCCGGGAAGTCCTTCACGAGGGCGTTGTATGTCATCTTGTGGTAGTTGGCCTGCACGTCGCGCAGCTCCACCTGTCCCTTACTTGCCTTGGCGATGCGTGTCTCGATGCGCATTGTAGCGTCCGCCTTGCGCTGCGCTGTAGCCTCGTCGTTGCCGGCGAGCACGAGCATCTTCTTGAGGTATTCGGCATAAGCCTTGCGCACTGCAACCACCTGAGCGTCGTCAGAGAGGTAGTAGTCGCGCTCGCCGAGTCCGAGTCCACCCTGACCGATGCCTACGAGGTTGTTGGCAGCGTCCTTCATGTCGGCACCTACGCCGGCTCCGAACATCAGGCAGTCGAGTCCGCGTGCATCGAGCTGCGCTGTCACGAGCTGGTACTCGCGACGGTCGGCGATGTCGTTGATCTTCTTCAGAATCGGCTTCAGCGGTTCTGCACCCTCACGGTTGCGGCGCACGCTGTCCATGGCGAGGTTGTAGAGCGAACCTATCTTCTGTCCGAGTGTGCCCTTAGGCTGTGGCTTTGACGAGTACTCCTCGATGAGGGCGAGGATGCGCTTCTGGTTCATCTCGTCGAGGTCGGTGAACGAACCGTTGCGTGCGTGTTCTGCGTCGAGCGGATGCGCCTTGCGCCAGCCACCGATAGCATACTCATAGAAGTCTTGTCCGGGCTTCACCGCCGTGTTCATGTTGGCGAGGTCGATACCCTTTGAGGTCTGTGCGCTTGCCGACATTGTAGCCAGCAGCGAACAAGCGAGGATGATTGATTTTACTTTCATATATAAATAGGTTTATTAATAAGCTGTGGTGCTCTCAGGGGGTGCCGTCAGGGGGTGCACTTGTCTCAAGTGCACCAACATAGAAGTTGGTCTTCAGAAACTACATCTGCAAATAGGTTGGTGCACTTGAGACAAGTGCACCCCCTACAAAGCCCCCTAATGGATACAAAAGTAAGTATTTTGTGAGAAATAACATATACTTGTTAGTAATCGTTAACCATTGCGCAAACGTTTACCTTGGCGTTTGGAAGAAAAACATACATAACTTTGCACAAAAACACACAAATGTTTAATTTTGCAACATAAATAAATTGAAATCTAATAACGACTAAACAATACTATGCAAATTACTTTTAACATCCAGTACAAGACAGTATTCGGCGAAGAATTGCTGCTGAACATCGTTGGCAGAGAGGCTGGCGACCGCACCATAGCAATGTCTACCGCTGACGGTTTGACTTGGACATGCCAGATAGAGGCGAAGAAGAGCGAAAAGCGTGTGGACTATTTCTACAGCGTGCGCAACTGCTGCGGCATAAAGTGCAGCGAGTGGAAGACTATCACGCATCGTCTCGACCTCAACACAAAGGCTTCGCAGCACATCATCGTTGAGGACCTTTGGCACGAAATACCAGGCGACACATATTTATATAGCTCGGCTTTCACCGACTGCGTGAACCGCCGCGCCGAGGGCAGCGTGAAGCCATTGGCATACGACAAGGCACTTCGCCTCGTAGTGCGTGCTCCGCAGCTACATTCGGGCGCACGTCTCGCCCTCACGGGCAAAGGTGCAGTCTTAGGCGACTGGGACTTGAAAAAGGCTCTGCACATGACCGAGCATAACCACAACGAATGGATTGTGGACATCGACGGCGACGCACTCAATGCAAACGAAAAAGAAGTAGGTTTAGGTAACAATAATAAGATTTGTAGTAAGTTAGTTCACGAACTGGAATTCAAGTTCGTGGCGTTCAGCGACAAAGGCGAGGAGATGTGGGAGACGTGCGAGAACCGCACACTCACTCTCAAGCCTTTGGAGCAGAACGAAGTGCGCGTAGTGGCACTCGACCAGTCGTTCTACGCGCTCTGCGACGAGAAGGTGGCGGGCACACTCATCCCCGTCTTTTCGCTCCGCTCGGAAGGCAGCTTCGGTGTGGGCGACTTCGGCGACCTTAAACTGATGGTCGACTGGATGGCAAAGACCCACCAGCGCCTCCTGCAGGTGCTGCCTATCAACGACTCTACATCCACACACACGTGGACCGATTCATATCCATATTCATGCATATCTATTTTCGCCCTGCATCCGCAGTATGCCGACCTGCGCCAGTTGCCCGCTTTGAACGACAAACTGGAGGCAGACCGCTTCGAGGTGCTGCGCGAGGAACTGAACGCTCTGCCGCAGATCGACTACGAGCGCGTGAACAACGCCAAGCTGAAGTATCTCCGTCTGCTGTTTGAGCAGGAGGGCAAGAAGGTGCTTGCGTCGAAGGAGTTCAAGACGTTCTTTGCCGACTGTGAGCGCTGGCTCGCGCCGTACGCCCACTACTGCTATCTGCGCGACTTCTACGGCACATGCGTATTCTCTGAGTGGCCCGACCACAAGCAGTGGAACGAGGCTGACCGCAAGGCGCTCAGCAACCCGAAGAGCGAACTATATAATAAGGTGGCGTTCTACTACTACGTGCAGTTCGTGCTCGACCAGCAGATGCGCTCAGCTCACGAGTATGCCCGCGCTCGCGGCGTCATCCTCAAGGGCGACATTCCTATCGGCGTGAACCGCAACGGCTGCGACGTATGGCACGAGCCCGAATACTTCCACCTCGACTCGCAGGCGGGCGCTCCGCCAGACGCTTTCTCGGTGAACGGACAGAACTGGGGCTTACCGACATACAACTGGGACCGCATGATTGCAGACGGATGCGAGTGGTGGGTGCGCCGCTTCCAAAACATGGCGAAGTACTTCGACGCTTACCGCATCGACCACGTGCTCGGCTTCTTCCGTATATGGGCTATACCTACCGACTGCGTAGGTGGACTGCTCGGACAGTTCCAGCCGGCACTCGCAATGACGCGCGAAGAGATACAGAGCTACGGACTCAACTTCCAGGAGCATCTGTTCACAACGCCGTTCATAGCCCACTGGGTAGTGGAGCGCGTGTTCCGCGAACACACCGAGGAGGTTATCAAGACTTATCTCAACCACGAGCACGATGACATCTACTCGCTCAAGCCCGAATACGACACGGAGCGCAAGATTGAGGCTGCGTTCGAGGGCAAGACAACGGAGAAGGACGTATGGCTGCGCGACGGTCTCTACGCGCTGGTTGACGACGTGCTCTTCGTGCGCGACCGCAAGAACCCGAACCTCTTCCACCCGCGCATCACGGCGCAGCTCAACTTCATGTACGAGGCACTGTGGGACGGCGACAAGGCTGCGTTCAACCGACTCTATAACGACTACTATTATCGCCGCAACAACAATTTCTGGTATGGCGAGGCGATGAAGAAGCTGCCGATTCTGGTGCAGGCTACCCGTATGCTGGTATGCGCAGAAGACTTGGGTATGGTGCCCGACTGCGTGCAGTGGGTGATGCAGCAGCTGCGCATCCTGAGTCTCGAACTGCAGTCGATGCCGAAAGACTCGAGCGTTAAGTTCGGCTATCTCTCGCGCAATCCGTATCGCTCCGTCTGCACTCTCTCCACACACGACATGCCTACGCTACGCCAGTGGTGGGACGAAGACTGGGCACGCACGCAGGAGTTCTACAACTCTATGCTCTACCGTGGCGGTGCCGCACCGCATCCGCTGCCAGGCTGGCTCGCTCGCGACATCGTTTCGCAGCAGCTCACCTCGCCGTCTATGCTCTGCGTCCTCTCGCTGCAGGACTGGTTCGCCATCGACGAGCGTATACGCCTTGCTGATGCCGACGCCGAGCGCATCAACATTCCGTCTATCCCGAAGCACTACTGGCGCTATCGCATGCACTTGAACATCGAACAGCTCCTCGCCGACCGCGACTTTAACGAGCAGGTGAAGGAACTGATTGACGAAGCAGGCAGAAAGTAATTATAGGAGGGTATGGCATCCCTGCCATACCCACGCAGCCTTATTGTTAGCAGACGGCGTGGGTATAGCAAGGATGCCATACCCTCCTACAGATACTCCAACTTCTTTTTTTAACGGCTTCTGACCTCCTATAAACCGACCATAACGAATTATAAGCAAAAGAAACAAATATGACCCTAAAGACCCTTCTCCTTTCCTTCCTTACCACCTGCACGGCGCATAGTGCCGTAGCACAGACGTTGGGCGGAGTGGAGTATTCGCCCAAGGCAACGACATTCCATATCACTACGTCGCCCGACGTAAAGAAAGTGAACGTACTGCTGTCGGACACAGACTGCGACAGCCCCACAGAGCAGCTCACAAAGCAGATGAAGCGTGTGGGCGCAGGCAAGTGGGAGCTCACCGTGAAGAGCGACCTCAAAGGCAAGTACTACCTCTTCAGCGTGTACAACAGCGCACAGCCCGACAACACACCCGGCATCTTCGCTAAGGCGGTGGGCGTGAACGGCAAGCGCGGTGCTATCGTCGACCTGCGCGACACCGACCCGGAGGGTTGGGCTGACGACGTGCGCCCGATGCTCAACAACCCGTGCGACCTCGTCATCTACGAGATGCACCACCGCGACTTCTCCGTCGACCTCTCGTCGGGCATAAAGAACAAGGGCAAGTATCTCGCGCTCACCGAGCCGAAGGCGATAGAGCACCTGCAGCGTCTCGGTGTGAACGCCGTACACATTCTGCCGTCGTTCGACTACGCTTCTGTGGATGAGTCGAAGCCCGACGTGCCGCAGTACAACTGGGGATACGACCCGCTCAACTACAACGTGCCCGAGGGCTCCTACTCCACCGATGCTGCTACGCCTACGACACGCATACGCGAGTTCAAGCAGATGGTGCAGGCACTGCACCGAGCAGGCATCCGCGTCATCCTCGACGTGGTGTACAACCACACGTTCGACATCAACGGCTCCAACTTCCAGAAGACTTATCCCGACTATTTCTACCGCAAGACTGCGGAGGGCAAGTACTCCGACGGCTCGGGCTGCGGCAACGAGACGGCGAGCGAGAAACCGCTCATGCGCGAGTTTATGAAGGAGAGCGTGGAGTACTGGATAAAGGAATACCACATCGACGGCTTCCGCTTCGACCTCATGGGCGTTCACGACATCGAGACGATGAACGAGATACGTGCTATGGTAGACCAGATCGACCCGTCGATATACATCTATGGTGAGGGCTGGAGCGCAGGTTCTTGCGCCTATCCGCAGGAGAAGCTCGCCATGAAAGCCAACGCCAAACAGCTCAACGGCATCGGTGCGTTCTGCGACGATATGCGCGACGCGCTGCGCGGCCCGTTCTCCGACGACCATAAGGGCGGCTTCCTCATCGGCGAGCCCGACCAAGAGGAAAGCATCAAGTTCGGCATCGTGGGTGCCATTGCGCATCCGCAGATAGATATGACGAAGGTGAATTACTCGCGTGAGGCGTGGACGAACGAACCGTCGCAGATGGTAGCTTATGTGAGTTGCCACGATGACATGTGTCTGACCGACCGCCTGCGTGCTACGGTGCCGTACATCACCGACGACGAGCTGATACGCCTCGACCTGCTCGCACAGACCGCTGTGCTCACATCGCAGGGCGTGCCGTTCATCCTCTCGGGCGAGGAGATGCTGCGCGACAAGAAGAGCGTGCACAACTCATTCCGCTCGCCCGACTCCATCAATCGTCTCGACTGGAACAACCTGAAGCGCTATCCGCAGGTGTTCGACTACTACGCCGGTCTCATCGCGCTGCGCAAGGCGCATCCTGCGTTCCGCATGGGTAAGGCGGAGGAGGTACGCAAGCATCTCGAGTTTGTCGACGCGCCGAAGGGCGTGGTGGCGTTCCGACTGAAGGACAATGCCGGCGGCGACGCATGGAGAAACATCTACGTGGTGCTCAACTCGCAGAAGACTCCGCAGAACGTGAAGGTGGCTGAGGACAGCTACACCACGGTGGTGGCAAACGGCAAGGTGAACGCCGACGGTCTCGGACTCATCAGCGGCTCTACTCTGACGGTTGCTCCGCAGTCGGCATTGATAGTACACGACTAATAACATTATAATTTATGAATATCAAACACATACTACGTAAGAGGGTGATACTTCTACTCGCCCTCTTCTTTTCTTCGACTATTGCTATGAACGCAGCACAGAAGATTGACCGCATTGAGCCTACAAACTGGTTCGTAGGCATGAAGAACCCACAAGTGCAACTTATGGTCTACGGCAAGGACGTGCGCGCTGCCGAGGTGTCTACCGACTATCCGGGCGTGCGCATCGACTCGCTCGTACGTCTCGACTCGCCCAACTATCTGTTAGTTTACCTGAACGTAGGGGATGCCCAGCCAGGCACGATGAATCTGCTGTTCCGCGCCGGCAAGAGCAAGACGAGCGTGAAGTACGAGCTGAAGGCACGCGACATTAAGGGCGAGGAGCGCATGGGCTTTACCAACGCCGACGTGCTCTACATGCTCATGCCCGACCGCTTTGCGTCGAGCGGAAAGTATCTCAACGTGAAGGGACTGAACGCTTACACCGTGAACCGCAAGGAGCCGTCGCTGCGTCATGGCGGCGACCTCGAAGGCATACGCCAGCACCTCGACTACTTCAACGAGCTGGGCGTAACGGCTTTGTGGTTCACACCCGTGCTTGAGAACAACTCGCCCGACCACGGCAAGAGCAGTACGTATCACGGATACGCCACGACCGACTATTACCGCGTAGACCCGCGCTTCGGCACAAACGACGACTACCGACAGCTTGTGGCTGACGCACACCGAAAGGGACTGAAGGTGGTGATGGACATGATTTTCAACCACTGCGGTTTCGAGCATCCGTGGGTGAAGGACATGCCGACAAAGGACTGGTTCAACACACCCGAATGGCTTGCTCCTGAAAATCAGGCGAAGGCGGTGAAGACGAAAACCGTGGACGGCGACCAGATGACTAACGACAAGTATCTGCAGACAAGCTACAAGCTGACACCAGTGCTCGACCCGTATACGTCGAAGGTAGACCTGCGCGAGACGGTGGACGGATGGTTCGTGCCCTCAATGCCCGACCTCAACCAGCGCAACGAGCATGTGATGACCTACCTCATACAGAACTCGGAGTGGTGGATTGAGACCGTTGGCATCGACGGCATACGCATGGACACTTATCCGTATGCCGACCGAAAGGGCATGGCACACTGGATGGAGGTGCTGAACACGGAGTATCCCAACTTCAACACCGTGGGCGAGACTTGGGTGACCGAGCCGGCTTACACCGCAGCATGGCAGAAGGACTCGCCGCTGGCAGAAGTGAACTCGAACCTGAAGACTGTTATGGACTTCGCATTCTTCGACCGCATCAACCAGGCGAAGAACGAGGAGACCGACGACTGGTGGAAGGGCTTCAACCGCATATACAACTCGCTCTGCTACGACTATCTGTACGTAGACCCGTCGCACGTGATGGCGTTCATCGAGAACCACGACACCGACCGCTTCCTCGGCGAGGGTCAGGACACATTAGCGCTGAAGCAGGCACTGGCTCTGCTGCTCACCGTCAACCGTATTCCGCAGCTCTACTACGGCACCGAGATACTGATGAACGGCACGAAGAGCACCACCGACGGACATGTGCGCCGCGACTTCCCCGGAGGTTTCGCCGGCGACACACGCAACGCCTTCAACAAGGCGGAGCGCACGAAGGAGGAGCAGGCTATGTTCAGCTTCACAAGTCGTCTGCTCCACTGGCGACAGAACAACGAAGTGATAACGAAGGGCAAGCAGACGCAGTTCATACCGTTCAAGGGCGTGTACGTAGTGGCACGCACGCTCGGCGACAAGGCGGTGATGACGGTACTCAACGGCACATCAAAGACGGCTACAATGTCCGTAGCACGCTACGCAGAGATTATCGGCAACCGCACGGAGGCTACAAACGTGCTAACGGGCAGAAAGATAGACCTCACGAAGGACGTGAAACTGCAGCCGAAAGGCGTACTCGTACTTAGTCTGTAGCCATCCGCATCGACCGATGCAGACATCCGCGCCGACCGATGCGGACATCTGCGCCGACCGATGCGCACGTCTGCGTCGGTCGATGCGGACATCTGCGCCGACCGATACGCACGTCTGCGTCGGTCGGTGCGTATCGTTTTAACACAAGACAAGAGTCGTCATACCTTGCCCTGATTGAAACAAAATACCAAACAATAACAATCAAAACCAAACCTAACATGAACAGATTTCTAAAATCAATGGCTGCCATCGCATGTGGCGTGGGCTTCCTGCCCCTCAACGCCTCCGCACAAGGCTGGCCATCACAATACCAAGGCGTGATGCTCCAGGGCTTCTACTGGGACAGCTTCGACGCATCGCAGTGGACAAAATTAGAGAGTCAGGCTGACGAGCTGGCACCTTACTTCAAGCTCGTATGGGTGCCGCAGAGCGCATACTGCGGCGGAAAGTCAATGGGCTACAACGACCTCTACTGGTTTACGAACTACAACTCGTCGTTCGGCACGGAGCAGGAGTTGCGCTCCATGATCGGCACGTTCAAGAAGAAGGGCATCGGCACCATCGCCGATGTCGTGATCAACCACCGCGGAACCGTCAAGAACTGGTTCGACTTCCCCGAGGAGACGTACAAGGGCAAGACGTACAAGATGACCTCTACCGATGTGTGCGCAGGTGACGACAAGGGCAAGGCTGCGGAGGAGGCGAAGAAGCAGGGCGTGAGCCTCAGCGCCAACTACGACACGGGCGAGGACTGGGACGGTATGCGCGACCTCGACCATAACTCCGCCAACGTGCAGAACTGCGTGAAGGCGTATCTCGACCTACTGCTCAACGACTTAGGATACGCAGGTGTGCGCTACGACATGACAAAGGGCTATGCCGGCAAATTCACGGGCATGTACAACAAGGCGGCGAACCCAACCTACTCCGTCGGCGAATACTTCGACGGCAACAAGACGAATGTCACCAACTGGCTGAACGCTACGAAAGTGGACGGCAAGGTGATGTCGGCAGCGTTCGACTTCCCGATACGCTACTCGGTGCGCGACGCTGCGAACAACGGCAACTGGTCGAAGCTGGCAAACGGCGGACTGGCTACCGACGTGGTGTACAAGCGCTACGCCGTGACGTTCATCGAGAACCACGACACGGAGAAGCGTAGCGATGCTGCGCAGGATCCGATACGCAAGGACACGCTGGCGGCTAACGCCTATCTGCTCGCCATGCCGGGCACACCGTGCGTGTTCTACAAACACTGGACCGACTGCAAGCAGGACATAAAGAACATGATACTGGTGCGCAACATTGCCGGCATACACAACGAGAGCAACTGGTCGTGCACGGAGAACTCTGCATCGCGCTACGTCGTGACAACAACGGGTGCGAACATGAGGCTGCGCGCTGCGGTGGGCACCACTGCCAATGCATACTCGCCCACCGACGACGGATGGGCTTTGGCTGCCGAGGGATACCACTGGCGCTACTTCCTGCCTACATCTGCCGAGACGGTGTTCCCGTCGCTGCCGTCGGGCGAATACCATAACGCGCCGACCGTAACGCTACGCGCCATATCCACCACCAAGAATGCCCAGATTGTCTACACGCTGGACGGCTCCAACCCAACAGCATCGGGCACAAAGGTGGCTAACGGCACCAAGATTACGCTCCCCAACGGCAAGTGCACGCTGAAGGCGGCATTGCTCGCGAACGGCAAGGTGGGCACTATCGTGACTCGAACATACGACGTACGCAAGTTTGAAGCATACACGTTCGCTGTGTATGTGAACACCGAGAACGTGGGCTGGAAGAACTGCTACTTCTGGACATGGGGCGGCGACGATACACACGCACCGGCTAACAGCAAATGGCCCGGCGACAACGTAACGACACTGACGGAGAAGAACGGTAAGAAATGGTACAGCAAGCAGTTCAAGATAAACACACCGACCGACTACGTGAACTTCGTGTTCGCAAAGGAGAGTTCGGTGCAGACGGCAGACGTATCGGGCATCACAACCGATGCTTACTTCGAGATACAGAAGTCGAAGGACTCGCAGGGACACTATCTCGTGAAGAACGTGACAGCCGATCAGCCTACAGCCATCGCGGACATCACTGTCAGCCACGAAGCAAACGCCACATCTGTAGTGGCTATCGACGGCAGAACAGTGCGCCACTTCAACAGCGCAGTGTCTACGACAGAAGCTATCAGCGGACTCACTTCGGGCATCTACATCGTGAACGGCAAGAAGGTTCTCGTGCGTTAAAGACCTTTACTCTCACAATAAAAGAGAAGTTCATGCGTTAATAAGAAGTTCTTACACAACAATTAAAGGAATTTCTTATACAATGACATACATCAGACATCTGCTGAAGGCGTACCCCGTATCGTGCTTCTATATCCTTATGATATTGGTATTGTGCTTCGCAACGATACCGAGTACGCCGCTCGACAACGTTACGCTCATAGACAAATGGGTACACATAGCCATGTACGCCGGCACGTGCGCCACCATCTGGCTTGAGTATCTGCGCAACCATAGCGCAAAACGCCAACCGGTGATGCGCATCGCATCGCCTACGGACAAGCCTGCGTTCAACTGGGCAAAGCTACTGTGCCTTGCGTGGCTCGCACCGATACTGATGAGCGGACTCATCGAGATACTGCAGGAATACTGCACGGGCGGACGACGTAGTGGCGACTGGCTCGACTTCGCAGCCAACTCCATCGGAGCGACACTTGGTGCTCTCGCAGGTATCATAATGGTTTACAGCAAGCGTTCAAAGCAGTGAGACTTTCGCAAAACGACAGTGAGACTTTCGCAAAACGAATGTCTCACTTTTCTTTTTATATATACAAGTTTTGAGTACCTTTGCACATTATTACATATAAACCAAGAAAAAACAGTATTAAGTAAATAGAAGTGAAACCAACTTTTCAACTTATTTCGATATTCGTGCTCGCACTGCTCCTGTTCGTGGGCTACTCGAAGGCTCCCGACTATGTGGCTGATGCGTTGCATCTGAAACAGATTGGGCAGGACATCACGACGGCTGACGCAGACACCATGCACGTCGAGGATGCGGCAAGCGACACCATCACCGAACCGGTAGACACCGCACGACAGCGCGTGCTTATCTTTGGCGACTCGATGAGCCAACTGCTCGCTCTGCGCCTGTGCGACTACACTGGCGCCAACGGACACTCGCTGACGTGCGTCACATGGAACGGATCGGGCACGCATCAGTGGGCTGCTTCCGACACGCTGCGCTTCTATATGCAGAGGGTGCGGCCGACGCATGTGTTCGTATGCCTGGGAAGCAACGAACTGTACACTGCCGACATGAAGGGATGCAGAAAGCGTGCCGAGAGGATACTCGCCAAGATTGGCAACGTGCCGACAACATGGATCGGTCCACCAAACTGGATGGAGGACAAGGGCATCAACAACATGCTGCAGAGCTTCATGGGCAAACGACGTTTCTTTATGACCAAGGGAATGAAACTCGATAGGCAGGAGGACGGACGCCACCCGACGTATGCGGCTGCTGCAAAATGGATGGATAGTATCGTGGAATGGATGAACAGCGGAAAGGCGGCGCACCCGTTCGTAATGAACAAACCGACAACTCACTCAAGAAGATACACTCAGATAATCATTCCGATGAATCCAGGAAAGGCTGCAACAACGGACAGCATAGACGTGAACACCACGGAGGAACCACTACCGAAGCCTATCAGCGAGCAAGAGGGTGAACAGAAAACAGAACCAAAGAGCGAACAGAAAGTGGAACAAAAGGACGAACCACATACCGAACCCCACCATACGGCGGCTGACAAGAACAAAGAATGTACTTCAAACAATAAAGAATGAACTATACAGACATAAACATAGAGGTGATGCTCGTGGCGTTTCTCGCTATATACACACTGGTGAAACGCGCCTCACGCACAGCGATGATGCTCTACGTCGTGGCGTTCAACCTCTACTTTGCCTATCGACTGAACGGCAGCGTGATGTGGCTGCTGCCGGCTACAGCGTGCTTCAACTACGCCTTGACGCAGGAGATGGCACTACGCGAAGGACGAACACGCAAGCTGTTGCTCGCTACCGTTGTGGTGGCTGACCTTGCGGTGCTCGCCTACTTCAAGTACGCCACGTTCATACTCAACGATGTCATCGGACTCATGCTGCACACCAACTTCTCGTTAGGTTCGATAGTGCTGCCCGTAGGCATTTCGTTCTATACGTTTCAGGGCATCAGTCACGCTGTGGATGTCTATCGCCGTCGCTTCACGATGAACACCACGCTACTCGAATACTTCTTCTACCTCACGTTCTTCCCACTACTCCTCGCCGGACCTATCACACGCGCCGAGAACCTTATACCGCGTCTGCGCCGCAACCGGCAGGCATCGAGCCGCATGGTGTGGAGCGGATTGTGGCTCATCATGCTCGGACTGGTGAAGAAGAACATGGTGAGCGACTACATCGGACAGTTCACCACATGGGTGTTCGATGCTCCGCAGACCTTCTCGGGTTTCGAGAACATGGCGGCACTGCTGGGCTACCCCGTACAGATATACTTCGACTTCTCGGGCTATAGCGACATGAGTATCGGTGCAGCAGCCATACTCGGCTTCTGGCTGCCCGACAACTTCCGCTTTCCCTACCGTGCGCTTAGCCTCACCGACTTCTGGCGACGCTGGCACATATCGCTCTCTACGTGGTTCCGCGACTATCTGTACATACCACTCGGCGGCAACCGCAAGGGCACACTGCGCATGTATGCCAACAACTTCATAACGATGCTCGTAGCCGGACTGTGGCATGGCGCATCGTGGATGTTCGTCATCTGGGGAGCACTGCACGGCTTCGGTCTGTGCGTACATAAGTTCTTCAGCCGCCAGCTACACATCACAATCCCCTCCACGCTGTGGGGCAACACGCTGAGCTGGCTCATCACCTACGTGTACGTCTGCTTCGCATGGTCGTTCTTCCGCTCGCAAAGTCTTACGCAGCTCGGCACGATGTACGAGAAGATTATCGCCAACTTCAGCTGGGCGTATCTCTCACCCTTCGTCTACGCACGTCCTCTGTGGACAGTCTGCCTCCTCGGTGCCATGCTCACCTATCTCATCCCCGAACGCACATACACACGCCTGCAGCTGCGCTTCATAACGCTGCCTTGGCTCGCCAAGTTCCTCCTCTTCATAGTCTGTGTGCAGCTCGCCATCGAAGTAGCGCAGGAGGACGTGCAGCCATTTATCTACGGTGCCTTTTAGGAGGAGAGTTGTAAAGGATATATAGTTGTCTCTGCCCCTTATTTACCGAATAATAATATACAAAAATAGCAAAGACCTTGTTAAAATACGAAACAAGTATCTTTGCTATTTTGAATGCTTAAATATTTGTGCTCATACACTAATTATTTCTTATAAAATACTCCAAGTAGAGAATTTCTTGAAACGTTCATAACCGTCATCTTCATACCTCTTTCAATAGTACCCTCCAATAATGCATTGTTGGCTTTGACCGGATAAAGTAAAACTATGCCATTTGAATACTTATAAGTATAATCATTAACAGTCTTATTATTAACTTCCTCATCACCTTTTTTTACAATTGTAGTGACTGTGTAACGAGCCGTACTTTGAGAGAATGTGAATGTTTGGTCTGTAATAACAAGATAATCATCATCCCCATTAGTTTCTGAATATGTCCACGTTGTATTAACTAAGCTGTGAACAACATTCTCATCATCGTCATCATCACTACAAGACGTAACGGTCATACTCACAAGTGCCACAAGCACTGCCATAAACATGTACTTAATCTTTTCCATTGTTTCAGTTGTTTAATTTGTTAATATTTAAATTCGTTTTTATGTTATACTATAAAGATATAACTTTAATTCTTTACAAATTTAGGAAAATAAAAACAAAAGTATTTTGAACCAAAACGCATAATTCGTCAAACGCATCAGTTACATCGTGAAATGCAGAAACACACTGTAAAACCTACTCACACTCCGCATCCTCCCCTTTAAGATGCGCAACAACATTACGAAGCAAACGCTTGGACACAGTAAGACTTACCGACTTGCCGTAATTGTCGACAAATGTCAGCTTCTCCTTTAGCAGATTGACATGACTGACGTTATGCAAATTAAGAAACAAACTCCTACCTACACGCATGAAAACCACACCTGGATCGTCACACTTACATACGTATTCACAAATATCAGCGAGTCCAAATGGCAGCAATACATCGGTACCATTAATGTAGAAAACACGCGAGAAATGATCCTCTGCCTTAAAATAGGCAACAGACTCAAGGTGAACGACAAATAGTTCGTCGCGATTGTACAATGTTATGTTCATCGTATAGTCAGAAAATGTTAGTGATTGTGATTAGTTCTTACTGAAGAATACAAAAAAGGCGGAACCGTTCGTGGCTTGTCCAAACTCAGGTTACCGCCAAGTGACCTCGCATACGCACAAGCACAGAACGGCTCACGCCATAGAGCGTGAACCTTTCATCTACTTGTTCCCGGTATGCGAAAATTGGCGGTATTCGAGTTGGGAGAACAAGAGCAAAAGCTCAAATCCAAAATGTAGCATCAATGAGAATTAACTCATCGCGAAAGTTTCGACCTCTAAAGATCCGTTTGTCTCTTTCTTTTACAGAACACAAAAGTAATAAAAAGTACTGATATTGACGAACATTAGATCTCTTTATTTTAAGCCCAAAACGCAAAAAGAGCATATATGCCGTGAATACTCACAAGCCATATATGCTCTTTTGTTATAAATAAAGTATTTATTTACTGTGCATCGGCAACTGTAGCGCCGTCGTAACCCCACTTATAGTAAGAAGCGCCGTGAACGAAACCTGCACCGAAAGCGGTGAAGATAACGTTGTCGCCCTTCTTCAAGTGACGCTCGTGATCCCACAATGCCAAAGGAATTGTAGCAGCACTTGTATTGCCGTAACGCTGTATGTTCACAACTACCTTCTCGAGCGGAAGATTGATGCGCTTAGCAACAGCCTCGATGATGCGGAGGTTAGCCTCGTGAGGGATAACCCAGTTGACATCTTCTGTAGTCATCTCGTTGCGCTTGAGCACTTCCTCGACGTCGTTACCCATATCGGTAACTGCATAGCGGAACACGGTGCGTCCCTCCTGATAGAGGTAGTGCAAACGATGGTCCACTGTGAAGTGAGACGGCGGACAAACCGAACCGCCCGCCTTCATGTGAAGGAACGGAAGTCCGATGCCGTCGGTGCGCAAGAATGAGTTCTGTACGCCTACGTTCTCCTCCTCGGTAGCCTCTACGAGCACTGCGCCTGCACCATCGCCGAACAGCACGCATGTAGCGCGATCGGTATAGTCAACGAGCGACGACATCTTGTCGGCACCGATAACGATAATCTTCTTATAGCGTCCGCTCTCAATCATGGTAGCGGCAACATCGAGCGAATAGAGAAATCCGCAGCATGCTGCCTCAAGGTCGAAGGCGAAAGCGTTCTTCAGTCCGAGTTTGCCAAGGACGATAGAAGCTGTTGAAGGGAACTTGTAGTCGGGGGTTGTTGTTGTGACAATGAGCGCATCGATTGTATCGGGGTCTACGCCAGTCTTCTTCAGAAGCTGCTTGGCTGCCTTGCGCGCCATGTAGCTTGTGCCGAGACCTTCCTCTGTGAGGATGTGGCGTTCCTTGATACCGACACGAGTCATAATCCACTCGTCGCTGGTGTCTACCATGCGCGACAGTTCCTCGTTGTTGAGGACATAGTCGGGCACATAGCCACCAACGCCTGTGATTACTGCGTGTATCTTACCCATTGTAATTATTCAGCAACTTCCTTTACGATAGCCACCTTACCACGATAGTAACCGCAAGTAGGGCAAACTGTGTGGTATACATAGTAAGCGCCACAGTTCGGGCATACTGCCAATGTAGGAGCTACTGCCTTATCATGAGTTCTTCTCTTAAGTGTACGTGTCTTTGACTGTCTTCTTTTAGGATGTGCCATTTTTCTTTAATCTTTAATTATTGTTTTTAATTTTTCTAATCCATTCCAGCGCGGATCTACCGCTGCCTCTTCATTCGCGCCACTACTTCGGGTAGCTGAGTGTTCTTCGAGAACCTTTATCATCGCCGCGTTACATTTTCCAGGTGTATGCACGTGCTTAGCGGGAATGTTGAGTGCTATAAATTCGTAGATGAACCATGCCACGTCGAGTACGCCTTCGCGCTCGTCGACGGTGATGAGGTCATCGTCTTCGGAATATTCTTCTCCAAACTTGACGATAAGGCGGTCGTCGCTTTCCACGTCCTGGTCCATATCGTCGAGGCAGAGGTCGCACGGAATAACGACCGAGCCTGCGGTGTGGAAGTCGAGCTCAAAATAGTTCTCCGTGCGGCGCACTTTTAACGACACACTGACAGAGCCACGCTTGATTTCGTCCTCGTCTAACGACTCGAAATAAGCGTCGCCCAGGTTGAAATTGAGCGTCGTAAGACCCTCATCCAACTCCTTTAAATCTATCTTAAGCGATTCTAAATTACACATTTGGTGTGCAAAGTTACGAATATTCCGCGAATTACACAACTGATTATCAGAAAAGTTCTATTCTAAAGGTAGTTCCAACGCCCAATTCCGACTTTTTCACGTAGATTTTGCCGTGATGATACTCTTCTACAATGCGTTTGGCGAGCGACAGGCCCAATCCCCAACCGCGTTTTTTCGTGGTGAATCCGGGCTTGAACACGTTGCCGATGTCCTTCTTGCGTATGCCTTTGCCGGTGTCTGCCACCTCGACTACGGCGCGTGCGCCTTCCTTCAGTATAGTGAGCGTAATGGTGCCGGCGCCTTCCATGGCGTCGACGGCGTTCTTGCAGAGGTTTTCTATCACCCACTCGAAGAGCGAGGCGTTGATGCGCACTATCACGTCTTCCTCGGGGAAGCGGCATATCATCTGCACCTTGCGCGACGTGCGGCGGTCCATATAGTCGACCACGTGCTGCATTATCTCCTTCAGATTTGTCTCCACAGGTTCGGGCAACGAGCCTATCTTCGAGAAGCGGTCGGCGATGAGCTGCAGGCGCTTCACGTCCTTGTCCATCTCGGGTATGAGCGGGTCGTCGGGGTGGGTCTCCTTCAGTATCTCGGTCCACGCCATGAGGCTCGATATCGGCGTACCGAGCTGGTGTGCCGTCTCCTTCGAGAGTCCTACCCACACCTTGTTCTGCTCGGCGCGTTTCGACGTGAGCAAGGCGAAGATGGCTATGACAACGAATATCATCACCACGCCCAACTGTATATAAGGATAAGAGGCAAGGCGACGCAGCATTACCGAATCGGCGTAGCAGACATTTATATAATCGTCGGAGCGAGTCACACTATCAGCATCCTCATTAAGTGTAATGCGTATCACTTGACGCTCAAGTAACATTTCCTTACCAAGCTCCTCCACACGCTGCACAGAGTCGGCTTCTGTCTTACATGTCTTCAAATCAATATTACGGTATGCTTGCACATCACCATTAGAATCGAGTACAATCACAGGAATTGTATTATTCCCGTTTATCACCTTCAACACTAAATTGATGTCGGTGTTCTCGTCAGCATTGTTCAGCGTACGCATCGCCTCTGCCCAAACCGCCATCTTGTTGTGCTCCTCCTTGGCAAGGTCGCGTATGAGGAGATGCGACACGACAAGTGATGCCACGGCGATAATCACCGCAGCGAGCACAAGAAATATCTTCACTCTACGTATTTGGTCGGTCCATTGCATATAATTGTATAACGCTATGTATGGCAATTTATTGCAGAAACTTCAGAATTTAACTCGGTGCACCTTTCTGGGTTGGTGCTATCCTTCAGTAGTCAATCACTTCACGAGCACCTTTGGCGTTCTGTTGCCACGCTTCACGATGTTTATGCCCTTTTGTGGAGCGTTCAAGCGGCGACCATTTACGTCGTAGTACTCTGCAGCGATGTTCTCCGTTGCCGAAACCGCATCAATACACTTGCAGCCTTATACGTGAAATAGCCCGTGGTATAGTTTGCCATCTCCTTACCCACCTTGTTCTTATCATAAGGCACAACACCCACAAGTTTCTTGCAGCCCCAAAACATCTCTTCATCTTCTGAACATGCTGTAGTCACAAACTTATCGCTTGCATAGATTGTGGCGAGATTTACACAATTAACGAACATATATTTCATATCAGTCACGTTCTGTGTGTCGAAGTTAGAAACATCAAGGGAAATGAGGTTTATACATCCATAAAACATACCACTCATCTTCGTCACATTCTGTGTGTCGAAGTTTAAGACATCAAGGGAGGTGAGACTACTGCATCCACAAAACATGTCCTCCATACTCGTCACGTTCCGTGTATCAAACTTAGAGACATTGAGGGAGTTAAGATTATTGCAACCATAGAACATACCTGCCATACTCATCACGTTCCTTGTATCAAACTTAGAGACATTGAGAGAGGTAAGGCTATTGCAACC
>ERZ1026892.16-NODE-16-length-84813-cov-12.810378_pt1 | contig 84813 bp, 78 predicted proteins | sample MGYA00380176_ERZ1026892 | MGnify/ENA primary metagenome ERZ1026892 (study PRJEB33269, sample SAMEA4719812) | human gut metagenome | biome: human-associated habitat; feature: organic feature; material: feces | place: Cameroon | collected 2013-10 ... | reverse complement strand
TTCGCGAAGCAACTCGTCTGGCGCAGGAAAAACGTCCTGACCTGATGATCGACGGCCCGCTGCAGTACGACGCCGCGGTTATGGCTGACGTAGCAAAATCCAAAGCGCCGAACTCTCCGGTTGCCGGTCGCGCTACCGTGTTCATCTTCCCGGATCTGAACACCGGTAACACCACCTACAAAGCGGTACAGCGTTCTGCCGACCTGATCTCCATCGGGCCGATGCTGCAGGGTATGCGCAAGCCGGTGAACGACCTGTCTCGTGGCGCGCTGGTAGACGATATTGTCTACACCATCGCTCTGACCGCGATCCAGTCTTCACAGCAGCAGTAATTATTGCTGATGGCATAAAAAAGGCGACCAACAGGTCGCCTTTTTATTTACAGCAGCTCTCGCGCTGCCGACACAATATCATGTGCAGTCAGGCCATATTCTTTCTGTAAAAAGTCCTGTGTTCCCACCTGGCCGTAGCGTTCTTTTACCCCCACCCGCCGCATCGGTACGGGACATGTTTCGACAAGCACTTCAGCCACCGCTGACCCCAGGCCGTTATGGATGCTGTGATTTTCACAGGTCACAATACGTCCGGTTTTTTCCGCGTAGTTTTTCACCAGCATTTTGTCGATAGGCTTAAGGGTAAACATGTCTATCACCGCCGCGCTTACCCCAACCTGTTCAAGCTGGCGTGCCGCCTCGAGGGCCTCCGCCACCATAATACCGTTTGCAATCAGCGTGATATCACCACCTTCACGCAATACGTTACCCTTACCGATGGTAAAGGTTGATCCCGGCGCATACACGCTCGGCGCTTGCTTACGAATCGTGCGAAGCCAGTAAAAACCGTCAAGGTTGATGAGCTGACGCAGAATATCCTCAAACATCACCGCATCGGTGACTTCAAGTACCACTGAATGCGCCAGCCCGCGGACAATCCCCATATCCTCAAAAGACATGTGCGTACCCCCGTTATGACAAGCGGTCACCCCCGCGTCAGAGGCAATCACTTTGACGTTATTGCGCTGATAATCCAGTGACATAAACAGTTGGTCAAAGCAGCGACGGCTGGCAAATGCAGTGAATGTATGAACAAACGGCTTACGTCCGGTGAGCGACAGTCCGGCGGCGGTGCCAATCACATTCGCTTCCATAATGCCGCAGTTGATAACATGTTGCGGATACTCGCGGGCAACGCTGTCCATCGCCATAGAGCTCATCAGGTCAGCTTCCAGCGCAATGATAGGGCTACCCTCGGCAATCTGCCGGGCAACAAACCCGGCATATACTTTACGCATTTCCAGAGCGTCTTTTTGTCCTGTAGGGGCAACCTTAATCATGTTCAGTCTCCAGTTGGCGAATACTCTCGTTTATCGTCTCTTTCATCTCATCCGTCAGGCGTAAATGGTGGTTATTGGCGAGATTCTCGAGATAGGGTACCCCCTGGCCTTTGACGCTATCGAGGAGCACCACCCGTGGGCGAGCATCAACAGGCGGAACCGGCTGTGCCGCCGCCAGCAGCCCAGGGATGTCATCGCCTTTTACGGTCACCACGTCAAAACCAAAGGCACGGAATTTTTCTTCAAGGTTGAAAGGATTGATAATGCCATCCAACCTGCCGTCAAGCTGCAGCTTGTTCCAGTCGACAAACACGGTCAGATTATTCAGGCGATGATGGGCAATAAACTGGAACGCCTCCCAGCACTGCCCCTCATTCAGTTCGCCATCCCCCACGATGCAGAAAACACGATTCGCGCGCCCCGCCAGTTGATGCGAGAGCGCCATCCCCGCCGCGATGGAAATCCCCTGCCCCAACGACCCCGTCGTCGCGTCCACGCCGCGCGTTTTGAGCCTGTCCGGATGACTCGGGAGCCGCGTTCCGTTTTGGTTCAGCGTACTCAGCTCCTCAATCGGGAAATATCCCTTAATCGCCAGCGTACTGTAGAGCGCCGGGCCGGCGTGCCCTTTCGACAGCACAAAATAGTCCCGTTCTGGCCAATCCGGGTCTGCCGGGTCAATTTTCATTACCGCGCCGTACAGCACGGCCAGCGTTTCCACCACCGACATGCTGCCGCCGTAATGGCCGAACCCCAGATTGGTCAGCGATTTCAGGGTTTCCACGCGAATCTCACGCGCCAGTGCGCGCACTTCTTTCACATTCATGATTTAGCCCCGTTGTTCTCCTGCGCGCTACCGCCCACAGATTTCTTTTTCGCAAAAACGTTGTACGCCACCAGTAGTGCAAACAAGGCGACGACCAGGCCCGTAATAGCAAACGGCGACAGGTAGCGGGCCAGGTTCCCCAGCACAATACCGACGACGCCAAAATCAGCATCCGAGAAGGTCGTATTGGCAAAGCCAATTGCCCCCAGTACAGGCAATAGCAGTACAGGCAGGAAGGTGATCAGCAGACCGTTAGCAAACGCGCCAATCATCGCGCCGCGTCGGCCGCCGGTGGCATTGCCAAACACGCCAGCCGTCGCGCCGGTAAAGAAGTGCGGCACCACGCCGGGTAAAATCAGCACCCACTTAAACTGCCCGCAAAGGAACAGCCCAACTAATCCGCCAAGGAAGCTGAACAAGAAACCAATTAACACCGCGTTAGGGGCGTAGGGATACACCACCGGGCAGTCCAGCGCCGGGCGTGCGTGCGGCACCAGCTTTTCCGAGAAACCGGTAAACGCCGGTACGATCTCAGCCAGAATCAGGCGCACCCCTTGCAGGATGATGAATACACCGGCAGCAAAGGTGATCGCCATAATGATGGCGTAGACGAGATAGTTCTGTCCCCCGCTGAAGGTGCTTTCAACATATTCACGCCCTGCGCTGACCGCCATGATCAGGTAGATAATCATCATGGTCAGTGAAATGGAGATAGAGCTGTCACGCAGGAAGCTCAGGTTCTTCGGCAGGTTCATCTCTTCGGTCGAACGCGACCCTTTACCACAGACGCTGCCGATCCAGCCCGAAAGCACATAGCCCAACGTACCGAAGTGGCCGAAAGCGATGTCATCGGTGCCGGTAATACGCTTCATATAGCGCTGTGCCAGCGCCGGGAAGAATGCCATGACCAGGCCGAGGATCAGCGAGCCGGTAAAGACCAACCCGATACCCTCGAAACCCGCAACGGTCAGGATTACGCCGATCATGCAGGCCATATAGAAAGTATGATGGCCGGTCAGGAATATATATTTCAGGCGCGTAAAACGGGCGACCAGAATATTCGCGACCATACCAAATGCCATAATTAACGCCGTTGACGCGCCGTACTTCTCAAGCGCAATAGAAACAATCGCCTCATTATTTGGAATAATTCCTTGAATGTTAAAGGCGTGTTCAAACATACCTCCCAGTGGATTCAATGAGCCAACTAATACTGTCGCCCCGCCGCCCAGGACAATAAATCCCAGGATAGTTTTAATCGTTCCCTTCACAACATCGGAAAAAGATTTTTTTTGTGCCACCAGACCAATTAGCGCAATTAGCCCGACCAACACCGAAGGCACTTTGAGTATATCAACAACAAAATTCAGCGTTTCAAGGATAAACATATCCGCCTCGCTATAAAGAATTATTGTTTGGCAAACCAGGCGCGCAGCTGCGCTTCGAGTTCGTTAATATCGATGATGTTAGTAATGACCACCAGCTGGCTCTCCGGCACGCTCGCGCTGGCGGCGATATCTTTGGCCATCACGAATAAGTCAGCCGCTCCTGGGGTAGCCGATGACAGATCAGAGTGCTCCACCTCAGCCTCTATTTCGAGCTTTTTAAGCACTTTTTTAATATTCATCTCAACCATAAAACTACTGCCCAGGCCAGAACCGCAAATTGCCATAATTTTCATTATTGTCACCTTTTGGGTAGAGTGCATTCCCATCACGCAGGCGCGTAATGTGCTATAAGTCGGATTGTATAAATAAATTAGAAACGTGCGATGATAGTTTTAATCTCCTCGAGACGGGTTGCCTGATGTAATTTATGCATATCTTCGTCGCTGGAAAATAATTCCGCCAGCGCAGAGATCATTTCAATATGGCTATGCTTATCCGGTGCCGCCAGCATAATAACGAGGTCCACAGGATCGAATTCTTCACAACCAAATGATACGCCCTGCTGCAATTTCAGCAGCGACAGCCCTAAACCGTTGGCGCCTTCTTCTGGCCGCGCATGAGGCATAGCCAAACCCGGCGCAAGCACATAGTACGGCCCCAGCTTATGGTGCTGTTCCACGATGGCCGCCACGTATTTTTTTTCAATCACGCCCGCTTCCAGCAGCGGCCGGGCGCAGATATCCAACGCCTGCGACCAGTCATCGACACGCTGTTGCAGCGTAATTGTGGCATCGGAGATCCAGGTATTGAGCATTTTGTCCCTCGTCTTTTCGCAAAAGATGGGCAAACTTTATGCAACCAGACAACAGTTATCTGAGACAGCGCTCACAAAGATAGCGCTATCAATCGAGAACACGCAGATTTGTGATAGCGCTATCATTTCGCAATCATCACATGAAAACGCAGAAAAATTTCCCGTTTAGGGCGTATACTCCCTGACACACGAAGCAATGGATGACAATAAAAAACGTCTGTTTAGCAGGAATATGTATGTCTCTTACCCGAAAACGGCGGAGTACCGGCAAGGTGACGATCGCCGATGTTGCTCAATTAGCTGGCGTCGGCACAATGACCGTGTCCCGCGCGCTTCGCACGCCGGAACAGGTCTCCGATAAGCTACGAGAAAAAATCGAAGCGGCGGTTGCAGAACTCGGGTATATGCCCAACCTCGCCGCCAGCGCGCTGGCGTCCGCCTCTTCGAAGACCATCGCCATGGTGGTGCCAAATCTTGCCGAAGCGGGCTGTTCCGCCATGTTTGCCGGGCTTCAGCAGATATTGCAGCCGGCAGGCTATCAAATCATGCTCGCAGAATCGCAACATCGTCTTGAACAGGAAGAAAAGTTGCTGGAAACGCTGCTGGCCTCAAATATCGCCGCCGCCATACTGCTCAGCGTTGAGCATAGCGACACCGTACGTCACTGGCTAAAGAACGCCTCGATTCCGGTCATGGAAATCGGTGCAATGCGGGCCGATCCTCTCGATATGAATATTGGGATTGATAACGTTGCCGCCATGTTCGAGCTGACTGAGATGCTTATCCATCGCGGATATCAGAACATTGGTTTACTGTGCGCCAACCAGGAGCAGTGGATTTTTCAGCAGCATTTACATGGATGGTATAAAGCGATGTTGCGCCACCATATGTCGCCCACCCGTGTGATTAACGCGGCCCTACCCGCAAACTTCTCCACGGGTGCCTCTCAGCTTCCCGAATTTATTCTGGCATGGCCGGAGCTGGATGCGCTGGTCTGTGTTTCCGATGAGCTTGCCTGTGGAGTGTTATATGAATGCCAACGTCGGCGTATTAAAGTACCGGATGATTTAGCCGTTGTCGGCTTTGGCGACAGCGACGTTAGCCGGGTATGCCAACCGCCGTTGACAACCATGGCTGTACCGCATCATAAAATTGGCCTGGAGGCCGGACGCGCGCTTCTGGAACGCCTTAATGAAGGAGACTGGAGCGACAGGAAAACCATCGTCTCCAGCTTATGCATGAGGGAAAGCTGCTAGCGATTACTCGGCTTCTTCCTCAACGTGGGCTTCGTTGTTGGCGTTTCGCGTCATCCACAGCGCCAGCGCCTTCAGCGAGTCATCGGTAAATTCATCACAACGGGCGGTAATCTCTTCCGGCGTCATCCAGCACACTTCGCTCACCTCTTCTTCCTGCAAGGCAAACGGCCCGTGCGAGACGCAGCTGAACAGGCTTCCCCAAACGCGGCAGTTCTTATCTTCAAAATAGAATTGCCCGTGGTCGGCAAACGGCACGCCAGCAATTCCCAGCTCCTCTTCCGCCTCGCGGCGAGCGGATTCCAGCAGCGGCTCATCAGCCTGAACGACACCCCCAGCGGTGGCGTCCAGCATACCCGGCTGGTAGTCTTTCGTTTCGGTGCGGCGTTGCACCAGGATTTTGCCCATGCCGTCATGCACGACGATATAGGTTGCCCGGTGACGCAGGCACTGCGCGCGCATCTGTTCACGGCTCGCTTGCGCGATGACCTCATTGTCTTCGCTGACAATATCGACCCATTCCGTGCTTGCCAAATGATTCTGCTCGACCATCCGAAAACCTTACCTTGAAAGCGCTCTTTACGGCGCGTTTTGTGATTGATGGGTAACTTACGGGTTAATAGCAACCTCTGCAATAACCTGTTGATCATTGAGTGCTAAAACTTGCAGTTTATGCCCGTCAAGCAGCCCATAGCTGGCAGCAAAACCGCCCTTGGGAATGCTAACTGAACCGGGGTTAAATAAGAATATCCGATCGCGTTTTTCTGCCACCGGAAGGTGCGTATGGCCATAAACCAGCACATCGCCCGCGGCCAGCGGCGGGAGATTCGTTGGCCCATAAAGATGCCCGTGGGTCAAAAATAGCCGCTGATGTTCGGTGAGCACCTGTTGCCACGGCGCGGTGATCGGAAACTGCAGCAACATCTGGTCAACTTCGCTATCGCAGTTACCGCGCACGGCGATAATACGCTCTGCAACGCTATTGAGGCGTTCTGCCACCTGCGCCGGCGCATAGCCCTCCGGTAGCGCGTTACGCGGCCCATGGTTAAGCACATCCCCCAGAATCACCAGCCAGCGCGCACCGCTCTCGGCAAACAGCGCCAGCACCCGTTCGGCGGCCGGTAAGGAGCCATGAATATCCGATGCAAACATCAGCTTCATTAATCAAATCCCCACAATGATAGACCCTAATATCATAATGGATTACATCAACTTTTTCAGCCTGCGCGTTTTGCCGAAAGCGCCACGTAGCGCTGCACTGAAGCGCGCTGCCATTGGAAGGCAGCATAGTCAGCAAGCAGTTCCGGCACAGCGTCGCCGCTGAACACCAGCCGGTTAAGCATCAGCGCCAGGTCGGTATCCGCCAGACACCACTCGCCAAACAAATTGGGACGGCCATGCGCCAGCAGCGCGCTGGCGGTGTCAAACAGTTTAGCCGCGCTTTTACGTCCTGCCTCCGTCAGCGGTGCTTTTTTCTCGCCAGCAAAGATAACCGACGTCGGGCGCTCTTCGCGGATCGGTCCCAGGTCGCTGCGTAACCATGCCTGAATCTGCCGGGTAAGCGCGCGCTTTTGCGGGTTGTGGGGGTACAGCCGTTCCCACTCTGGCGGCGCAAAGCGCTCATCGAGGTATTCGGTGATGGCGGAAGATTCGCTCAGGACAAAATCATCCACCTCAAGCAGCGGAACGCGACGGGTCGCCGCATAGCCGCGCCAGCCCGCCTGCAGATGTTCGCCCAGATCGAGATTGACGGTTTTCAGGGAAAACGGCAGTCCTTTCTCCTGCAGAGCAACGTAAACGGACATCACATAAGGCGAAAAGAAATCGGAATCGGACCAAAGCGTGAGAGTGGGCTGGCTCATAGTTTCCTCAACGGTGGGCAGACGAAAAGCGAACGACGCAGGCGCGAATCGGCGTCCATGACAACTGATTGCCAACATAGCTTGTCTTTATACGGATGTCACTTGCCCACAACATGAGGATTTTGCAATCAGCAATGCCTACGTCAGACCTTGCCGCGTGACAGGTGCTTTCGTGTATGATGAAGTGGACAAAAATAAATAAGGAGAACACCTGCAATGTCTCAGTCCGACGCGGTCATCCGCATCAAAAACCTGCGCCTGCGCACCTTTATCGGCATCAAAGAAGAGGAGATCGCGAATCGTCAGGACATCGTCATCAATCTGCAAATTCGCTATCCGGCTGAGAAATCACGCAGCAGCGAAGATATCAACGATGCGCTGAACTACCGCACCATCACCAAAAATATTATTCGTCACGTTGAGAATAACCGTTTCTCTTTGCTGGAAAAATTAACTCAGGATGTGCTCGATATCGCACGCGAACATCACTGGGTCACTTATGCTGAAGTGGAGGTCGATAAACTTCACGCGCTGCGTTATGCCGACTCGGTGTCCATCAGCCTAAGCTGGCAACGCTAAGCGCCCCCTGCGGGAGGTTGTATGAGAATTCTGCTTACCGGCGGCACCGGGCTGATTGGCCGCCATTTAGTTTCGCGCTTGCTGGCGCTGGGCCATACGGCGTGCGTCGTGACCCGTTCTCCGGAAAAAGCCCGGCAGATGCTCGACGCACGCGTCGAGATTTGGCCAGACTTGCAGAAGGTGTCCACCCTCGACGGTATTGATGCAGTCATTAACCTCGCTGGTGAACCCATTGCCGACAAGCGCTGGACCCACGCGCAAAAGCAGAAACTGTGCGAGAGCCGCTGGGTAATCACCCAGCGTATCAGCGAACTCATTCAGGCGAGTGAGACGCCGCCGAACGTGCTGATTTCCGGCTCGGCCACCGGCTACTATGGCGATCTTGGCGAAGTCGTGGTCACGGAAGAAGAGCCGCCGCACAACGAATTCACCCATAAGCTGTGCGCCCGCTGGGAGCAAATCGCCTGTACCGCCCAGAGCGACCGCACCCGCGTCTGTCTGCTGCGTACCGGCGTGGTGCTGGCCCGCAACGGAGGCATACTAAGCAAAATGGTGCCGCCGTTTAAGCTTGGGCTCGGCGGCCCCATCGGCAACGGCAGGCAGTATCTGGCGTGGATTCATATCGACGATATGGTCAACGGCATCCTGTGGCTGCTGGATAACGATCTGCGCGGTCCATTTAATATGGTCTCCCCCTACCCGGTCCGTAACGAGCAGTTTTCCCACGCGTTGGGTCAGGCCTTAAAACGCCCGGCCTTTCTGCGCGTTCCCGCCCCCGCTATCCGCCTGCTGATGGGGGAATCGTCCGTTCTGGTTCTCGGCGGTCAGCGCGCGCTGCCAAAACGGCTGGAAGCCGCCGGATTTACCTTCCGCTGGTACGATCTGGAGGAAGCGCTGGGCGATATTCTGGGCTAGCGCCGCTTGCGTCTATCCGGTGATAGCGCCTGGCTATCACCGGCCCTCCTCACCTGGAAGCTGCCTCACATTAGCTGCAAGTATTAGCGCAGCGCGACACAAACCGTGAAGCCCTAACGGTATGCGCACAGCGATGAGGCGCAAAACTGTTGACGCTCGTCAACACTCGTTTGATACTCCCCGGAACAACGCGATGAAGGAACATCCCGATAAACACATCAGAGCGGCCATTGCCTATGCGTTGGCTCGCGGATGGCTATTTAGCACCAGCAGCGGTAGCGCTCACTGCTTTGGGCGGTTGAAGTGCGGTATCGCAGAACTGACCGGCGTTTCTCGTCAGGCTATTGCCTTGCTCAAAGACGGCGCGCGCGGAAGCGGCCAGTTTCCCGGGCCCGTACAGCGCGTGAAAGGCAACTCTCCGCTATGGCGTTGGCAAACGGTCGTGGAGTGGCTGGTTGCCGAGGGGCGGATTCCTGCGCAATCGCCGGTGGTTGCCCATGCCCGCACGCTGGATAGCCTCAATCTCGCACTGCAGCTGCGCGCGTCAACTGAGAGCAATACGGTACTGCACTATTTTCAAGGTCTGGAACGCACAGCGGCTCGCGGTTAATAGGCTGTTATAGCTCGTTTTCTGGTGCTAAGGTTATCCCTTACGATTTTGCGCAATGGCACTCTTATGGCAATCATTAGCACTTCACGGCTACAGCTTTCCCCCTTCAATGAACACGACTGGCCCTTCTTTTTACAGCTGCGACAAAACCGCGAAGTGATGCGCTATATGGGCGAAGTGCTGGATGAAGCGGCGATACGTACGGTATTTAATGCGCGCTGCCGGGAAGCCGGGATTTTCGTGATCCGCGATGCTGAGGGCACACCGCTGGGCGATATTGGCCTACGTATCAGCAGTAAAAACCCGCACGAAGCGGATGTCGGTTACGCGCTATTGCCTTCTGCGCAGGGTAAGGGCTACGCCAGCGAAGCGCTTGCGGCCATTTGCGACTATGGCTTTTACCAGCTTTCGCTGTGGGCGATTAATGCCTGGGTGCTGGGCGATAATCAGAGTTCGGCGCATCTGTTGGAAAAGCACGGATTTGTCCGCACGCAGGTGCTGGAAAAAGCCTATCAGCTTAACGGCGAGTATTTTGACGATTGGGTGTATCGGCGGGAAAACGCCCTCACTCATCCGTGAGGGCGAGAAGGGTTATTTTAGTGCGCCGCTGAGGAACTGCTGCAAACGCGGGCTTTTCGGATTACCGAACACCTCTTCCGGTTTGCCTTCCTCTTCAATTTTCCCCTGATGGAGGAAAATGACGTGCGAAGAGACATGGCGCGCAAAGCCCATTTCGTGGGTCACCACCACCATCGTTTTCCCCTCTTCCGCCAGTTGCTGCATGATGCGCAGCACCTCGCCCACCAGCTCAGGGTCCAGCGCGGAAGTCGGTTCGTCAAACAGCAGCACTTCCGGCTCCATCGCCAGCGCACGGGCGATGGAAACACGCTGCTGCTGGCCACCGGACAGATGCACCGGATACTTACCCTGCTGCCGTTCGTCGATGCCCACCTTTGCCAGATACTTCACCGCCCGCTCGCGCGCTTCCTGCTTGCTCAGACCCAGTACCTGAATGGGGGCTTCCATCACGTTCTCCAGCACCGTCATGTGGCTCCACAGGTTGAAGTGCTGAAAGACCATCGTCAGGCGCGTGCGTAGCAGGCGCAGCTGGTTTTTATCGGCTACCTTGAGCTGACCGTCATTATCGCGCACCAGACCAATATTCTGCCCATTGACGATAATCGTGCCTTCACTCGGCTTTTCGAGGAAGTTAATACAGCGCAGGAAAGTACTTTTACCCGAGCCCGACGAACCGATAATGCTGATCACGTCGCCAGCGTTAGCCTTCAGCGACACGCCCTTCAGCACCTCGTGCTCGCCGTAGCGTTTGTGCAGGTCGATTACGTTTAGTTTTTTATCAGCCATCATGTTCTCAGTGCGTAGAAGTCGGTTTCATATGCTGGAGCCAGCGCTTTTCCGCTTTGCGGAACAGGCGAATCAGCACATAGGAGATAATCAAATAGAGCACCGCAGCAATTCCAAAAGCGGTAAACGGCTGATAGGTTGCCGAGTTGATATCGCGGGCAATCTTCAGCAGATCCGGAACGGTCGCGGTGAACGCCAACGCCGTCGAGTGCAGCATCAGGATCACCTCATTGCTGTATGCGGGCAGCGCGATGCGCAGCGCCGACGGCAGAATAATGCAGCGGTAGAGCTTAAACGATGAGAAGCCGTAGGCGCGCGCGGCCTCGATTTCCCCCGCCGGCACCGAGCGAATCGCCCCGGCGAAAATTTCGGTTGTATAGGCGCACGTGTTGAGCGTTAGGGCCAGCACCGTACAGTTCAGGCCGCTGCGGAAAAAAGCGTTCAGCAGTTCGGTGCCTTTGACAATCTCCAGCGTATACATCCCGGAATAGAACACCAGCAGCTGCACATACAGCGGCGTACCGCGAAAAATATAGGTGAACAGCCACACCGGAAACTTGATGTATTTGTTGCTTGAGACGCGGGCAATAGCGAGAAACAGCGCCATAATGCCGCCCATCACCACCGACAGCACCAGCAGCCACAGGGTGATCGCCACGCCGGTAAAACGGTAACCGTCGCTCCACAGCAGCGCTTTCCAGTACTCCTGAATAATCTCAATCACAGGTCAGCCCTCTTCACGCCCACGGAGTAGCGGCGTTCGAGCAGCAGCAACACGCCATTGGAAACGGTAGTAAATAGCAGATAAATCAAGCCACAGACGATGGCGAAATAGAACGGTTCCCAGGTGCTCTTCCCGGCCAGTTGGGTCGCTTTGACCACATCTTCCAGCCCCAGCAGCGACACCAGCGCGGTGGCTTTGAGGATCACCTGCCAGTTGTTGCCAATCCCCGGCAGCGCGTAACGCATCATGGCCGGAAAAAGAATACGACGGAAGGTTTGCCCGCCGGTAAAACCAAAGGCCGTCGCGGCTTCAATATGCCCTTTCGGCACGGCTATAAAGGCCCCGCGGAAGGTTTCGGTGAAATAGGCACCGTAAATGAAACCAAGGGTGATAATCCCGGCGATCATCGGGTCAATATCAAACTGCCCGATGCCGAGCGAGTCGGTGATAAGGTTAAGTACCATCTGCAGACCATAAAAGATCAGCAGCATCAGCACTAAGTCGGGAACCCCACGAATCAGCGTGGTGTAGCCCTCAAAAATTAACGCCAGTACGCGATTTCGGGAGAGCTTGGCTCCCGCGCCGACCAGACCAATAAGCACGGCCAGAACCACTGAGCTGATAGCCAGCTCAAGGGTGACAAGGGCGCCCTGAAAAATTACCTGTGAAAACCCGTACAGCATGCTGCCAGTCCTGTCTTTACGCCCATCGCCCCGTGCGTGCGAAGCGATGGGTTACTCGTGATGATTATTCGCCGTAAACGTTAAAATCGAAGTACTTCTTCGCCAGCTTGTCGTAGGTGCCATCGGCACGCATTTCAGCAAACGCCTTGTTCAGCGCGTTCAGCAGCTCGGTATCGTCTTTACGCAGGCCCATACCGGTACCGACGCCAAACAGCTTTTCGTCTTTAATAGACGGGCCACCGAACTGGTAGTCTTTGCCAATAGGCTGTTTCAGGAAACCTTCGCTCGCCGCCACTTCGTCCTGGAACGCCGCGTCAATACGGCCGGCAGTCAGGTCAGAGTAGATATTGTCCTGGCCCTGGTAGGAGACGATTTCAATCCCTTTCGGCGCCCAGTGCTCGTTACCGTAGGTTTCCTGGGTGGTGCCCTGCAGCACGCCCACGCGCTTGCCTTTCAGCGTGGCGAGGTCCGGGGTAACCGGGGAACCTTTTTTCACTACCAGACGCGAATCGGCGGCATAAAGTTTGTCGGTAAAGGCGATTTCCTGCTGACGTTTTTCCGTGATCGACAGCGATGACATGATGGCATCGATTTTCTTCGCTTTCAGCGAGGGGATCAGGGCGTCCAGCGGGTTCTCCACGAAGGTACATTGTGTCTGGATGCGCTTACACAGCTCTTTTGCCAGATCAATGTCAAAACCCACTAATTCACCCTGGGCATTTTTCGACTCGAACGGTGCGTACGTTGGGTCAGTGCCGATACGTACTTTTTGCGGAATTGCTGCAAATGCGCTGGAAGCAGAAGCAAGCGCTAAGACCAGAGAAAAAGACAACGCCAGTTTTTTCATAATCATCCTCAACAGACCGAAATTCTTGTGGGTTTTTAGAAATTATCTGAGCAGTTATCGTGCCATCTTTCGGCCCATCAAGGCAAAGTATTCTGCCCTTCCGGCTGGCTTTTTTCTCATTAAAAATGCTTAATTATGCAACCTCGCACAACTTTCGAGCAAAAAATGCACCATCATGGTGCACCACAAAATATATGCACCATGATGATACTTCTGACGGTTTAGTCGCCGTAGACGTTAAAGTTGAAGTATTTCTTCGCCATTTTGTCATAGGTGCCATCGGCACGCAGTTCCGCCAGCGCTTTATCCAGCGCCGCTTTCAGCTCAACGTCGTCTTTACGTAGCCCAACGCCCGTGCCGTCGCCGAAGTATTTCTTGTCTTTTACCGACGGACCGGCAAAGTCAAAATCTTTCCCGGCGGGTTGTTTGAGGAAGCCTTCGCTGGCGGCCACTTCGTCCTGGAATGCAGCGTCAAGACGCCCGGCGGCCATGTCTGAGTAGATCAGGTCCTGATTTTGATAGGCGACCACGTCAACGCCTTTGCTCCGCCAGTTTTCATTGGCATAGGCTTCCTGAGTCGATCCCTGCAACACACCGATATGTTTGCCTTTCAGCGCCTCCAGCGTCGGCTTAATAGCCGAGCCTTTCGCGGCTATCAGGCGAGAGTCAGCGGCATACAGCTTGTCGGAGAAGGCAATCTCCTGCTGACGTTTTTCCGTGATGGACAATGAAGAGATGATGGCATCGATTTTCTTCGCCTTCAGCGAAGGAATCAGCGCATCAAAGTCGCTACCCACCCAGGTGCACTTGATGCTGGCGCGTTTACACATTTCGTTGCCCAGATCGATATCAAAGCCAATAAAATCGCCTTTGGCATCTTTCGATGAGAACGGTGCGTAGGTGGTATCGGTACCGATGCGAATGCTCTGCGGCAGTGCGGCAAAAACGCTGGCGGTGCTGCTGAGCCCCAGCAGCAAAGAGAGAGCAAGAACCGTCTTCTTCATACGTTCCCCTATTAAATCGTGATGTTGTTAACTGCGATATAGTTATGTTGTGTTGTGCTTGCCAACCTGACATTGCATCTTCTGTGCCATATTTTTCGCCTTAACACCAAACGACGTTAAATATGTTAACAATAAGATAACAAGAGGTGAGCATCAGGGAAGATATCAGCCGCAGCGTATAAATCGAGCACAAAAACGCAATCGGGATGATTTAATAGCGAGGATTTGATCGGCGTTACAGATTTGCCCTGAAACAGGGCAAAAGATACATAAAGTGCACTTTTTCGTGCGCGGTCAGGCGCCCGACCAGCGGGTAAACAGATCGTCCGGCAAGACGATATCGAACTGATCGAGCACCCGGTTGACGGTCTGGTTGATGACGTCATCCAGCGTTTGCGGTCGATGATAGAACGCCGGTACCGGCGGCATGATGACGGCGCCCATCTCTGCGGCCTGAGTCATCAGCCGCAAATGCCCCAGATGCAGCGGCGTTTCGCGCACGCACAGCACCAGCGGGCGACGCTCCTTCAGTACCACGTCGGCAGCGCGCGTCAGCAGGCCGTCAGTGTAGCTGTTCACGATGCCGGAAAGGGTTTTAATAGAACAGGGTAATATCGCCATGCCTGCCGTTTTGAATGAACCGGAGGAGATGCTGGCGGCAATATCCCGCGCGTCGTGCACCACGTTGGCCAGCGCCTGAACCTCACGCAGCGACAGGTCCGTTTCCAGCGACAGCGTCTGCCGCGCCGCCAGACTCATCACCAGATGCGTTTCCACATCCGGCACAGATTGCAGCACTTCAAGCATACGCACGCCGTAAATAGCGCCGCTGGCGCCGGAGATTCCAATGATGAGTCGTTTCACGATGACCGCCTTGTATCCGTAATGGCGCCAACTTTGCCGGATTACGGCGCCAGACGCAACCGCGACGCGCTGGCGTCGGTCACAGAGCTTTCGCGGGCCACTGGTCTACTGCCTGGAAGGAGCGGATAACGGCGCAGAATTGCACAACCTGTCGCTGCCAAAAACAAGCACGTTTCGTGAACTTCAGGGCGTTGGCGTGCTGAAAGGCAAAGTACTGATCCAGGCGGAGGGGCTACGCCTCCCGACTGCGCAGGAAGAGAAACCGCTGTACAGCTTTGATAATCGTCAGACGGTCGCCGAAAAGCAGACCTTAACCTTTATTCCGTGGTTTAGCTGGGCCAACCGTGGCGAGGGCGAAATGCGGATTTGGGTGGACGAGGCGTAACCATAAAAAAGCCGGATGGCTGCTACGCCTTATCCGGCCTACAACAAGGGTGGACCGTAGGCCGGATAAGACGCGATGCGTCGCCATCCGGCATGTCCTGATTTATCCTTCGTTATGCATCTCTAAGTTTTCCACTTCATTCTGCAGCTGAACGGCTTTCGCATCGTCGTTACGCAGCGAGTCGAGGAAATCGAGATAGGTCTGGTCAACGTCTTTGGTCACGTACACACCGTTAAATACCGAGCACTCAAACTGTTGAATATCCGGGTTTTCTGCGCGCACCGCGTCAATCAGATCGTCAAGATCCTGGAAGATAAGGCCGTCGGCGCCGATGATCTGACGAATCTCATCCACTTCACGCCCGTGAGCAATCAGCTCATTAGCGGTTGGCATATCGATACCGTAGACGTTCGGGAAACGAATTTCCGGTGCCGCAGAGGCCAGGTAAACCTTCTTCGCCCCGGCTTCGCGCGCCATCTCGATAATCTGCTCAGAGGTGGTGCCGCGCACGATGGAGTCATCCACCAGCAGCACGTTTTTATCACGGAACTCGGCGCGGTTGGCGTTCAGCTTACGGCGAACGGATTTACGACGCAGCTGCTGGCCCGGCATGATAAAGGTACGGCCCACATAGCGGTTTTTCACGAACCCCTGGCGGTACGGTTTACCCAGAATACGCGCGATTTCCAGCGCGATATCACAGGAGGTTTCCGGAATTGGAATGACCACGTCGATATCCAAATCTTCCCACTCGCGCGCAATCTTCTCGCCAAGCTTGGTGCCCATGTTCACGCGGGCGCTGTAGACGGAGATTTTGTCGATAAAGGAGTCCGGACGCGCAAAGTAGACGTACTCAAACAGGCACGGGTTGCTGACCGGGTTATCGGCGCACTGACGCGTAAACAGCTGCCCTTTTTCGGTGATGTAAATCGCTTCGCCCGGCGCAACATCACGCAGGAATTCAAAGCCAAGGGTATCCAGCGCCACGCTTTCGGAGGCCACCATGTACTCGGTGCGGCCATCGCCCACGTCACGTTTACCCAGCACCAGCGGACGGATACCGTTCGGGTCGCGGAAAGCCACCATGCCGTGGCCGATAATCATCGCCACGCAGGCGTACGCACCGCGAATCTGGCGGTTGGTCGCGGCAATGGCGGCGAAGATGTTGTCGGCTTCCAGCGGATAATGGCGGAAGTTATCCAGCTCGCTGGCGAAGATATTGAGCAGGATTTCTGAATCAGAGGTGGTGTTGATGTGGCGGCGTTTTTCTTCAAACAGCTTCTGACGTAACTCGTGCGCATTGGTCAGGTTACCGTTATGCGCCAGCGTAATGCCGTACGGGGAGTTCACGTAGAAAGGCTGGGCCTCAGAAGCGCTGGAGCTGCCCGCCGTTGGGTAACGCACGTGGCCAATACCCATATTGCCCTGCATACGCTGCATGTGGCGGGCTTCAAAGACATCGCTCACCAGACCGTTCGCCTTACGCAACCGGAAGCAGTTGTTGGCATCAATGGTGATGATGCCAGCGGCATCCTGTCCACGGTGCTGCAGCACCGTTAGCGCATCATAAATCGACTGGTTTACCGGCATGACACCGGCGATACCGACAATACCGCACATACGTCTTTTCCTCGTTAAGCAACGACCCAAAGCTTATACTTTGGGCAAGAAACTTGACGAGCTTTGAAGGTATTCAAAAAACCATCTGATAACCGGCGAAAAATAGGGAATAAACTGCGACTGCTGCCAGTCTTCGCTTTTTGCCATACCGGTAAAGGTGTCGAGGAAGAACAGGATAGCGGCGATAATCAGCACCCCGCGCAGCGCGCCGAAGCAGACGCCCAATACCCTGTCGGTACCCGACAAACCGGTTTTCTCCACCAGCTGACCTATCACGTAGTTGACGATAGCGCCGACGATGAGCGTCGCGATAAACAGCGCCGCAATAGCAATCCCATTTCGAACCCGTTCGTCTTCAAAGCCCGTAAACCAGACAGACAGGTCAGTGTAGTAATGGCTGGCTACGTAAAAAGCACAACCCCACGTGACCAACGATAGCGCTTCACGAACGAAGCCACGGATAAGGCTCACTAAGCAAGAAAAGCCCAGCACCGCGATAATGGCGTAATCAATCCAGACCATATTTGTCCCACGATTTTACGCCCTGTCATCCAGTTCGGGCGCATTCTAACAGAAAAAGAAAACGTTTGCGTAGGGATTTCCTTCCCTGGCATAAATAAAAAATGGCGCTGAAAAAATATTCAACGCCATCGTTTTTCTGGTCGCTTTCGGCGTTGTTTGTGGCCCCTCACCCTAACCCTCTGCCCAGAGGGGAGAGGGGACCGTAGGGAGCCGTCGATGAGCTTGGCGCCGACTTACTCCCTCGCCCCTTTGGGGAGAGGGCCGGGGTGAGGGGAAAACCCCACGCCTTAGTTCGGCGTATACCCCATCACCACACCGCTCAGCCCCGAGAGCTGTTTAAGCTCGCCAAGCGAACCTTTCAGCTTATCTTTCGAGGCATCAGGGCCGACCAGAATACGGGTGATTTTACCCTGAACCGGCGTCGAAGGCGACGTGAAAGCGTGATAGCCCGCGCCGCGCAGACTGGCCACAATTTCGTTAACCTTGTCGGCGTTCTTCAGCGCACCGAGCTGCACCACGTAGGCTTTACCCACCGGCGCCGGTTTCTCTTCCGGCGCGGCTTTTGGCGGCGGCGTGGTGGCGGCAACCTGATCCGTCACCGGCTTCGGCTGCGGTTTCGGTTTTTCTACGGGTTTCGGCTTTATCGGTTCGGCCGTTGGCGGGATCTGCTCCAGATCGCCGTTACCGTTTACCGCCAGACGGCTGGAATCGAGCGACGGTGCCGCGGCATCGCCAGCGCGAACTTCTTCCGCTGCGCCTTCCGGCGGCTGTGCAGGCAACGCCTGCGTGGCCGTCGGCAACATATCCGGTTCATCGCGATCGCCTGGTTTAGGCACCAGCGGGATAGCCGCAAACTCATCCTGATAATGCTTTTTTTGCCCGTCAAGCAGCCCTGGCAGCACAATAACGCCCAGAGCAACTAACACAATTGTCCCGACAAGACGGTTTTGAAACTTACTTGCCACCGGCACTCCCCGCGTCTAACTCTTCCATCACATGCGCTACCGTGTGGAAAGACCCACACACCAGCACCGTATCTTCCGGCGCGGCGTCCGCCATTGCGGCATGCCACGCCTGCGCCACGCTGCTATACACGGCCCCCGCGCGCAGATGTTCGCGCAGTTGTTCGGCCGTCGCACCGCGCGGCCCTTCGAGAGGCGCACAGTACCAGCTGTCGACGACGTTTTCCAGACAGGCCAGCGTACCGGCAATGTCCTTATCATGCAGCATACCAATAACCGCCAGTACTCGCCCGGTTTTCGGCAGCGATTTGAGACGCCCGGCAAGGTAGCCTGCGGCATGCGGGTTATGCGCAACGTCGAGAATCACGCGAGGCTGCAGTTGGATGGTCTGGAATCGGCCCGGCAGAATCGCGCTGGCGATGCCCTCGCGGATAGCCTCTTCGCTCACCTTAAGCCCACTGGCGCGCAGCGCAGCTAGCGCGGTGGCGGCATTCGGTTGCGGGACGTTCGGCAGCGGAAGATGACGCAGTTCCCCCCGCGCGTCGCTAAAGGTCCAGTGCTCAGCCTCAACCGTATAGTTCCAGTCGACGCCACGCTGCATCAGCAACGCCCCCTTTTCTCGTGCAACATCAGCAATGGTGTGCGGCATATCCGGTTCGCCCACCACCGCCGGTCGCCCGCCGCGGAACACGCCCGCCTTTTCGCGGCCAATACTTTCACGATCCGGGCCGAGCCAGTCGGTATGGTCCAGCGCGATACTGGTCACTACCGCGACGTTGGCATCGACAATGTTAGTGGCGTCCAGCCGCCCGCCGAGGCCCACTTCGAGAATCGCTACGTCAACATTTTGCTGCTTGAACAACCACAGCGCCGAGAGCGTGCCGTACTCAAAATAGGTTAACGAGGTCTCGCCACGCGCCGCCTCAATCGCGGCAAACGAAGCCGTATGGGCGCTTTCTGCCAGCTCCTCTCCCTGTATGCGGACACGTTCGGTATAGCGCACCAGGTGCGGGGAACTGTAAACGCCCACTTTGTAGCCCGCCGCCATCAGAATGGTTTCCAGCGTTCGACAAGTGGTGCCTTTGCCGTTGGTGCCCGCAACGGTGAAAACAAACGGCGCGGGTTGCAGCACGTCGAGCGAACCCGCGACCTGGCTGACGCGAGCCAGCCCCAGATCGATGGTTTTTGAATGGAGGTTTTCCAGATAAGAAAGCCACGTAGCCAGGGGCGACGTGGCCTGAGGAATAAGATGTTTGTCCATGGTGCCCGCAACTTTCAACGGTGAATAATAGCAAAAAGGGCAGCGCCAACCGGCCCTGCCCTTTACATCATCAGGCCTCTGGTTCCTGATCCGGTACCGGCGGTACCACCACGCTTTCGCGCGGCGCGTCCGGATTCGGTGCCGGGAGATTCATCAGCTTCGCCAGAATACTGGCCAGCTTCAGACGCATTTCCGGGCGGCGAACGATCATGTCGATCGCCCCTTTTTCGATGAGGAATTCACTGCGCTGGAAGCCCGGCGGCAGTTTCTCACGAACGGTCTGTTCGATAACGCGCGGGCCGGCAAAGCCGATCAGCGCTTTTGGTTCCGCGACGTTCAGGTCGCCCAGCATCGCGAAGCTGGCGGAAACGCCGCCCATGGTTGGGTCGGTCAGCACGGAAATATACGGTAAACCGCGTTCCTGCATTTTCGCCAGCGCAGCAGAGGTTTTCGCCATCTGCATCAGGGACATCAGCGCTTCCTGCATGCGCGCGCCGCCGGATGCGGAGAAGCAGATCAGCGGGCAGTTGTCTTCCAGCGCCTGCTCAACGGCACGCACAAAGCGCGCGCCAACCACGGAACCCATAGAGCCGCCCATAAAGGAGAACTCAAAGGCCGCAGCGACAACCGGCATTTCATGCAGGGTACCCTTCATGACCACCAGCGCGTCTTTCTCACCCGTCTCTTTCTGAGCGGATGCCAGACGATCTTTATACTTTTTAGAGTCACGGAACTTCAGCACGTCTTTCGGCTCAAGTTCGCTACCCAATTCTACCAGGGACCCTTCATCCAACAGGCTATGCAGGCGATTACGCGCTGACATACGCATGTGGTGATCGCACTTCGGGCAAACCTCGAGGTTACGCTCCAGCTCGGCGCGATACAAAACCTGACCACAGCTATCGCACTTGGTCCATACCCCTTCCGGGATGCTCGCCTTGCGGGTAGGTGTGATGTTGCTTTTAATTCGTTCAATCCAGCTCATTGATAACCTTTCTGCCTGAACCTGGTCGATGCCAGTTTTGCCATTAAGGGGCCGCGCATAATGCCACTTTTCCCCTTCATAGACCATGAATGTTGCACATTAAAACATAACAGCCCGAAACTTGGCATAAAAAAGTGGTCGAACCGCGAAACATGTCGTAACAGGGCACGGCTGAATCGTGCCCCGTGTGCAGGGTTTATTTTGCCTGTTTTGCCGCCTTGCGACGGTGACGGATCACTTCGATTACCCCCGGCAGCACCGACAGAACGATGATAGCCACAATCAGCAGCTTCAGGTTCTCTTGTACCACCGGCAGGTCGCCGAACAGATAGCCGGCGTAGGTGAACAGCAGCACCCACAGCAGCGCGCCCGCGACGTTATAGAGCGCAAAATGACGATAGGACATGTGGCCCATTCCCGCCACAAAAGGCGCGAATGTTCTGACGATGGGGACAAATCGTGCCAGAATAATGGTTTTCCCACCATGTCTATCGTAGAAGGCATGGGTCTTATCCAGGTAGCTACGACGGAAAATTTTCGAGTCTGGGTTGCTGAACAGCTTCTCGCCGAACAGTCTGCCAATGGTGTAGTTCACCGCATCGCCGACAATCGCCGCAATCACCATCAGCACAACCATCACGTGCACGTTGATGTCGTTCGTCGGCAGCGCGGAGAGCGCCCCGGCGACAAATAGCAGCGAGTCACCCGGCAGGAATGGCGTCACCACCAGCCCCGTTTCACAGAACAGAATCAGGAACAGAATGGCATACACCCAGACGCCATACTGCGCGACCAGCTCCGCCAGATGCACATCAATGTGCAGAATGAAATCAATTAGAAAACGGATAAGATCCATATTGTTTAGCCCCAAATGACTACGTTAGTCCGCCAGAAATAGCGGGCCCATCGGCACGGAAGGCAGTGCAAAGTGTGCGGGGTAGTCCACCGCCACCAGATACAACCCTTCCGCTTTCGCCGTTGCGGCGGCAAGCGTCCTGTCCTTTGCCGCCAGCAGTTCTGCAATCCAGCTCTCCGGCTGGTTTCCTGCGCCAACTTCCATCAGGCTGCCAACAATATTCCTTACCATATGGTGAACAAAGGCGTTCGCTTTAATGTCCACCACAATATAAGCACCGTAACGCGTCACGTTGATGTGCATAACGTTACGCCACGGCGTGCGCGACTGACACTGGACCGCACGGAACGAGGTGAAGTCGTTTTCACCCAGCAGGCTTTGCGCCGCGCGATGCATCCGCTCGGCGTCCAGCGGCTGGTGATAGTGCGTCACCCCCTGGCCCAGCACCGCCGGACGCAGGCGGTGGTTGTAAATCACGTAGCGATAGCGGCGCGCCGTCGCGCTAAAACGCGCGTGAAAATCGTCGGGAACAGCTTTCACCCAACGTACCGCAATGTCACCAGGTAAATTCGCATTTACGCCGAGCGTCCACGCCGCATCTTTACGCGCCGCGTGGGTTTCGAAGTGCACGACCTGGCCGGTCCCGTGTACGCCCGCGTCGGTACGCCCGGCGCAGAAAACGTTAATCGGTTCGTTAGCCACCTGAGAGAGCGCTTTTTCCAGCTTCTCCTGCACGCTGCGCACTTCATTTTGCCGCTGCCAGCCGTAGTATTTGCTGCCGTCGTACTCAATGCCCAGCGCAATTCGATAGACAGGCAGTTGCTCCATTTCAGACATCAGTACAGATACTCCTGCACCAGTTTCTCGGCGATTTTCACCGCCATCAGCGCGCCGCCAAAGCGAACGTTATCCGCCACCGACCAGAACTGAACCTGCTCCGGCATGCCGTAATCGTTACGCACGCAGCCCACGGACAGATGGGCGCTACCGGTGGCATCACCGACCTGAGTCGGGAATTCGCGCTCTTCAGACAGCACAATATCTTCGCCGCGCGCAAAGGCGTCTCGCGCCTCTTCCGCCGACAGCGGGCGCATGGCTTCAAACGTCACCATCTGCGCATGACCATAGAATACCGGCGACTGAATGCAGCTGGCGGAGATCATCAGGCCGTCGTCCTGCATGATTTTACGCACCTGATCAACAATACGACGCTCGTCGCTCACCGCGCCTTCACGATCCGGCAGCATTGGCAGCATGTTGAACGCCAGCTGGCGGCCGAAGAAATCATCTTCATCAATTGGAATACCGTTCAGCAGCTTGGCACTCTGCCCGGCCAGCGCGTCAACGGCTTTTTTACCGTGCGCCGAGGCGGAGATCAGGCTGGTGACGTTGATGCGCGACAGGCCGCCGTCATCAATCAGCGGCTTCAGCGCGGCCAGCAGCTGGCTGGTCTGGCTATCGGCCACGGCAATCACGTTACGATTGCGGTAGTCGGCCAGCACGAATGGGTTCACTTCCGGCACCACCAGCGGTACGTCCGGCTCCAGCGCAAACAGGCCGCTAAGATCGATAACCAGACAGCCAGCGTTAGTGGCCTCTTCAACATAGGTCGCGCTGGCTTCCACGCCAGCCGCAAAGAACGCCAGCTGCGCCTGCGTCCAGTCAAACTCCGCCGCATCCTGCACTCTGACCGATTTACCGTTAAAACGCAGATGTTCGCCCGCGCTGTCGGTGCGCGCCAGCGCGTAGATATCACCCACCGGGAACTGACGTTCAGCAAGGGTTTCAAGCAGGGCTTCGCCTACGGCGCCGGTTGCGCCCAGGATGGCAATATTCCAGCCTTCAGACATGGTGATTTACTCCAGAAAAAAAGCGGCTCTGCCGGAGTATCCGGCAGAGGCATTAAGAAGACATTAACAGTGTACGGCGTTAAACCCGAGTTTTTGCAGCAGCGCGGCCGCGTCGGCGTCATCGCACTCGACGGTCAGCGATGACCATTCGCGACGCTCAAGGTAATTTTTGCGCAGCTTGTCGAATTCGCCCGGGATCCCCGCCACTTTCCGCAGCGGCGCGTCATCGCGGCGCACATCATACACCAAATGTACCAGTCTTTTCAGCGTAGGCTGATCGAGCGGGCCGTGCAGGCTAATTCGGCCGAATTCCGGCGCGGGCAGCAGCGACGAGAGCGCCACTTCCTGCGGCTGGCCGATAAACTGGCTGTAAGCTTCGAACACCTGGGTGGTGCCACGCGCTTTCCCTTCCAGGGTGTAGCCCGCAATATGCGAAGTGCCGAGGTCGACTTTATCCAGCAGCGCCAGGTTGAGATCCGGCTCCGGCTCCCAGACGTCGAGCACCACGCTCAGCTGCTGCCCGGCGTTCAGGCATTTCAGCAGCGCGGCGTTATCCACCACCGGGCCACGGCAAGCGTTAATCAGAATAGCGCCCGGCTTCAGGCTGGCAATCAGCGCCTCGTTGGCCAGATGCAGCGACTTATACGGGCCATCTTTATACAGCGGCGTGTGGAAAGTCAGCACGTCGGCCTGCGCCACCAGCTCGTCCAACGAACGGAAATCGCCCTCTTCGCCGTTGTCGGCGCGCGGCGGATCGCAGAGCAGCGTTTTGATGCCCAGGGCTTCCAGCCTTTTTTGCAGGCGTCCGCCTACGTTACCCACGCCGACAATACCGACGGTGCGGTCGGACAGCGCAAACCCATCGCGCTCGGCCAACATCAACAGCGCAGAAAACACGTACTCAACGACCGCAATCGCGTTACACCCCGGCGCGGCGGAGAAACCAATCCCTGCCTGTTCCAGCCACGCCTGATCGACGTGATCGGTGCCCGCCGTCGCGGTGCCAACGAACTTAATCGCCTTATCGCCCAGCAGCGCTTCATTCACCTTAGTGACCGAACGGACCATCAGCGCATCGGCATCGGTTAACGCCTCGGTCGGGATCGGACGGCCTGGGACAGCCTTAACTTCACCCAAACGGCTAAAAAGTTCGCGGGCGTAGGGCATATTTTCATCAACGAGGATTTTCACGGTTCAGTACCTGTCTGAGAACGAGAGTAAACCGGGGAAGTGTGCCATAATCTGGCCGCCAGGCATACTTGCGCCGGGCATCAGTATTCGGTTTGGAAAGGATCAATCATGACGCAACCCATTTCAGGTATGCCCGCGCGCCCTCCGGGGACAGGCCCCACTCCGCTCTCTCCTGCCGGAGAGCAGCCGCTTAGTACCCAGCAACGCACGGTGCTGGAACGACTGATCACGCGCTTAATAGCAATGACCTCGCAGCAGAATGCTGAGGTTTGGGCGGGCGTAAAACACGATCTGGGTTTGAAAAACGACACGCCGCTGCTGGCGCGCCACTTTCCTGCCGCCGAGCAGAATCTGAATCAGCGTATTGGCGCAGCCGAACAGAAGCTCAGCACGCGTCAGACGCTATCGCAACTAACTGAACTGCTGAACCAGGGGAATAATCGCCAGGCCGTCAGCGACTATATCCGTCAACAGTATGGGCAAACGGCCCTTAGCCAACTGACGCCGCAGCAGTTGAAAAACGTGCTGCAATTGCTTCAGCAAGGCCAGCTCTCCATACCGCAGCCTCAGCAGCGCCCGGCGACCGATCGACCGCTGCTGCCTGCCGAGCACAACACCCTGAATCAGCTGGTGACCAAGGTTTCCGCCGCCACCGGTGACTCCAGCAAGCTTATCTGGCAGTCGCTGCTTGAGCTTTCCGGCGTGAAGTCCGGCGATCCGTTACCCGCAAAGCACTTTAACGCGCTGGTGACGCTATTGCAGGCGCGCCTGACCCTCAGCACGCATCCAGCCCCGACGCTCAACGTTTTACAGGCGGCGCTCAAACAACCGCTGGAGCCGCAGGAAGGACAAACACTGCGCGATTTCGCCCAGCAAAACTGGAACGCCACCCCGCAGACGGTGCTTACCCAGGTACAGGTACAGGAGCTGCTGAACCTGCTGTTCCTTAAGCGTATCGAACGCGAACGCGTGGCCCACGCCCAAACCCTGGAAGCACGCGATATCCAGCCTATTTATGCGCCGTTCGTGCCGGTTATCAGCACGCTGAAATCGTTGTCGGCGCGCCCGGGATTGGCCTTTGTGGCGATCATTGTTGCCGCGATACTACTGTGGCTGCTGCTGTAAGCTCAGCAGCTGCGCGATGGTCGTCATCACCGCGTCTTCCTCATTACTGCCAGTGATATATCGCGCCGCCTGTTTGGTTTCGTCAAAGGCATTACGCATGGCGAAACTCCAGGCTGCGCGCGTCATCAGTTCAATATCGTTCAGACCATCACCAAACACCATGGTCTCATCTTTGCTAACCCCAAGCCGTTGCTGCAAAATTTCCACCGTGTGGCCTTTATGGACACCTACGTCAGCGATATCAATCCACGCATCTTCTGAAACCACGATATAGGCCTTATCAAAAAAGTCGGCAAGATGTGGTTTTATCTGCGGGCTACGACCTTTGATATCGAACAGTGAGATTTTGACAAAGTCGTGCGCCACCTCCGCGAAGGTGTCCACCTGCACCACATGGGCATACGACATTTTTACCTTTGCCAGCATATCCGGCGCAATTGACGTTTTGACGTAGGCGCCGTGCGGCGTACAGGCGATAATCACCGGCTCGCTGTTCACGGCTTCCAGCGTGGCGATAATTTCTCGCCCCAGCGCATTTTTAATCAGCGACTGGTAGACATATTCGCCGTCATGCTTAATGCGCGTCGCGCTATCGCCAAGGATCCAGAAATCACGGACCTGTTCACCAAAAAGTTCCTCAACGCGTTCACACTGCTTGCCGGTACATAATGCGAAAGCCACGCCCTGCTGCGCCATCAGATGTTTAATGTGTACAAACCGCTCGCGGTTGTAATCGCCGCCACGGTTTAAAAAAGTGCCATCAAGATCGGTAATAATCAGCTTAATCATAACGTCTCCATGAATAAGCGCCGGTCATTGACCGGCGCACAATAAACTTACCACCACACTTCGGCTTGTACCCCGGCCATAAACTCATCTTTACTGTCATCGTTAAACTTAAACTGCGACAGCTGGTTATCGATAATATTGATGTAGGTGCCGTAGAAACGAATTTCCGGACGCGAACCTAACAAACTTGGCCCAACCTTAAAGGCGTGGTAGAGCGTGGTTTTGTAGGCCGATTCTTTGAGATCCTGGCCCTGCTGGGTCGTGTTTTTCTGCGCAAACCAACCCAGCTCGACACCGGTTTGGTTCCAGGTATCCCAAATCCAGGCCGGGCGGATAACGGCGCGGAAACTGTTAAAATCGCTGTGCGCGCCGCTCTCATAGCTATAGATGTCTTCGCCATGCGACCAAACCAGCGCGTTCGCCATGATAATGCGATCCGCCAGATACATTTCACCCTGCGAGATTAAGCGCCAGGCGATACCATTGCTGTGATCGCCATAGTAGTAACGTCCGTTCGCCATGGAGTCACTGGCACCGGAGAAATTGGAGAAACTGCTGGCGTAGGAGTTATTCGCCACCTGGAGGGTAAATTCGTTAAAACCTTTGCGTTCAAGCTCCTGACGTACGATCCCGGTCGCCATCCAGGTATCTTTCATCTCAAAGTAGCTATTGTTACTCTCATTATTTTTCTGATCGTCCGTCTTATTGGCAAACGCGTATTTACCCATTAGCGACAGTGAACCATCCTGCCACAGTGGAATATTGCGATAGCGTAGATCGACGGAGTTGGTGTTCATCTGGGTAGTATTGTTGAAGTCCCGCGAATAAACATCCACATCGTTGCGGCTTAATGAGGCGTCGAACTGACCGACGCCCAGATTCCAGTTCTGAATACCCACTGCCGCCGCGACATCAGTGGTCAGCGTTTTCCAGTCCAGCATCTGAATTTCGTACTCCGGCAGCTTATGCTTACCCACCCAGAAATCCGCCTCAGGAGCGAACGGCAGAAAGCCTCGCGTCGTCAGGAAGATATCACTGAACTGCATGATATTTTCGTTATCGCTGTCGCCGAACCAGGCATCGTTATACTGCTCACCCACGTTACCATCATAGGTCACCACGGCATTGGCGGTTTTTCCATCCTGATTGTAAACCCGCTGGTTGAGCGTTAAGTCAAACCAGCCGCTCATTTCGTTACCGAAACGACCTAGCGAACCGGCGGCATAGGTTTGTGAAGATCCGTGGTTAGACGTTCCCCACCCGGAGCGGAAGTAGCCTTCATAGCTGAAACCGATATCCTCTTTCACAAACTTACTGATATCTTTCATGGTTACGCTTTCAATCGTCGGTTTATTTCCTTCGGTATTAATAACCGCCACCTGCTGCGTTGCCGTTACCTCCGACTTCGACACCCGTGTTTCTTTTTCACTATTCTCATTTTCAATATTTTCCGCAGCCGGTGACAATGTCGTTATATTTGTTGCAGTCACATTGCGTTGATCATTTTCTTTAATACTTTTTTGCAGCGTGGCGACTTTTTCTTTATAGCTCGACAGCTCGGACTGCGTTTGTTTCAGCGCTGTTTTATTGGCCGACAACTCCGCTTCCAGCATCTCCAGGCGTTGTTCAACGGTTAATTTTGCTGCCATCACTTCAATTGGCGATAATGCTACCAGAATAGATAATGACAACAGACTAATATTCAATGCACTTGAATTCATAGGATACCCTTAAAATATAATTATAATGCTCCTTCAGCCACCGCAGGCTGAAGGAGGAGTACAAATACAGAGTGAGTGTTCTAAATTATTCGTCTTTCCCTGACGAAAATATCTAATGAGGGATTACGAATTTTGCTCTGCCGCTGCGGACGTATTCACTTTATTGGCGGCAATAACGAATGGCAGGTAGATAAGCGTCGCCACAACTAGACACAGTACGCCGACAAATAATGCCATCCAGTTGCCTCCAGTGCCAAAGAAGGCAATCAGCGGCCCCGGCGTGGTCCACGGTACGGCATAGGCAATCGGCGGAATTATTTCCAGAGTTATAAAGAAATACCCTATCAGCGAGTTAACGAACGGTACCAGAATAAACGGAATCACCAGGATCGGGTTCAGTACAATCGGCAGGCCAAACATCACCGGTTCGTTGATATTGAATAACCCCGGCACAAAGGCCATTTTCGCTAAATCGCGGTAATCTTTGCGGCGCGAGGCAATAAAGATCGCCAGCAGCAGCCCTAAGGTCATTCCTGAACCGCCGCAGTTGGCAAAGGCGTCGTTAATTCCTCCCCAGGTAATGGGATACGGCGCACCCCAGGTTGAACCGTGCGATGCGGCATAGGACAGGTTTTCCAGGTTCGCTTCGGAGAAAATGGTTTCGCGAATCGCCGCTACGGTATTCGGCCCATGAATACCAAGGATCCACAGGAAGTTCGCCACCAGCCCCAGAATCAGCACCGTGAAAATGTTGGTGCCCATGTCTTTCAGCGGTGCCTGAATCAGGGTGTAGATCAGGTCATTCAGCCCGTTCGGCGAAATTTTTGACAGCAGGTAGTTCACTATCGAGAAAAAGATCATCACGAAGAAAATCGGCAGAAGAACTTTAAAGGAGCGAGCCACCGCAGGCGGCACTGCCGCAGGCATGTTGATCGTCACCTTCGGGTTACGCGCCAGTCGGCAGAAAATTTCACTGGCGAGCAGCGCCACAATAACCGCCACAAACAGCCCCTGCGGCCCCAGATATTTGGTAGTTAGATAGGCCTGGCCGTCGATAATGGTATACGGCGTATAGACCACGAAGAAGGCACCAATCGCCGTCAAACCGCACAGCAGATCGTCCTGCTGGTAGCTGATAGCCATATTGCGAGCCACGAGGAAGGTGATCAGCACCGCCATGATATTCACTGAGCCGTTCATCACCGGAGTGAATATTTGCTGTGCATCAGCAAGGTTTGGGAACAGTGTTCCTAAATGCAGAATGCTGGCAATAAAGCCATCCGGCGACAGTATCGCAAAGTTGATCAGAATAATCAGCGAACTTGCCATAACAATCGGGAATGAGAGAATAAAAGCATCACGAATTGCCGAGACGTGTATCTGAGAGTTTAATTTTATAGCGATAGGAACGAGGATTTTTTCCATTCCTCGTTCAAATGAATTCATTAACCCCATAATGATCCCTTAATTTTTAATAAAAAAACACATTATTTATTTAATAATTGCAGCGCTTGTTCTAAAACGGCTTTACCATCCATTTGCCCGTAACTTTTCATATCAATAACCGCAACAGGAATTTTACCCTGTGCAATCGCTTCAATTTCCTTTTGCTGAAAACGCACCTGAGGCCCTAATAGCACAACATCTACGCCATTTTGTTTTATTTTTTCTTTCGCTTCAGAAATGGCCAATGCATTAATATTGGCGGAAATATCGACTGACTCCGCATGTTCACGCATCCGTTTGACCAACATACTCGTCGACATTCCCGCCGCACATACCAGCAATATATTTTTCATACTATTTATCCTTTTTAATAAAATAGGTCATTAATTGACGCCCACTTTAATAATTGTTAATTTCCGTAACTAGTATTCCGATCACAGTTAACGGCGTCGAAGTTGTTCAATAATGATGCAATACGTGAACGTGTCGCCTTTTTCTCGCCGAAATGGATTTTTAACCTTTTGTTTTAAAAAGGTTTTAGGAGGTTCAAAAGTGGTATATCAGAACATCATAAATTTGCTGAAAAACAGATTAAACAGCTCAATCTACAATGTCGGCGATCTTCTACCCTCGGAAAAAGAACTGGCGACGCTTTATGATGTTTCGCGTAATACCTTACGCAAAGCGTTAAAAACGCTGGAAGAGGAAGGGATGATTGAACGGCGGCACGGTTCAGGAACCTACCTGCGGAACAAACATTTTCAGGCGTCACTGACGCACCTCGACAGCTTTACCGAAATTGCCCGCAACGAAGGCAAAACGCCCACGAGCCAGATCCTGAAATTTGAGCTGCAGCGTGCGTCGGACGATATCGCCGCCAGCCTGAAGGTCAGCCACGGCGAACCGGTTTATTACGCCAAACGGCTGCGTTTTATCGACAATATCGCCATGCAGGTGGAGGAAACCTGGCTTTCTGCCAGCCGTTTTCCCGACCTGACGATCGCCCACATGAAGAACTCCAAGTTTGCCTACATAGAAAATGAATGCGGGGTGAAAATTCTGGGTTGTTATGAATCTATCCAGCCGATTTTACCGTCGCCAGAGGTGGCGCAGCTCCTGCACATTAGCGCGCTGGATCCGATAGTCCGGATGCAAACTCAGGCCGTCGACGAGCAGCAGAATCCCATCGACTATTCCATTCTCTACACCAACATGTTCGAGTTCCAGGTGAAATATTTTCTGCCGCGTAAAGCGACGACCGGCTCTCAGGTGCGCAGAGCCGGCCGATAAACGCTATTTGCGGAACGACCACAGCGTGACGCCAATTCCCAATATAGCGGCAATGGCGCCGCCGAGAAACACGGACGCATAGCCGAACGAGGTTGCCAGCATGCCCGCCAAGGGCCCCGAGATACCGAGCGCGATATCCTGGAACGCGGCATAACCGCCGAGCGCCGTCCCGCGTACCTGCTGCGGCACACGCTTAACCACTTCAACCCCCAACGCCGGGAAGATCAGCGAGCAACCGGCCCCGGTCAAAGCGGCGCCGGCCAGCGCATACCATGCGTCAGGCGCCAGCCAAAGCAGCAGCAGACCAACGGTTTCCACCAGCAGCGAGCCGACCGCCACCTTCACGCCGCCAAAGCGGTCAGGCATCCAGCCAAACAAAATGCGCACCAACACGAAGGTGCCGCCAAAGGCCGTCAGGGTGAAGCCCGCCATCGACCAGCCTTTGCTGACAAAGTACAGTGAGACGAAAGTGCCAATCACCGCAAAGCCCACGCCCTGAAGCGCCAGCCCTACCCCCGGCTTCCAGATAAGGCCAATTACGCTGAACAGTGATGGGCGTTCCCCGGCCATCGCCGCCACCTTACGCACCGAGCCGTTAAAGGCCCAGGCAAGCAGAGGTAACGCCATGGTGACGCCAGCCAGCACGGCAAAGCCGTATCGGCTATTGATATACAGCCCCAACGGCGCGCCGGCCGCCAGCGCGCCGAAAATCGCCATCCCGTTCCACGACATCACTTTACCGGAACGCTTCGGGCCAACCAGCCCCATCCCCCAGGTAAGCGTGCCGGTCAGCAGTTGGCTTTCACCGAAGCCAAGAATTAAGCGCCCGACGATCAACAGGCCAAATTTGACCATCGTATCCACCGGCAGCAGCGCTGCGCCAAGCCACGCCGCCCCGGCAAAGGCACAGGCAAACATGCCCTGTAGGGCAGAACGCTTGCCGCCGTACTGATCGGCAAGACGCCCGGCGTAGCCACGCGTTAATACCGTGGCGAAAAACTGGATGCCGACGGCGATACCCACCATGGTGTTACCGTAACCCAGCTCCTGGTGAACAAATAGCGGGATTACCGGCAGCGGAATACCGACGGTTAAATAGGTCAAAAACACCGCGAACGCGATGCGAAAGAGCGACACGCTGGATGAAGAAGTACTTTCAGTTTGAGTTACTGCGGTCATGCTTTACTCCGAATGCTGAGTAAGGCGAGGATCTGTAGCCACGCCCCCTCTACCTGGCAATCAGGATTAAGGTGCGTCGGATGACGTTAAACGCTTACGCATTATCATGATGATAATGTTGAGCCGCGAGTTTGCCTGTTCTTTCAGGCCGTTGTCAACGCATAAAAAAAGGAGCCAGAAGGCTCCTTTTTCTCATCAGCCGTAAAATTACAGCTTACGCATCACCAGCGTGGCGTTGGTGCCGCCAAAGCCGAAGCTGTTGGACATCACGGTGGTCAGTTTGCGATCGGTCGGTTCAGTGACGATGTTCAGGCCAGCCGCCTGCTCGTCCATCTCGTCAATGTTGATGCTCGGAGCGATAAAGCCGTGTTCCAGCATCAGCAGAGAGTAGATCGCTTCCTGTACGCCAGCGGCGCCCAGAGAGTGGCCGGTCATCGCTTTCGTTGCGGAGATAGCCGGGCTGTTGTCGCCGAACACTTCACGGATAGCACCCAGTTCTTTCACGTCGCCTACCGGAGTGGAGGTACCGTGAGAGTTCAGGTAGTCGATCGGCGTGTCAACGCCATGCATCGCCATCTTCATGCAGCGCACCGCGCCTTCGCCGGACGGAGCAACCATGTCTGCGCCATCGGAGGTTGCGCCGTAGCCAACGATTTCTGCATAGATATGCGCGCCACGTGCCAGCGCGTGTTCCAGTTCTTCAACCACAACCATACCGCCGCCGCCTGCGATGATGAAACCATCACGATGCGCGTCATAGGTACGGGAGGCTTTTTCTGGGGTTTCGTTGTATTTGGTGGACAGTGCGCCCATCGCGTCGAACTCACAGGCCATTTCCCAGCCCAGTTCTTCACCGCCGCCAGCAAACACGATGTCCTGTTTGCCCAGTTGAATCTGTTCTACCGCATTACCGATGCAGTGCGCGGAAGTGGCGCAAGCTGAGCTGATAGAGTAGTTCACACCGTGGATTTTGAACGGGGTTGCGAGGCACGCGGAAACCGCAGAACCCATCGCTTTGGTGACCACGTACGGGCCAACCGCTTTCAGGCCGCGCGGGCTGCGCATTGCGTCTGCGCCAAATACCTGCGCACGGGAGGAACCGCCGGAACCGGCAATCAGGCCCACGCGCGGGTTGTTCTGGTAGTCTTCTGCTTTCAGGCCAGCGTCTTCAACCGCCTGCTGCATGGAGAGATAAGCATAGATAGAGGCATCGTTCATGAAACGGACCACTTTACGGTCGATCAGACCCGTGGTGTCCAGTTTGACGTTACCCCATACGTGGCTACGCATCCCAGAATCTTTGAACTCTTGAGAGAAAGTGATCCCCGAGCGTCCTTCACGCAGAGATGCCAGGACTTCCTGCTGGTTGCTACCGATGCTGGAAACGATGCCCAGGCCAGTAATCACTGCACGTTTCATTCAATACCTCTGTAAGTCATCACTATTTTAAAGTTTCGAGTCGCAAGATAGCGTACACTTGTACGCCGAACAAGTCCGATCAGCAAATTTATGCAGAAATTTGCGCCTGCGGACGCTCATCGTTAAGATCGGCAGACTCCTTGCCGCGCGAGTAACTTACGTGAAACAAAACGCCATACAATCCGCCAACCTCGAATTTAACAGTGAGGGTACACCTGTTTCCCGAGATTTTGACGACGTCTATTTCTCCAACGATAACGGTCTGGAAGAGACCCGCTACGTTTTTCTCGGGGGTAACCAGATAGAGGTACGTTTCCCTCTGCACCCGCATCCACTTTTCGTGGTCGCAGAAAGCGGCTTTGGCACCGGTCTCAATTTCCTGACGCTGTGGCAAGCTTTTGACGCATTCCGCCGTGAGCATCCTGACGCTACGCTACAAAGATTACATTTTGTCAGTTTTGAGAAATTTCCGCTGAAGGCCGATGACTTGCGCCTGGCCCACCAGCACTGGCCGGAGTTGGCCCCCTGGGCCGAGCAGCTTCAGGCGCAGTGGCCGCTGCCGCTGGCGGGCTGTCATCGCCTGCTGCTCGATGAAGGGCGAGTGACGCTGGACCTGTGGTTCGGCGATATCAATGAACTGACCGATAAGCTCGACGATACCTTCAATCAGCAGGTAGATGCCTGGTTCCTCGACGGCTTCGCCCCGGCCAAAAATCCGGATATGTGGACGCCCGCGTTGTTTGCCGCCATGGCTCGTACCGCCCGCCCGGGAGGCACCCTGGCGACCTTTACCTCGGCGGGCTTTGTGCGTCGTGGGCTACAGGAAGCCGGGTTCAGCATGCGCAAGAGCAAAGGTTTTGGCCGTAAGCGCGAAATGCTGGTCGGTGAAATGATGGCCCCTCAGCCCGACGCCACCCGTACGCCGTGGTTTGCGCGTAGCGGTAGCCAGGGACGGGAAGCCGCGATTATCGGCGGCGGCATCGCCAGCGCCCTACTCTCGCTCGCCCTGCTGCGCCGCGGCTGGTCGGTGACGCTCTACTGCGCCGATGCTGAACCCGCGCTAGGCGCATCCGGCAACCGCCAGGGGGCGCTCTATCCATTGTTGAGCGCCCACGACGCGGCGCTGGCGCAGTTCTTCCCCGCAGCCTATCTCTATGCCCGTCGCCTGTACGATACGCTACCCATCGACTTCGATCATCAATGGTGCGGCGTAACGCAGCTTGGCTGGGATGAAAAAAGCGCGCAGAAGATTGCCCAAATGCTGACGCTGGGCCTGCCCGAAGAGATCGCCCGCGCGGTCACGGCGCAAGAGGCTCGAGCCAGTATCGGCCTGGAGACCGGCTGCGGGGGAATTCAGTACCCGCTGGGCGGTTGGTTATGCCCAGCACAACTCACCGCAGGCGCATTTGAACTGGCGCGCCAGCAAGGGTTACAGGCGCACTGGGGGAAAACGCTGACGACCCTCACCCGGCAGGACGATGGCTGGCAGCTGGCATTCAGCGACGGAGAGACAAGCATCGCCCCGTGCGTCGTGCTGGCAAACGGCCACAACATCAATCAGTTCGCGCAAACCGAAGCATTACCGGTATACGCCGTTGGTGGCCAGGTGAGCCATATTCCGACCAGCGAAAGCCTCTCAAAGCTTGAACAGGTGCTGTGCTACGACGGCTATCTCACGCCGCAGAATCCGAATAATCAGCAGCACTGTATCGGCGCCAGCTATCATCGCGGCCAGCGCGAGATGACCTTCAACGAGGACGATCAGCAGCATAACTGCCAGCGGTTGCTGGACTGTTTCCCACAGCAGACGTGGCCGCAGGAGGTTGATGTCAGCGCTAACGATGCCCGCTGCGGCGTGCGCTGCGCCACGCGCGATCATCTGCCGATGGTCGGCAACGTGCCGGATTATGCCGCCACGCTTGCTGAATACGCCACGCTGAACGAGAGTCCAGAGACGGCGAGTGCCGCGCCAATCTATCCCGAGCTGTTTATGCTTGGCGGCCTTGGATCGCGAGGGCTATGCTCAGCGCCGTTAACCGCGGAAGTGCTGGCGGCGCAGATGAGCAATGAACCGCTGCCGCTGGACGCGCAAACGCTGGCAGGTCTTAATCCAAATCGTTTGTGGGTTCGAAAATTGCTGAAGGGAAAGGCGGTAAAATAAGCGCGGAGATGTACCGGGTAAAGAAACAGTAGGCCGGATAAGACATTTACGCCGCTATCCGGCACTGCTCGGGCTGCCGGATGGCGCTACGCTTATCCGGCCTACCACATCCTGCATCATGAGTTTGCCCGGCAGCGATACCGGGCAACCCGGCTTAACGGGAGGCCTGCTGGTAGAGGCTGTCCCACATCTCCTTGACCAGCGCCTGGTCGCGCGGCGACAGTTCGCCCGCGCCAATCGCCGTTTCCAGGCTCTGGGTCACGTTGCGATACAGCGCCTCTGCCGAGTGCGCTTCGCTCTCGTCCAGCTCGGCAACCGCCAACGTCAGGTGACCGCGCAGATAACCGCTGGCAAACAGCTCATCATCACTGGCGTGTTCCACCATTTCATCAATTAACGCCAGAATGCGTGCTTCAAACTCCGCGATCATCTTCTTTCCTCTTTCTGTAACATGGCTTAGAGATCCTCCGGCCATGGGAAGTATTCCGCCGTTAGGCTCGGCGTCTGGTAATAATTCTGTAGCGCTTTGATAAATTTCGCCGGGCGCGGCGGAATGCCCTCGTTAAGATAGGTCATCACCTGCGCGTGAACACGCCGCTGAAAGGCGATGCGATCCGGCTCAAAATCACCTTCGAGGTTGTCGCAGCTAACGTTGAACGGGAAGCCCGCCGCCACGCAGAACAGCCAGTCAAAAGCCTGCGGTTTTACCTCAACGTCTTCAAACTGCCCCTGGGTTTTAGCATCGCGCCCGTCCGGACAGTACCAGTAACCAAAATCAACCTGCTCGCGGCGCGCCTTGCCGGCAATACACCAGTGAGAAATTTCGTGCAGCGCGCTGGCAAAAAAACCGTGAGCGAAAACGATACGGTTGTAAGGCACTTCGTCATCTGCCGGAAGATAGATGGGTTCGTCGTCGCCTTTAATCAGACGAGTATTAAACTCGTCGGCAAAGCAGTCATCGAAGATGGCGATCAACTGCTGGTAGTCATGCGTCTTTGTCATTAGCTCATCCCTAACCACTGAAGGATTTCCTGTCCATGGCTGTCGTAGAGCAGCTTGGCGCTCATAACCGCCGAAACAACGACGATCATTGGGCGAATGAGCGACTGCCCTTTGCTTAACACTAAGCACGAGCCCATGCGCGCGCCGAAAAATTGGCCAATCATCATCACAAAGCCAGTTGCCCAGATGACCTTGCCGCCAAGAATAAACAGCAGCAGCCCGCCGATATTTGACGTCGCATTCAGCACTTTGGCGTGTGCCGTGGATTTGGCAAGATTAAAGCCCATCAGCGTGACGAATGCCAGCGCGTAAAATGAGCCCGCGCCGGGTCCGAAGAAACCGTCGTAAAAGCCCACGCAGCCGCCGGCCACCAGCGCAAACGGCAGGCCGTACAGACGCTGCTGACGGTCCGCTTCGCCAAGCTTTGGCATCAGCAGGAAATAGAGACCAATGCCAATCACCAGAATCGGCAGGATCTGGCGCAGAACGTCAGACTGCACGTGCTGTACCAGCAGCGCGCCGCTCATTGAACCAATGAAGGTCATCAAAATATTGAGCTTCTGGTCGGCCAGATTCACCACCTTGCGGCGAATGAAGTACAGCGAGGCGGAAAGCGAGCCGCCGCAGGCCTGAAGCTTATTGGTCGCCAGCGCCTGCGCGGGCGGCATGCCCGCAGCCATCAGCGCCGGGACGGTCAGTAAACCGCCGCCGCCCGCCAGAGAGTCAATAAAGCCCGCCAGAATGGCGATGAAAAAAAGCGCCACCAGCATCAGCGGCTCAACCATAAATAACGCGGAGAAACTGTCCATCAGAGTACGTGTTCATCCAGTAGCGCCTGGCAGGAAGGCGGCAACGGTGGAGGCGTCTTCTTCACAGGTTTGGTGGTGCCAGGTTTTGGCGGTTCGAACCAGCTTTGCAGCTCAGCGCCGCAGCCGTCGCCCGCAGGCGGTGGCGCCTGCTCTTCACACTCGAAGCTGTTGGCCGGGCATTTCAGCCGGACGTGCATGTGGGCGCGGTGCTGGAACCACGGGCGCACTTTACGCAGCCAGTCGCGATCGCTACCGGCTTCCAGGCACAGCTGTTGTTTAATCGCCGGGTTGACGAAAATGCGCGTCACCTCGCTGTCTTGCGCCGCCAGCTTGATCAGTTGACCAATCTCCGGTTTCCATAGCACAGGCGACACGCCTTTACCGTCGGCGCGGACCAAATCCAACGCCTGCGGCTTCAGCAACTGCGACGAGCTCCAGCGCGTTTTCGGTAATTGCAGGAAAATATCGACATCCAGCCCGCTTTGGTGGCTGGCGTGTCCGCCGTTAAAGCGCCCGCCCGCAGGCATTCCCATGTCGCCAATCAGCATCGTCCCCATTCCGTGCTGCTGCACGTTCCGGCCCAGACGTTGGATAAACTGCACCAGATCGGGATGACCAAAGTAGCGGCGCTGATCGGTACGCATCACCTGATAGGTATCCGACTGCAACGGCAGCGCTTCGGCACCGACGATGCAGCCGTTAGCAAACGCCCCGATAGACTGGGCGCTACCGTTAATAGGTTGCGTGATTTTTTGCCACGGCGTTGCCGCCAGCGCGGTGCTGCTGGCCACCAGAGCCAGCAGCGCAATAACGGTTTTTCTCATGTTTACCAGCGTGGAATTGAGGTCGTCACATCGGCGTTTTGCGCGCGTTGGCGCATAAAGTGATCCATCAGCACGATTGCCAGCATCGCTTCAGCGATCGGCACCGCGCGGATACCGACGCAAGGATCGTGACGACCTTTGGTGATCATCTCGACTTCCTCACCAAAGCGATCGATCGTCTTGCCCGGAACGGTAATGCTCGAGGTTGGCTTCAGCGCAATATTGGCTACAATCTGCTGGCCGCTGCTGATACCGCCCAGAATACCGCCCGCGTGGTTACTCTGGAAACCGGCTTTGGTAATTTCATCGCGGTTTTCGCTGCCGCGCAGTTTGACCACTTCAAAACCGTCGCCAATTTCCACGCCTTTCACCGCGTTGATGCTCATCAGCGCGTGGGCAATGTCCGCATCCAGGCGATCGAATACCGGCTCACCGAGACCCGCCGGTACGCCATCGGCGACTACGGTGACCTTCGCGCCGATGGAGTCGCCCTCTTTTTTGAGGCCGCGCATCAGTTCGTCAAGGGCGTCGATTTTGTCCGGATCCGGGCAGAAGAACGGGTTCTGTTCCACCCGATCCCAGTCTTTGATCGCCAGCGGAATATCGCCCATCTGGGTCAGACAGCCGCGAATGACGATACCAAACTTCGCCGCGAGGAATTTCTTGGCAATCGCCCCTGCCGCCACGCGCATCGCCGTTTCACGGGCGGAGGAACGTCCGCCGCCGCGATAGTCGCGCAGGCCGTATTTTTGCTCATAGGTGTAGTCGGCGTGCCCCGGACGAAAAACGTCCTTAATGGCGCCGTAGTCCTGAGAGCGCTGATCGGTATTTTCAATCAGCAGGCCGATGCTGGTACCCGTGGTCACGCCTTCGAACACGCCGGAGAGGATTTTCACCTGGTCCGGTTCGCGACGTTGGGTAGTATAGCGCGACGTGCCCGGGCGACGACGGTCCAGGTCGTGCTGAAGATCCGCTTCGGTTAACGGAATGCCGGGCGGCACGCCGTCAACGATGCAGCCCAGCGCCAGGCCGTGCGACTCGCCAAAGGTGGTTACGCGAAAGAGTTGTCCAATTGTATTTCCTGCCATCACGGCTCCGTTATCGTTGTTCTGTTGTTGCGTGCTGGATAAATCAGTCTTTGTACTGCCCGAAGTGGTTCTGCGCGGCGACGAGCTGCGCTTTGGTCAGCATAAAGACGCCGTCACCGCCGTTATCAAACTCAAGCCAGGTGAACGGAACATCCGGATATTGGTCCATCAGATGTACCATGCTGTTACCCACTTCACAAATCAGAATACCGTCGTCGGTCAGATAATCCGGCGCACAGCCGAGGATGCGGCGGGTCAGGTGCAGACCATCGGAACCAGAGGCCAGGCCCAGCTCGGGCTCGTGGCGATATTCTGACGGCAGGTCGGACATATCTTCTTCGTCCACGTACGGCGGATTAGTGACGATCAGGTCGTACTGCAGCTGCGGCGCGTCGCGGAACAGATCGGAGCGGATCGGCGTGACGTTGTGGATCATGCCGTGCTCTTCGATGTTGTATTCGGTCACGGCCAGCGCGTCGGTAGAGACGTCGATAGCGTCAACTTCCGCTTCCGGGAAGGCATAGGCGCAGGCAATCGCGATGCAGCCGCTGCCGGTGCACATATCGAGAATATGCTCGGGGCGATGGTTAATCAGGCCGGCAAAGCGATTGTTGATCAGCTCGCCAATCGGCGAACGCGGCACCAGCACGCGATCGTCAACGTAGAATTCATGGCCGCAGAACCAGGCTTTATTGGTCAGGTAAGCTACCGGGATACGCTCGTTGACGCGACGAATCACGCGCTCGACGATCAGCTGTTTTTCACTGGTGGTCAGGCGCGCGTTGCGCATATCTTCCGGAATATCGAGCGGCAGGTACAAAGTCGGCAGTACCAGTTGGACGGCTTCATCCCACGGGTTATCGGTTCCGTGACCGTACCAGATTTCGGCCGCGCTAAAGCGGCTTACCGCCCAGCGCAGCATGTCCTGAATGGTGTGCAGCTCATTGACTGCTTCTTCAACAAAAATCTTATCCACGTTGTCCTCCAGGGCATGCGTCGGGGTAAATTCGGCGGCTAGTTTGCCATGAAGACGGCGATAAATCAGCATTCTTGCGTAGGGCGCGGGGAAAAAAGCGTTTTCGCTGCAGGAAGGGCAGCGAAAAGGTAAACTAGAGAAAAATGCGAATTTGAGAAGAATCGATGAAAAACAAAAACTCATTGAGCGAGGAGGATCAGGCGCTCTTCCAGCAGTTGATGACGGGCACGCGCAAAATAAAGCAGGACACCATTGTCCACCGTCCGCAGCGCAAGAAAATCAGCGAAGTGCCGCCTAAGCGTTTATTGCAGGAGCAGGCGGACAACAGCCACTATTTTTCCGACGAGTTCCAGCCGCTGCTCAATACTAACGGGCCGGTAAAATACGTGCGTCAGGATGTCAGCCATTTTGAGCTGAAGAAGCTGCGTCGCGGCGACTACTCGCCCGAACTGTTCCTCGATCTACACGGGTTAACGCAGATGCAGGCTAAGCAGGAACTGGGCGCGCTGATCGCCGCCTGCCGCCGCGAACATGTGTTCTGCGCCTGCGTCATGCATGGTCACGGCAAACATATTCTCAAACAGCAGACGCCGCTGTGGCTAGCCCAACATCCACACGTGATGGCCTTTCATCAGGCATCGAAGGAGTATGGCGGCGACGCCGCGCTGCTGGTGCTGATTGAAGTAGAAGAGTGGCTGCCGCCGGAGTTACCGTAAGTCAACGTAGGCCGGATAAGCGCAGCGCCATCCGGCAATGTGCGCTGGATGGCTGATGGCGCTGTGCTTATCCGGCCTACAGAGAGGACTTAAGCCGCGATCGCGTTAAATCGCTTTCGCCATTTTGAGATTGCAGGGGCTCATTTGCCAGTTCAGGGTCCCTTTCCCGTTAGCGTCGAGGGTGACGCTGGCAATGGCGGAAGTGGTAAACATCGGCGGAACTTCGCCAGGACAGAGTTCGGCGACCAGGTAGCCCACCAGCGGAAGGTGGGAAATCACCAGCACCGATGAAACGCCTTCATTCGCTAATGCCTGGAGATAGGCGCTGACCAGACCGATATCGCCGCACGGCGTCAACTCGGGCAAAACATCCACCTCTTTTGGCAGGTTCATGCACTCCCCTACCACTTCCAGCGTCTGTTCCGCACGCAGATATGGGCTCACCAGAACGCGACCGATATCCACTTTTTGGTCTTTCAACCAGATTGCCATCTGACGAGATTCATCACAACCACAGCCGGTCAGAGGACGAACCGAGTCACTGGCTGCATCGAGGGCAGCGTCGCCGTGACGCATAATAAACACTTGCATATTGCACCGCTTTTGTTAACCAGAAGCACCAGCGTCACCCTGAGGATGACGCGGTAGCCGGGCATTGTGCCTTATCCATTCACTGAATGAAACGCTGATTTTTACCTTACTGGCGTAAGTATAGTCAACATCTGTTTACAAAATAGCCAGAAACCTTGCGATTCATCAGGGTTCACCTACTTTGACAGCCATTCATTGAATCTGTTCATCCTCGGGCCAAAAGGTCTCTTCCCGCTCCGCCCGCTGCAAAAGTGCATCACACGGCGTAAAGCGTGGACCGTACAGACCGGCCAATCGTTGCAGTCTGGCAACCACTTCACCCGCGCCGAGCGCATCCATATAGCGGAGCGGGCCACCGAGGAACGGTGGAAAACCGATACCAAATACCGCGCCGATATCGCCATCGCGCGCGCTACGGATGATACCTTCATCAACACAACGCGCCGCCTCGTTGAGCATCAGCATCACGCAACGTTCGGCAATCTGCTCTGCCGAGCAGCGGGCGTTACGCGCTGACATGCCCGCCAGGGCGTAGACCGCGGTATCAACCTGTTTCTTGCTTTTACGCCCTTTTACACCATAAAGATAGAAACCACGGCCATTTTTTCTGCCTTTGCGATCGTCATTCAAAATTGCCTGAATCAACGTTGCAGGGGCGCTAAAACGTTCGCCGTAGGCCGCTTCCAGCACAGGGAGAATTTTAGTCCCCGTATCTATACCCACTTCATCCAGTAGCTGAATAGGTCCAACCGGGAAACCAAATTTAACTAACGCATTATCAATATCTTCCACGCGCTCGCCGTCAACAAGCATGCGCATGGCTTCAGCGATGTAAGGTGCGAGAATACGGTTTACGTAGAATCCTGCTTTATCAGCGACCACAATCGGCGTTTTGCCCTGTTTCTTCGCGAGCTTGACGGTCGTTGCGATCGTCTGTTCGGACGTTTCCGTATGTGGAATAACCTCCACAAGGGGCATTTTCTCTACCGGACTGAAAAAGTGTAAACCGATAACCTGCTCAGGGCGCTGTGCGTGGGCTGCAATATCGCCAATGGGTAAAGAAGAGGTATTTGAAGCAAAAATGGTGTGAGGAGCACAATATTGTTCAATCTCACCCACCATCTTCTGTTTGAGCGCGAGGTCTTCAAAAACGGCCTCGATTACGAGGTCACGATGCGCAAAGCCCCGGTAATCGATGCTGCCGGAAATCAGCGCCAGCTGCGCGTCGCGCTCGGCGGGTTTCAGATGGCGGCGGCGTACTTTTTGCTCCAGCTGATCCCAGCTGTATTTCAGCGCGTGGTTGATGCCGTTGGCGTTGATATCTTTAATACGTACCGGCAGCTTGCCCTTAATGGCGGTAACGTAGGCAATACCCCCCCCCATCAGACCGCCGCCCAATACGCCGACCGAACCCAGCGGGCCAGATGCAACGCTGGCGCCGGGATCTTTTTTGATATCCGTACTGGCAAAGAAAATACTGCGCAACGCGCGCGACTGCGGCGTCATCGCCAGCTCGCCAAAGGCGCGAGCTTCCGCCTCGTAGCCGCTGCTGGCGCCGTGCGCCAACCCGGTTTCAATCACCTGGAGAATTTTATCCGTCGCCGGGTAGTTGCCCTGGGTCTTCTGCGCGGTTTTCTTTGCCGCCATGCTGAACAGCAGATGACGCCCCAGCGGACCAGCCAGAATACGATCGCGCACCGACAGACGGCGATGTTGATGATGTGCTTTACGCGCATATTCCGCAGCGGCATCGAGCAAAATCGAACGCGGCACAACCTCATCCACCAGCCCCACTTTTAGCGCCTGACGAGCTCGAAGCTGTTTGCCGGTCAAAATCATATCCAGCGCGGTGCTGACGCCAATCAGACGCGGTAAACGCTGAGTGCCGCCCGACCCCGGCAGCAGCCCCAGCTGCACTTCCGGTAGTCCCAACACCGTTCGCCCATCATCAGAACAGATGCGCGCATGGCAGGCCAGCGCCAGCTCGAGACCGCCCCCCAGGCAAGCCCCGTGAATCGCCGCCACCACTGGAATCGGCAGGCTTTGAATTTCCGCCATCACCTGCTGCCCCTGACGAGCCAGCGACTCGGCTTGCTGCGCGCTTTGACAGCGGCCAATCATATTAATGTCGGCCCCGGCGATAAAGTTATCGGGTTTGGCGGAGATAAATACCACGCCCTGCAGCGCTTTGTTATCCCGAATCTGTTTGAGGATGGTACGCACCTGACCGCCAAACTCCGCCTTTAGGGTATTCATCTTTTCATCAGGTACGTCGATGGTGACCACCGCCACGTTGTCCGGGCGTACGGTGAAAGTAAATGCCGATTTCATCGCGTCCATTATTCAGCCTCCAGAACCATCGCCGCGCCTAACCCGCCCGCAGCACAGGCAGTTACCAGCCCAAAACCGCCGCCGCGACGTCGCAATTCATTGAGCGTTTGCGTGATCATCCGCGCCCCGGTTGCCGCAAACGGGTGTCCGTAGGCGATGGAACCACCCAACACGTTAAATTTGCTCTCTTCAATTTCGCCGGTCGACTGGCTGCGCCCCAGCACCTCGCGGGCAAATTTATCGCTGGCCAGACACTGAATATTGGCCAGCGTTTGCGCAGCAAAGGCTTCGTGCATATCAATCAGCGTCAGATCGGAGAAGGTCAACCCGGCGCGATCCAGCGCCAGCGGCGTAGACCATGCCGGCCCCAGCAGCATATCCTGCCAGACATCGATGGCGGTAAAGGCATAGCTACGTAGATAACCCAGCGGCGTCAGCCCCAGTTCTTTCACTCGCGATTCCGTCATCAGAATCACCGCCGCCGCGCCGTCGGTTAATGGCGTGCTGTTGGCCGCCGTGACGGTGCCGTGCTGACGGTCGAACGCCGGACGCAGTTTGGCGTAGTCCGCCAGCGTAGAGTTGGCGCGGATATTGTTGTCCTGCTCCAGCGGGTTCCGGTAAGGAGGCACGTAGGCGGTCATCACCTCATCAGTGAGTTTGCCCGCCGCCCAAGCCTGCGCGGCCAGCTGGTGCGAGCGGTTTGCCAGCGCATCCTGCTGTTCGCGGGTAATGCCGTAGGTTTTGGCCATCTGTTCGGCGGTATCGCCCATACGCAGGCCGGTGGAATACTCGGCCACCGCAGGCGGTACCGGCAAAAGATCGCGCAGACGCAGCTGAGAAAAAAGTTTGAGCTTCTGGCCAAGCGTACGGGCTTTATTGGCATCAACCAACGTACGCGCCAACTTTTTACTCACGCCTATCGGCAGGACAGAAGAGGAATCTGCTCCACCGGCGATACCCGCGCGAATGGTTCCCGCCATCAGACTCTCCGCCACGTTCGCCACCGCCTGGAAGCTGGTGGCGCAGGCACGGCTCACGCTGTAGGCATCGGTATGCACGTTCATCCCGGTGCCGAGGACGATCTCACGGGCAATATTGGGCGCAGCCGGCATCTGCACCACCTGACCAAAAACGAGCTGTTCGATGACTTCGGGGGGAATTTCGCTGCGCGCCAGCATTTCACCCACCACCATTTTGCCTAAATCAACGGCGGGTACGCCGTGAAAAGCCGTCGCCTGTCGGGCAAAAGGGGTTCGTAACCCACTGACAATTGCAATGCGATCGCCCTGGCGGGTGATTAGCGGTAACGCCTGACTCATAACTCTCCCCTGTTATCGGAAATCGACCAAGTGGTCTGACCTGATAACATTCTTAACTAATTTTTTACACTTAGCCAATCAGGGAGAGGAAAAAATGCGAGCTAAAACACACTGAGCAGAAAAGAAAACGCCCCCATTGCATCGGCAGCGGGGGCGTAAAGAGAGAGGTCGTTCGCTGAGGCGATTAACGCAGGCCCAACTGGAAAATCAGGGTTTCTGCTTCGCAGGCAAAGACAAAGTCGATATCCAGCTGCACGCCGCCTTCAACTTCTTTAAAGTCAGCGGTGATTTTGCACGGTTCGGACTCTACGCCACGCGCTTTTTCAGTCAGCGCCGCCAGCGTTTCTTCCGCATCTGCGCGGTTGGCGAACACGCGGCTGTAAGATGCGGTGCAGTCGGAGTTGTCCATAATGGTACCAACGTCCATGCAGCAGCATACCGGAGTTTCATCAGCACTACATTTACTCATCGTAGATTTCCTCTGTTTGGTGCACTCAGGGTGCCAGATAAACTATGCGTTTATTTTACGCCCGCCCATTGTGCGTCTCCAGTCGAGAATGTGATCCAAGGCGATAAGTGACCGAAATCACAATTAAAAATGATCTAAAACAAATTCCAGCATTCAGACGCTATGACCAAACCCGCATTTTTGCCAACCAGATCTCGTTTCAAACAACATCTTAGAAAAATCTAATAAACAATATTGCAACATACCAGCTGGTCAGACCTATACTCTCGTCACTGGTCTGATTTCTCTGTCGTAGTCCAGCCCCTACACTTCGCGCTTCTGTTACTACATGTAACATTGTTTGTATAAAAATAACTCAATGAGGTTATGGTCATGAGCCAGAAAACCCGTTACACGAAGTCTGCTCTTGCTGTCGCAGTGGCACTTGTTTCAACCCAAGCCTGGTCAGCGGGCTTCCAGCTTAATGAATTTTCGTCCTCTGGTCTGGGCCGTGCCTATTCTGGTGAAGGCGCTATCGCCGATGACGCAGGTAACGCCAGCCGCAACCCGGCGTTAATTATGATGTTCGATCGCCCGACCTTTTCTGCCGGTGCGGTTTATATCGACCCTGATGTGAATATTTCGGGCCGTTCTCCGGCCGGGAATAGCACCGACGCCGATAATATTGCGCCAACCGCGTGGGTTCCTAACGTACATTTCGTTATGCCTATTAACGACCAGTTTGGCTGGGGGGCTTCAGTCACCTCTAACTACGGTCTGGCGACTGAATTTAATAATAGCTATGCGGCGGGTATGTATGGCGGTAAAACCGATCTGCAAACCGCTAACCTGAACCTGAGCGGCGCGTATCGTCTGAGCAGCAACTGGAGCTTCGGTCTTGGCTTTGATGCTGTTTACGCGAAAGCGAAGATTGAACGCTATGCGGGTGAAGCCAGTGGCCTGATCCCACCTGGCGCTGGCCCGCTTGTCGGCGTCACTGGCCCAGATTCACAGATTGCTCATCTGAAAGGCGACGAGTGGGGATATGGCTGGAACGCCGGTATCCTGTATGAACTGGATAAAAACAACCGTTGGGGCCTGACCTACCGTTCTGAAGTGAAAATTGATTTCGACGGCGACTACAAGAGTTCCATCACCGCCACAGGTAACCAGCTTCTTGCAGGTGCCGGAATTACCGGCCTGCCGTACGGCACCGATGGCCGCACCATTAATGGTTCTCTGACCCTGAATCTGCCTGAAATGTGGGAAATCTCCGGTTATAACCGCGTCGACCCACAGTGGGCGATTCACTATAGCATTGCGTACACCAGCTGGAGCCAGTTCCAGGAGCTGAAAGCCACCGGTTCAAACGGTCAGGAGCTGTTCTATAAAGACGAAAGCTTTAAAGACGCCTACCGTATCGCGCTGGGTACCACCTACTACTACGACAAAACCTGGACTTTCCGTGCCGGTATTGCGTTTGACGATAGCCCGGTTCCGGCCAACCATCGCTCAATCTCCATCCCGGACCAGGATCGTTTCTGGCTGAGCGCCGGTACCACCTATGCGTTTAACGAAGATGCCTCTATCGACGTGGGCGCTTCTTATATGCATGGCCAGAACGTCACCATTCAGGAAGGGGATTACACCTTCAAATCTGAAGGTAAGGCGTGGCTGTTCGGTACTAACTTCAACTATCGCTTCTGATAGATTGTCGACATCAAAAAAGGGTGAACAAATGTTCACCCTTTTTTATTGCTGTCGATTCGTTATTCGGAATCGATATCCTTCAGATCGCCTTCAATCGCCTGCGCATTCGGGTTCTCTTCCGGCTTCAGCTTGCCGCCATTAGCGATAAAGTCATGCTGCTGGAAGTAGGCTTCACGCACCATAATGTACGGGTCGGAAGACTGGCGCAGCAGGCCGTCGGAGTCGAGAAGCTGAGCGCGTGTCTCTACGCCTTCAACCATCCACTTGCCAATAGACATCGGCCAGGTCAGCCAGGAGAGCACCGGATAGGTGGTGTCGACCATATCGCCGCCTTCGTCACGCAGCGTGAAGCTGCCGTAGAACGGAAGCTGCAGATACGGGCCGTAACCGACGCCATAGTGCCCAAGCGTGCTGCCAAAACGGTGCGGTTGCACGCGCTGCAGTTTCGGGTTTGCCATCCCGGCAACGTCAATAAAGCCGCCCATCCCCAGAATGGTGTTCAGGAAGAAGCGGGTAAAGTGAACCATCCCCGTGTACGGGTCGCCTTGCAGGAATGAGTTGACCATAATGGCCGGCTCTTCAAGGTTACTGGTAAAGTTGCCAAGGCCATTACGCGCGGGCTGCGGAACGTAGTCGCGCCACGCGACGGCGACAGGACGAACAATGTACGGATCCAGCACATCAAAGTTGAAGCTGTACATCGTACGGTTAAAACCTTCAAACGGGTCAGAACGCCCCTGCTGTTCTGTTCCGGAACTTGCACAGCCCACCAGCAGTGTTGTTCCGAGCGCAAGCGCCGACAGGCGAAGCTTCATAAATGTCTCCCTGGTGATTATGGCTATCACTGATTGCCATCCATGACGGACCTTAATCGTATCCGCCTGTTTAGGTGTAAGTGATTGTAACAGCACGCCGACGATGTCTATATAGCCAATTTTGTTGATCTGATCATAGCCTGGTAAAGAGCACGCCGTGGCGCTTATATTCTAACGGTGAGAAAAAAACAAATATTACCATTTTTGCACTTTCAGAATATCTCCACCGCACCTCAACCTAACAGCCGCTACGCTTAGCAATACGTCTCTTTATTCAGGATCATTGCGATGGATGACATCAAGGTGGAAAGCGAAGAGAAGCTTAGCGGACAAAAAATCGAAATCAATGAAGACCGACTCCCCTCTCGAGCCATGGCGATTCATGAACATATACGCCAGGAAGGCGAAAAAGAGATGGAGCGCGACGCGATGGCACTGTTGTGGTCAGCAATCGCTGCCGGGCTATCGATGGGCGCATCGTTAGTCGCCAAAGGGATTTTTCATGTTGAACTGGCCGGCGTACCGGGCGGTTATTTACTCGAAAACCTCGGTTACACCTTCGGTTTCATCATCGTCATCATGGCGCGACAGCAGCTGTTTACCGAAAATACCGTCACCGCCGTCCTGCCGGTCATGCAAAACCTGACGCTGGGCAATGTCGGCTTGCTGATGAGACTGTGGGGCGTGGTTCTGCTCGGCAACCTGATCGGCACAGGTATCGCGGCGTGGGCGTTTGAGTATATGCCTATCTTTAAGGAAGAGACCCGTGATGCCTTTATTAAAATAGGCATGGATGTGATGAAAAACAGCCCAACGGAGATGTTCGCTAACGCCATCATTTCCGGTTGGCTAATTGCAACCATGGTCTGGATGTTTCCCGCCGCGGGCGCGGCGAAAATCGTGGTTATCATCCTGATGACCTGGCTAATCGCCCTTAGCGATACCACCCATATTGTGGTCGGGTCCGTAGAAATACTCTATCTGGTTTTTAACGGCACGTTGCACTGGAGTGATTTTATCTGGCCTTTCGCCCTCCCTACCCTCGCAGGCAATATTTTCGGCGGTACGTTTATCTTTGCCTTGATGAGTCACGCGCAAATTCGCAATGACATGAGCAACAAACGCAAAGAAGAAGCACGTTTAAAAGCAGAACAAGAGGCCAAAAAGCAGAAACGTGAGGAAAAACAGCTTTGAATGGCGACTGTTTGAGCAGTCAAGCGGCAGCGCACTTACCCGAATGCGCAAAAAACGCTATACTCGTGCCGCTTCGTCCCCTTAGTTAAATGGATATAACGAGCCCCTCCTAAGGGCTAGTTGCAGGTTCGATTCCTGCAGGGGACACCATATACACCTCTCCTGACGTCTACCGAATTCAATAAAACCCCCTTATAATCAGCGATAAACCCTCTTGTCCGGCTATGCGACTTCAACTGAAGTTAATCCATATCCAGGTGAATCAATAAACGTTTGGGGCCTAATTGGGTGCTTATCCTGTTCAATGAAAAATGAGCCCTCAAAATGTCGCTGAATGCGCGTCAGATCGAGACTGCATAGGCCCAGAGATAAAGACTATAAGCTCGCTGACGGCAGAGGGCTCTACCCCAATATGGAAAAAGGTCATTCCGGCATCATTTTCGCTGTGCAAATTAAACAATAGTCGGCCGGTAACGATCGCACCGCTGACGCTATAGCTCATCATCGGACCGGCTTTGAAATGTTCGACGCGTTTGCCGGTAGAATAAATACCCTCAACCCCCTGCACCGTTCTACCGTTAATCTTGTCGTCAGTCACCTGCTTAGTCCAGTTACCGATAAGCCCGGCGGTGAGGTTATTGTTGATACGATGGGTGGCAGTCACATCCAGATACCAAGTGCTACCAGAGCGGTAGTCGGTTTCGCTATTTTTCATATTGAAGTCAAAAATATTATTAAGCGTAATCCCCCAGTCGTCGGTCAGATAGCTTACGGCGATATTGGGTTCAAACGACCAATAATCCCATGAGACGTTATCTCCGGAGATCTCTTTACGCCCGGTTGCCGCATTGCGGGTATAGGCCGTTTTGCCATCCGGTAAATAGATGGCTAACCCGGCGCCAATGTGGAAATTGTTGTGTAAATCCCAGGAAAGAGCGAGGGGCATAATGCTGGTCCCCAGCAATCCGCTTGTGTGGTCGGTGGTGTGTTGGCCGGTGTTTTTTACCTGAATAAACTTATAGGGCTGTACGATCATCGCCGCATAGCGAGCACCGAGGAATTCTACGCTGGGAACCCATGTGGCAGCCATCACCAGCCCGACATTAGAAAGTTTATTTTTCCCCCCGGCGATTTTCGCCGTATCACCACCGCCGTTTCGTACCACACCGGTTTCATAGGTGGATGTCATCGCTATGTAAATTCCGTCGGGCGGAAGCGCGCCGGTATGGGTACCTGTTGTAGCCCCGGGCTGTAACGGCGTCAGTCCTTCGGCAGCAAAGAGTGGGCAACAAAAAGCCAGAGAAGAAATAAGGATAAGAGGTAGCGTTCTGATTTTCATTTTAATCGTCCGTTTTATGACCAGTGCCGGAACGATTAAAGTCAAAAATGGTACTATCCGGAATAGCATAAATAAGAACGTCTTTTCGGAATATGCAAACGTATTGGCATCTTCATCGTAACGCCGTAAACCTGACCTGCCTTCCCCTTCTCTGCATTTCATCAGCGCTCAGCAGGCGGCCCTTAACCGGGCCAGCCTGCATCTCGATTAAACTTTCTCTACAGGGAACTGTATTTCAGTCATCCACTCCGCGGAGTCTTGTTTGTTCCAGATGCCGTCGATGTAGCTTTCCCTTGGGGAATTTGTTAACAAGTAGCCATTGTCTTCAACCCATTGCATCAGGTAGATGTAAGCATTTCTTAATGAATCATAGGGTCCCTTGTGTATTACAGTTACAGCTGTAATGGCAGGGATAACCTGGAAGATAATATCTCCTTCGTTTTTACCCAAATCATCAACAGCTTCACAGAACTCCACATCCATATTTTTCTCTTTGTACTCTTTATCATGATAAAGAGTGAAGCAATAAGCCGGGGTCGCTAAAGTTAAACCTGGATTTGCCTTCATTACCTCTTGCCCTATCGGCGGAATTAATTTGATATACGAGGGTAAATCAGGAACAATGAAACGCCTGGAGTAAACAATACATTCCGGAATTTCTTTCAAAACAGCTTGATATTGCATAATTCTTTCCTTTTTTTTATGTTGCAGATAGTGGTTAATTCGGGAAAGCATATCGTCCATGTCTCGAATTTTTTTCTGTATTTCAAGGCGTCGCTGTTCAATTATGTGACAGGAGTTTTCATCCTGAGTAAGCGTAACTATTTCAGTTATTGTAAATCCAAGCTGACGTAAACTCGCAATCTGATGAAACTTCATTAACTGGTCAGAAGTATAATATCGATAACCATTCTCAGGATTAATATAGGCAGGAACAAGCAAACCGATTTCATTATAGTAATGAAGCGTTTTTATCGTCACACGACAGATCTTTGAAAACAGCCCTATTTGATACATGCAACCATCCCCCTGAATGAATATGTGAACCTTACAGTCTTACCTTACAGGAGAGTCAACAACAAACTGACGCATCTTAATCACCACAAGCAAATGCTTCAAGAAAGTGAATTACAGGGAGCTATCTGACAGCAATGCCTGCCAGGGAGCATAAAGCAGAAGAATAATCAGTACCTTTTTTGAGCAGAAAGGATTGACATCACACCACCGAACTAGTTTACTGATACAAAATGTAAACAGACAGGTATCGAACGATGACATTTTCAGTGATGACTTTGCATGACTGGTGGCGCACTTCCCGTTAACGGGCAGTATCGTCACGTCTGCAATCCGCACACCGATACCCTGCCCGCCATGAGCGGGCTTTTTTTTGCCCAAATTTTGTCATGCGCGAAAAGTCCATCGCGTATTAACGCAGCCAGGAAGCGCCGCGTAGTCACTGATTTCACTTCACGTGCAGAGTCCGGACCACAGCACCAGGTACTGCGCAGACATTAAGGAGCAATAATGAGCACCATACTTAACCCACGCTTTGGCGAATACGGTGGAATGTACGTCCCGCAAATCCTCATACCCGCCCTGCTTCAACTGGAAGAGGCTTTTGTTAACGCACAGAAAGATCCGGCATTTCATACCGAATTGACCGGGCTGCTGAAAAACTACGCCGGGCGTCCAACAGCGTTGACCCTGTGCCGCAACCTCACCAGAGGAACCCGCACCACGTTATACCTCAAACGTGAAGATCTGCTCCACGGCGGCGCGCACAAAACCAACCAGGTTCTGGGCCAGGCGCTGCTGGCAAAGCGCATGGGGAAAACTGAAATCATTGCCGAAACCGGGGCCGGGCAGCACGGCGTCGCCTCGGCGCTCGCCAGCACACTGCTTGGTCTGAAATGCCGCATTTATATGGGGGCAAAGGATATTGAGCGCCAGTCGCCGAACGTCTTCAGGATGCGTCTGATGGGGGCGGAGGTGATCCCGGTACACAGCGGTTCCGCAACCCTGAAAGATGCCTCCAACGAGGCGCTTCGCGACTGGTCCGGTAGCTATGAAAAGTCGCATTTCATGCTCGGAACAGCCGCGGGTCCACATCCCTTCCCGACAATTGTTCGTGAATTCCAGCGCATGATTGGAGAAGAGACCCGGGTGCAGATTCTGGAAAGAGAAGGCCGTCTGCCGGATGCGGTTATCGCCTGCGTGGGTGGGGGATCGAACGCGATTGGAATGTTTGCCGACTTTATTGATGAACCACGTGTCGGTCTGATCGGCGTGGAGCCTGCCGGTCACGGCATTGAAACCGGCGAGCATGGCGCGCCACTCAAGCACGGTCGCACGGGTATCTATTTCGGTATGAAATCGCCGATGATGCAGACCGATGAGGGGCAAATCATTGAGTCCTGTTCCATTTCCGCCGGCCTGGACTTCCCCTCCGTCGGGCCACAGCATGCGTACCTGAACAGCATCGGACGTGCCGACTATGTCTCCGCGACCGATGATGAAGCGCTGGACGCCTTTAAAACCCTCAGCCGCGAAGAAGGCATCATTCCCGCCCTGGAGTCCTCTCATGCGCTGGCGCATGCCCTGAGAATGATGCGTGAACATCCCGACAGGGAGCAGTTGCTGGTTGTTAACCTTTCTGGTCGAGGGGATAAGGACATTTTTACCGTACACGACATTCTGCAGGCACGAGGAGAAATCTGATGGAACGCTATAAAAATATGTTTACTGCGCTGAAAGCCCGCAGAGAAGGTGCTTTTGTTCCCTTTGTGATGACTGGCGATCCAGGTCCAGTACAATCGCTCCGGATTATTGATACCCTGATCGCAGCAGGCGCAGACGCGCTGGAACTGGGGATCCCGTTTTCGGATCCGCTGGCAGATGGCCCAACCATTCAGACTGCGGCACTACGAGCCTTCGCCGCAAACGTCACCCCAACGCTGTGCTTTGAGATGCTGGCTAATGTTCGACAAAAACACCCGAACATTCCCATTGGCCTGCTGGTGTATGCCAACCTTGTATTCAACCGAGGCATTGATGCATTTTACGCCGAATGCGCGCGGGTCGGGATAGATTCAGTGCTGGTAGCGGATGTACCGTTCGAAGAATCCCAGCCGTTCCGTCAGGCAGCTATGCGCTATCATATTGCGCCCATTTTTATCTGTCCTCCGAATGCGGAAAATAAATTACTCATGGAGATAGCCCGTCACGGTGAGGGCTATACCTATTTGCTATCCCGCGCAGGGGTCACGGGTACCGAACAGGGAGCATCAAAGCCGCTGCAACATTTGGTTGAGACACTGACGAATCTTCAGGCCCCTCCAGCACTTCAGGGATTTGGTATTTCCACCCCCGATCAGGTCTCGGATGCTATTCAGGCTGGTGCGATGGGCGCCATTTCCGGTTCTGCCATAGTCAAAATCATTGAGAAACATCGTGAGGATGATGGTGCGATGCTGAATGAACTGAGGGCGTTTGTTATGAGCATGAAGGCGGCAACGCGTCGGGTTTAAGACTATGAGATTGCCTGTATGTATCGACAGGCAATCTCTTATGAGGACAGATGCCAGGCATTCTTATTTCAGAGCATATCTGTGCTGCCTGAACTTATCAAAATAGTCCACGAACATCCGGCTAACCGAAGGTATCCGCGTATGTGGTCATGCCGGTCGCGGCATCCGCGACCGGTTCCCCTGCGTATCAATCGTTTTTCCCGTTCGGGTCGTCATGGTGTAAGCCGTCGTACAGCCAGAGAGAAGCCCCGTCAGCAGGATAAGCGTGAGGTAAGCGCGCTTGCGCATAGTGAATTCCCATTTAAAATCATAAAACGCGAACGCTACGGGATTTCGGGCAAACAAGATGGATAATTGATGCGCTATCTCAGCGTAAAGTCTGTTTACGAATCTCTCAACCTTTGAGAAAGGGTAGCTCCCGCCGGATGGCAGGAGCGGCGAGTCACTTTTGAATCAGATAACGAATCGTTGGCCCATCCTGTTGGATATCAAGCACGGTGTAACCGTGGTTGCGCGCATCCAGGGGGATGTTGTTGATCGACTGCGGACAGTCGCTAACGACTTCCAGTATTTCTCCCTTTTTCAACTGCGGCATCGCTTCCAGCGTCGCCACCGCGGGATACGGACAGGGCTCTCCCACCATGTCCAGACGATAATCAGGCACGATAGCGCTCATGCATCCTCCTTAGCGATCATTCTTTGAGTGGTCGTGGTTAACTCGCGACGGAAGAAGCGTTTCTCCCAGCCAATAATCAGCAGCATCGCCAGCAGCAGCAGTGCATAAGTCACCAGCAGGCCGCCCAATGGACCGAAAGTGGTGAGCAGGTTGACCTTGTCCCAGCTTGTCGCCAGCGACGGTGCCAGATCGTCCCAATAGTAGGCAAGAACCGTTGAACCGATGACGTTGCCCAGCCCAACCCACCAATAATGCACCTGCCCCTCTACCGCACGATACATCCAGCCGGTTTCACAGCCACCGGCCAACACAATGCCAAAGCCGAACAACAGACCGCCAATAACTGCGTTCGGGCCCGCCCACATAATTTTGGGTGCAACGCCCAGTTGAACGTAGCTGAAGATGCCGATAGCGCTCACGGCCATGCCCGCAATAATCGCCTTCGCCATTTGGGTACGGCCGGTGATCCACAGGTCGCGGAAGGCAGAGGTAAAACAGATTTGCGCACGCTCGATAAGCAGGCCAAAACCGACGCCAAACAGCATTGCCAGACCCAGCTTAGGACGGTCGAACGCGGTCAACAGCGCCCAGCCCAGCATCCCGACAAACACCAGCATCCCAAGACGAAAGCGGCGGCGGGCCTGATCGGGCCTCTGAGTGAGCGGTGAGGCGGCAGAAACTTTCTGAATATTGACCGGAATGCGAAACATAGGCAATAACGTAAAACGCGCACCAAACCACGAACCGAGCGCAGTCGCTAGCGCGAAGAACCAGGCGTGCAGCGAAAACTGCGGGATCCCGGTAAAGAAGGCCGCGAGGTTACAGCCCATCGCCAGGCGCGCGCCAAAGCCCGCAATCATCCCGCCCACGATAGCCTGAAAAATACGAATGCGGCTGCGGGGAAAACGTAGTTTCACGTTATTGGCCCATAGCGCCGCGGCAAAACAACCGCCGAACATGCCAATAATCATCATGCCATCGATACGCGTCAGCGGCGTCCCTTCAAGGCTAATCAGCTTGTAATAGCCCCAGGTTTCACTGTGTACGCCCACCAACTGTAATAGCTGGCCGCCCCAGCGAGTAAATTCGCCGGTGACCGCCCAGAAGGTGCCGGTGATGCCAAAATAGTAGGTAGAAAGAATACCGGCGGCGATAACGGCCGGAACAGGCGACCAGAATTTGATCAAATAAGCCTGCTTGAATTGTTGCCATGTCATAAAGGTTAGCCTCTGAACTCAGAAGGTGTTTGTGCGCGGGAAGTGGCACAGGAGCAAAAGAGTATAGCGACAATAACGGAGGCAATAATTGAAATGATGACAAAAGGTCGATTGGATCAAATAGCTACTCAGACATTAAACAACGATCGTTAATATGTGGCGGCGCCCCATTAGAAAATACCCAGTTGGGGTGATGTGTATTCACTAATTAACTGGCCTTCCATATCTCGACGCAGTTACGTCCGCGTTTTTTAGCGATATACCGCGCCTCATCCGCCAGCTGAATTAAGCGTTCATAGTCCGGATGGCCGCTGAACATCGCCGCACCGATCGACAGCGATAACATAATATCTTCACCGTTGGGGGCCTTCACTTTAGTTTTTTCAACGCGACTGCGGATGCGTTCGGCGGTACGTAGCGTATCGTGAGCGGTAGATTCCGTCAGCACGATAATAAATTCATCGCCACCATAACGGAAAACGTAGTCGCTGCTACGCACATTGTCATAAAACACCTGCGACACCCGGCGCAGTATCTCGTCGCCGGTGTTATGCCCCCATGTATCATTGATTTGTTTGAATTTATCAACATCAATCACCAGGATCGACAACGGCGTGCCAACGCGGTTGGCATGGGCGATTTCACGTTTAAAGATCGTCGGCAGAAAGCGGCGATTAAGCAGTTTGGTCAGAACATCCATCCCCACTTCATGGCGGGAGACTTCCTCAAATAGTTCGCGCAGCAGCGTCGTAATCTGAGAAACCGTGCTTCTGAGCTGCAATAAAAACTTATTGCGGTGAGTCTTACTGTCGAGCGGTTTGGGGGTATCGTTGATCGTCGCAAGAATACCGTCGAAATCCTGTAGCAAGCGAGAAATATGACCAACCTCAGCGATGCCACTAAAATAGTGTCGGCCTTTGTGATTAAACCATAGACCGAAATCAGACTGGCTTAATGGCAGTGTATTACCAAGATCGCCATCCAGTACCACCTTGTAAATGATCTCCAGTTCCCACGACAATAGCGAAGAAATTTGCCGTTCTTTTTCTTCTTCAGCATTTTCCAGCAACGAGAAAATTCGATAATTCTCATCCTCTTTCGCCATACTACTTTCGCTAAAGGAAAAGGCCCGCGACATAACCTCCATCGCTAAATCAATGCTATTAATAGCAAAATGATAAATTTGTAATTTGTCAGCTGACGGTTGTGGGCCATAAATGATAACGGGATAAAGTATCTTTTTTAACACCCGGAACCCCATTTCAACCAACTCAACGGGAATACCGATGCGAGCGTGAACTTCTGCCACGGTATGCTGAGCGGCCATCAACCCCTCAACATCACCCACGTTGCAGGAGAGGATATCGATAAGCCATTTCTCTAACGCCGTTTTAAGCTGTTTCTCAACCTGCTCATTGCTGAGAAACTCTTCAGCATGGGGATCGGCAAGAACCACGCGATAAAATTCCACGCTTAACGCCTGCGCATGCGCAACGGCAATATCCGCAGCCTGTTGTCTAATCTGAGGATCCGTTTGGTCGAGCAGCGCCAGCCATTCGTTTTTCATTCTTTGCAGATACATCTCCACAGTACACATCCTCACAAGATAGAAAAACGAGTCGTTAAATAACTATGGTTTCTCTTGCGGTAAGACACAAGAAAGAGCGCTAGCTCCTCATAAAAAAGCCCCGCGATCTCTCGCGGGGAAAACCTTTCAGGGAAATAATCATTCGCTTAGCGTAGGTCGAACAGATCTTTGTTTCTTTGCAGGATGTATTCTTCCGTGGCCGCCAGCGCGTTAATCCGACCAAAAGCGGCCAACAAGTAGACGACGGCCGACTGCTGTAACGTCGTTTTGTCCGCCGTATCCTTGATGCTACCGGACAAAAACCAAGTGTTTGCCGCCTGCTGGCACAGCGTTTTCACCGATTCAGGATACTCTCGCACTTCTATTTCATCTAATAACCGACGGAATGCCACATCACCTCGATTCTCTTCTCGTGCGTAAAAGAGGATATCCATGATGACGTCAATAATGATGCGCAACTCTTCAGCGTAAATATTCATGGCGTCTCGATACCACAGCACATCAGCGGTAGTTAAATGCATCAGAATGCGTATTTGATCCCCAGCATGCCCTGTGTATCGCTATAACCTTTATCGCCAATCTGTTGAGCGACATTCCCCCAGATATGCAGATTTCGGCCTATCTGACCTTCTACACCGGCCTTCAGCTCACCGATATTGCGCGTTCCAGCCTGATAGTTCGTGACACCATTCATGGCTACGCCGTAGGACCTGGTGTTATAGATCCAGTTAGCCTCAACAAAAGGCTGAAACTCACGCCCTTTTCCCTCATCAGTTGCGCTATGGCCTTTGATAAAGGCCTTCATCCCCAGCCGCGTTTGCAGATTACCGTCGCCTTTGCCTTCGACTCGCGTGCCGTTGGCTTCCGTATGGGTGTCGGCCTTTACGCCCATCCACGTTAGCTGCGCTTTCGGCTGGAGCCAGTAGGTAGAACGCCCATCGCTACGCTCCCCCATCAGGAAGCTATAGCCCCCTTCGACAGAAGCGGTGATGCCATCGGAATCGTACTTCTCGTTTGCTAACCCCTGGCCGTATACCTTGTTATTGAACCAGTTGTACAAGATCCAGCTGTCCAGATAGGTACCGGTTTTGTGCTCGTCATTGGCGTACCAGGTTCCATATAATCCCACGCTGTACCCCGTCACCTGGCCGCGAGAGTGATAGCGACTGACATCAGAACGCGTGTTGCTCTGATTGTTACCGTAGCCCGCCATAAGGCCGAGGTGCCAACGGTCAAGACCGTCGGTACTCCATTGCGCCAAATCGCCTCCCAACTGCAAAACATAGCGATTGCTTTGCGTACTCAATTGCCCGCTGGAATCCTTAAAGCGCGTATGGCCGCCCACATTGCGCATCCACAGGCTGGTCGTCTTAAGCTCTCCCGTCAGCATGTCTATATACTGCGTATCTCCCAGTCGATCGTGCAGACGGGTATTAAACATCGTGTTGGCTGCGGCCAGATTAGCGATATACGAACCACTTTCGGGACGCAATGTCGGCTGCTCAGGCACCGGTTGTTCGGGCGATTCGGCAGCGTTCATCAGGTACCAATGACTGTATTGCGCCCCTTCTCCGCGACGTAGCGCATATTCATAACTGCCGGCAACAATACGCCCTGCCTGCACAAAGTCGCCGTCAGAAACGCCGTCAACGTGAATGACTTCAATGCCGTTAATCGTCTTAGCGCCACTTCCGCCCGCATTAGCCACCGCAACGCGCGTGGTCCCCGAGGTGTCGCCCTGAACGACCAGCTTATCGCTAACCGAATTGTCATCCCCCAGGACCGTATTAAGCTTCAGCAGGCCGTTATCACCGTGATAGTTCCCGGCAACGGTCAGGATATTTCCCGCCGCGGCCCCCGACCAGGCGACCGTGCCATTGTTCAGCGTTAGCGATGACAGCACCGAATCGCCGGTCATCGTCCAGAGGCTGCTATCGCCATCAATCGTCAAAGCGATAGTCCCGGCATCCGCAGTGGACGTCACCAGCTGATTGGAGTTGGTGATGCCGGTAAATCGGCTGCCGTCCGCCATATGCAGCTGAACCTGCCCGTCCTTATCCGCGACGATATTGCCGTTAATTTCGTAGATCCCTGCCGTCTCGCTTGCCGTGCCGATGTCATAGGATTTCACCAGCGCTTCAGCGCCTGTGGCGTAGACTGCCGCGCCGGTGGCGACGTTAATGGTGGCGTTTTTGGCGAGGAAAATGGCGGCCTGCTGACCAGCCGTTGTCGAAGAGGCAAACAGCCCGTTAGCCCCATCCCCGGTAGCCGAAATATTCACATTCCCCAGGGAGATAGCGCCAGACGCGCGAGCATAAACGGCGTGGGCGTTCTTACCCACCGTTTTAATCGTACTATCGCCGTTGAGGAAAATTTCCGCTTTGCCTTTTACTGCCGTGGAGTTCGCTTCGGTATCCTGCCCGGCATACACCGCATAGCCCGCCACGTTAGAGCCTGCCGAGGTCGTTTCGATGGTCGTCGGGCCATTTAGGGTAATCGTCGCTACCGCATTCGCGTTGTTTACCGATGCATTAGCGCGAACGCCCATGCCCGCCGCTTTAATATTGGTTTCATTATTCACCGTGACCCGAGAATAGTTTGCCGACAGTTCTCGTCCCAGGTTGATACCATCGGAACTGTAGGAACTGGTTATCGCATTGTAATTTTCAATGACGATATTACCGCCGCCGTTTTTGGTATGAATGCCATCCGATAACATCCCAGAAGTGTTAACGGTGAGATCGTTAAACTTGTAATTTTCGCCGTTCATATAAATAGCCCAGCCTTTCAGCCCGCTGGTTGACGCTATTGCATTGGTCGTGATAACCACTTCATCGTAGTTGGTATAGTCGCTGTTGTTGCCGTTCGGATTACCGGATGAATAGTAATAAAGGGTGTTATTCGCATTTAGCGTGTCGGCATACACGGCGCTAATGCTGATATTCGTCGCCAGCAATGCGGCAGTGATACACAATGCTAACTTCCTGGGTTTTAAGGGTATCGGCATCATAATAAACTCCTTGTCTTCTTCCTTTTATGTCGCTGCCAGTGCTTGCTTTAATATTTATTCAAGACGTTATTTTTTGTTCAATAAGCGAAAAGGTTGTCGAGTATGGTATCGACGTATGGTTCCTGGGGATATTCTTTATTCATTCTTAATATTTAGGGTACAGGCCTCCCTCACCGTAAGGTGATTACTATAAATATAGAGATTGATTATTTAGTCACATTTACAGAGCGTGTGAAAAACGAAATAGTGTATTAATATCTGCGCCCATCTTTTTTTCCGCGCGACGCTTTGCGGCGTACACCGTCCGGATGTCGACATTCAGTTCACTGGCCAGCTGATTGCAGCTTTCACCGGCAATCAGCGCGCTCAGGACAGAAAATTCCAGCGTCGACAGAACCTCCCCACGAAAGAAAGCATCACGTTGATAGATAAAACGTTTCTTTAATTTCTCACAGGCGATATTTAATTTATCCTGTTGATATATAATGAGAAAAATATCTTTAGAATGTTTAAACCAATAATTTGCCAATGGTTTTAGGTACTTATCGCAAACGATAACAATTTTTAATTTTGTTTCACGTAAATAATCAATCCATCGTTTATCGGTAAAACAACGTAGGTAACTGATAGAAAAATCAACAAAAATACACCCAAGGTACAGATAGTTATAGCTTTGCTTAAGAAGTCCCTCCATGACTCCGAGAGAAAAATAGCCACTCGTTTCAGGCCAGGTACAAAAACAATAGTTCTGGCAAAATGAAACCCGCAGCGAAGTATTGGGTTTAACTTCACAGTTAGAAGGGCAACTCATACAGTTGATTCTTCCACAATCATTATTTAGCGACATCATTGTCCCCTCCTTATCCGTGATCGAATAATTTCATTGAGGTTAAATATTGTCAATATCCTTTTCTGAGCGAAAACTTTATAAATATGAGGGTAAAACAATATTCTTACCCATCTAAAGAAGATGAAAAAACAACCGTGCGGAAATAGAGGAAAAGAAAGGCGGAAAAACATCTTCCGGGGTAACTACCAGGAATCCTACGAATGTAAATCAGATAATTACAACAAAAAGACTCGGCGATACAATTAATTATTAGTGATATTATTTTTAATTCAATAATTCATGGGCGTGACATGAACATACGTCATTTTGACAGGAACTTTTTCTTCCTGAAAAAAACGATCCCATTAGCGATCAAGATGAGCATTAATCATCATACAGAAGTCGCAGCCAAAACATCGAAGAGAATAGTCAACGCGGGAGCATAGATAGAAAGTGGAGCGACAGATCACTCCACATTTTTAGGACTAATAACCGTCGGTGACTATTCTGGCGGCAGCAGCGAGCACGTCACGACGGCTCTCTGCCTTCGGCTCCGGCTGGGTGAAGTAAGTCACCAGAACGAGCGGCGCGCGACCTTCCGGCCAAATAACCGCGATATCATTCGTCGTACCATAATCGCCGCTGCCGGTTTTATCCCCGACAACCCACGATGTGGGTAGCCCTGCCTGAATGCTGGCAGCGCCGGTGGTGTTGCCTTTCAGCCACGTCACCAGCTGCGCACGCTGAGTGTCACCCAGGGCATTGCCCAATGTGAGATTGCGTAGAGTCTGCGCCATCGCTAACGGCGTGGTGGTATCGCGCGGGTCGCCGGGGATCGCGGTGTTGAGCGTCGGCTCGGTACGATCGAGCCGGAAAGTGTCATCGCCAATCACGCGAGCAAATGCCGTCACTTTACCCGGCCCCCCGAGATGGGCAATCAGCTTATTCATGGCAGTATTATCGCTGTACTGCAGCGCCGCCGCGCTCAGCTCCCCGAGTGTCATCGTGCCATTGACGTGCTTTTCAGCGATTGGGTTGTAGTTAATCAAGTCTGAGGACTTAATTTCAACCCGCTGACTCAGTAAGTCTTTTTGCGTTTCACTTTGCTTAAGCACCGCCGCCGCCGCCATCACTTTACTGGTGCTGCACATAGCAAAACGCTCGTCGGCGCGGTAGAGCGTCTGCGTGTTATCGGCGGTGTTAATCAACGCCACACCCAGTCGTCCCCCGCTGCTTTTCTCCAGCGCCGCCAGCTTTTGCTGAATATCGTTCGCCTGGGCATACAGCGGCACACTGGCCAACAGCAGCGAAACACAGGCTGTCGTCATTAATATCGCCCGACTTACGCTTTTTCTCATCATCCTAATCCCCTGAACATTCAATTCGTGTGAGTGAAGTATTCACAGTAAGTACAAAAAGTAAAAAAACAAAAAACACGCGTCCCCTCTTAACTCCACTCGGTCACACCAGGAATTGTCGCCAGGATAGCATTTTCGGAATAACGCCAGAAAAATAGGCGCAAAATCAATAGGGTTTAAGGCGTCATCAGAGGCAAAACGAAGCGTCGCCAGAATGAAATTTATTACCGTATGAAATTAAAGTGTCGCCGAATCACGACAGTCGTAAGTAACTAAAAATTAATAAAAAAATCCCTCTTGTTTCCCCCTTTTTTTAGGCGTACATTAGCGCCATCTGGAGCACAACAGCACAGAATTCTGAGGTGATGCCAGCCGCGAAAGAGGTCCGTTTTTTTCGTCGGTTGTTACCAGCTCGCAGTACCACTACCGTTCATAAGTGCGTAGAAAAAAAGATACGCGGAGAGATGAGTCGTGAAATATTTCTTTATGGGCATTTCCTTTATGGTCATCGTTTTTGCCGGCACCTTTGCCCTGATGATCTAGTCGATAAAAATGCAAAAAAAACAGGAGCCATCTGGCTCCTGTTTGCATTTCTGCGAGCGAAAAATTATCCCGCTGATTTTTGCTCTGACGGCAGCAGACCGTCGGCGCGGAACATCGCTTTAATTCCGCGCACCGCCTGACGAATACGATCGCGGTTCTCAATCAACGCGAAACGTACGTGGGTGTCGCCGTAGTCACCAAAACCGATGCCTGGCGAAACGCATACTTTGGCGTCCTGCAGCAGCTTTTTCGCGAACTCTAAGGAGCCCATCGCCGCATAGTGCTCGGGTATTTTAGCCCACACGTACATCGACGCTTTCGGCATTTCAACCATCCAGCCTGCTTCATGCAGCCCCTTCACCAGCACATCACGGCGACGCTTATACTGCGCAGCGATATCACGTACGCATTGCTGATCCCCTTCCAGTGCGGCAATCGCCGCCACCTGTAGCGGAGTGAAGGTGCCGTAATCGTGGTAGCTCTTAATCCGTGCCAGCGCGTTAACCAGCGTTTTATTACCGACCATAAAGCCGATACGCCAGCCCGCCATATTGTAGCTCTTAGAGAGCGTGAAGAACTCTACCGCCACGTCGCGCGCGCCGGGCACCTGCATGATCGACGGCGCTTTCCAGCCATCGTAAACGATATCCGCGTAGGCCAGATCATGTACCACCAGCACGTCATAGCGTTTAGCCAACGCGACCACCTTTTCGAAGAACTCCAGCTCAACGCACTGGGCAGTCGGGTTCGACGGGAAGCCTAAAATCATCATCTTGGGTTTCGGATAGCTTTCGCGAATGGCGCGCTCCAGCTCGTTGAAGAAATCAACGCCTTCCACCAGCGGTACGGAACGCACCTGCGCCCCGGCAATCACCGCACCGTAGATATGAATGGGATAGCTTGGGTTGGGTACCAGCACGGTGTCGCCGTGATCGAGCGTCGCCAGCATCAGGTGCGCCAGCCCTTCTTTCGAACCAATAGTGACGATCGCTTCGCTTTCCGGGTCAATTTCAACGTCATAACGGTCCTGATACCAGCGCGAAATGGCGCGACGCAGGCGCGGAATACCGCGTGAAGTTGAGTAACCATGGGTGTCCGGGCGTTGGGCCACGGTGCAGAGCTTTTCGACAATGTGCGCAGGCGTGGCGCCGTCTGGGTTCCCCATGCTGAAATCAATAATATCCTCGCCGCGCCGACGCGCAGCCATCTTAAGTTCAGCGGTGATGTTAAAAACGTACGGGGGTAAGCGATCGATACGCGTAAAACGGCGTTCAGAGCTGGATTCAGCCATAGGTTCCTCAGGATTACGTAAGCGCCCGAACCGTTCGAGCGACGCTGCCACCGATGTGGCATGAACAGAAAATAACCTGAAAAAATCAGCGCTGTCGAGAGGGTAAGCGAAAAAATGTTTTATCGGTAAAAAGAGGAACCAATGAAAACGAGAATCATTAATTAAAATAAGGGATTCAATGGATATAAAACACAATGGCAACAATAAATTATCCATTGTTTTTCATTGCAGGCAGTTCAAGTCCCCCCTGAAGTGGCCATCTCTTCTTGTACAATACGTTTGCCTGACAATCCCCTTTTAAAATTAAGGTTTTTCCCTATTCCGCGTACTGCTGGTCATCTGCCCTCGGGTTACTTATCATAAGACTTTACTGAAAACATTCGGCGCCCCCATGCACGAAATATTCGATATGCTGCTCGCGGTCTACGACCGGGCCGCATTGATGCTGATCTGCCTCTTTTTTCTGATCCGCATCCGCCTGTTCCGCGAACTGTTGCACAAAACGGCCCATACCGCGAAAGAGCTGCTGGCCGTTACCGTCATCTTCTCGATGTTCGCCATCTTCAGCACCTGGTCCGGCGTGCCGGTTGAAGGCTCGTTGGTTAACGTTCGAATTATCGCGGTGATGTCCGGTGGGATCCTCTTCGGCCCGTGGGTAGGCGGCATCGTAGGGGTGATTGCCGGGATCCACCGTTACCTGATTGACGCAGGCGGCGTCACCGCCGTGCCGTGTTTTATCACCAGTATTATCGCCGGGATCCTGTCCGGGCTGATTAACCGCCGGGTACCGAAAGAGCTGCACTGGAAGATTGGTATCCTCGGCGGCATGCTGTGCGAAACGCTGACCATGATTCTGGTGGTCATCTGGGCGCCCAGCATCGCGCTCGGCGTCGATATCGTGTCGAAAATCGGTATTCCGATGATTGCCGGCAGCGTGTGCATCGGTTTTATTGTCCTGCTGGTGCAAAGCGTAGAGGGCGAGAAAGAAGCCAGCGCCGCGCGTCAGGCCAAGCTAGCGCTGGATATAGCCAATAAAACGCTGCCGCTATTTCGTCAGATTAACAGCGACACTCTGCGCCAGATTTGCGACATCATTCGTCAGGATATTCGCGCCGACGCCGTCGCCATCACCAACACCGAACGCGTGCTGGCCTATGTCGGCGTCGGGGAAGATAACTACCACAATAACGATGACTCCATCAGCCCGGTCACCCGTCAGGCGATTAACAACGGTGAAATCATCATTAAAAACAATGATGAAGCTTATCGTACGCCGGAGATTCACTCGATGCTGGTGATCCCGCTGTCGGAGAAAGGCGTGATTACCGGTACGCTCAAGATCTACTACTGCCACGCGCACCAGATCACCTCCTCGTTGCAGGAGATGGCTATCGGCCTGTCGCAGATTATCTCCACGCAGCTGGAGGTCTCTCGTGCCGAACAGCTGCGCGAGATGGCAAATAAGGCAGAGCTGCGCGCGCTACAGAGTAAAATCAATCCCCATTTCTTGTTCAACGCGCTGAACGCAATTTCTTCATCCATTCGCCTTAATCCGGACACAGCGCGACAGCTGATTTTCAATCTGTCGCGCTACCTGCGCTATAACATTGAATTAAAAGACGATGAGCAGATAGATATCCGTCGGGAGCTGTATCAGATTAAGGACTACATCGCCATTGAGCAGGCGCGTTTTGGCGACAAGCTGACCGTTATCTACGATATTGATGATGAGGTGAACTGCGTGATTCCCAGCCTGTTGATCCAGCCGCTGGTTGAGAACGCCATCGTACACGGTATTCAACGTAGCAAAGGCAAAGGCGTGGTGACCATCAGCATTGCCGAGTCGGGCAACCGCGTGCGTATTGCCGTACGTGATACCGGGCCGGGTATCGATCCCCTGGTCATCGCGCGGGTGGAAGCCAATGAAATGCCTGGCAATAAAATTGGTCTGCTGAACGTCCATCACCGAGTCAAACTGCTGTACGGTGAGGGATTGCATATTCGCCGACTCGAGCCGGGAACAGAGATCGCGTTCTATATTCCTAACCAGCGCACGTCCGTTCCGGCCGCCGCCACCTTATTGCCCTAACCCGGAGTCACCATGAAAGTCATCATTGTCGAAGATGAATTCCTGGCGCAACAGGAGCTCACTTGGCTGATTCAACAACACAGCCAGATGGAGATTGTCGGCACCTTTGACGACGGTCTGGACGTGCTGAAATTTTTGCAGCACAACAAAGTGGACGCTATCTTCCTCGACATCAACATTCCATCACTGGACGGCGTGCTGCTGGCACAGAATATCAGTCAGTTTGCCCACAAGCCGTTTATCGTGTTTATCACCGCGTGGAAAGAACATGCGGTGGAAGCCTTTGAACTGGAAGCATTCGACTACATTCTGAAACCGTATCAGGAATCCCGCATTGTCAGCATGCTGCAAAAACTGGAAGCGGCCTGGCAACAGCAGCAATCGAGCATCGTCAGCAGCAGCCCCAGCGCACCGCGTGAAAACGACACTATTAATCTGGTGAAAGATGAACGCATCATCGTGACGCCCATCAGCGATATCTACTACGCGGAAGCGCACGAAAAGATGACTTTCGTCTACACCCGCCGCGAATCGTACGTGATGCCGATGAACATTACCGAGTTTTGCAGCAAGCTGCCGAGCAGTCACTTTTTTCGCTGCCATCGTTCATTCTGTGTGAACCTGAATAAAATTCGCGAGATAGAGCCGTGGTTTAATAACACCTACATTCTACGCCTGCGCGACCTTGAGTTTCAGGTGCCGGTGAGCCGCAGTAAGGTGAAAGAGTTTCGGCAGATCATGCATTTGTAGCCGCTGACGGAACATCGACGGCAGGAATGAGCCCGGGAAAACCCCGGGCTCTGTGTATTACAGCACCTGACCCAGCGTCTGACGCAGGTGCGCGCCGGAGCCCAGCAGGCCCGGATTGTCGTGAATAATCAGATACACCGGGATCGGGTGTACATAGTCTTTGAAACGACCTTTGTCTTCGAACCCGCCGCGGAAGCCGGACGCTTTAAAGAACTCAAGGAAGCGCGGCACAATGCCACCCGCAATGTACACGCCGCCGAAAGTGCCCAACGTCAGCGCTAAATCACCGCCGAAGCGGCCCATGATCACGCAGAACAGCGACAGCGCGCGACGGCAGTCGGTGCAGGTGTCTGCCAGCGCGCGTTCGGTAATATCTTTCGGCTTGTAGTTTTCCGGCACCCGGTTGTCCGACTTGACGATAGCCCGGTACAAGTTCACCAGGCCAGGACCGGAGAGCACGCGCTCAGCGGAAACGTGGCCAATCTCTTCACGCAGCACTTCGAGGATAATCCCCTCTTCTTCGCTGTTTGGCGCAAAGTCGACGTGGCCACCTTCGCCCGGCAGGCTAACCCAGCGCTTATCGACGTGAACCAGATGCGCCACGCCAAGGCCGGTTCCCGCGCCGTAAACGGCGATCGGCTTACCTTCAACCGGCTCGGTGCCGCCAAACTGGATCAGATGCTCTTTTTTCAGCATCGGAATCGCCATTGAGACTGCGGTGAAATCGTTGATGATTTCCAGGTGCGAGAAACCAAGGTTTTTCTTCATTTCCGCAATGGAGAACTGCCAGGTGTGGTTGGTCATCGCCACCCAGTCACCGGTAATCGGACAGGCAATGGCGATACAGCCGTCTTCGACCGACACGTTATGCTCGTCGAGATAGACGCGGACAACGGCTTCCAGGCTTGGATAATCCAGGCCGGAATAGGTTTTCGCCTGCGAAATTTCACCGCTGGCTAAATCGCACAATGCCAGACGCGCATTGGTGCCCCCAACATCACCCACTAAAGCAAACTTTGTCATTCCTTTACGGCTCCGCTAAAGTCAGAATAAATCTTTGCCACACTGTAAATTCAAGGCGCGTTAACAACAATGACGATTATGTTGGCGCCCCAGGATTATCGATCCAGGTCACATTTTTTGCGTATTTTTTAGCAGGTATAGAACGGGATAAGCTGTAGGGCCGTATCGTTTCAGCATCATTTGCGCTGAACATCGGCCCGGGAAAATGCACAGTAAACTCAGTATTCAGCAAAAAGGATATCACCATGCTCCACCCGCGAGCCCGAACGATGTTGTTGCTCTCCATCCCCGCGGTATTGATTGGCATCGCCTCCAGCCTGATTTTGATCGTGGTGATGAAGATTGCTACGGTGCTCCAGCATCTGCTGTGGCGCAACCTACCGTATGCACTCGGCATGGATATGAATTCGTCGCTGTGGATTATCCTGATGCTGACGCTGACCGGTCTCGCCGTAGGTCTGGTGATTCGTTATAGCCCAGGCCATGCGGGCCCGGATCCCGCCAGCGAGCCGCTGATCGGCGCCGCGGTTCCCGTCGCACATCTACCGGGGCTGGCGATCGCCTTGATCCTCGGGCTGGCGGGCGGTGTAAGCCTGGGCCCAGAGCACCCGATTATGTCAGTCAATATTGCGTTGGCCGTGGCGCTGGGCGCACGTTTTTTCCCACGGGTCAGTTCGCTAGACTGGACGATTCTCGCCGCTGCCGGCACCATTGGCGCACTGTTCGGAACGCCGGTTGCCGCCGCGCTTATTTTTTCCCAGACGTTAACCAGCAGTAATGATGCGCCGCTGTGGGATCGCCTGTTTGCTCCTCTGCTGGCTGCCGCCGCGGGCGCGTTGACCACAGGCCTGTTCTTTCACCCTCAGTTCTCGCTCCCCATCGAGCATTATCAGACGATGCGCATCGTCGATATTTTCAGCGGCGCGATGGTCGCTATCATCGCCATCGCCATCGGTATGATCGGCGTCTGGTGCCTGCCGCACCTGCATGGGTTAGTTCACCGTTTAAAACATCCGGTGCTAATTCTCGGCGTCGGTGGATTTGTACTGGGGATTATCGGCACGATTGGCGGCCCGTTAACGCTGTTTAAAGGGCTGGATGAAATGCAGCGCCTGACCGCCGGGCAAAATTTCGGCGCGGGCGACTATATGCTCTTCGCGCTGAGCAAACTGGCGGCGCTGGTCGTTGCTGCGGCCTGCGGTTTCCGCGGCGGGCGCATATTCCCGGCGGTATTTGTCGCCGTGGCGCTGGGGTTGATGCTGCATGCGCACGTGGAAGCGGTGCCGGCCGCGATTACCGTCTCCTGCGCCATCATGGGGTTAGTGCTGGTGGTCACCCGCGATGCCTGGCTCAGCCTGTTTATGGCCGCCGTCGTCGTACCGGATACCACGCTGCTGCCGCTGCTGTGTATCGTGATGCTCCCCGCCTGGCTATTGCTGGCGGGGAAACCTACGATGATGGTGCCGCGTAAGCGTAAGGATTAACGGCCGCTGTTTCGCGCCTCCAGCGCGTCGGTAACGGCTTTAAGCAGCGGAGGGATGTCCATTTTGGGTAGCATCACCTCCAGCAGCGTCAGCCTGTCGCGGCGCGCGGCGCGCGCCAGCGCATCGTTCAACTGCGCGACATTGCTGACCTTCCAGCATTCGGCCTGGCTGTCGAGATTCAGTGCCTGTGGCAGCAAGGTCCAGTTCCACAGGCTAATCTCGTTATAGCGCTGCTCTGGCCCATGGATCGCGCGCTCAACCGTATAGCCTTCATTATTCAGTAACAGAATCAGCGGCCGCTGCCCATCCCGCAACATGGAGCCTAGCTCCTGAATGGTCAACTGCGCCGCACCGTCCCCCACCACCAGCACCACGCGCCGGTCCGGACACGCGGTTTGTGCGCCGAATGCGGCAGGTAAAGTGTAGCCAATCGATCCCCACAGCGGCTGAACCAGCAAACTGGCGCCGGTGGGCAGCGTTAATGCCGCGATACCAAAGGCAGCCGTCCCCTGATCGGCCAGCACAATATCGTGCGGTTGCAGGTATTTCTGCAGCGTTTGCCAGAAGTGACGCTGGGTCAGATGCCCGGTGTCGAGCACCGCTGGCGAGGATATCCGCCGGACATCGGTGTGCCATGGGGCTAAGTCTTCGCTCAACGTTATCAGCGCGTCCACCGCCGCCTGCATGTCAATACCGCTAAACCAGCGGGTGCCTACGCGAGCGGAAAATGGCTGTACCTCAATGGATTTTTCCGGCGCAATCCGGTGAGTAAAGCCTGCGGTGATAGTGTCGGTAAAACAGGTGCCGACGCAGACGATCGCCTCCGCATCCTCGATAGCCTCTCGCGTTTGCGGCAGACTCGCCCCGCCGCTGTACGTGCCGACAAATCCTGGCTGTTGTTCATCAAACAGTCCTTTCCCCATCAGCAGCGTGGCGTGTGGAATGGGACGCGCACGCATCCACTGATTGAGCGTCGCCTGAAGCCCAAATCGATGAGCCAGCACGTCCGCCAGCAAAGACACATGCGAACATCCCTCCAGCAGGCTACGCGCATGATGAACAAAATCCTCCAGTTGAGCCCTATCCGATACCCGTGGCGCTGCGGTGAGAGCGCTTACAGGTTTCGCCGTCGGCAGCGCGGCAACATCAGCGGGAAGCAGCAGGTAGCCAGGCCGACAATATTGCCTCACCGCCAGCAGCACGCGATCGATCTCCTGACAGGCGTTTTGCGCCGTCAGCACACCCTGAGCGACGGAAATTGGCGCACTCATCTGGCGGAAATGGTCAAAGTCGCCGTCACCCAACGTGTGGTGTAAACATTCGCGACGCAGCTGCGCGCCGGTACAAGGGGCACCGACGATATGCAGCACCGGAACGTGCTCGGCAAAACTACCGGCCACACCGTTCAGCGCGCTAATTTCCCCCACGCCGTAGGTGGTCAGCAGCGCGCCACAGCCCTGCATTCGCGCGTAGCCATCGGCGGCATAGGCCGCGTTCAGTTCGTTAGCGCAGCCCACCCAGCGCAGCGTGCGGTGAGCAATGACGTGGTCAAGAAACTGGAGATTGTAGTCGCCGGGTACGCCAAACAGACTCTCGACGCCACAGTCAGCAAGACGGTCAAGCAGGTAATCTGCCACGGTATAGGACGAAGCCATGGTGCCACTCCTTCAGCCGGTTATTTCTTTGAGTATTGAAGAAGTGTTAAGCGTGTCCAGTATTGATAAGAAAGTCCTCTGGAAAGCAAATTTTACAGATTTCAGCTGTGTACGCGCGAAGAGACATTCGTTAGTGTAAGCGCATACACAACCGGAAATTCTGGAGGACACAATGGTTTACCAGGCAAGTCCAACACGTTATGAGACTATGACGTTTCAGCGCTGCGGCAACAGCGGCCTCAAACTGCCCGCCGTTTCACTGGGGCTGTGGCATAATTTTGGCGATGAAACCCGCGTAGAGAACAGCCGCCAGCTGCTTCGCCACGCGTTCGATCTCGGCATAACCCATTTCGATCTCGCCAACAACTACGGGCCACCGCCAGGCTCCGCTGAGAGCAACTTTGGCCGTATTCTGCGCGAAGATTTTCTGCCTTATCGCGACGAACTGATTATCTCCAGCAAGGCTGGATACACCATGTGGGATGGTCCGTACGGTGACTGGGGTTCACGTAAGTATCTGATTTCCAGCCTTGACCAGAGTCTGAAGCGCATGGGTCTTGAGTACGTGGATATTTTCTACCACCATCGCCCGGACCCAGAAACGCCGCTGCTGGAGACCATGCGCGCGCTGGATCACGTCGTCCGTCAGGGCAAAGCGCTGTACGTTGGGCTTTCCAACTACCCGGCGGAACTGGCGCAGCAGGCAATTGACATACTCAACGATCTGGGCACCCCCTGTCTTATCCACCAGCCGAAATACTCCATGCTGGAACGTGGAGTGGAAAACGGCCTGTTGAACGTGCTGCAGCAGGAAGGGGTCGGCTGTATCGCCTTCTCACCGCTGGCCGGTGGGCAGCTTACCGACCGTTACCTGAACGGCATTCCTGCCGACTCTCGCGCCGCCAGCGGCAGCATCTTCCTCAAGCCAGAACAGCTCACTGATGGCAAGATTAACGCCGTTCGCCAACTGAACGAACTGGCAGAACAGCGTGGACAGAAACTGTCGCAGATGGCGTTGGCGTGGGTACTGCGTCAACAGGAGGTCACCTCGGTTCTGATTGGCGCCAGCAAGGTCTCACAGCTGGATGACGCGATCGGTATGCTGGCAAACCGTCATTTCAGCGCCGCAGAATGTGCCGAAATTGATACCATTTTGCGCAGCATAAAATAACGGCTATTTTAGCAAAAAGTGCTCTCTCCTGGCGGTTTAAGAGTTAACCCAATAATTCGTATGTTTACCGAATTGTAATATTGCGTTAACAGGCCTTTCTGGCCACGATCGTATAGGAGAGAAGTATGTTCAGGTCACTGATTCTGGCGGCAGTGTTGTTAGCATCGGCCCCGATGTTCGCTAATGCTGGCGAAATCACCCTGCTGCCATCCGTAAAATTACAAATTGGCGATCGCGATAATTACGGTAACTACTGGGACGGCGGCCGCTGGCGCGACCGCGACTACTGGCATAAACACAGGTATCGCCACGACAACGGCTGGCATCGCGGTTGGGACAAACGAAATAAGGCCTACGAGCGCGGCTATCGCGACGGTTGGGGCGACCGTGATGACCATCGTGGACGCGGGCGCGGTCATGGACACGGACATGGTCACCACTAGTTTCTATTATTCAGGCGCAGCGCCTGAATAACAAAAAAAGAGCCTACGGGCTCTTTTTTTATGGTCAAATCCTGCGCTTCTTATTTATCAGCATTTGCCCTTGAGCAAAAAAATCCTGCCAGTATCTTATCGTCAAGATATTTCACGTCAGGATTAACATCATGAATGCTAATTTTAAAAATGAAATTCAGACATTCGGTCGTTCACTTCTGTTACCTATCGCGGTATTAGCCCCCGTCGGGATGGTCATGGGAATCAGCTCGGCGCTTGGCCAGAGCTATATGATCGATAAACTCCCCTTTTTGGGTAATGATATTTTCAAAGCGGTTTTATCGTCACTAGGCTTAATCAGCAGCGTCGTTTTTAATAATATTCCTTTATTATTTGCGATGGGCGTTGCCTACGGCATGTCGAAAAAAGAAAAAGGCATTGCGGTATTCGCCTCGGTCGTCGCCTATTTAACGTTGCTGATTGCCATGCACGTGCATCTCAAGCTCGCAGGGACACTGGCGAAAGAAGATCTTTCACTGGTGGGCCAGGGCATGGTACTTGGCGTACAGACGCTAAAAATCGAGGCGCTGGGCGGCATTATCGCGGGCCTGCTGGCAGCCAAAATTACCGACCGCTTCTATCGGCTGCAGCTGCCTCTGGCCTTTGCATTCTTCAGCGGCAAGAAATCAGTGGCGATTCTGGCGATTGCCTTTGCCATACCCGTTGGGCTGATCATCCCCTTTATCTGGGATCTTTTTACCGCGGGAATGCGCGCCGTCTCAACCATTATGATGGCACCGGACATTGGCGCCGGCATCTACATGACGCTTAACCGCCTGCTGATACCGTTCGGCCTGCATCACGTACTGAGCTCCACCGTGCGCTTCACCGCCGCGGGCGGTACCTACCTTATTGATGGGCAAACCTACGTCGGCATTCTGCCCGCAATGAACAAGATCCTCTTTGAGCTGGGCCCTTCACACCCCGCGTGGCAAGAATATATGCCTACGTTGACCAGCTACCTGGCCTCCTCACAGATGTTGACGACCCTGTTCCGCGTGCCGGCTATCGGCCTGGCAATGTACCATATGGCCTATTTCAAAAATAAGAAATTTGCCAAAGGGATGATTCTCACCGTCGTACTCACGGCAATGCTGGGGAATATTACCGAGCCGCTGGAATTCTCTTTCCTGTTTATTGCGCCAAAACTGTTTATCGTTTATGCGGTGCTGTGTGGCTTACTCACTATCCCACTACAGATGCTGGAAGTCTCCATCGGTTATATTCGCGGTACCATTTTCGACTTCGGCATTTTTGGCTTGATGTACGAAAATACGCATTGGGTAAATTTAATTCTTCTCGGTATTGTGAACTTCGTCGTGTTTTATTTCGTGTTCCGTTTTGCAATCGGTAAATTCGATATCAAGACCCCAGGCCGCGAAAGTGAAATTGCCGATAGCACCTTACTGAACAATAAAGAATACGACAAGGTCGCCGCCATGGTGATTGAAGGTCTCGGCGGCCGGGATAACATCAAACGCGTCGAAAACTGTGTTTCTCGCCTGCGTATCGATTTGCAGGATCAGAAGAAAATCAACATGGATATCCTCAAAGAGTCCGGCTCGTTGGGAACCTTTATTCCCTCCAGCAACCATGTTCACGTGGTTTTTGGCCCACACGTAGAATTTGTTCGCAACGCGGTTGACGACCGCATTGTCGGCGCGAAATAAATAACCAGGAGGCGGCAATGCGCGCACTGTATGATTCAAAAAGTAAAACCATTGACGATCGCGGCATGAAAGCCCTGCTCGGTCAGCAGGCTCGAGTGCAATCATGGCTGGACGTCGAAGCCGCGCTGGCGCTGGCGCAGGCCGAGCACGGGATGATTCCTGCCAGCGCGGCGGCGAATATCGCCGCCAACTGCGGGGTTGAGAATATCGACCTGGTCGAGATGGAACGCCTGTTACGCGAAATTGGCCATGGTTTTGTACCGATGATCAAAGTGCTGGTCAAAGCCTGCGACAGTGAAAGCGGTAAGTATGTGCACTATGGCGTCACCACGCAGAACATTCAGCAAACGGCCCAGCTGTATCTGGCGAAGCAGTTCAACGGCCTGCTGCAAGGTTTCGTTGATGACATTCTGCGCAACCTGGCCGACATGGCGCGCGAACATCACGCCACGCTCATGGCCGGACGCACCCACGGTAAGCATGCATTGCCCATCACCTGGGGATACAAAGCCGCCGTCTGGATTGATGAACTTCTCAGCGCCCAGCAGCGTATGCAAGAAGCGGAAAAACGGGTCTTCACCGTGATGATGGGAGGCGCCGTCGGCGCGTTTCACGCAACCGGAGAAACCGGTCGACGGGTACAGGAGAGCGTGGCGAAAGCCTTAGGCATGCACGCGATGGCCATACCATCGCGCAACTCGCGCGTGTATCGCACCGAGTACATCAGCAACCTGTGCCTGCTTGCCACCACCTTGCACAAAATTGCCGAAGAGGTTTACCAGACTTCGAGTGAAGAATTTGGCGAAGTGTCCGAAGCCTTTACCAGAGGGACCGTCGGCAGCAGTACCATGCCGCAGAAGGTCAACCCGAAACTGGCAAAAGGCATTATCGCTAACGCACAAAAGCTTTACTCCGTACATACCTCGTGCCTGTACGTCAGCCCACGCCCCTTCGAGGCAGATAGCTCGGCCTACTTTATCTTTGATGGCAATATTCAGGAGAGCATGGAGTGCATCGCCGAGATCGTTATGCGCGCCGAGGAACTGACCCGCACGCTGGTAATCAACACCGAGCGGATGCAGCAAAATGTGCAGCTGACCCACGGCTTAATCAATAGTGAAAAAATCATGATGCATCTGGTGGCGAAGCTCGGCAAAGATGCGGCGCACGAGCGCGTTTACCAACTGGCGATGCGCAGTACCCATGAAGGCATTCCTTACGGCGAGGTGCTGCGCCAGGATCCGGTGATTCAGCAGAACTTCACCGAGGCGGAAATTGACGCGCTGATTGACCCATCGCACTACATCGGTTTGTGCTCAGAGATGGCGCTGGAAACCGCCGCGCGCGTACAGGAGGCCCATGGTGACTGACACCCTGCTCTCTCTCGCCAGTCAGCGAATTGTGACGCCGGATGGCATACGGTCCGGCTACCTTCACATCTGCGGCGATAAAATTACCGGCATCGATGAAACACCGCGTGGCCGCGTCATCGACTATCACCATGCGATGCTGATGCCGGGGTTTGTCGATATCCACGTCCACGGCTGGGGGCGAGGTTCATTTGCCTGGAAGGGAGAGCGGGACTCGCTGCGCGCCATGAGTCAGGATTTAGTACAAGCGGGGGTAACGGCCTGGCTGGCGACCTCGGCCACCCAGCCGGAGGATTTCTTGTGCGAAAGCCTGGCCACCGCCGCCGAATGGATCGCGCAAGCCACGCCAGCCGACGGCGCTGAAGCGGTCGGCATCCACATGGAAGGCCCGTATATCAACCCGAAATTTATCGGCATGCAGCGGCTGGACTGCGTTCAGCCCGCCAGCATAGCCGGATTCGAGCGTTATCAGCGCGCCGCGCGCGGCCACGTCCGCCTGATGACGCTGGCCCCGGAACTTCCCGGAGCGCTGGCATTGATTCGCCATTTGCATCAATCCGGCGTCACCGTTTCCGCGGGCCATACCGATGCGACGTTTGACGAAATCAGCGAGGCAATTACCGCCGGTTTGAGTCATTTTACACACGCCTTCAGCGCCATGCGCGGCCTACACCACCGCGAGCCCGGCGTGGTGGGAGCGCTGATGTACTATGAAGACACCTACGCAGAAGTGGCAAAACAAAGCGGAATTACCCTGCGCCCGGAGGTATTCGATATCCTCTATCGGCTGAAAAAGGATCGGCGGCTGGTGATGATGAGCGATTGTCTTGGCTACGTCGACTTTCCGGAAGGCTTCGAGTTTCATCACTATCTGCGCCAGGAAACATTTCGTATCCGCCAACATGCGCTGGAAATCACCGACTGCCACGGCTGCACCCGCACCATCCGCGCCGAAGACTGGCCGGAAGTGCGCAAGCTGGAAATGAGTTTTCTGGATTCCGTCAAGAACGTGGTGGAGCGTCTGGCGCACGGATGGGTGTCTGCGGCGCAGGTCGCCTGTCTCAATCCCGCCATCCTCGCGGGCGTGGCGGATCGCAAAGGTAGCCTGACCCCCGGCAAAGATGCCGATATTCTGGTGCTTAACGCCGAACATGAACTGCACGCGGTATGGTGTCGCGGCGTGCGCCAGCCGCGGGTTAAATAAAGACGTCGCCGTAGTGCTGCTCGAGGAAGGTTTTTAGCGCCTGCGGGCTTATCCCCTGTACCTGTTGCACGAACGCGTCAACGGGTATTTTTTTGCGCGCCGGGCTCAACCCGTGCTCACGCAGCAGTTGAAAATCATCCTGCGTCAGATAGAAATTCACCTTCACGTAGCTCAGTTGAGCATGGCGAAGATGACTGGCAATTTTATTGGTAAAGGCAATTAACAGGTCGAAATCCTGCTGCTGGAGCCGGTCCAGCTCGTTGATGTTCACGCAGGCCAGCACCTCGATGTGAAAACGCGAAAGCAGCACCTCTTTGAAGTAACCCACTTTACTCTCTGATGAGTTGGTCACAATGATAACGCGCTTTTTCACATCGCTGACCACGCGGTTTTTCAGTTCATGCTTTTTGATAATCAGCACCAGGGTCGCCAGATGAATCGCCGAAAATGACATCTGCCAACGCGATTCTATTTCCCGCAGCGCACGCTGAACGTGCAGCCAGAGGTCCGGATAACGGCGCTGCACATCGTGCAACTTTTTATCATCAAACCACAGGCGCAGTTTGTTCTGCACAATGGCCGCATAGATAAAGTGGTAAATTTCGGCAAACCAGCCGTGATGATTGTGAATCGTTGCCTTCAGACCGTGGGACATCACCTCGCAGGCCAGCTTAACGTACCCAACCAGCCGCGCGTCGTAGAGCGTAAAAGGGCGCCAGGTAAAAGTCAGCGAAGCGATAAGCATATCCAGGCAGGCATTTTCATCTTTCTCGGCCAGCACGCGGTAGGGATAGGTGGTCAGAAATGCCGCCGCCGAGCTGTCGTGAATGAGTCGCCCGCGACGAATACGCTGTAGCGCCAGACTGAGATAGACCAGCAGATATTTCCGCCCGTTGTAGCCAAGGTGAATCACCGGGCTGATGACCTTTTCATAATAGGCCGCCGCCTGGGTAATCTCCTGCGCACACTCATGGAGAAACTGCTCGGCAATGGAACGATTGATAGGCTCGTTGGCCTGATGCGCAATCAGCTGATGACCGGTACCGATCTCGACGGTTTTCAGAATCGACATACAGGCTGCCAGACGCAGGCTGAATTCATCGCCCACCAGCTGCGAACCTTTTCTCGGTATGCTCAGCAGCGTTAACCCACGTTCCTGCACCCGGTTGAGCATGAGCGGATTATCGTTTTTCACCGTCCCGGCGCTGACATAGAACTTTTTATAGTACTCATTTTTATTGACCACATCGTGCAGACAGAGCGCAACAAACAGATCCTGAACGCGCTCTTCACCGGTCGTGAGATAGCGGTTAAAACGCACGCGCTGTAAAAACTGGATGTAATCACTGTAGGTGATGTCGGTCGTAATAAACGCATTATCCTGATGGAGATGCGCTTCATCCGGCAGCAGTTCGTTAAGCTCTTTCATCGTTCGCTTCAGGGTGGAAAGCGTTTTGCCAAAGCGCAGCACCGCGCTATCGACCGCGAGCGGGCTGTTATCCTGAAGGTATTTGAGAAAAGAGAGATCAAAAGAGTTCATGAACGTTCGCTGAGGTTAAACGCAAAACACAGCGTAACGAAAAAACGCCAGAAAAACCGTGACCTGTCGCGGGTCACGGCAATCGGGCAATTAATTCAGCAGGGTTCCCAGCAGCAGCCAGCCGTTCAGCGCCACCACCACCGCAACGATCGCCCAGCCGAGGCGTTTAATCCACCGCGTGTTGACCAGTTCGCCCATCAGCTTGCGGTCGCTGGTGAAAATCAGCAGCGGAACCAGCGCCAGCGCAATCCCAAAGCTCAACAGCACCTGGCTCATCACCAGAATACGCGTCGGATCCAGCCCCATCAGAATGACAATAAACGACGGCAACATGGTGACCGCGCGGCGGAACCAGAGCGGAATGTGAAAGCGAATAAAGCCCTGCATCACCACCTGGCCGGCAAGCGTACCCACCACCGTAGAGGAGAGACCGGCCGCGATCAGGCTGAGGCCAAAAATAGTCGCCGCCGCATGGCTGAGCAGCGGTTCAAGCGTCAGGTAGGCCTGATCGAGATCGGTAATCCCGGTATGTCCGTGGAAATGGAAAGCCGCTGCGGCGGTCGCCATCATCGCCAGGTTCACGAAGCCGGCGATGGTCATGGCGATAGCGACGTCCCAGCGAGTGGCCTGATAGCGCTCTTTAGCGCTGCCGCCGTGCAGATGCTGGGTCAGCGATGAGTGAAGATAAATAACGTGCGGCATAATGGTTGCCCCCAGCACGCCCGCCGCCAGGTAGACCGCCTCGCCGTTTGGCAACGATGGCAAGAGCATGCCTTTGGTCAGCGGCGCCAGCGCGGGCTGAGAGAACACCAGCTCAACGATATAGGCTGCAGCCACAAACAGCAGCAGGCCGCCGATAACTTTTTCCAGCGGTTTTTGCCCACGGCGTTGAAGCATCAGAATCAAAAAGGTGGCAATCCCGGTCAGCACCGCGCCCTGCAATAGCGAAATGCCCAGAATCAGCTTAAAGCCGATCGCCGCACCGATAAACTCGGCAAGATCGGTCGCCATGGCGATAATTTCCGCCTGCACCCAGTAGAACCAGACCACCGGTCGTGGGTAATGGTCGCGAATCTGCTCCGCGAGGTTTTTCCCCGTGGCGATACCCAGCTTTGCTGAAAGCACCTGAATCAGCATCGCCATCAGGTTGGCCCACACTACCACCCACAGCAACTGGTAGCCAAAGCTGGCGCCCGCCTGAATGTTGGTCGCAAAGTTGCCCGGATCGATATAGCCGATCGCGGCAATAAATGCCGGCCCCATCAGCGCCAGCCGCATACGGCGTGCGGTACGACAGCTGTTAGTTTCAATGCGACTGTTTGTCATTCTCTGCCTCAAAAACATAGCCTTTGCTATGTTTTAGGCTAACAGAATGAGAATGATTATCAAGTTCATTTAAGCAAGGTGATAATGATTATTCTGATAGCCGGAACCAATAGCCAGACTGGAGGTTGGGAAGGTTTGGTATACGCTTAAGAAGAGAGTAGTACAACACGGAAACTTTTCATACATTTACTCAACATAACAAAAATGTATGTTTGATCACTAATTTTGAGTTTGCTCACAGCTTCTGAATATAGTGAGAGACAGATCTCGTTTTATTTAATCATGTTACATAGAATGTGCACGAAAATTTAACCCGTCTCATGTTTGGAGCAAATATGGACCGCGTCTTGCATTTTATTCTCGCGCTCGTTGTGGTAGCTGTTCTGGCCCTGCTGGTCAGTTCGAACCGCAAACAGATCCGCATTCGTTACGTTATTCAGCTTCTGGTTATTGAAGTGCTGTTGGCCTGGTTCTTCCTGAACTCCGATATCGGTCTGGGTTTTGTCAGAGGCTTCTCCGAGATGTTCGAAAAACTTCTCGGCTTTGCTAATGAAGGGACCAACTTTGTCTTCGGTAGCATGAACGATAAAGGTCTGGCCTTCTTCTTCCTGAAAGTCCTGTGCCCTATCGTCTTCATTTCTGCGTTGATCGGTATCCTGCAGCACATTCGCGTACTGCCTATCGTGATCCGCGCGATTGGTACCGTGCTCTCGAAAATCAACGGCATGGGCAAACTGGAGTCTTTCAACGCCGTCAGCTCCCTGATTCTGGGCCAGTCTGAAAACTTCATCGCCTATAAAGATATCCTCGGGAAAATGTCCCGTAACCGCATGTACACCATGGCGGCGACGGCGATGTCTACCGTGTCGATGTCTATCGTTGGCGCCTACATGACCATGCTGGAGCCGAAGTACGTTGTCGCGGCGCTGGTACTGAACATGTTCAGCACCTTTATCGTTCTGTCGCTTATCAACCCGTACCGCGTTGATGCCAGCGAAGAAAACATTCAGATGTCTAACCTGCACGAAGGCCAGAGCTTCTTCGAAATGCTGGGTGAATACATTCTGGCAGGTTTCAAAGTGGCCATTATCGTTGCTGCGATGCTGATCGGTTTTATCGCCCTGATCGCCGCGCTGAACGCCCTGTTCGCCACCGTGACCGGCTGGTTTGGCTACAGCATCTCCTTCCAGGGCATTCTGGGCTACATTTTCTATCCGGTTGCATGGATCATGGGTGTACCGGCAAGTGAATCCCTGCAGGTGGGCAGCATCATGGCGACCAAACTGGTTTCCAATGAATTCGTTGCCATGATGGATCTGCAGAAAATCGCCGCTGAGCTCTCTCCGCGCGCGGTCGGCATCATCTCCGTGTTCCTGGTCTCCTTCGCCAACTTCTCTTCCATCGGCATCATCGCGGGTGCGATTAAAGGTCTGAACGAAGAACAGGGTAACGTGGTTTCTCGCTTCGGCCTGAAGCTGGTTTACGGTTCTACGCTGGTGAGCGTACTGTCTGCGTCTATCGCCGCGCTGGTTCTGTAATTCACCGTCGCTAACATCAGGACCTGTAACGTTGTTACAGGTCCTTTTTTTTGTTCTCAAGCTGCCAGAGCGGACGCGGTTTATCAATCAGGTAGCCCTGCATATAGTGCACGCCAAGGCGCTCCAGCAGCTGTTGCTGTTCTTCCGTTTCGACATATTCTGCCACCACGGACAAATTTCGCAGCTTCGCCATCTCGCAGATAGAGCGAATAATCATCGCATCCATCGGATTGTTTAAAACATCGCGGACGAAGCAGCCGTCTATCTTGATGATGTCAGCTTCCAGTCGCTTCAGGCGCTCGTAGTTCGCGTAGCCGGTACCGAAGTCATCAATCGCAATCAGGCAGCCAAACTGACGCAACTGCTGGATATTAGCGACGCTGACATCCGAGTTGGAGAATGCCTGCTCTTCGGTAATCTCAATAATAATGCGCTTAACATCGACGTGATAACGGCGGAATAGCGCGATAATCTCGGCGGCGCTACCCTTTTGCATCAAGGTGTACGGCATCAGATTCACCGAGAAGTTCTTATTGGGAAGCTCGTCCAGCGAGCTGAACAGGTACTCCAGCACCTGCATGTCAAAACGTTTGCTGAGGTTAAACTGCGCGAGAACAGGGATAAATTTGTCCGGCGTCACCATGCCGTCAGCGTCAACGAGGCGGCTTAGGATCTCGTAGTAACCTTCACCAGAAGGTTTTCTGATAGGCTGTGCGTAAAGCACAAAACCGCCCCAGTCCAGCGCGTTTTTAACCCGATTTAACAGCACAACCTGTTCGCTGCTTTGATCGAAAGCGTCAACGTGACCGTTATCCAGCTTCAGGATTTGATTCCCTTCATCGGCCTGCTCCACCAACCAGCTCAGTTGCCCCAGCATATGGTGCATATTTTTATCCCGCGGGCTCACCGGCGCCCAGGAGATCGCATATTCCAGGTTCAGAACCGCATTGTTCCAGTGAATCTCTTTATTGCTTAGAAAATTAATCAGATGATTCAGCCGGGCTTCGGTATCCGGGCCGTTCAGCACCAGCAGCAGTTCATTACCCGGCAGCTGAAACAACTTCTCTTCACTGAACAGTATCGGCTGTAGGATGTGTGTGACGCTGCGTTTGCAATGCATACGCATCATCATGCCATAGTGACGGCTGAGGAAGTCGAGGTTGCCAATGTGCAGACAACACAGGCTGATCGCGCCTGCGCGCGGCGTCATCATATACTCCTCCAGCGCACGCAGGTTCGGTAAGCCAGTTATCGGGTCCTGCATGGCCTGCGCCTGCCACTTTGCCTGCAGTCGCTGGCTGCGATGGTATACCTGCAGCAGGTAAAGCAGGCACACCGTGAAGGAGATCAGCGACGACAGAATAAAAGCCAGCGAATACTGAGTTTGTATACCGTGGAGGAAGTTTTTGTTGTACATCACCAGCAGGAAGGCGGAAACCGTCCAGGTCATGACGACCAGCGGGTAAGCCAACTGGCTGATGCCAAAAGAGAAAAAGATAAATATAGCCGGAACCAGATAACCCGCAAAATAATAATCGCCAAACGGCGCACACAAAAATATCATCATACCTATCAGGCTAATAAACCAACAGGTAATAAATATCTTATTTCTAAGATTGGTGTAACAAGCAATATTACGATACCAGAATGCCCTGGCATAACGTGGGTTCAAGAACATCCTGAACGGGTAATAAAAAAGACGAGTAAATATCAGTGATGCACAAACCAGCCCCTGTATATCAACAATAGAATAAATAACGGATGTTATATTAAAATAACTGTACATTAACTCCGGGATGTCAATTATCTCACCGGTAACGTACATCAGAACCTTGCCCATAATCGGGGTCACAAAGCCCAACCAAAAAACATTCAAACCAATGTTTTTTATGGGATTACCATGCCGCCACCGGCGTCCAAGCGTATAGCGTAGAATAACGCAGGAGATGCATACAGCGGCCAACTGACAGAATAGCAACGTTAATGAATAGAAGGGTGATAAATGCAGTTGCCAATAGTTAGTGACGGTAAAACCAATCGCTAATGGGGCAATAGCATGACGACCAAAAAGCATAATCAATGCAATCATTACGCCAAGCGGTAGCCAGGCCAGATATACAGAATGCCCATCATAAAAAGCGGTAGGAGAGATATATCTGGAAAATGGAATAGCCACCAGGCTCAATATAAGAGCCAAGCAGAATTTCCTGAGTGGGTTAGTCCTTATCACCGTCATGCGTATCAGCCGATATCCTTTATCGTACGTAATTTGACTCTTTAAATATTATGGTCGCGAATTTGTTGGCGCAAGTTTAAGCGATAAAATCCTGATCTGTACCGGACTTTTGAACGTAAACCGCTGTATTTTTGTACACAACAAGGATGAAAAAAACCCCCGCCGTCAGGCGAGGGTTTCAAATTTTGGTGGAGCTAAGCGGGATCGAACCGCTGACCTCTTGCATGCCATGCAAG
>ERZ1026892.15-NODE-15-length-88544-cov-23.529953_pt1 | contig 88544 bp, 77 predicted proteins | sample MGYA00380176_ERZ1026892 | MGnify/ENA primary metagenome ERZ1026892 (study PRJEB33269, sample SAMEA4719812) | human gut metagenome | biome: human-associated habitat; feature: organic feature; material: feces | place: Cameroon | collected 2013-10 ... | reverse complement strand
GCATACTATTATGAATATGGTTCTGATGCATATATCTTATGCAGGATTGATGAATATGCAGAAAAGTATTTTAAAAATGCATGGAATATAGAAAACTATATTCCATATGTCCAGGATGTTAGTCCAATCATTGGAGCTATGTTTATTAATGAACTTAATAAAAAAGTTGATGTAAATAATAGAATTGCTTTAAGAGGGAAAAGGAAGCCAATTGAAGATGTTATTTATGACATATTATCTAAAAGCAAAGGGAGTATGTCAGTAGATGACTTATTTAACTACGTAAATTTTATTTTTTGTGATAAAATAAAGAAAAAGGCCTCAATACTACAAGCAGTAAGAACAGATAACAGATTGTTTATATCTAACAAAATGGTGAGTAAAAAGTAAGATGTCTTTTCCCCCATACCAATGTTTCCGTACTTTCGCAGTATGGAAGCATTTTTCAATTTATCCCTCCCCCCAGGTTGGCAATCCCTTTCTGACCACCAACTCCTATATTTCTTCCATGGGCAGCTCTCTCGCGACCTGCCCATGGAAGAAATCCTCACGCTCTGCCTGTTCAAGTGGGGCGACATCACCGTGCTCTGCCATCTGCATAACAGCAACTATCTCGTAAGGCAACGCCACAAACCCAAACATGAAGCACAACTCACGTTCCGCCAAACCCATTCCGCCACTGCCTCATTGGACTTTCTCCGCCATTTTCCCGCATCACCCGTCCGCATCACGCGCATCGGCAAAGCGGAGGCCATTGACAAAGACTTCACGGAAGTGCCGTTCTCCACGTTTATCTCCTGCGACAACCATTACCAAGGTTTTCTCCATACCAAGAACGAGTCCTTACTAAAAAGACCTCGCCACGCTCCTGTACCCAGACGTAAAGAGGGTGCGTCTCACCAAACCATATCTCTATGGCAGCTTCTACTGGTTCGCCTCCCTCAAATGGTACTTTTCGGGCATGTTCCCTCACTTCCTCAAAACCATCCCAAGCGACTCTGAAAACCTCCTCGGCTACACACCGCCCATCGGCGAGGTGCTACGGACTGCCATGAACGCACAGATCCGTGCGCTTACCGGAGGCGACATCACCAAAGAGGAAGCAGTGCTCTCGATGGACACATGGCGAGCGCTCACAGAACTCGATGCTAAAGCGAAAGAAGTTGAAGACATCAAACGACAAACGAAATGACAGACAATAACATCAATTGGGATGCCACAACTTTCTTCGCATCCCTCACCGAAAAGAACAAGTTCGCCAAGGCTCACGACTTCGTCTTTGCCCGGGTCTCCGGACTTGACGGCTTCGAGGAAGTTCTGCAGCAGCTGCAGTCTGCCACCGCCATTGTCGCCGTCAGCGACATCAGCCAGGGCTACATCGTCCGCTTTCTGTTGGGGTAGGGAAGCGTAATATACAGAAAAAGAGGACATTACGTAAAGTAATATCCTCTTCTCTTATTTTTATTCGTTAGAAATTCTCATGGAGTTTTAAAACTCTATTTGAACTCTGTGTGACTCCGGCAGGATTCAAACCTGCAACCTTCTGATCCGTAGTCAGATGCTCTATTCAGTTGAGCTACGGAGCCTCCTAATATTAAGCAATTAGGCTTGTTCCTTAATTGCGAGTGCAAAGGTACGCATTTATTTTGAAACTCCAAAATATTTGCGCACCTTTTTCGTGGTTTTCTTTAATTTTTCTTCTTTCCGAGCGACTTTAGCCAGTTTAATGGCTTTTTAAGGATAGTTGTAAGTGTGGTTGGCTGTTTTATTGCTGGCACATTGGGAGTGGATTTTGCTGTGGTGCTATTTCCATTCTCCTTTCTATCCTGCTTGCGATTCTGATTTGAACGGCGTGAAGCGTTGTCCTTACGCTGGCGACGTTGCTGATTGTTGCGTTTTGTCTGTCCGCCATCACGGTTAGGTTGTTCGTTGTTTTGCTTTGCCTGTTCGCCATCACGTGCAGCACGTTCATTGCGTCTCTTAGCGTTATCGCCCTTGTTATTGTTTGCGTTGCTCTCTTTGGCTCCATTCTCCGCCTGCTGATTGTTGCCGCCTTCTGCATTGGCAGGCTTGCGGTTCGGCTTGCGTCTGCGCTTCTTTTGCGTAGTGGGTTGTGTGCCGTCCGGAGTATTTGTTTCTGCAACGGTCTCTTGAGCATTTGTGGTCTGTGGCGTTTCTGTAGCAGAAGTCTCGTTATTGTTCTGCTCCTTTACGCCGTTCTTCTTTCTGTTGTCGCGGCGCTTGTTGTTGTCGCCCTGCGATCCATTGGCTTTAGAGTTGTTTCTTGGGCGTTTTTCGTCGCGTCCCTTTCCGCCTCTGCCTCTTGAGCGTGGGGCGTTGTAGTCGGGAGCCTCTCCAAGACCTTCGGGCAGTTCGTTCTTGTCGACAACACGTCCGAGGAATTTCTCTATCTGTTTGAAGCTGCTGATTTCGTCTTCGCTTACGAATGTGATAGCGATGCCGTCGCGTTGTGCTCGTGCAGTACGTCCTATACGGTGGACGTAGTCTTCTGGGTCGTGGGGCACATCGAAGTTGATGACCATGGCGATGTCGTCGATGTCGATGCCGCGAGCCACGATGTCAGTAGCCACGAGCACGTCAATTTGTCCGGTCTTGAACTTGTAGAGAATCTCGTCGCGTTCAGCCTGCTCGAGGTCTGAGTGCATCTCACCAGAGTTAATCTTCATCTGCTGCAGTGTGCGGTTGATAGCCTTCACCTTTTGCTTCTTGCCCGAGAATATTATTACGCGGTTGAGGTCGCCTTTGCGGAACAGGTCTTTTACGATACCTATCTTCTGTGTTTCGTAGCAGACGTATGCGCTCTGTTTGATTTTCTCTGCAGGCTTGCTCACTGCAATCTTTACCTCTACGGGGTTTTTCAGCAGACTTTTTGCGAGTTCTTCAATTTTTTCGGGCATTGTAGCCGAGAACATGATAGTCTGGCAAGTGGCAGGCAATTTGCTTGCAATCATCTTGATATCCTCAGAGAATCCCATGTCGAGCATTCGGTCTGCTTCGTCGAGAACGAAGAAGCTCACCTTGCTAAGGTCGGCAGAGCCGAGAGAGATGTGGCTGATAAGGCGTCCAGGCGTGGCTATTACCACATCGGCACCCATCTGGAAGCTCTTCAGCTCCTGATCGTAGCGGTTGCCGTCGTTGCCACCATACACAGCCACGCTGCTCACGCCGTTGAGGTAGTAGCCGAAGCCCTGCATAGCTTGGTCTATCTGTTGTGCGAGTTCGCGTGTCGGGCTCATGATGACGCAGTTGATGGCATCGTGCGGATAGCCACCGTCGTCGAGTTTTGAGAGTATGGGGAGGAGATAGGCTGCAGTCTTGCCCGTACCTGTCTGCGCCACACCAAGGAGGTCACGACCTTCGAGGATAGGCGGAATACATTTCTCTTGTATTGGTGTGCACTGATCAAAGCGCATATCATATAATGCGTCAAGCACATTGTCATTGAGTTGTGTTTCGTCGAAATACATATTATGTTATTATGGGTTTTAAATTTTTAATTAGGGGCTTTTTTATAGCAGAAATATGCAACGATTGCAAAGATGAAGTTCGGAATCCATGCAGCCAAAATAGGTGGCGTATTGGCATTGATGGCAAATGTAGACGATACTGTTTGTAGCATGATATAGCCGAAGCTCAAGGCGAGTCCCATGCCGAGATACATACCCATTCCTCCTTTGCGTTTGCGCGATGATAGCGACAGACCGATGGTGGTCAGGATGAACGATGCGAACGATGAAGCTATTCGTTTGTGGTATTCCACTTCGTATTGTACGACGTTGCCGTTACCGCGATTTTTCTGTTTGCCGATATACTCTTTCAGCTCAGGATTGGTGAATGTTTCTTGCTGTCCTTTCGAGTAAACGAGATCGGTTGGCTCCATCTGTATGATGGTGTCGCGCTTTATTCCGCTTGTGATATGTTCGCGTAGTCCGCGTAGCTCGCGTATCTTCCAGTTGGAAAGAGTCCAGTGGTACTTTGAGTCGGAGATGGTGTCGTACTGGATATCCATTGCCGTAAGATGGCTCACGAGTTTCTTGTTCTCAAACTTGTCGAGAGAGAAGCCATATCCACATTTTTGATTGTTGTCGTAATGCTGTATGTACGCAATAGTGCCTTTGTCCACTTGCAGCATAACGTTCTCTGCCGATGTGTTCTTCTTTTTGTTTTTGTACATAGTCTCGAAGTTCTGTCTTATCACCGTGCCATGTGGAATGACGTATGCACTGAGGAAGAACGAGAGTGTTGAGATGAGTACGCACGAAATCATGTAAGGGCGCATAAGGCGCTTGAACGAAACTCCTGCAGCAAGCATGGATATGATTTCGGAGTTTGAAGCCAGCTTGGATGTGAAGAAAATTACCGCGATGAATACGAATAGCGGGCTGAACAAGTTGGCGAAGTAAGGCACGAAGTTGGCATAATAGTCAAATACGATAGCCTTTAGCGGTGCGTGGTATTGAGTGAACTTTACGAGGTTCTCGTTCACGTCGAACACGATACTGATAGAGATAATCAGTATGATAGAGTAGATGTACGTGCCGATGAACTTGCGTATGATATACCAGTCGAGAATGCTGATATAGTGGAATGGGTTTATCACGTTCAAGACACGGAGAAAGCGCAGCTTATGGCATAGCCATGCCCAAGCTGTGCGTATCCCTTTAGTCTTTCTGCGTACTGTCTGCTGCAGATGTAGCAGTTTGTGTAAACGCCTGATGTTTTTTATTTTCATTTAAATTCTTCTTCCGAGGTTGTCTATAACGCTTGCTTTCCATTGTACGAAGTCGCCTTGCTCAATATGTTTGCGTGCGTCAGTGACCAGTCGTAGATAGAAAGCCAAGTTATGAATGCTTGCAATCTGCATAGCCAACAACTCCTGTGCTTTGAAGAGGTGGTGTAGATAAGCCTTCGAGTGTATGCGGTCGATGTCGCATCCGTCGGGGTCAATCGGCGAGAAATCCTGCTCCCACTTCTTGTTGCGTATGTTTATTGTGCCCTCGTAGGTGAAGAGCATCGCATTGCGTCCGTTGCGGGTAGGCATCACACAGTCGAACATATCCACGCCGCGTTCTATTGCCTCAAGGATGTTCTGCGGTGTGCCCACGCCCATGAGATAACGTGGTTTGTCCTTCGGCAAAATCTCGTTCACCACCTCAATCATTTCGTACATCACTTCTGTCGGTTCACCCACAGCCAATCCGCCGATGGCGTTGCCGTCAGCTCCCTTGTCGGCGACATGTTTCGCCGCCTCACGACGCAAGTCCTTGTATTTGCAACCCTGCACGATAGGGAAGAGGCTCTGATTGTAGCCGTAGAGGGGTTCTGTCTCGTTGAAGCGCTTGAAGCAGCGGTCGAGCCAACGTTGTGTGAGTCCGAGACTCTTCTTGGCGTACTCGTAGTCGCTTTCGCCTGGAGGGCATTCGTCGAATGCCATCATTATGTCGGCTCCGATGATGCGTTCTGTGTCCATAACATTCTCTGGTGTGAAGATGTGCTTCGATCCGTCAATGTGTGAGCGGAACTCGCAGCCTTCCTCACGCAACTTGCGTATGCCGGTGAGCGAGAACACTTGAAAGCCGCCAGAGTCGGTAAGTATCGGACGGTCCCATGTGTTGAACTTATGCAATCCGCCAGCCTTTTGCAGAGTGTCAAGACCTGGACGCAGGTAGAGATGGTAGGTGTTGCCTAAGATAATCTGTGCCTTCACCTGTTCGCGGAGTTCGTTGAAGTGTACTCCCTTCACAGAGCCAACTGTGCCTACGGGCATGAAGATAGGGGTCTTTATCTGTCCGTGGTCGGTGGTTATTATACCAGTGCGAGCGTCGCTACACGGGTCGGTATGTTGCAGTTCAAAAGTCATTCTTTCGTTTCTTCTTCAATTTTAAAATTAATCGGATTGTCTACAATCTCATCAGTGAGCGCAAACTTCCATACATCCTGTATATTTTCCACATAGTGGAAGTCAACACCCTTGCGGTACATCTCAGGAATTTCCTCAATGTCCTTGCGGTTTTCCTGGCACATAACAATGTCGGTGATGCCGGCACGCTTGGCTGCAAGAATCTTCTCCTTGATGCCGCCTACCGGCAGAACCTTTCCGCGGAGCGTTATCTCGCCTGTCATGGCTGTGTTCTTGCGCACCTTGCGCTGTGTGAGTGCCGAGGCGATAGACGTAGCTATTGTGATACCTGCCGACGGACCATCCTTCGGCGTTGCACCTTCTGGTACGTGGATATGTATGTTCCAGTTGTCGAAGATGCGATAGTCTACGCCGAGCGTGTCGATGTGAGCCTTTACGTATTCGAGGGCAATGACAGCTGACTCCTTCATCACGTCGCCGAGATTTCCGGTCAGTGTCAGCTTGCCCGTCTTGCCCTTGCTGAGCGATGTCTCGATGAAGAGAATTTCGCCGCCCACGCTTGTCCATGCTAAGCCCGTAACGACACCTGCATAGCTATTACCTTGATATATGTCGCGGTAAAAAGGTGCTTTGCCGAGCAGTCCCTCAATCTCGTTAGGTGTAATCTTCTCGTTCACGTCGTTGTCGAGGGCTTTCTTGTATGCAATCTTGCGCAGTGCCTTGTTCACCTGCTTCTCCAATTGACGCACACCGCTTTCGCGAGTGTATTGCTCAATCACTCTCTCTATGGCTGCCTTTGTGAATGTAGGCTTCTCCTCATCCTTGTCCAATCCGCAGTTCTCTATTTCACGCGGAATGAGATGGCGTTTCGCTATCTCAATCTTCTCCTCCGTTATGTATCCGCTCACTTCAATAAGTTCCATACGGTCGAGCAGCGGACGCGGTATAGTGTTGAGGTCGTTGGCGGTTGCAATGAAGAGCACCTTCGAGAGGTCGTAGTCAACATCAAGATAGTTGTCGTGGAAGGCGTTGTTCTGTTCAGGGTCGAGCACCTCAAGCAAGGCAGATGACGGGTCGCCGTTGACGGTGTTCTGTGTCACCTTGTCAATCTCGTCGAGGATAAACACGGGGTTTGACGAACCTGCCTTCTGTATGTTCTTGATAATTCTGCCAGGCATGGCTCCCACGTAAGTGCGGCGGTGTCCGCGAATCTCGCTTTCGTCATGCAGACCACCTAATGACATGCGTACGTACTTGCGCTTCATGGCAGCAGCAATACTCTTGCCAAGTGATGTCTTGCCGACTCCCGGAGGACCGTAGAGGCAGATGATGGGCGACTTGAGGTCGCCGCGCAACTTCAGTACAGCCATGTATTCGAGAATGCGTTCCTTCACCTTCTCCATGCCGTAGTGGTCGTGGTTGAGCACGCGCTGGGCACGCTTCAGGTCGAGGTTGTCCTTGGTGTATTCGCCCCAAGGCAGTGCAATCATCGTCTGTAGATAGTTGTACTGTATGCTGTATTCTGGGCTCTGCGGGTTGAACATGTCCAGTTTGTCAAGTTCCTTGCGGAAGAGCTTTGCCACATCCTCCGACCAGTTCTTCTTAGCTGCTTTCTGCTCAAGCTCCTTGCGTTCCGGTGATCCTTCGCCTCTGCCCAGCTCCTCTTTGATGTTTTTTATCTGCTGCTGCAGGAAGTATTCGCGCTGTTGTTCGTCGAGATCTTCGCGAGTCTTCGTGCGAATGTTCTGTTTTAGTTCGAGCAACTGTATCTCCTTGTGCAGCACCTTCAGTGTCTTGATGACACGTTCCTTGATAGAACTTGTATAGATAAGTTCGGCTTTGTCGGCTATGTCGAATGGCAGGTTTGTGCAGATGAAGTCTACTGCGATTACATCATTCGAAATGTTGTTCAGTGCAAACTGCGACTCATCTGGCAAATCTTCGTTCTGTCGGATGTATTCCGTAGTGGTAGAACGCAAATCTTCCATTGCCGTGTTGAACTCCTTGTCGTCTGCATCAGGCAGTTCCTCCATGGCTGGTGATATTTCGCCCATCAAGAAAGGCTTGTTAGCGGTGAGCTTGTTCAGTCGGCAGCGTCCTAAACCTTGGATGATTGCGGTGATGTTATTTCCAGGTCCGGGCAGTTCGAGTATCTTCACGAGGCGTGCGTACACTCCATACTCAAAGAGGTCTTTGGTGTCTGGGTGCTCAACTTCCTGGTCGTGCTGGCAGAACACGGCAAAGCTCGCATCCTGAGTCTTGCGTATATGGTTGAGCAGATTAAGACTTTGTTTTCTTCCAATGATTACGGGAGTAATCACTCCCGGGAACATTGCCATGTTACGTGTGGCAAGAATGGGCAGTTCGCCTTCTATGTTTACGTTGAACAAATTTGAAATATCGCCGTCATAATCGGCTATCATCTGTATTGAAGTACTCGTTCTCTTATTCATATCTCGTTAACTGTGTATCGGGGGCGTGTGTATTTCCGTGCAAAGTTACTTAAAATTCTGCTAATGAGTGAATTTTTGTTGTTATTTTATATAGAAATCGGCGGTCAGTTGTGCGTACCATTCCGATCTTGAGCCGTCGGTATTCTGTAGGCATACTTCTTCCATTTCTCTCTCGCATTTGTGGTCTGCGTGGTGGAATGCCACAAGGTGGCGTTTGGGCTGTTTGCGTGGAGTGGTGCGCACGGCGCATTGGCGCGACATGGCAAGTCCTGCCTTGTATGCTTCGGCAATGAATGCTTGCAAACATTCGGTTGGTATGATGGCACTGAACTCACCGTCAGTATCGAGCAATGCTTTCACGGTAGCGAACAACTCGCAGTATTTCAGCGCGCAAGCATGTCTTGCTGTAGAGCGTTGTGCGTTGGGGTTAAGCAGACTATCGATGAAAAACGGCGGGTTGGATACGATAGCGTTGTACTTGTCTTGAGTGGAGTAGTGTTGTATTGCTGTCTCTACTATCTTTATGCGGTTTGCAAACTCGGTGTTGCTAACGTTTTCGTATGCTTGTAGAGCTGCGTCATGGTCAATCTCTACTGCATCAATGGTGGCATCAGTATAGCGTTGTGCCATCATTAGTGCAATGAGTCCGGTGCCAGTACCAATGTCGAGAATGCGTTTGCCGCCATTTGCCCATGAACCAAGTAGTACGCCGTCAGTACCAACCTTCATGGCGCAGTGGTCTTGGTGGATTACAAACTTTTTGAAAGCGAACATTTATGATTGTACGATGTTGTTGTGGAAGTCTTAACGCCTTCGCTGTTGTTTACAAGTCGAATTTGTGCTGTACAGCTTTACTCCACTGTTGCAGTTTTAGTCGACTCTTGCTTATTTCTTCGCGTATTATGTTTATCTCGTTGAATAGTTCTGTGGCTGCGTTCTGTAGGGCATTCGGCTTTCTGAGATTTCGGTCAGCCTGTGAGTTTACCACAATCTTAATGCCTTTTGGCTTCAACTCTACGTCGATATCAGCACCCGTCATAACTGGGTCGCCGTCGTAGTGGATAGCTCCTGGTGAGTGGCGATGTACGCGTAGTTTCTTGCAGCGGAATGTCTTAATCTTCGAGTTGTTCTTATCGAGTGTTTTGTTGAACATCTCAATGCTGATTTGTGGGGCGTCAATCAGTCCGAATGGTTCCATGATGATAACATCCATTAGTCCGTCGCTCATAGACGCTTGTGGTGCGATGTATGCGTTGTTGCCATATTGTGATGCGTTGGCGCACGATATTAAGAAGGCTTTGTGCAGGCTCGTCTCGTCGTCAGCCATCACTGTGTATGTCTCAGGTTCGTACTTCAAGCCTTCTCTAAGTACATTTTCAATGTATGTTAGCGGACCGCGTTTGCCAGCTTCTGCGAATTTTAGACTGATGAAGGCATCAAAGCCCATGCCGCATGTGCAGAAGAATGGGTATCCGTTGATGATGCCATAGTCAAGATCGCGCACCTCAAAGGTGTTTAATATTTCTATCGACTTCTTTACATTAATAGGTAGCTGTAGGTGGCGTGCAAGTCCGTTTCCCGAACCGCATGGTATTATGCCAAGTGCGGTGTTGGAGTGTACGATGGCACGTGCTACCTCGTTGACGGTGCCGTCGCCTCCGACTGCCACTACCAAGTCGACGTTTGCGTCTTTCGCCTTTGATGCAATCTCTGAAGCATGGCCAGCATATTGAGTTATTGCGATTTCATATTCGAACTTCTCTTTGTCAAGAAGTTGCTCAATCAGTTCGGGGATGGCAGCTTTGTCAGATGTGCCAGAAATTAGATTGATTATGAAAATGGCTTTTTTCTTCATATTTATTGATGCTATAAATAAGGCACAAAGATAATAAAATAATGTTATAAGTAAGGTTGTGGTTTGGTGAAAAATACCAAAAAGTCATATTTCTTATGAAAAACGTGCGTGTTTAACATATTTTTCGTACCTTTGCACCTTGGAAATAACAAAATTGAAATATACCTATTTAATATTATAATGGGACAGTTACAAGAAAAGTATAAAAGCTATCGTCTTCCGCAGAAGTACATGGCGGAAGGTGTTTATCCCTATTTTCGTGAGATTACGAGCAAGCAGGGCACAGAAGTAGAAATGGGCGGACACAAAGTTCTGATGTTTGGCTCAAATGCTTATACTGGTCTTACTGGCGATCAGCGCATCATTGATGCTGGTAAGGCAGCTCTTGATAAGTATGGTTCTGGTTGTGCAGGTAGTCGCTTCCTGAATGGTACGCTCGATATCCACGTGCAGCTTGAAAAAGAACTTGCAGAGTATATAGGCAAGGACGACGCTCTTTGTTTCTCTACTGGTTTCTTTGTAAACAGTGGCGTTATCCCTGCAGTTGTTGGTCGTGGCGACTATATCATCTGCGACGACCGCGACCATGCCAGTATTGTTGACGGACGTCGTCTGTCGTTTGCAACACAGCTCCACTACAAGCACAACGATATGGAGGATCTTGAGCGCGTGCTGAAGAATCTTCCAGAGGAGGCTATCAAGCTCATCATCGTTGATGGTGTGTTCTCAATGGAGGGCGATCTCGCAAATTTGCCGGCTATCGTAGAACTGAAACACAAGTACAACTGCTCTATCATGGTTGACGAGGCTCATGGTCTTGGCGTATTCGGCAAGCAGGGTCGTGGTGTTTGTGATCACTTCGGCTTGACAGACGAGGTAGACCTTATCATGGGTACATTCTCTAAGTCGATGGCTTCTATCGGTGGCTTTATTGCTGGTGACAAGGATACAATCAACTGGTTGCGCCACTCTTGTCGCACCTATATCTTTAGTGCGTCAAACACTCCGGCTGCCACCGCTGCCGCTCTTGAGGCGCTTCACATCATTCAGAAAGAGCCGGAGCGCATTGATGCCCTTTGGAGAGTCACACGTTACGCACTCCGTCGTTTCAAGGAGGAGGGCTTCGAGATTGGTGAGACAGAGAGTCCGATTATTCCGCTTTATGTTCACGATGTTGAGAAGACATTCGTTGCGACAGCTAAGGCTTTCGAGTATGGTGTGTTTATCAATCCGGTTATTCCGCCGGCTTGCGCACCACAGGATACGCTTGTTCGTTTCGCACTCATGGCTACCCACACAGAAGAGCAGGTGGAACGTGGCGTTCAGATTCTGAAGCGCGTGTTCAAGGAGTTGGATATCATCAAGGATTAATATCTGTGCTCTAATAACATTTTAGGAAGAAGTATATTAAACTATATAATAAGAAAAGGCAGGCTGTCCGTGTGGATAGTCTGCCTTTTTATTTCTGTCAGTTGCTGTTGCTTGCTGATAGCGCAGCGACCTCTTTAGCAATCGCGCTGTGGAAACGTGGTTATAGTAGCATTGTTTTGATCCGCGTCGGTCGATGCGGACATCTGCGTCGGTCGATGCGGACATCTGCGTCGGTCGATGCGGACATCTGCGCCGGTCGATGCGGACATCTGCGTCGGTCGACGCGGATGACAAACTCTGCTGTTACGTTGTTTGTTACCAAACAACAATAATTACTTAATCAAATCAACTGAACGCTTCAAGAACGAGTCGAGTGCAGCACCTTTCAACATGCCGTTCTGCAGCAATGCAAGGTCGATAAGCTGATGTACAACCTTGTTGCCTGCTGCGTATGTGGCGATGATGTTGTTCTTCTTGGTGCGCTGCTCTTCAAGGGCACTCTCTGTGTTCTTCACATCGTCCTTTTCTTCCTGAGAAATCTCCTCCTGCTTCTTGCCATTCTGGCTCTGGTGCAATGCCGCGAGGCGTGCTTCGAGTCCTTTAAGCTCGCTCTCAACGGGCTGCAACTCTGTGGCGCAAGCTGTCTTGCCGTCTTCGAGAACCTGCTTAATGAGCGGATGGTCGCTATTAAGTACGAGATTGAATGCGTCGGGCATTTGTGCGTAGAATGCCATGCCAGCCTGGAATTTGCTTGCCTCTTTCATTCGGCGCATATACTCGCTCTGTGTGATGAGTACCGGCAGAGTCTGTTCGCCGAGAGCCTGCACGTCTACGTAGAACTCGGTCTTTTCCATCTTCGGCAGTTGTGAGCGGAATGTCTGCTCCAAGTTGTCTTTTTCGTCCTTTGCCAATTCGCTTTCCTTCTTGTCGTCTTTCTGTATGAGGCGGTCGACGATGTCGGCATCTACACGTGAGAAGCGTGTCTTCTCCAACTTCTGTTCGAGCATTGAAACCATTGGGTTGTCGAGCTGTCCGTCGAGCAATAATACGCTGTAGCCCTTAGCCTTGGCTGCTTCGATGTAGCTGTATTCGCCTTCCTTGTCGTTAGCGTAGAGATATACGAGATTGCCTTCCTTATCGGTTTGGTTGTCCTTGATGAGGGTTTGGTACTCCTCGTATGTAAAATACTTGCCGTCTACGTCCTTCAGCAGCGCAAAGTCCTTTGCACGGTCGTAGAAGTCGTCCTGCGAAAGCATACCGTAGTGGATGAAAATCTTCAAGTCGTCCCACTTTTCCTCGTAGTCCTTGCGGTTCTCCTTGAAGATTGCAGCGAGGCGGTCTGCCACCTTCTTTGTGATGTATTTTGAAATCTTCTTTACGTTAGCATCACTCTGCAGATACGAGCGGCTTACGTTCAGCGGAATGTCCGGCGAATCGATTACGCCATGGAGTAGGGTGAGGAACTCTGGCACGATGCCTTCCACCTGATCGGTTACGAACACTTGGTTACAGTAGAGCTGAATCTTGTTGCGCTGCAACTCAATGTTCGACTTGATGCGTGGGAAGTAGAGTATGCCGGTGAGGTTAAACGGATAGTCGACGTTGAGGTGTATCCAGAATAGCGGCTCGTCTTGCATCGGGTAGAGTGTGCGGTAGAACGACTTGTAGTCTTCGTCCTTCAGTGTGCTCGGTGCCTTTGTCCACAATGGCTCTACATTATTAATAATATTGTCTTCGTCGGTCTCCTGCTGTTTGCCGTCCTTCCACTCGGTCTTCTTGCCGAAGGCTACTGGTACAGCCATGAATTTGCAGTACTTGTTTAGTAGTTCTTCTATCTTCTGCTTTTCGAGGAACTCCTTGCAATCGTCGTCGATGTGCAGTACGATGTCCGAACCGCGGTCTGTCTTCTCCGCGTCCTCAATCTCAAACTCTGGACTACCGTCGCAGCTCCACTTTACGGCCTTTGCACCCTCTTTGTAGCTGCGTGTGATGATGTCCACCTTCTTGCTTACCATGAACGAAGAGTAAAAGCCCAAGCCGAAGTGACCGATGATTGCGTTAGCGTTATCCTTGTATTTGTCGAGGAAATCGGTTACGCCAGAGAACGCAATCTGATTGATATATTTGTTAATCTCCTCCTCGGTCATACCGATACCTCGGTCGCTGATGGTCAGTGTGCCTTTCTCTGTGTCGAGACTGACGCGAACGGTAAGGTCGCCCAATTCGCCCTTGAAGTCGCCGCGTTCAGCGAGCGTCTTTAGTTTCTGTGTTGCGTCGACAGCGTTAGACACCATCTCGCGGAGGAAAATCTCGTGATCTGAGTATAGAAACTTTTTAATGACAGGAAATATATTCTCTGTCGTTACTCCAATATTGCCTTTCTGTGCCATAATATGAGTTTATAGTTTTAATATTGATGTTGTTTTTTTATTTGTAACTATAAAATCTAAATAACAAATAGCGTGCCAAAATGAAAAGGTTGGTGGTTGTTGGTAGAGAGCGTAAAAAACTTGCTTGAAATTTTGCGTATGTGAAAAAATAGTTATACCTTTGCACTCGCAATTTGAGAACGGGGTGTAGCGCAGTCCGGTAGCGCGCCTGGTTTGGGACCAGGTGGTCGCAGGTTCGAATCCTGTCGCCCCGACTTCTCTCTGATTGTAAACGTTGGTTTCTTATGTTAGAAATTATAGGTGGATTTAGCAAACGGGGTGTAGCGCAGTCCGGTAGCGCGCCTGGTTTGGGACCAGGTGGTCGCAGGTTCGAATCCTGTCGCCCCGACTTAAAAAGAGAAATGTTTCGATGAAGCGTTTCTCTTTTTTTTATGCCTTTATTCTTCATTTTGGCATTGCTATGCAACTCTTGCTACTTTTATCAAATATTATTTTGCTCACTTTCCTAAATTTTATTACTTTTGCACAAAGTTTCAAGTAGTAAACAAAAATAAATCAATATAATGGAGATTTCATACAAATGGCTTAAGGAGTATGTCGATTTCGACCTTACACCGCAAGAGACAGCCGACGCGCTGACATCTTGTGGTCTCGAAGTGGACGCTCTTGAAGAAGTGCAGACCATCCGTGGCGGATTGAAAGGTCTGTACGTGGGCAAAGTGCTCACATGCGAACTGCATCCTAATTCAGACCACCTTCATATCACAACCGTAGACCTCGGCAAGGGCGAACCGCAGCAGATTGTTTGCGGCGCACCTAATGTTGCTGCAGGTCAGAAGGTTATTGTTGCCGACTTGGGCTGCGTGCTCTATGATGGTGACAGTGAGTTCACTATCAAGAAGTCGAAGCTTCGCGGCGTAGAGTCTTTTGGTATGATTTGTGCCGAAGACGAGATAGGCGTGGGCACAGCTCACGACGGCATTATCGTGCTGCCAGAGGACGCTCCCGTTGGTCAGCCGGCTGCCGAGTACTATCACCTGGAGAGCGATTGGGTTATCGAGATTGACATCACAGCCAACCGTTCTGACGCACTCTCTCATTGGGGCGTGGCGCGCGACCTCTATGCTTGGCTCAAGCGCAATGGACACAAGACATCGTTGCATCGCCCCGACTGCTCTGAGTTCAGCGTCGACAACAACGACATGCCTATCGATGTAGAGATTGAGAATACAGAGGCTTGCCGTCGCTATGCTTGCGTAAGCATCACAGGTTGTGAAGTGAAGGAGAGCCCAGAGTGGTTGCAGGACAAACTGAAGATTGTAGGTTTACGTCCAATCAACAACATCGTCGATATCACCAACTACGTTATGATGGCATACGGTCAGCCAATGCACTGTTTCGATGCAGACATGGTAGAAGGCAAGAAGATTGTTGTGCGCACTCAGCCCGAAGGCACTAAGTTTGTCACTCTTGACGGTGAGGAGCACACTCTTGGCGAGCACGACCTCAGCATCTGCAACGCCAACGAGCCGATGTGCATCGCTGGCATCTTTGGCGGTAAAGGCTCTGGTACATACGACACAACAACAAATGTCGTTCTGGAGAGTGCCTACTTCCACCCGACGTGGATTAGAAAAAGTGCACGCCGTCATGGTCTGAGTACCGATGCAAGTTATCGCTTCGAGCGCGGCATCGACCCGAACGGCACTATCTACGCTTTGAAACAAGCTGCCATTCTCTGCAAGCAGTTGGCTGGCGGAAAGGTGAGCATGGAGATAAAGGACGTATATCCGTCGCCAATAGCTGACTCGCGTGTACAGCTCGACTACGAGTATGTAGACCGCTTGATTGGCAAGAAGATAGGTAACGACATGGTAAAGAGCATAGTCGAGAGCCTTGAAATGAAGGTGGTAGAGGAGACAGCCGAGGGCTTGCTGCTCGATGTTCCGGCTTATCGCGTAGACGTACAGCGTCCATGCGATGTAGTGGAGGACATTCTGCGCATCTATGGATATAATAATGTGGAAATTCCGACACAGTTGAAATCGTCGCTCACAATTCTCGGCGACGAAGACAAGGCATACCACTTGCAGAACGTGGTAGGCGAGCAGCTTGTAGGCTGCGGCTTCCGCGAGATTCTTAACAACTCGCTTACAAAGACAGCATACTATACTGAACTGAACCGATATACAGAGGAGACAACCGTTAAGGTGATGAACCCGTTGAGCTCTGATCTCGGCGTTATGCGCCAGACTCTACTCTTCGGCGGTTTGGAGAGTGTAGGTCGCAACGTGAACCATAAGATGCCTAATCTGCGCTTCTTCGAGTTCGGCAACTGCTATCACTTCTCACCAGAGAAGAAGAACGACGAAGACCCGATTAAGGCTTACACCGAAGAAATGCATCTTGGTATGTGGCTTACCGGTAAGCGTGTTGAAGGCTCATGGGCACACGCCGACGAGCAGTCTACATTCTACGAACTGAAGGCTTATGTGATGAATATCTTTACACGTTTGGGCGTAAACCCCTGTGTAGTTGTTGCAGAGTCATCAGACAACAACGTGTTCGGCAAGGCACTCGCTCTGAAGGCACGCTCGGGTAAGGTGCTCTGCGAGATGGGTATCGTTTCGCACAAGGTGCTTAAGAAGATGGATATCGACCAGGAGGTGTTCTATGCCGATATCAACTGGAACAACATGATGCGCGTCATCAAGAAGAACGAGGTGCTCTATCACGACATCTGCAAGTTCCCGTCGGTTAGCCGCGACCTCGCATTGCTTATTGACAAGAACGTACAGTTCGAGCAGATTGAGCAGATTGCACGTCAGACAGAGAAGAAGCTCCTCAAGAGCGTAGAACTCTTCGACGTATACGAAGGCAAGAACCTGCCAGAAGGCAAGAAGAGCTACGCTGTCAACTTTATTCTGCAGGACGAGACAAAAACCCTTAACGACAAGCAGATTGAGGCAATTATGACGAAGCTCATCAGCAACTTGAAGTCAAAGTTGGGAGCAGAACTCAGATAATAAACAATAAAAAACAATATACAAAAATGGGAAGAGCATTTGAATATCGCAAGGCTACAAAGCTGAAGCGTTGGGGTCACATGGCTAAGACATTCACCCGTCTGGGTAAGCAGATCGCTATCGCTGTTAAGGCTGGCGGTCCGGAACCTGAGAACAATCCGTCACTCCGTTCTATCATCGCTACATGTAAGCGTGAGAACATGCCGAAAGACAACATCGAGCGTGCTATCAAGAACGCAATGGGTAAAGACCAAAGCGAGTACAAGGAAGTAACATACGAGGGATATGGCCCTCATGGCATCGCTGTCTTCGTTGACACACTTACCGACAACACTACACGTACTGTAGGCGACGTTCGCTCGGTGTTCAACAAGTTCAACGGTACACTCGGTACAACAGGTTCACTCTCTTATCTCTTCGATCACAAGTGTGTGTTCACATTCAAGAAGAAGGACGGCGTAGACATGGAAGAGCTTATCCTTGAGCTTATCGACTTCAACGTAGAGGACGAGTTTGACGAGGACGACGAGGAGGGTACAATCACTATCTATGGTGACGACGTAAAGGCTTACGCACAGATTCAGAAGTTCCTCGAGGAGCAGGGCTTCGAGGATATCGGTGGCGAGTTTACATACGTGCCTAACGACCTTAAGGACATCGACGCTGAGCAGCGTGCTACTATCGACAAGATGGTTGAGCGTCTTGAGGAGTTCGACGACGTGCAGAACGTTTACACAAACATGAAGCCGGAAGAGGCTGAGTAAGAATAAAAAAATGAAAAGAGTGGTTGGCTACAGCCACTCTTTTTTTAGTTGACAACAGATGTTCCGCAAGTATTGTTCCTGCGGAATGCTTCAGAAGACACCAATATTAGTTATGAATCACTTAGAATACGTAACCTGTGGCACATGCAGCCGATTAATCACTGTCGACGTTGATGCCGACGGTATCATCCGTAACCTTTCTTTCCTCGGCGGCTGCAGCGGTAACCTTAAAGGTATATGCGCACTCGCCATCGGCAAGCCGGCTACAGAGATAAAGAATGCACTTAAGGGTATTACATGCGGTAGTAAGGACACAAGTTGTCCTGACCAACTCGCTATAGCCTTGGAGCAAATGGGCTACTAACTTTGGTGCTGTCGTGACACAGCGCATCTTATTATATAATAAACAAGGAATATATGGAGACAAGAAACTGGAAAACTATTGAGGGTTTTGACTTTAAGGAGATTCTCTTCGAAGAATATAATGGTATAGCGAAGATAACAATAAATCGTCCGCGCTACCGCAACGCATTCACCCCACGCACCACGTGGGAGATGTCACAAGCCTTTGCATGGTGTCGTGAGGCGCAACGCATTAGCGTTGTAATCCTTACTGGTGCAGGTGACAAAGCGTTCTGTTCGGGTGGCGATATGCACGTGAAGGGACGTGGTGGTTATGTGGGTGAGGACGGAGTGCCTCGTCTAAATGTGCTCGATGTGCAGAAGCAGATTCGTTCGCTGCCAAAGCCGGTTATCGCTATGGTCAATGGTTACGCTATCGGTGGCGGTCACGTGCTTCATCTGGTGTGCGACCTTACTATTGCGAGCGATAACGCAATTTTTGGACAGACCGGACCGAAGGTGGGTTCGTTCGATGCAGGCTTCGGCGCAAGCTATTTGGCTCGTATCGTAGGCCAGAAGAAGGCTCGCGAGATATGGTTTCTCTGCCGTCAGTATTCGTCTGTTGAGGCAGAGCGTATGGGCATGGTGAACAAGGTTGTGCCTTTCGACGAGCTTGAGGATACCTGCGTAGAGTGGGCAGAAACAATGATGGAGCGTTCGCCGCTCGCTCTGCGTATGATAAAGGCAGGTCTGAATGCAGAGCTCGATGGACAGGCTGGTATTCAGGAACTTGCCGGCGACGCAACAATGCTTTATTATATGCTTGATGAAGCACAGGAAGGTGGCAAGGCATTCCTCGAAAAACGCAAGCCCGATTTCAGCAAGTATCCGAAACTACCGTAATTTTTTCAGTTGAGAGTAGATTTTGTTGAGAATTGGGAGTTTATCCAATTTAGAATTTAAAGTTTATGATATGTATAATACCAACAACTTCAAAAACAATCATTGGTAATCATAACTCTCAACTCTCAACTCTTAATTACTTGTTGTACTCTTTTGGTGTGTACACTTTCTCGTAGTAAGTAACCTTTGGGTCTTTGCCCGAACGTAGTGTCCATGCAAAGTTGAAGCCTTCTTGTTTGTATGCACGCAACGATGTACTTTCGTCAACTTGCTTCATGAAGTTGTCAACAATTAGCTTGCGATTCAACTCAAATATTTTTGCATCATCCAAATCGTTCATTACAGATAAGTAATAATGATAGGTTCGCGTGTTGGTTTCAAAGACAACACTATCGGTACGCATATAGTTAAGAACTGGGGTAGGGCAGTTCTTTTCTGTGTATTCACGTGCCTCGCGCTGGGCGCGCTTTTCAATACTTTCGTGGCAACTGCAGAGCAGTATAGCACTTGCTATAGTACAATATAAAAACGTTTTCATTTTTCTTAGTTGTTTTTCTTATGCAAAGATACCTAATTGTCAGAAAAAATAAGTAAATTTGCACGTAAAAACTGATATATATCAATGAATAATATAAGGAATTTCTGTATTATTGCTCATATTGACCACGGCAAGTCTACACTTGCCGATCGATTGTTAGAGCGTACACAAACAATCAAGATAACTGAAGGCCAGATGTTGGATAACATGGATCTGGAGCGTGAGCGTGGTATAACAATTAAAAGTCATGCTATTCAGATGGAGTACAAGCATAATGGCGAAACATACATACTGAATCTTATTGATACTCCGGGACACGTTGACTTTTCTTATGAGGTGTCGCGAAGCATTGCTGCCTGCGAAGGCGCATTACTCGTAGTCGATGCTACACAAGGCGTGCAAGCACAGACTATCTCTAACCTCTATATGGCTATCGAGCACGATTTGGAAATTATCCCCGTGCTCAACAAGATAGACATGCCGAGCGCAATGCCAGACGAGGTGGAGGATGAGATTATAGAGCTTATTGGATGTAAACGTGAGGATATTCTGCGCGCGTCGGGTAAAACCGGTGAGGGCGTCGACGAAGTGCTTGCTGCAATCGTAGAGCGAGTGCCGCATCCTAATGGTGACACGAAAGCTCCGCTTCAGGCACTCATCTTCGATTCTGTATTCAACTCGTTCCGTGGTATCATTGCTTACTTCAAGATAGAGAATGGCGAGATACGTAAGGGCGATAAGGTGAAGTTCTTCAATACTGGTATGGAATACGTAGCCGATGAGGTAGGCGTACTGAAGATGGATATGGTGCCTCGCGATGTGCTCAAAACAGGTGAGGTTGGTTATATCATCTCTGGTATTAAGGACGCAACGGAAGTGAAAGTGGGCGATACCATAACACATGTCACACGTCCATGCGATAAGGCGATTGCTGGATTTCAAGAAGTGAAACCAATGGTGTTTGCTGGTGTCTACCCGATAGATCCGAGCGAATACGAAAACCTGCGTGCTTCGCTTGAGAAGCTGCAACTTAATGATGCCTCGTTGACATTTGCTCCTGAGTCGTCCGTAGCTCTTGGTTTCGGTTTCCGTTGTGGTTTCCTCGGCCTCTTACACATGGAGATTGTGCAGGAACGTCTTGATCGCGAATTTAATATGGATGTAATCACTACGGTTCCCAATGTGTCGTACATGGTATATGACAAACAAGGAAATGTGAAAGAGGTGCATAACCCATCCGGATTACCCGAGCAGACGATGATAGACCATATCGAGGAGCCGTATATTCGTTCTACTATCATCACGACCACCAACTTCATCGGTCCGATTATGACGCTCTGTCTTGACAAACGTGGCGAACTTATCAATCAGGAGTACGTTAGTGGCAATCGTGTTGAGCTGCATTTCATGCTTCCGCTTGGTGAGATTGTCATCGACTTTTACGACAAGTTGAAGTCAATAAGCAAGGGTTACGCATCATTCGATTATCATATCGACGGTTTCCGTCCGTCGCGTCTGGCAAAGCTTGATATCCTGCTCAACGGTGAACCCGTGGATGCTCTCTCGGCACTCACACATCAGGACAACGCAGTAACCATTGGTCGCAAGATGTGCGAGAAACTCAAAGACCTCATTCCGCGTCAGCAGTTTGATATTGCAATTCAGGCTGCTATCGGTGCAAAGATTGTGGCTCGTGAGACTATCAAGTGTGTGCGCAAGGACGTTACAGCAAAGTGTTATGGTGGTGACGTCAGCCGTAAACGTAAGTTGCTTGAGAAGCAGAAGAAGGGTAAGAAGCGTATGAAGCAGATTGGTAATGTAGAGGTACCGCAGAAAGCATTCCTTGCTGTGCTTAAGCTCGACTAATTGACAGGTCTATTAGACTACTTATAAACAACTGTTTACTAAAATAATAGAAAGGAAAGTATCTTATGAAAGAGAAGTTCAACGCCAATACTCGCGATGTTGCTCGCGAGTTAGCGCGAAGATACAGTACTATGACGCATGAAGAGCTTGATGCCCTTGAAAGCATTCTTGTCCCGATAAAGTACCAGAAGGGTGAATTGGTGCTTAAAGAGGGCGACGTGTGTCGTAATTTTTACTATATCGACCGTGGATTGATGCGTCAGTTCTACTTCAAGCATGGCAAGGAAGTGACAGAGCATTTGGGTCAGGACCATTCTATAGTGATGTGTATTGAGAGTCTCTTTAAGGAGGAACCGACACACCTGCAGATAGAAACCCTCGAACCCACTCTTGTATATGCTCTTCCAAAGGTTGACCTTGAGCGGGTAGCCCTGCACAATGTCAACATACAGATACTATACCGCAAGATACTTGAGGAGAGTCTTATCACTTCTCAGGTACATGCCGACCTTGTGCGGTTTGAGACGGCACAAGACCGCTACAAGAAGTTGTGCAAGCTCATGCCGCAGGTGGTGCTTCGTGCTCCGCTTGTGTACATAGCAAGCTATCTGCAGATGACACCGGAGACGTTGTCGCGTGTGAGAGCCTCAACGCTTCTCGACTAATAAAAAAGGAATAGTGTAGCAGTTGCTACGCTATTCCTAATAATTCTATTTCAAAAATGAGTGTAGAGCCGCCAGGTATTCCTGGCTGTGAGAATTTGCCATATCCCATGTTTGCAGGGATATACACTTCCCATTTATCGCCTACGCACATCTGTTGCATGGCTACAATCCAACCCTTTATCAAGTCGCTTAGGCGGAATGCTATAGGTGAACCACCACGGCTGGAGTCGAACTTCTTGCCGTTTATAGTGCGACCAGTGTAGTGAACCGTAACGATGGAACGTGGTGTAGGGTGTTTACCATCGTTATTGCCAGAACTTAACACCTTATAATATATACCTTCAGGAAGAGCCATTACGCCTTCTTCCTCTGCCTTTGCGGCAAGCCAATCGAGGTTTGTCTTAGCATATTCGCGTTTATTCATTCTTCTTTATTTTGTTCAAATTGATTATTTCGTTACTGTTATTTGTGCGAGATAGTCGTAATGTTCACCTTTCTCGATAATCTCACATTTCAGTCCGCATTGTTCGCAACTTGCTGTTAGGAGTGTAGGGTCTACGTATAGCCAGTCGAACGAGTCGCCTTTTACATTCTTATAAACCATTTGATAGTCTACTTCACCATAGTAGTTACCGCCAAGATCTATATCCATTGATCCGTCCTCGTTTTCGTAGATGTACTTAAGGTCACTGGAGTCGATAAGAATCTGTGCACCTTCAGCCATCAGTTCTTTCAGACGATTGAGTAGTAATGGTAAGCGTGATAGTTTGCCGGCAATGCCTGTGCCGTTCATCAGCAAAAGAATTGTGTCGAACTTGCTTTGCAGCTGTGTGTCGAAAAGGTTTACACACTCTACGTCTTCTATTCCACGAGCCTTCATCACGTCGCAGCTTAGCGGTGAAACGTCAATGGCTTTCACTTCAAATCCATGCTCCTGTAACGCAAGAGCATGGCATCCGGCTCCTGCACCCACGTCCAACACTCTGCCACGCACAAGCGTTAAGGCTCGTTTTTCAAGTTGTGGCATCTCTTGTTCTGAGCGGAACAGATGAGCTATAGGCATCTCGTCCTCTTCGAACATGGAAGAGAGCACACGCAGATGTGCTGCTCTTCCGTTCTTATAGTAGTCGCTGATAGCACTGCCCATCGGGTCGCGCGAAGGGGCGATGGTTGTTGTGTTCATTGTCATAGCGTTAGAGCGTTACGAAAAGAATTCGGTAAATACCTTCACGCAGTACTCGTGGTCAACCACGCTTCCAGTTTCTCTGCAACTATGCATTGCAAGGATAGCATTACCCATATCTACACCACGCAGTGGGATAGATGATGCAAGAATGTTGCCCAAGGTACTACCGCCTGCCACGTCACTATGGTTTACGAAGCGCTGGCATGGTACGCCTGCTTTCTCACATAATCCAGCAAAGACCGCAGCCGAAACAGCATCCGATGCGTACTTCTGTGCAGCGTTGAATTTGATAACTGGTCCACCGCCAAGCATTGGGTGGTTCGTCGGGTCGTACTTCTCAGGGTAGTTCGGGTGCCAAGCGTGAGCATTGTCTGCCGAAATCATAAAGGCACGTTCAACGGCTTGATAGTACGCTTCCTCTGTATGACTTTGTGACATTGCAATACGCTTTAGTATGTATGCGAGGAACGGACTGCCTGCGCCCTGCTTTGTCTGTGAACCAGTCTCTTCGTTGTCGAAGAGGGCGAGCACTTGCGTTGTGTCTGTTGTATCGGAAGCAATGAGTGCTTCAAGACCTGCATAGCACATAGAGAGGTCGTCGAGTCTGCCAGACGATATAAACTCGTTATGTACGCCGAATGTGCAAGCCGGTGTTGCGTCAGCGAGGTAGAGGTCGAAGTCGAGAACATCTTTGGCGCAGAACTGGCAATCGGCTATTGTGCTGTTTAGCTCTTCAAGGATAACATTCATCAAGAGATTGCCTGCTTCGAGTTGGCTTGTAATCTGTCCGAGCAACGGCAGCACATCCTTCTGCTTGCTGAGGGCTACGCCGTCATTCACTTGGCGGTTGAAGTGTATAGCCAAGTTGCTAATCTGCAGCAGTGGGCGCTTGATGTGCAGCAACAGAGTCTCGGGCTGCATAACGTCTTCACCTCTGACAATCACGCGACCGGCGAGAGTAAGCGGACGGTCGAACCATGTCGACATTATCGGACCTCCGTACACCTCGGTATTCAGCTTCACGATGCCGCCCTCTGTAAGCATTTCTGCGTTAGGCTTGATGCGGAAAGTTGGCGAGTCGCAGTGAGCGCAAATCATGTGGAAACCCGCATCAGCGATAGGCTTGTTGCCTATGCGGAAAGCATAGATAGAAGAGTCGTTCTTGGTAACGAAGAAACGGTCGCCACTCTTCACTTCGCCTAATGGCAGTGCTGGGTCGATACGGCGGAAACCATTAGCCGCAAGTGTATCTGCAATATTCTTGACAGCCAGAAAATTCACTGGCGATGCATCAAGGAAAGAAAGAAGTCGTTTTATCATTGTCGTTTGTTTTAATACATGAATAACGTTAGATACTATATAGTGATTATCGTTAGCTGCATAATATAGCGTTTCAAAGTTAAAGTTTTATTTCGGAGTGTGCAAGTAAATGGAGTTTTTTGTCTACTTTTGTATTTAAATTTTTGGTCTATGAAAATATTCAAATCTCGATATTTCGCAGTTGTGTCATGGCTTGTTTGTTTGGTCATGCTGACAGCCTCGTGTTCTGACTATAGCGACAAAGAAGTAGTAGGTTTGAATGAACGAGCATACGAAGTACATTATAAGAGTCTGGATTCAACGAAGACGTATGCGGAGAAGGCTCTGTCGTTGTCTGTGCCTAAATCGAAAGCGTGGGCACACGCCATGAACGATTTGGCTTTCTATTACATTGCAAAGATGCAATACGGAGAAGCCGAGAGAATACTCAACGAGACGGTTAAGTCTACCGACGATGAGATTGAGTTGATGATAAGTCGTGTGCAGCTTATGCGTCTTTGTCAGCGCAAGTCGGAGAATAAGAATTTCTACCACGAACGCCATTATGCTTTGCAGCACATGCAGAAGATAGAAAAGGAGTATGCCAATCTGTCGGCAGCGGAACGTAAGCGTTTTGTGTATGCACGTTCAGAGTATTGGATAGTGCTCTCCACCTATTTATATTATATCGGTCAACCGCGTGGAGCATCGGAGGCAGTGCTGAATATAGAGGAAGATGCCCTGCTGATGAGCGATATGCCACAGTTGCTGACATATTATTATACTGTAGGTTCGGGCGGTATATTGCAAGGCCAACAGCATGATGAACTGATGCGTACAGAGTTCAACTACCTCATACGTTGCTATATGCTTGCTCGCCAGTGTGGTTATATCTATTGGGAGGCGAACTCTATGCAGGCATTGAGCGAGAAGTTGCAAGACGAAAGCAGACGTGAGTTCCTTATGCTGAATTTCCGCCCAGAAATCAATTTCCTCAATGTTGATAATATGCCAGACACTCTGCTTGCCGGCAATCTTGCGGAGCGAGCATTGGAGTTGTTCAAGAAATATGGCGATGTGTATCAGATTGCAGGCGCATGGCGTACTTTGTCGGAGGCATTCCGCAAGGTTGGCGACAATAAGTCGGCACTTATCTGTCTGAAAAACGCTATTGCCAACGACACAACCATAAATGCTGCTCCCGACCTTGTTGCGTCCATTCGCGAGCAGATGTCAATTGTATATTCGGCACTCGACAACAAGAAAATGAGCGACTACAATCGCAATGCCTATCTTGACATCCAGGAGTACACACGCCAGGATCGTATGCTTGAGGCACGTGCCGAACAACTCGCTTCTTCGTTACGTAAGCAAGACATCATGATTGTGATTGTGGTTGTGGCAATCATTCTGCTCATTGTGGCTATGGCATTCTTCGTCTATAAGACACGAAAGAAAGCCGCTGAGTTCCCGATAAACACTCTGCTGCAACCACTTGAAGATTGGCAGAAAGCACGTTCCAACTATTACGAACGTACTGAGGTGGAGTATGAGGAGAGGCGCGAGCAGATAGCCATTCTTCAGAATCAGTACGAGCATTACTTGGAGAAGAATATTGAGCAACGTGCCAAGGTGTCTTTGGCATCGTCAGTTGCTCCGCTTATCAATCGTTTGTTGCACGAAGTGAAGATGCTTTCGTATGATAAGGAAACAACCGAACAACGCAATAGTCGCTATGAGTACATCGGTCAGTTGGCTTCTTCCATAGAGCAAACAAACGAGCGACTTACCGATTGGGTGAAACTGAAGCAGGGCGAGATAGCGTTGCGCATAGAGAGTTTTGCTTTGCAAACACTGTTCGACACTCTACGTAGTAGTGATATAGAATACAAGCTCAAGGGCATAGCACTTAATATTGTGCCGACCGAAAGTGTTGTGAAGGCTGATAAGGTGCTGACTCTCTTTATGCTCAACACTATTGCGGAGAATGCACGCCGCTTCACTCCAAATGGTGGCAGTATTGATGTGTATGCTGAAGAAACCGACAGTTATGTTGAGGTGTCAGTTAGAGATACGGGCAAGGGTATGGACAAGGAACAACTCGACTCTTTGCTCAAGCTTCGCTATATAACCGACTCCAATGATACGACGAAAGAAGGTGGTCATGGTTTCGGACTTCTCAACTGTAAGGGAATCGTAGAGAAGTATAAGAAGATGAGCTCGTTCTTTAGCGTTTGTTCCATTGGAGCAGAGAGTGAAGAGGGTAGTGGTAGCCGTGTCTTCTTCCGATTGCCTAAAGGCATGAAAAAAGTGCTCATGCTTTGCGCATTGCTCCTAAGTGTGTTCTGCTCGTGTGCAAAGACCGATTCTGCAGGGGTTGTAATTAACGAAAATAATAGAACCCGACAGGCAAATACGTTGGTCGATAGTATATATTATAATAATGTGGCAGGCAACTATCATCGCACGTTGGAGTTGTCGGATAGCTGCATACGAGTGCTTAACCACTTGTTTGCAGACAGTATGCTTATAAGCAACGGCGCACGTGGAATGATGCTTAAAGGTACGGATGCAGACGAAGCTATCGAACTGAAGTGGTTTCGTGACAGTGTAAAGATGGACTATAGCTTGCTTCTTGCTCTGCGTAATGAGGTTGCGGTTGCGGCTCTTGCCGTGCATGACATCGATTTGTACACATATAACAATCAGGTGTTCACGAAGCTCTTTCGCGAGTGTAGTGCCGACCGCTCTATTGCTACGTATGTACAGACAATGCAGCGTGCTGAGAACAATCGCAATGTAGCGATAGCGTTGCTCGTGCTGTTACTGCTTGCCGTGTTCCCTGCCTACTACTTCCTGTACTATCGCCATAAGCGTTTCTATAATTTATGTATCGAACGTATCGAGCAGATCAACGAATTGTTGCAATCGGATAATCTGTCGTCGAATATGAAGGTTAGACAAATCAGAGCCTTGTGGAAGAATGACATAAAGGTTTCGAAGCAGATTGCGGTGATGAATAAGAATACCACACAGATTTCGGGCATAGTGGATCGTATCTGTCAAGTTCTCGCAGAGGATGTCACAAAGACCTCAGCCATGGAGCAGGAGTTGGTTATACTGGAGGAAAACACGAAGCGTATCACGGGCAATCGCGACCGCCTTTACGTCATAAACAATATCCTTGACAACCGCCTTTCGACGTTGAAGCACGAGACAATGTTCTATCCATCGCGTCTGAAGCAGATATTGCAAGCTCGCAGTAGTAGCACCTCTATGTCTGAAAAGGAACTCTTGGCTGCATTGGATGAGATAGCTTCCTACTACGAAACAATGTACACAACGCTGCTAAGCCAAACTGTTCGAGTGGCGCAGACAATGTCGTCGTTTGAACCGAGTGTTGCGATGCAATACGTGTTTGTGCTACTGAAGCGAGCGAATGGAGGAAGACAACTGAAACCGATAGAGTTGGATGCCGACGATGGGTATTTGAAACTGGTGTTCAATCTCGCTTCGCAGTACCCTGCAGCCAGCAATCAACAGTCAATATACGACTACCTTGTGCTTTGTCAGATAATGCGCGACATGGGTGAGTATTATCGTGCACGAGGTTGTGGAGTAGAGACAAAGACCGCAAGTGACGGAACATCAACAATAGTAATTTATATAAAGAAAGAGATATGGAAAAGTTTAAAGTTATCATAGTGGAGGACGTGCTGCTCGAACTCAAAGGCACAGAAGGACTCCTGCATAGCGAGGTGCCCGAGGCAGAGATTATAGCTACAGCCAATTCGGAGGACTCGTTCTGGGAAGTGTTCGCATCCAACAAGCCCGACCTTGTGCTTCTCGACCTCGGTCTTGGCGGAAGCACAACCATCGGTGTGGAGATTTGCAAGAAGCTGAAGACGGAGCATAAGGATGTGAAGGTACTTATCTTTACAGGCGAGATACTCAACGAGCAGTTGTGGGTAGATGCTCTGCACGCCCATTGTGACGGCATCATTCTGAAGAGTGGCGAACTGCTCACACGCGACGATGTGCTGAGCGTGATGAATGGCAAGAAGTATGTTTTCAATCAGCCTATTCTTAAAAAGATTGTAGACAAGTTCTGCGACACAATACAGCAGCAGATGGATCACCAGGAAGCACTTATACGCTACGAGATTGACGAATACGACGAACGCTTTCTGCGTCATTTGGCGCTGGGATACACAAAAGACCAGATTTCGCAACTGCGTACCATGCCGTTTGGCGTGAAGAGTCTGGAGAAAAGGCAGAACGAACTGGTTCAGCGTTTGTTTCCCAACGGCAACGGCGGAATGGGAGTAAACGCTACGCGTCTTGTTGTTAAGGCTTTTGAACTTAACATCCTTGATGTAAATAATCTTTATTCTGACGATGCATAAGTTGCGGTTAAGCCATTTAAAAGTTACGGTTAAGCAGTATTAAAGTTACGGTTAAGCGGCTTTAAAGTTATTGTTTAGTAGTCCTAAAGTAAAGCCTTAGTCGTGGTATAGCGGACGCAACCCAATTGGGTTGCGTCCGCTATCTGCATAGATTGCGTTCGCCGTCCGATCGGGCGGCGTTCGATGTCCGATAATATTACATCTCCTTAATAGTGTTTTCTATAAGACTTCTCTCCGCCTCATCCACACCATATTTTTCGTAGAGCTGCTTGTCTATCTCCTCAATGGCAGCACTCCAATTTATATCTGATGCAGCTGTGAAGTCCTGCAGCGGCACAAACATGAACTTCTCCGGCGAGAGGTCCTGCGAAGTGATGGTCTGCAGAATGAGATAGCGTACAAACTTGGTCTTCAGATAGGTGAGCAGGTTCTCTGCCTCTTGCGCTGTAGAATAAGCACCTGCAACGAGGTAGCTCTGCGTGCAGACACATTGCGGTTGCAGTATGGCGAGGGCGGAGAGCACGCGGTACTGTCCGTTGCGGTCGGGTGTGCCAGCATGTTCGCATGTAGCCTTCGAGAATATAACCTTATGGAGGTCAACCCACTGCTGGTTTTTCTTGATATCATCACGCAGAACGTAAGATGGTTCGCCCGACGACTTCAGCATAACGGCAGTTGGGGCAGTATCGGGTTGCGCAGTGCCACGATATGTAGAAACGAAGCCGAATGGAGTCTGCGGACTAATCTGCGCGTTGAGCATGGTCTTCGACATTGCTTTCACCTTGTGAATGAGCGAGAGCGCACCATTGTTGCGCACGAAGATGTTGAACTCGTCAAGTTTACGAGGCAGCGTGTTGGCGTTGCCACCAAAGTGGTTCGTAAACTGGCATGTTGTCTTGTGCTTCGCGTCCCACAGGAAATAGCTTACACCTCCGGAGATGTCTACGGTAGGGAAGCAGTCCTTTGAGTCGACATAGTCGAAGATGGCGCGTATGTGTGTGTCGCCAAGCATTGATTGACGGAACTGATCGAGTCCGCGTCCGCCCGTGAACCATCGCGAAGGGGTAATCATTGTGATGAATTGTGGGCGCATCTGACGGGCTATGTCTACAAATTGGTTGTAGAGAGGTATGCCGTAGTTGTCTTTCTTCTCACCGATGTTCATCTGATATGGTGGATTACCAATGATTGCGTCGAATTTCATTTGCTGATTGGTGCTTAAATTGGGATAGTTTTGTGGGTCGCTGATGGTGCTTGCGAGCTTCGCTTTGTACACAATTACTTGACTGTTGAGGTCGGGTATGGTGAGTATGTTTGGTCGTACATTGCTATCGAAGCCAACGAGAGTGCGGCGGGTTATGCTGGCTGCCATAGCAGTCTTGCAGACAGCAAATATGTTATGCTCAACGATTTCCTTCCACATCGAGCACGACTCTTGGTCGGACAGCATGTCGAACAGACCTTGCGACTGACTGCTGCGCACCTTATATAAAGAATAAGCTACGTAAAGCGAGTAAAGACCTGTTTTTGAGCAGATGTCGAGTATCTGTGCGTTGGGGTTCATCAGCGTGCGGTTGGTCACCCCTTCGTTGTAAACAAAGCGTGGTTGAGCAAGTGGCTTCGTAAACTTATCGTCAAAGAAGCAGTAGCCACCGAGTGTGTCAGAGAGATGACGATTTACGACATTCCATGGTGTGAGGATAGTTTCGCGATCTGGGTAAGAGAAGTCGGAGAGGATGCTCGCAATCTCTGCAATGCGGCTGTCTGGGAGAAGTGTGTCGGCATGACGCAAGCGTGCAACAATAGCCTTGGCTGTTGCTACAAAGATGTCCTCGCGATAGAGGTGCTTAAGGCGCTTGAAAAGTTGCATGGTGATACCACGTGGCATGAAATGACGCCACGACTCTGCATCGATGTTGCGCAAGAATGAGTCGATTGTCAGCCCCTCGATATTATCCACCGTACCATATATCATAATAGGGAAGCGAGTGGATATCTGACTGAGTATGGCAATGGCACGCTGACGCGGTGTGAGGCGAGTTATGCCTGCATTTTCTCTTGCCTGCGTGTTAGGTATGTCATTCTGCTTTGCCGCATCTTCAGCCGTCTTGTCTTTTGCTTTCTTCGTCTGTTTCTTGGCAGACTGTATGTCGTTATTCCTCTGGCGACGCTCTTCAAGTACTGCATTAGCCATAGCTTCTGCCACCTCATCGAGGAGACGGAGGTCGTTCTTGCCGAGATTGTTCAGGTCGGTGTACAGACAATCGCCGTGAAAACCATTGCGGATGAGGCTTGTAGAGTAAGAAGTGTTGATGTTTCGGATGAATGTATCCGTGTCCATTCGGTTGCGTTTGCCACCATCGATAACGATAGTAGGGCAGTAGTGCAGGAATTCAGTGAGCTTCTGCACACGTGCTTCGTGCTCAGTAGATGCAAGATTGTTGCTGATATATTGGTCGATGGCGGTGAGTGTTCGTGTCGGTGAGAAGTCGAATGTGTAACACTCTGCTTTTATGCCCTCGCGATACGGACTCTGGCAGCGGAAGATTGTCTGGAAGTAATGAGCGCAACCAGTGTCGGCAGAGCCAGCGAGCATGAATACGGCAGTCCATTCTGGTACAGAGACACCAGTAGTGAGTCGTCCGCACGATAATGTTATTGTGCGTTCATTAGTGCTGATAGCGGTTCTTACCTCCTCCAGAGGAGATGTTTGAGAAGAAACGCTATCACCGGCAACGTTTACGACCTTATAGTTACGGAACGGATTATCTGCAGTTGGCTCAGCGAGTATCTGCGCAAGACAATGAGCCGCGTTGACACCAGGCACATACCAAAGAGTATGGCATAACGATTGGTCCATCGCTTCATCGGCGAATGGATACAGCGGAGCGGTTGCGAGAAGGTTTACGAATTTTCTTACGTCGGCTTCGTGCACAAAGCACATCTGCGCCTCGTCAACACGAAAGAACTCGGAAAAGTTAAAGCCTTCGTTGTCTGTAAGGAAATAAGGTGCGAAGGTGTTGCGCAGATTATAAGTGACGATGTTCATACGTGCCATATTTGCATACGGGTTGGCTGCACCGCTGTTAGAGATATCCCACTGCTCCTTTGCACGTTGCTCCATGCAATAGTCCCAGTTGTACACGTCTGTGGTGTCGAAGTTTTGGCGGATGCTGTAGGGTGTGCCCGAGAGATAGAGCGTGCGCAGACTACGGCGCTTCTGTAGTTCGGCGATAACGTCGTTGCCAAGGCGTGTTGTGATACCCTCGTGTGCTTCGTCAACAATAAGAAAATCCCACTTTGCAGAGAATACATCATCGTTCTTCACAATACCTTTCTGCTGGTTCACGCGCTTTGAAGAGCGTAAGTCCTGCATTGATGCGAAATAGACGTAGTGGGTTGCAGGGTCTTTGGCTATGTCTTCAAGTTCGGCAAACGACGCTCCGCGACGTTTGCGTTCCTCTTCGGGCATAGCAGATGTTGTTTTGCTGCCGTACAGCCAGCCTTCAAGCTGCAGTTTCTCAATAGAGTCAAACCACTCTTGTCGCACAGCAGGGCGATGAGTGAGCACGAGTGTGCGTCTGTACCCAAGACGATGTGCTGCTTCGATGGCGCAAAGCGTTTTACCGAAGCGCATCTTTGCATTCCAAAGTACCTTACGTGAGCGTTTTAGTGTCGTCACGGTGAAGTTGATAGCTTCTTCTTGTTCGGTTCGGAATACTATGTTTTCTGTTGATATCATTCTTGTTTTGTATTTTAGTTGTGACTATTATAGTCGTAAGCCTATTTCATAATGTCTTTGTAAGTCATTTTCTTGCCACTCAGTGGTTCGGTATTGTGCCATTCCATGATTATGGCGTAATGGTCGGAGTTGGGAACGTTGAAGTTCAGTCCATCCATTTGCCAAATGTTCCACGAAATGATTTCTGCAGCCTTCAATACGGCATCGCGGTGTGGGTGTCGATGCCAACGTTCGGTGTAGTATTCACAGAACGAAAGGAATAGTGACTCACGTGTAAGAAAGACGTTGTCGCCCTGACTGTCGAAGCCATATATCGACTGAAGTGCTTGGTAAGCTTTGCGTATCCATTGACGTTTGTTAGCCTTTGTCGGCTCGGAAGGGGTATTCTCGTTTATTATGCGAAACTTGCGGTCCAACATACCAATACGTTCGCTGATAGGAATTAGTCGACCAGTGGTGGCATCATAGCGCGAAATAAGATACGGCCCTTCTCCGCAAGTTATCTCCATGCGTCTTGCCCTCACGTACGACATCCATGAGCGTTTTGCCGGAAACACGATAGGTGGCTTGGATGTTAGCCATCTGTGTTCGCCTTCCTCGTTTATATATTCGGTATTGAATACATCTTTTCTGCCAAACCATTGTTCGTCGACAAGGTTGTTCTGTGCATTGCATATCCATGCAGGCGTGAACACCTCGGCACGCGACTTCGAGCGAGAAGTCTGCATGGATAGTTGCTTCTTTATACGTGGTTGTATAAGATCAGGGTGGTTACTGATTAACTTCGGAGTGATTTGTGCGTTAAACGCAAACGGGCTATTGTCGCCAATCTCGTCAGTGACGCAATAATCGTCAGTTGCCCATGAAATATATGTGTTTTCATTGGGCAAACTGAGCGATTGGTCTTTTAGGAGCAGTTCGAGGAGTTGGATGTCGTTCCTCATTATGCGTTTTTAATCTTTATCTCGCAGTTCTCAAGCGATTCGATTATAGCAAGCGACTCTACACGCACACCTTGTTCGCGCAGATATTGTCCACCGTCCTGGAATGCTTTCTCGATAATGAATCCCATGCCCTCGAGTGTGGCTCCCGACTGCTTGCAGAGGTCGATGATACCCTTTGCTGCGTTGCCATAAGCAAGGAAATCGTCGATGAATATGACATGGTCATCGGGGCAAAGATAATCGCGTGAGATAACCACGTCGTAGTCGCGCTGCTTAGTGAACGAAGTGACCTTCGTGGCAAGCATATTGTCAAGCGTGTTAGGCTTTTTCTTCTTTGCAAATACTACGGGGAGGTTCATCAGAAATCCCATCATTATAGCTGGTGCAATGCCCGATGCCTCAATAGTAAGAATCTTGTTCACCTTTGTGCTTGCAAAGCGACGTATGAACTCTACGGCGATGTCCTTCATTAAGTTAGGATCCATCTGGTGATTAATGAATTTGTCTACTTTGAGGATGCCACCAGGGTAGCATTTGCCATCTTTCAGAATTCTGTCTATGAGTGCTTTCATTGTTATTGAGTTTTTATTTTTGTTTATCTAATTGATTATATTTAAATGTTTCAAAGTCGATGGTGTTATCGTATAGTATAACGAGCTATTTGCTCTCGCTACTCGTTGTAGAACCAATCCATGAATTTTCCAATCCAAGGAATCTGTATTCGGAACCAACGATATTCTGCAACTTGTTTGCCACCGAAGTTTAAGATGAACTCTCGCATAGGGTTGCGTTTGAAAGGCAGACCGGCATCGAGGAAGTACATATGTGCAAAGCCTTGTTCGTGTGCATACTTCAGCGCAGACCATACCGTATATGAAGCAGGGTAGAGCATCATAAAGCTCTTACGGAGTGAAGCCAACTGCCACATATAGGCGTTGCCGCCGAAAAAGAAGCATACGCAGGTGCCTATGACGCGATTTTTGTATTTAGTTGCGAATATCTTGCATTGCTTGCTTGTAGCTAAATGCTCGAAGAGTTTTGAATTACGCACCGTGCGACGAGGTTTTAGTCTGAAATAATGGCGCATGAGTTTCACTGCTTGTTGCAGCTCTTTGCTATCTGAGTTTACGATTTCGGCTTTCGCACCGCGTTGTTCGGCTATAGATAGCTTGTCGCGCAATTTCTGCGGTAGACGCTCGTAAGGGGATTTGGAGTGTAGCGAGTTGTGTATCTTTTGCCATTGTATAGGAAAATATCCATTCTCGCGCAGTTTGGCATATCCGAACATCTTACTACTCAAGTCGCTTATTTCAATAAAAAGGCATAGCTTATGAGTAAGTTCGTCGGTTATCGCCTTCACGAACAGCGAGAAAATTTCCTCTTTATTTTCCACTTCTGGTGCATAAACACCTTCGCCATATATGTGACAATGTGAATAAGCAAATGGGGGTAATAGCAAGTGGTGATAAGACACTACTGCCAAGAGATGTGCCACGATACGTCCTTGCCCGTCAATTGCTAATGCCATGTATGGTTTCTGTTTTGGCGTGACTTCAAGTATCTTGAATAGCTCCACGCTGTGAAAGAAATCATCGCATATAATGTCGGGCAAATCGGATGCTTTAGTAATCAGACTAACACTTACCTCTTCTTTCATGTGGCAAAAATAGCAAATCTTTTTTAAAAATCGACTCGTTTGCTGTGCTTTTTCTGCGAGTTTGTTTACTTTTGTAGCTACAACAGGAAAAGAACTTATGAAAATAGTAATGATAGGTGCTGGCAATGTGGCTACCAATATTGCCAAGACTCTTGCCAATATAGGTGAAACACCGGTGCAGATATGGAGCAGAACGCTTGCTTCTGCAGAAACACTTGCAAATGCTGTAGGTACTTGTGCAACAAGTGATTGGGACTCTGTGGTAAAAGATGCCGATGTATATATCGTGGCGGTTAAAGACGATGCTATGCTTAATGTGATAGATTTGCTTTGTGCTCATTGCAAGCATGGGGTTTTTGTTCATACCGCAGGCACAATGTCGATGAGTATGTTCACGGGTAAAGCGGAACATTATGGCGTGCTTTATCCGATGCAGACATTCTCGAAGCAAAAAGAGGTGGACTTCCGGACTGTTCCGTGTTTCGTTGAGGCTTCCGACAAACATACCTTGGACATAATAATGGAGTTGGCGCGACTTCTCTCTGATAATGTTCGAGAGCTTGCGGAGTCTGAACGCAAATGGCTTCATATAGCAGCTGTTTTCTCCTGCAACTTTGCCAATGTATGCAACGCTATGGCTGCGCAAATACTTGAACGTCACGGACTCAGCTTTGATGTAATGCTTCCACTTCTCGACGAAACGGTGGCAAAGCTTCACCGACTCCATCCAAGGGAAGCGCAGACCGGTCCGGCTTCAAGAGGAGATGTTGGAGTGGTGAGCAAGCATCTTGCTATGCTCGAAGACAACAAGGAACTGAGCGAGGTCTATAGCGTTCTGTCGAATTATATCTTGAAGAATAGAGAATAGGCACTTTGTGTTTAACTATTTAGGTTAGAAGAATGATTGATTACGATTTGAAAAAGATACGTGCTGTAATATTTGATGTAGACGGCGTGTTATCTTGCGATACTGTTACCGTCGATACTACGGGCGAACCTCTGCGTACTGCCAATCTGAAGGATGGTTATGCCATACAGTATGCTTGCAAGATTGGTCTGATTGTCTGCATCATTACGGGTGGAAATACCGAGGCTGTGCGCAAACGTTATGAAATGCTCGGCGTGAAGGAACTGTATATGGGTTGTAGCGTGAAGGTGAAAACCTATAAAGAATTCAAGGCTAAATATTCACTATCTGATGATGAAATTATATACGTCGGCGATGATATTCCTGATTACGAGGTGATGTCGCTTGTAGGTTGTCCTTGCTGCCCGGCGGACGCAAGTGTGGAAATAAGGTCGGTAAGCAAGTATATCAGTCAGCGTCGCGGCGGTTGCGGAGTGGGACGTGATATCATAGAGCAAGTACTTAAAGCACAAGAAAAATGGATGGCAGACAATAGAGCTTCCGGTTGGTAAAACCAGTGCTCTTTATCACATAAAGTTATAGTCGAAGCCTTTACTTGCGTCTGCTGCATTCTGGACATTCGCCCTTAATGATAAATGACAAAGAGTTGGCTTTGAACCCATCGGGTAGGTCAACATGCTCCACAGGAATGTCGTTCAAGCAAAAGGTGCGTGTGCATTTCTCGCAATAGAAATGAGCATGGCCGGCAGTATGGTCGTGCGAGTCGTGATGGGAGCAAAGTTCGTAGTTGAGTGCGCCTTTTCCGTCTTCGAAGGCATGGACAATGTCGTGTTCGAGAAAGAGTGTCAGCACGCGGAAGATGCTCGACTTATCCATAGGCAGCAATATCGCCTCCATTGTCGAAAGACTCATGGGGCGATGCTCGTTGTGCAGCGTTTTCAAAATGAGGATGCGGTTAGCTGTTGGGCGCACGCCCTTTTGCTTCAGCATTTCTTCGGCTTTATTACTATCTATACTATTCATGTTTGGATATTGCGAAACGAAATATTCTTATTATTAAGACGCAAAGTTACAATGAAAAGATGTAAATGTAGCAATTAATCATAATTTATTTGTAGGATAGAAATAATTGTTATACATTTGTTTGTAAAATAACAACTTTTAAACTGAAAACGATGGATTTGTCTTTGATCCCTCTAAATATAAAAGGCAGTGGACAGCGTCCATTTGTCATAGCCGGTCCATGTTCGGCAGAGACAGAAGAACAAGTGATGTTAACAGCCCGACAACTCGCTTCGCTTGGTTGTAACGTGTATCGTGCTGGTGTTTGGAAACCCCGTACCAAACCAGGCGGTTTCGAAGGACACGGCGAAAAAGCATTGCCGTGGCTGAAGCGTGTGAAGGAAGAAACAGGAATGTCTGTGGCTACAGAGGTTGCCACCCCCGAGCATGTAGAACTTGTGTTAGAATATGGTGTCGACATTATTTGGATAGGAGCACGTACCTCTGCCAATCCCTTCGCTATGCAGGCACTTGCCGATTCGCTTAGTGGTGTAGATATTCCCGTACTTGTGAAGAATCCCATAAATCCAGACCTCGAATTGTGGATTGGAGCGATGGAACGTCTCAATCAGGCAGGTATCAAGCGCTTGGCTGCCATTCATCGTGGCTTCTCGAGTTACGACAACAAGATATATCGCAATGCTCCGATGTGGCAGATACCTATAGAGTTGCGCCGCCGCATACCGGAGTTGCCGATAATCTGCGACCCCAGTCATATTGGTGGTCGACGTAACCTGATAGCTCCACTTAGTCAGCAGGCTATGGATCTTGGTTTCGATGGCTTGATTGTGGAGACGCATTGCTCTCCGAACGAAGCGTGGAGCGATGCAGCACAACAGGTTACGCCCGACGGACTCTATAATATATTGTCGCAACTTACAATTCGCGACGGACATATTGACATAGAAGGCATACACGGCTTGCGTGAGCAGATAGATGCTCTCGACAACAATCTTGTTGAACTTCTCTCCAATCGTATGAACATCTGCCGCAAGATAGGCAGCTATAAAAAAGAGCATAATATGACAGTTCTGCAGGCTAATCGATACAAAGAGATAATAGACAAGCGTGGAGCACAAGGCGAACTGTTCGGTATGGACTCGGAGTTTGTCAAGCATATATTCGAACTCGTTCATGAGGAGTCGGTACGTCAACAGATGGAAGTAATCAACAAGCAATAGTACACAAAGATGAAGATTATATTATCAAGCAATTCGCCACGACGCAGAGAGCTTCTTGCTGGTCTTGGCATCGATTTTGAAGTGAAAGTAATAGAAGGTGTTGACGAGTCGTATCCCGATACACTGCCGTCAAAGGATGTTGCAGAGTATATTGCGCGTGAAAAGGCTGCTGCGTATGAAGTGGCTGACGATGAACTCGTGATAACTGCCGACACGGTTGTGATTGTTGGTGACGATATACTCGGCAAACCGCATGATGCAGCTGAGGCTCATGTTATGTTACGCAAGATAAGCGGACGCACTCATCATGTCGTTACTGGTGTTTGCATGAAGACAAAACGGGAGCAGCATAGCTTCTCGGTTGTGACGGGGGTTACGTTCAAGGAGATGACAGATGCCGAGATCGATTATTACATTGAGCACTATAAGCCATTCGACAAGGCAGGAGCCTACGGCATTCAGGAATGGATAGGATATATCGGTGTTACAGGATTGGATGGTAGCTATTATAATGTAATGGGTTTCCCCGTTCAACGTGTGTACGCAGAATTGACAAATCAATTTAAGATTGTTCAATATTAGTGAAATGTTTCGACTATTTAATATATTTTAGTCTATATATTTCGCCTCTGTTTTATTATTTCTGTAATTTTGCGCTTAATTTATGGTGCGGCTGTAATGGTCGTGCAAGATTTAACGAGTAAATATTAAACATAAACTATTATGTCAGAATCAATAGATATCCGCCAGCTTAACGCTCGGATAGAACAGCAAAGCAGTTTTGTCACCAACTTGGTGACTGGTATGAACCAAGTGATTGTTGGACAAAAACACCTCATCGAGTCGTTGCTTATCTCGCTTCTTAGCGATGGTCACATCCTTTTGGAGGGTGTGCCTGGTTTGGCAAAGACTCTCGCCATAAAGACTCTCTCTCAGCTTATCGATGCCGACTACAGCCGCATTCAGTTTACCCCTGACTTGTTGCCTGCCGATGTTGTCGGTACGCTTATCTATTCACAGAAGGACGAGAACTTTCAGGTGAAGAAGGGTCCGGTATTTGCGAACTTCGTACTTGCCGACGAGATTAACCGTGCGCCGGCTAAGGTTCAGAGTGCCTTGCTTGAAGCTATGCAGGAGCATCAGGTAACAATCGGTGAACAGACATTCAAACTTCCGAATCCGTTCCTCGTGATGGCTACGCAGAACCCTATTGAGCAGGAGGGTACATATCAGTTGCCTGAGGCTCAAGTAGACCGTTTTATGCTTAAAGTGGTTATCGGCTATCCTACACTTGAGGAGGAGAAGCTCATTATCCGTGAGAACTTGCGTGGTGAGGAGAAGAAGGTGTTGCCCGTAACTACTGCTGAGGAGATATTGAAGGCTCGTGAGGTAGTTGAAGAGGTATATATTGACGAGAAAATAGAACAGTATATTGCTGACATCGTCTTCGCTTCACGTTACCCCGAGAAGTATGGCTTGGGCGAACTGAAAGATATGATTACCTTCGGTGGCTCGCCACGTGCAAGTATCTCGCTTGCAAAGGCAGCGCGTGCCTATGCTTTCATCAAGCGTCGCGGCTACGTAGTGCCAGAGGATGTGCGTGCCGTTGCACACGACGTGCTGCACCATCGCATAGGTCTCTCATACGAGGCTGAAGCAAGCAACATCACAAGTGAGGAGATCGTATCTAAGATAATAAATAAGGTAGAGGTGCCTTAAACATAAGACAATGGAAACGTCAGAGATACTTAAAAAGGTTCGCAAGATAGAAATCAAGACGAAGGGTCTGAGCCAGAACATATTCGCAGGCCAGTACCATTCTGCCTTTAAGGGTAGGGGTATGGCGTTTGCCGAGGTTCGCGAGTATCAGTTTGGCGATGACGTTCGCGACATAGACTGGAATGTCACAGCACGTTTCCGCAAGCCTTACGTGAAAGTGTTTGAGGAGGAACGCGAACTCACCGTTATGTTGTTGATTGATGTCTCGGGTTCGCTCGACTTCGGCACACGCAAGTGTATGAAGTCGGTGATGGCTACCGAGATTGCTGCTACCATCGCCTTCAGTGCCATGCAGAACAACGACAAGATTGGTGTGGTGTTCTTCTCCGATCGCATTGAGAAGTATATTCCGCCAAAGAAGGGACGTAAGCATATCCTGTATATAATACGAGAGATGCTCGACTTCCACCCGCAAAGCACCAAGACAGACATAGGCGAGGCGGTGGCTTACTTCACACGTATGATGAAACGTCGCACAACTGCGTTCGTCATCAGCGACTTCTACGACAACAAGGACTTCCAAAAGCAGTTCCAGATAGCCAACAGCAAGCACGACCTTATGGCTGTGCAGGTGTACGACCGATGGGCAAAGCAACTGCCTGACGTAGGACTTATGAAGGTGCAGGATGCAGAAACGGGTAGTGAGATGTATATCGATACCTCAAGCAAGAAAGTGCGTGCTGCTCATGCACGCTATTGGAAGGAGCGTGAGGCAATACTTCGTGAGACATTCTCTCAGGCAAACGTCGACTGGATGTCTGTGGCTACCGATGAGGATTTCGTGAAAGCGATGATGACTTTGTTCTCATCAAGAAACAGTTAAGCAATGAAAAGATTAATAACTCTTATATTGTTCGTGTCATCACTCACGATGGCTGCCGCCCAGCAGGTAGGTGTTGAGGCTAAGATCGATTCTGTGGCGATAATGATTGGCGAACAGGCACATCTTCAACTTACCATCACGGCTCGCCAGGGCGCAAAGATTGTGTATCCGCACTACAAGCGTTCGCAATATCTCGTGCCAGGCGTTGAGGTGCTGGATGATACGAAGGGTGATACGGCAGTTGTCGATGGTTATTGGAGTGTGAAAAAGATACTCACACTTACGAGCTTCGATGAGCAATTGTATGCTATACCAGGCATCACTGTAAAGGTAGACGGCAAGAGCTACAAGTCGAACCCCGTAGCACTTAAGGTAATCACTTGCGATGTCGATACTCTCAATATGGATAAGTTCTTTCCACCGAAGTCTGTACAGGACAATCCGTTCCTTTGGGCAGAGTGGATGCCACTTATTTGGATGACGCTTATTGTGTTGTTACTTATTGCGTTAGGCTCATGGGTTATAGTACGTCTGAAGCAGAACAAACCGATTATTGCCCGCATACGTATCGTGAAGAAAGTGCCGCCACACAAGAAGGCATTGGACGAGATGAACCGCTTGAAGGGCGAGTCGCATACAGCCGATTACGACCAGAAGGCTTACTATACGCAGCTTACAGACACTCTGCGCCAGTATATACGCGAGCGTTTCGGTTTCAACGCTATGGAGATGACCTCTTCGGAGATTCTCGAAAACCTGCGTAGTGCCGGCGACGAGAAAATGCTTGCAGAGCTAAGCGAGTTGTTCATGACTGCCGACCTTGTGAAGTTTGCGAAATATTCGGCACTTCTCAACGAGAAAGACATGAATCTTCTGAACGCCATCAACTTTATAGACCAGACCAAGCGTGAGGATGCTCCTACAGAAGAGCGTATAGAACCGACACTTAGTGAGGAAGAGGTGCGTACACGCAAGACACGCGTCATGCTTAATGTGCTTCTTTGCGCTATTGCTGTCGCTATCGTCGGACTTGCAGGTTATGTGATTTATCGTGTGTGGTTGCTCCTTATGTAGAGTCTAACGATACGTAACGAAAGTAATATACAACAATGGAATTTGTAAATAAAGAATACTTCATACTGCTCACGTTGCTGATACCTTATATAATATGGTATTGGCGCAATCGTAAGCATAGTGAACCTACGATGCGTGTCAGCACAGTGGTGGCTTACTACAAGGCACCTAAAAGTTGGCGACAGCGCATCGTACATACACCGATGTTTTTGCGTTGCCTTGCTTTTGTGATGATTGTGTGCGTCATGGCACGTCCTCAGACACGCAACTCTTGGGACAATAAGTCGGTAGAAGGCATCGACATCATGCTTGCTATGGACGTGTCGACATCTATGCTGGCAGAAGACCTTAAACCCAATCGCCTTGAGGCTGCTAAGAACGTAGCTGCAGAGTTTGTGGCAGGTCGTCCGAACGACAACATCGGTCTAACAATCTTTGCAGGTGAGTCGTTCACCCAGTGTCCAATGACTACTGATCATGCTTCGCTTCTCAATCTGCTTGGTTCTGTTCGCACCGACATTGCCGCACGTGGCATCATTTCAGATGGTACTGCCATTGGTATGGGACTTGCAAACGCCGTGTCGCGATTGAAGGAATCGAAGGCAAAGAGCAAGGTGGTCATCCTGCTTACAGACGGCAGTAACAACATGGGCGACATCTCGCCAATGACGAGTGCGGAGATAGCGCACAGTCTTGGTGTGCGTGTATATACCATTGCTGTAGGAACTAACAAGGTGGCACCTTATCCCGTGCCAGTAGCTGGAGGCATTCAGTATGTGAATATGCCGGTAGAGATAGACACGAAGACTCTGAGCGAGATAGCACAGATAACGAATGCCAACTCTTATCGTGCTACCAACAACCGCGAACTGTCGCAAATATACAAGGACATCGACAAACTCGAGAAGACAAAGATGGACGTGAAACGCTTCTCCAAGCACTACGAGGCTTATCAGCCATTTGCCATCGTAGCATTATTCCTGCTTGTGGCAGAGTTTCTGTTGCGCTTTACTGTTCTTCGCCGGATACCTTAAGGTTCTTTGTTGGCGTAGCCTTTGGTTTTTGCCCATATTAAAACTCAAAATTCAAAGTTAAGAAAATGTTCAGATTTGAGAGCCCCCAATATTTATGGTTGCTATGGCTTGTAGTAGTGCTCGTAGCGGTCAGATACTATAGCCTATGGCGCAGGCAGAAGAAGATAATGCGCATTGGCGACAAAGATCTTGTGCGTCAGCTTATGCCCGACGCTTCGACCATGCGTCGCCGTGTGAAGTTTTGGCTTACGATGGCAGCTGTAGCTGTGCTTGTGGTTGTTATTGCTCGTCCACAGATGGGCTCCAAGATAAGCAACGAGAAGCGCAACGGAATAGAGACAATCATTTGTCTCGATATTAGTAATTCGATGTTGGCACAGGATGTAGCACCTTCGCGCTTGGATAAGAGCAAGATGCTTGTAGAGAATCTTGTTGACAACTTCACTAACGATAAGATTGGTCTTGTGGTATTTGCTGGCGATGCTTTTGTTCAGCTGCCAATCACGAGTGATTATGTTTCAGCAAAGATGTTCCTTCATGGCATAAGTCCGGCACTAATCTCTACTCAGGGTACCGACATTGCACGTGCCCTTTCCGTAGCAGCAAGCAGTTTCACTCAGCAGCAGGGTGTAGGCAAGGCTATCATACTCATCACTGATGGCGAAGACCATGAAGGCGGAGCATTGGAGGCAGCAAAGGAAGCGCGTAAGAAAGGCATCAATGTATTCATTCTCGGCATAGGTAGCACAAATGGTTCTCCGATACCCGTTGGGGGTGGTGAGTATATCCGCGACAACACCGGTAACATCGTTATGTCGGCACTTAATGAGGATATGTGTCGTGACATAGCCCGTGCCGGTAGTGGCACATACATCCATGTAGACAACACCAACGACGCTCAGGAGAAGCTGAACGACGAGCTTTCGAAGCTCCAGAAGGGTGAGACAGAGAGCGTAATCTACAGCGAGTACGCCGAGCAGTTCCAGTCGTTCTGCATAGTGTTGCTCGTTTTGCTGATAGTGGAGGCGTGCATCATGGAGAAGAAGAATCCGTTGTTCAAACATTTTAGACTATTCAAGAAATAAACGATATTCAACATGAAGAAGTTTTTAGTTCTTTCAATCTTGATGATTCAGGCATTGGTAGGCTTTGCGCAGACCGACCGCCAGCACATACGCTACGGCAACCGTTGGTTCAAGCAGGACAACTATGTAAAGGCAGAGGCAGAATACCGCAAGGCAGTAGACAAGAATCCGTCCAATCCGCAAGCGCTCTACAACCTCGGTTGCGCATTGCTCATGCAGAAGAAAGACTCGGCAGCCATCCAACAGTTTGAGCATGCTGGCAAGATAGAGACCGACCCGAAGCGTAAGGCTATGGCATACCACAACATCGGATGGATATGCCAGTCGTTGAAGATGTACGGCGAGGCTGCGGAGGCATACAAGGAGAGTCTGCGCAACAACCCGTCTGACAACGAGACCCGCTACAACCTTGTGCTCTGCATGCGCCAGCAGAAAAAGAACAAGCAGGACAAGGACAAGCAACAGCAAAAGAAGCAGCAGAACAAGGGCGAGAACAATAGCAAGGAAAAGAAAGAACAAGACAAGAACCAAAAGCAACAGCAGCAGAAGCAGCAGGAAAAGATGAGCAAGGAGAACGCCGAGCAGATGCTTAACGCCGCCATGCAGCAGGAGCAGCAGACACAGCAACGCATAAAGGACGCCATGCGTCAGAACAGATCGCGCAAGTTGCAGAAAAACTGGTAGACCACATAAAAATACATCATTCAGAATGAATAAGAAGATAACCACACTATTACTGACATGTTTTGCGTATGTACTCTCGGTATGTGCGCAAAACATTTCTGTTTCTGCCCCTACACACGTTGCTACTGGCGAGAACTTCCGTGTGTCGTACACTATAGCTAATGTGTCGGTAGACGAGTTCCGTTCGGCTTCCATCCCTTCCGGTCTGGAAGTGATAGCTGGTCCGTACACATCGCAGCAGTCGAGCTATCAGATTGTGAACGGACATACCAGCCGCTCGTCGTCGATAACCTATACCTACACGCTCTATGCGGAGAAAGCTGGCTCATACACCATAGGTGCAGCACACGCCAAGGCAGGCGGCAAGACAATCGCCTCGCGGCCATTCCGCATACAGGTGTCGGGCGCCACACGCAACAACGGTTCGTCGGCTCCCAATATGCACGACGACGCAGTTTCGCCTTCGCACAGTTCGGGTGGCAGAATATCTTCGGAAGACCTCTTCGTGAAGGTGACTGCCAACAAGAAACACGTACACGAGCAAGAACCTATTTTGCTTACGTATAAGGTGTACACTCTCGTTGACCTTACTTCTCTTGATGGTAAGATGCCCGACTTGAAAGGCTTCCATACTCAGGAAATACCATTGCCACAGCAGAAGAGTTTTCACATTGAGAAGCTGAACGGCAGAAACTATCGTTGTGTAACGTGGAGCCAGTATGTTATGTATCCGCAGATGACGGGCAAGATGACGATACCGAGCCTTACGTTCAAGGGCGTTGTAGTTATGCAAAACCGCAATGTAGACCCGTTTGAGGCGTTCTTCAACGGCGGATCGGGATACATAGAGGTAAAGCGCAATATCGTAGCACCAGCTATTGACATACAGGTAGACCCACTGCCGCAGAAGCCAGCCGATTTCTCGGGTGGTGTAGGTCGCTTTTCAATATCTTCGCAGCTGTTGAATAACACAGTGAAGGCAGGCGCACCAGTTACGTTGCGTGTAGTGGTAGGTGGCAACGGCAACCTGAAGCTCATCAAGCAGCCCGTGGTTACCTTCCCGAAGGACTTCGACAAGTACGACCCGAAGGTGACCGACAAGACAAAACTCACAACCAACGGATTGGAAGGCAATATGGTGTACGACTTCCTCGTTGTGCCTCGCAATCAGGGTAACTACACCATCCCTGCTGTGTCGCTTACTTATTACGACACATCGAGCAACATGTATAAGACAGTGAAAACTGCGCCGCTTACCATTAAGGTGGAGCCAGGCGACGGCAAGGGCACTTCTGTTACCGATTATTCGGCTGTTCAGCAGACTGATATTAAGCCGATAAAGCAGGGCGGTTATGATACAATTGACACCGAGAAACTATTCTTTGGTTCTACTTCATTCTTGTTATGGCTACTTCTGCCATTTGTTTTGTTTGTAGCTCTTGTGGCTATTTTCCACAAGAAGGCGGTAGAGAACGCTGATATCGTGGGTAAGCGTGGTAAACGCGCCAACAAGGTGGCTACCAAGCGTCTTAAGACAGCCTATAAGTTGCTCACCGCTGGCAAGCAGAACGAGTTCTATGATGAGGTGTTGCGTGCGCTTTGGGGCTATGTAGGCGACAAACTGAACATGCCGGTAGAGCAACTCTCACGCGAAAATATAAGTGATCAACTTGCTGCACACAATATCAATGCAGAGATAATAGGAAAGTTTATCTCTGCTCTTGATGAGTGTGAGTACGAACGTTATGCCCCAGGTAGTGCCGAGGGCAATATGACTAAGACATACGATAGTGCAATGATAGCTATTACGGAGATTGATGGTGTCTTGCGTGGCAAGACGGTGAAGAGAAACAGTAGCGACATGGTGAGAATAATCTTGCTGCTTGTAGCATTTTCTTTTAGTGGCTTTGCAAATGCTTCTGTAAACACCGCAAAGTCTCAACAGGGCGATAGCAGTGAAACTGCCGCAGCTGCTTATGCAAAGGGCGATTATCAGCAAGCTGCAGAGTGCTATACCAAACTGCTGAAGGTCGGGGAGAGCGCAGAACTCTATTATAACCTCGGCAACTGTGAGTATCGTTTGGGTAATATCACACAGTCGATAATTGCCTACGAACGTGCTTTGCGCCTTAATCCAGGCGATAGCGATACTCGTTACAATCTTCAGTTTCTTCGTGGTAAGACCATCGACAAAGTAGTGCCAGTTGATGAGATGTTCTTCGTTACGTGGTATCACTCGCTGCAGAATCTTATGAGCATTGATGCTTGGGCTATCCTCGCTGTTTCAGCCTTTGTGCTTGCTCTCATGCTGATATTGGCATATCTCTTCGGCAGTAATATTCTTCTGCGTAAGATTGGCTTCTTCGGAGCACTTGTCGGACTTCTGATTTTTGTGTTAGGACTCCTATTCGCTTATCAGCGCAAGGTTGCCATTTCAGAACATAACATCGCCATAGTTCTCACGCCAACGCTCAATGTAAAGGCAACGCCTGCGGAGAGTAGTTCAGATGCCTTTGTTATCCATGAGGGCACACGTCTCACCATTACCGATAGTTCGATGAATGCCTGGTATGGTGTACGCCTTGATGACGGCAAAGAAGGCTGGTTGCCAAAGAACTCAGTAGAAGTAATTTGATAAAAACTCAGCGAAAATGAATATGGATACCCTCTTACAGGCCGACACCGACCTCCTTCTCGCACTCAATGGCAGCAGTTCGCAGTTTGTTGACGGACTGATGATGGCTCTTACTTCGGGCTTCACTTGGATACCTATGTACGTTGCCTTGCTGTATCTTGTGGTAAAGAACAGCGAGACGATGGGACAAATCGTACTCGTTGTGGCATGTGCTGCGCTCTGCGTTTTGCTTGCTGATGGTATTGCTGACGGCATTGTTAAACCCAGTGTAGAACGCTTTCGTCCTTGTAATGACCCTTCGCTATGTAATCTTGTGCAGCTTGTTGATGGATATTGCGCCAATGGTAAGTATGGTTTCTTCTCAGCACATGCAGCCAATACTTTCTCTATTGCAGTGTTCTTCTGCTTACTTGTGCGCAGTAGCATATTGAGTATTTCCCTTCTTGTGTGGTCGCTCGTCTGCTGTTACACACGTATGTATCTTGGTGTTCATTATCCGCTTGATATCGCTGTTGGATTATTATGGGGTGGCACGGTAGGATGTGTTGTCTATTTTGTTTATTATAAGTTCAGAGAGAAACTCTCTCAGTCGAAACGCTTCGTATCTACACAGTACACATCAAGTGGTTTTAGCCACTCTGATGTTGATATTGTTATGCTTGTGATAGTTCTCACATTAATCTACGCTGTTCTACGTGGAGTGCTGCATTAAAATCAATTGTCTTTTGGTCTTCGCATTGTAGGCCAATATTATTATATAAATAGAGCGAAATCAATGCAAAAGTCATCGTTCTTCGAACGCAATCTGATTGGGCTGCGTTCGGAGAACGATGACAAAAGTTTAGTTTTAAATACCCCTTTGTAGCAGTTGTATGCAATAATAGAGCATGATGCGCATTCGTATAAGTTCTGTTATGTCGACAATGTTGTGCATTATGTGTGTATGAATTTTGTAAAAATATTGTGCTGTAGGATATGTATGTCAGAATTTATAATTAACTTTGTGGGATTTAGATAGTATTGCCTTATTTGTAGGGCAGTAGACAAAGAAAACGATTATGGAGACAAAACACATACATATCAAGGATTATAATTATGCGTTGCCGGACGAGCGTATTGCTAAGTTCCCGTTGGCGCAGCGCGATCATAGTAAACTATTATTGTATAAGCACGGTGAAGTGTCGGAAGACACGTTCTGCAACATAGCTAATCATCTGCCCGAGGGTGCTCTGATGGTTTTCAACAATACACGTGTTATTCAGGCGCGTATGCACTTCCGCAAGGCTACTGGAGCACTGATAGAGGTGTTCCTGCTTGAGCCTTATAGTCCGGCTGACTACGAGCAGATGTTCCAGACGCGAGGCGAATGCGAATGGCTATGCATGATTGGCAATCTGAAGAAGTGGAAGGGTGAGGTGCTTCAGCGCACATTCGATGTGAACAGCGAGTCGGTGACGCTCAAGGCCGAGCGTCTTGAGGACGTGGGCAAGAGCTACAGAGTGCGCTTCACTTGGGACAACGCAGAGGTGTCGCTTGCAGAGCTGTTGGACGCTGTGGGCGAGCTACCTATTCCGCCGTACTTGAACCGCGAGACGCAGGAGAGCGACAAGACGACGTATCAGACCGTTTACTCGAAGGTGAAGGGTTCTGTGGCAGCTCCAACGGCAGGTCTGCATTTCACGCCGGAGGTATTGGCGGCAATCGACCGTCGAGGCATCGACCGCGAGGAACTGACACTGCACGTTGGTGCTGGTACGTTCAAACCAGTGAAGTCGGAGGAAATTCAGGACCACGAGATGCATACCGAGTATGTGTGTGTGCATAGAGAGACGCTCGAGAAGCTTATAAAGCATGGAGCGGAGGCGATAGCTGTGGGCACGACAAGTGTGCGCACGCTGGAGAGCCTCTACTATATGGGCGTGAAGCTGGAGCAGAACATGGACCTCTCGGAGGAAGAGCTGCACGTGAATCAGTGGGAACCGTACGAGAATGAGGCTGCGAAGGGCGTGACACCGATGAAGGCTTTGGAGAATATCGTGGCTTATCTGGACAAGCACGGATTGAGTGCTCTGCACTCGAGCACGCAGATTATCATTGCGCCAGGCTATGAGTATAAAATCGTGAAGATGTTGGTGACGAACTTCCATCAGCCACAGAGCACGCTTCTGCTGTTGGTGAGTGCGTTCCTGCACGGCGACTGGCATAAGGTGTATGACTATGCGCTGGCGCACGATTTCAGATTCTTGAGCTATGGCGACAGTTCGTTGCTGATACCTTAGTTAAGAGTAAAAAGTAAAAGTAGGAGGTATGGGCATCCTGCCCATACCACGCACCCTATGAAGATGTCTAAAAGTAAAAAAGTAAAGTGAAATGAAGATAGGAGACAAAGTACAATTCCTTAGTGATATCGGCGGCGGACGCATTGCCGGTTTTCAAGGTAAAGATATAGCGTTGGTGGAGGACGAGGACGGTTTCCAAATTCCGACACCTATATCAGACCTCGTGGTGATGAGCAGTAGCGACGACTACTCGATATCGAAGTCAATACAGAAGAAGAGTGGGGCAGAGGAGCCGATGGCTGCCGACCCCGATACGTTCAACATGTCAGTGAAAGCGAAGATAAACCAGATGGATGAGGATGTGTTGGAGGACGAAGATGAGTATGACGCTGCTGACAGAGAAATCACGTACAAGGCGAAGGTGGAAGAGCGCAAGGGCGGCAACGTGCTGAACGTTTACTATGCGTTCGTGCCAGAAGATGTGCAGAACTTCTCTAAGACCAGTTTCGCCTGCTACCTTGTGAACGATAGCAACTACTACGTACATTATTTGTACATGAGCGTAGAGGGCGGCACATACACGTTGCGTGGCGAAGGAGAATTGGAGCCGAATACGAAGATGTATGTGGAGAGTCTCGCTCTTGAAGACCTGAACGAGATAGACCGCGTGCGCTTCCAGCTGCTTTCTTTCAAGCGCGACAAGGAGTTTGTGGCTAAGCCGGTTTGCGACGTGCAGTTCCGCATCGACAAGGTGAAGTTCTACAAGTTGCACACGTTCCAAAAGAACGATTTCTTTGAGACTCCGGCGTTGCTGTACCCCGTTGTGAAGAACGACGGTGTGGCACAGCTGAAGCCAGTTGATGCTGAAAAGCTGATATACGTAGACGAGGATAAGGACGAGAAGAAACCCGAGAACAAAGGCGGCGAGGCGATGAAGAACGCTATGGAGAAGTTGAAGAACAGCAGTCTGAACACTTCTGCGTCGCATCGTAACAACCGCGCCAATGGCGACGATATCCTTGTTGTAGACCTTCACGCCGACGAACTGTTGGAGACTACAGTAGGCATGGGCTCGGCAGATATCCTTAACTATCAGCTCGACTACTTCCGCCGTACGCTTGAGGAGAACAAGCACAACAAGGGCAAACGTATCGTATTCATACACGGTAAGGGCGAGGGTGTGCTGCGCCATGCTATCGTGAACGAGCTGAGATACAGATACAAGAACTACAGATACCAGGATGCTTCGTTCCAGGAATACGGCTACGGAGCAACGCAGGTAACGATACGATAAAAGTAAAAGAGTAAAAAAGTAAAAGTAGGAGGTATGGGCATCTTGCCCATACCACGCAGCCACAAAACTTTTGAAAGTAAAAGAGAAAAAAGGGCTTTTATGAATTACGGATATATAACTGTTGCTTCGGCGATACCTCAGGTGAGGGTTGCCGATGTAGACTACAACGTAGAGCAGATAGAACGCTTTGTTGTAGACGCAGACAAGCGCGGTGTGGAGATATTGGTGTTCCCCGAACTGTCGGTTACGGGCTACTCGTGTCAGGACCTCTTTGCACAACAGGCTTTGCTTGATCGTGTGGAGAAGAAGATTGGCGACTTGTTGGAGTTGACAAAGCAATGCGATGTGATAAGCGTTGTTGGCGCGCCGGTATGCATTGGCGGCGGAGTGTACAACTGTGCCGTGGTATGCCAGCACGGCAATGTGCTGGGCATTGTGCCAAAGCGCTTTCTGCCCAACTACGGTGAGTTCTACGAGAAGCGATGGTTCGCCTCGTCGGACGACCTTACAGAACCGGTTTGGATTAACTACGCCGGCAGTTTGGTGATTGTTATTGGCGAAGAAACGTTGTTCAAGACGGCACGCGGCGTGAAGTTCGGCATAGAACTGTGCGAGGACGTATGGTCGCCATTGCCCCCGTCGAACGACCTCGTGCTGTCGGGAGCCGACATCATACTTAACCTCTCGGCATCAGACGACCTCATTGGCAAGAACGCCTATCTGAAGAGTCTGCTTGCGCAGCAGAGTGCACGATTGATATGCGGCTACGTATACAGCTCGTGCGGCTTCGGCGAGAGTACGCAGGATGTAGTCTACGGTGGTAACGCGTTCGTCTACGAGAATGGCGCATTGGTGGCAGAGTCGGAGCGCTTCTCGTTGGAAGAACAGCTCGTAGTGAGCCAGATAGATGTGGACAAGCTTCGCGCTGAGCGCAGAAGAAACACCTCGTTCGTACATGCCCAGCGCGGACATACTGCCAGAGTGTTCAAAGCAGACATAACGGAAGAAAGAAGATTCGAGCTGTTTCGCCATGTCGATTCGCATCCATTCATACCAGAGAGTGACGACATGTACGCTTCGTGTGACGAGATATTCAGTATTCAGGTGTGCGGTTTGGCAAAACGCTTGGTGCACACCCATTGCAAGTGTGTCGTGATTGGCATCAGTGGCGGTCTTGACTCTACACTCGCCCTGCTCGTCTGCGTTAAGACCTTCGACAAGTTGGGCTACGATCGCAAGGGCATTGTGGGCGTCACGATGCCGGGCTTCGGTACCACAGACCGCACATACAACAACGCCATGACCCTTATGAAGGGCTTGGGCATTACTATACGTGAGATAAGTATTCGCAAGAGCGTTACGCAGCACTTTGAGGATATCGGTCACGACATAAACGTACACGACGTGACGTACGAGAACGGACAGGCAAGAGAGCGCACGCAGATACTCATGGATCTCAGCAACGAGTTGGGCGGCATGGTTATCGGTACGGGCGACTTGAGCGAACTGGCGCTCGGATGGGCTACATACAACGGCGACCATATGTCAATGTACGGCGTGAACGCAAGCATACCGAAGACCCTCATACGCTATCTGGTGAGTCATGTGGCAGAGAACAGCGTAGACGAGCAGTCAAGAGCAACCTTGCTCGACATCATCGACACGCCTATCTCGCCTGAGCTGATTCCAGCCGACGAACATGGCAACATAAAGCAGAAGACAGAAGACCTCGTAGGTCCGTACGAGCTGCACGACTTCTTCATCTACCACTTCATGCGCTTCGGTTTCAGTCCGGCAAAGATATACATGCTTGCACGCCATGCGTTCAGCAAAGACCTCTATTCAGACGAAGTGATAAAGCATTGGCTGAAGACATTCGTAAGAAGATTCTTCAACCAGCAGTTCAAGCGTTCGTGTCTGCCAGACGGTCCGAAGGTAGGCAGCGTGAGCCTTAGCCCACGTGGCGACTGGCGTATGCCTACCGACGCATCAAGTGCGTTATGGCTGGCAGAATGTGAAAACCTCTAAACGTAAACAATGACAGAACAATTCAGATATACCGACGAGCGGTTTGCCGACATACAGATGCTGCGCTATCGTCTCGACGGTTTTGAGGCACTGACCCTGCGTCAGAAGCTATACATATACTACTTGGCTAAGGCAACGCTCTGCGGTCGCGACATAACTACCGACCAGTTCGGACGCTACAATCTGCGCATACGCAAAGTGCTCGAAGCTATATACGAACGCTACGAAGGCGACCGCACGACCGAAGAGTACAAAGCATTGGAGACATATCTCAAGCGAGTGTGGTTCTCGAACGGCATACACCACCATTACGGCTGTGAGAAGTTTGTACCAGCTTTTACTGAGGAATACTTCAGACAGGTTGTGGACTGTTGCGGTTGCGAAGACGAGAATATCGATGAGCTTTGCAAGGTGATATTTGACCCGATGGTTCTGCCAAAGCGCGTGAACCAGAAAGCCGGTGACGACCTCGTGCAGACATCTGCATGCAACTACTACGATGGAGTGACGCAGCAGGAAGCGGAACGCTTCTACGACGACATGCGCGACGAGAACGACCCGATGCCGATTTCGTATGGGCTTAATTCCACGCTCCGAAAGACTGCCGACGGTACGCTGAAGGAAGACGTTTGGCACGAAGGCGGACTCTACGGCGAGGCAATAAAGCACATCACGTACTGGCTGGAGAAGGCATCGGAAGTGGCTGAGAACGAACTTCAGACGAAGATAATCAGTATGCTCGTAGATTACTACCGAACAGGCGACCTAAGCATGTTTGACGCATATTCAATAGAATGGCTCAAAGAGCACGAAGGGCGCATCGACTTCATCAACGGCTTTATTGAAGTGTATGGCGACCCGCTTGGTATGAAGGCATCGTGGGAAGGCATCGTGACGTACAAAGACCTGGTGGCAACTCAGCGCACGCAGACAATCAGCAAGAATGCGCAATGGTTTGAAGACCACTCGCCTGTCGACCCACGCTTCCGCAAGTCTCAGGTGGTTGGCGTTACAGCGAATGTGGTATGCTCGGCGATGCTCGGTGGCGACGAATATCCGTCAACGGCGATAGGCATCAATCTGCCCAATGCCGACTGGATAAGAGCGCGTTATGGTTCTAAGAGCATTACGATTGGAAACTTGACACATGCCTACAATCAGGTAGCGAAGGGCAATGGATTTCTGCAGGAGTTCGTGGCTGACGAAGCGACACGCGCCATGATTGAGAAATATGGTGACGTGTGCGACGACCTGCATACCGACCTGCACGAATGTCTCGGACACGGATCGGGACAACTGCTCGCAGGAGTGTCGGCAGACGCACTCGGTTCGTACGGCAGCACGATAGAAGAAGCACGCGCCGATTTGTTCGGCCTGTACTACATAGCTGATGCAAAACTCGTAGAACTGGGTCTTGTGCCCGACGCAGAAGCATACAAGTCGCAGTACTACACATACATGATGAACGGTCTGCTTACACAACTCACACGCATTCAGCCAGGAAACGAGATAGAAGAAGCACATATGCGCAATAGAGCACTCATTGCTCGCTGGACGCTGGAGCACTATCCGTCGGCAGTAAGACTCGTGAAATACGATGAAAAGACCTACGTGGAGGTGAGCGATTACGAGCTGTTGCGCGAGGCGTTCGCTAAGTTGCTCGCAGAGATACAGCGCATAAAGAGTGAAGGTGACTTCGAGGCGGCAAAGCTGCTCGTAGAACATTACGCAATATATGTAGAGCCGAAGTTGCACGAAGAACTTCTTGCACGCTACAAGTCGCTCGGCATAGCACCGTATAAGGGCTTCCTGAACCCAAAGATGGAGATTGTGAGCGACAGCGAAGGCAACGCTACAGATGTGCGCCTCGACTATACGGAGGCTTATGACGAGCAGATGCTGCGCTATTCGAGCGAGTATGGCTTTCTGTAGATATATAATAATGTGAGAATATGGAAACAACCGAACAGGTAAAACAGATAAAGCGATCTTTCCGTCTGTATATGAACGGCATAACGTCGACATCAATGCGACGGAAAGGACTCGACTATAAGATAAATTGGGGAGTGTCGCAGATGGACCTGCGACACATGGCAGAGCAGTATGGCAAGAACAAGGCACTTGCTATGGCTCTGTGGCAGGAGGATATACGCGAGTGCAAGATACTGGCAACACTCATAATGCCCACAGACGACTTCACGGCAAGTGAGGCTATGGAATGGGCTGCTACTTTGTTGACAGTGGAGATGGCTGAGATGGTGGTATTCAACCTCTTCCAACACATGAATGAGGCAGAAAAACTCTCACTTATGTTATTCGAAAACGACGATAAGTTAGTGCGCATATGTGCGTACAATCTTGTCTGCCGTCTGTTGAAACGCAATAATGAATGTGCGCCGCAGCTATATGCTACGTTGTATGAAAAAGCTGCTATTGACCTTAAAAGTGCCGACCGTCAACTGCTTCATCCACTTGTCAACTGTCTCGATTATGTTTCGTCAACTGATAGAGAACAGGCTAAAGAGGCTGTACAATTGTTGAAAGCGGCTGGATTTGACGCTTTTTAGTGTTTCTTTTTGGTCACTTTCCCAAAATAATGTAACTTTGCATACTGATGAAAAATGATAAAAAGGTAGCAGCACGCGCCGCACTGACCAAATACATAGAAGAGAACAATTGTAGGAAGACTACAGAGCGTTTTGCGCTCCTTGATGCTATGTACGATATCGATGGACTTTTCACTATTGAAGAGCTTGCAGAGCGAATGGCGGTGCAGAACTTCCACGTCAGTAGAGCAACACTGTACAACTCGCTCAATCTGTTTGTGAAGTTATGTCTTGTTGTAAAGCATCGCTTTCAAACAGAGACAAAGTACGAAGCGTGTTGCGATACTTCCAATCATTGCTATCAGACGTGCACCATTTGTGGCAAGGTGACAGAGGTTGATTTGCCAGAAATAGGCAAGGTGCTTGACAGTGTGCGCTTGAAGCGTTTTCGCAGAGAGTACTACTCTTTGTATTTCTATGGTGTATGTCAAACGTGTCAGGCTCGCAGTAAACGTAAAAAGAACTTAAAAGGAACGAAGAAATCAAATATTGATAAAAATGAATAAAGGTAAAGTTGATGTCCTGCTCGGATTGCAGTGGGGCGATGAAGGCAAGGGTAAGGTAGTAGACGTACTGACCCCTAAGTATGATATTATCGCACGTTTCCAGGGTGGTCCAAACGCTGGTCATACCCTTGAGTTTGAAGGTCAGAAGTATGTCCTCCGTAGCATCCCGTCAGGCATCTTTCAGGGTGGTAAGGTGAACATAATTGGCAACGGCGTTGTTCTTGCCCCCGACCTTTTTATGAATGAGGCAAAGGACTTGGAAAAGAGTGGTCACGATTTGAAGGGTCGTCTGCATATCTCTAAGAAAGCTCACCTTATCATGCCAACACACCGCGTACTCGATGCTGCTATCGAGGCTTCAAAGGGTAAGAACAAGGTAGGCACAACTGGTAAGGGTATCGGTCCGACTTATACGGATAAAGTTTCGCGCAGTGGTCTGCGTGTGGGTGATATTCTCGACAACTTCCAGGAGAAGTATGAGGCGCATAAAGCTGCTCATCTCAAACAGATTGCAGCACTCGGTTACACCGACTTCGACATTACAGAGGTTGAGAAGGTATGGATGGAAGGTGTTGAATATCTTAAGCAGTTCCAGATTGTGGATAGCGAGCACGAGATAAACAAGATTTTGCGTTCGGGTAAGGATATTCTTTGCGAGGGTGCTCAGGGTACAATGCTCGATGTTGACTTTGGTTCTTATCCGTTTGTTACTTCTTCTAATACCATCTGCGCAGGTGCTTGCATCGGCTTGGGCATTGGTCCGAACCGCATTGGCAATGTATATGGTATAATGAAGGCTTACTGTACACGTGTTGGTGCAGGTCCGTTCCCAACAGAACTCTTCGACGAGACAGGTGCAAAGATACGCGACCTCGGACATGAGTATGGTGCTGTTACCGGTCGTGAGCGTCGTTGTGGTTGGTGCGACCTCGTTCAGCTGAAGTATTCTATCATGATTAACGGCGTAACAGAACTCATTATGATGAAGAGCGACGTTCTTGATGGTTTCCCCGTAGTGAAGGCTTGCGTGGCATACGAGTTGCCCGATGGAACACAGACCACCGACTTGCCTTACGAACTCTACGATGCTAAGCCTGTGTACAAGGAGTTTAAGGGTTGGAATACGGATATGACAAAGTTTACATCTGAGGATCAGTTCCTGCAGGAGTTCAACGATTACGTTAAGTTCCTTGAGGAGTATCTTGAAACTCCTATCCGTATCATCTCTATCGGTCCGGACCGCGCACAGACAATCGTAAGAAAATAAATAACAGAACTAAAGAAGTTAAAGTGATAATCTTTGCTTTAACTTCTTTAGCTTTTTTTAAATTCCATAACTTAAATATTAATGGCAAAACCAAGTATACCAAAGGGTACACGCGACTTCTCGCCAGTTGAGATGGCAAAGCGCAACTATATATTCGACACAATTCGTAGCGTTTACGCTCTTTATGGCTTTCAGCAGATAGAGACTCCAGCAATGGAGACATTGCAGACTCTTATGGGCAAGTATGGTGAAGAGGGTGATAAACTTCTCTTCAAGGTTCTTAATTCGGGCGACTGTCTCGCGAAGATTGATGACGAGGAGCTGCTCGGTCGCAACTCGCTGCATCTTGCTTCGAAACTTTGTGAGAAAGGATTGCGCTACGACCTTACTGTACCGTTTGCGCGTTACGTTGTTCAGCACCGCGAAGATATCCAGCTTCCGTTTAAGCGCTATCAGATTCAGCCTGTATGGCGTGCCGATCGTCCGCAGAAGGGTCGCTATCGCGAGTTCTACCAGTGCGATGCCGATGTCGTAGGTTCCGACTCGTTACTCAACGAGGTAGAGCTGATGCAGATTGTAGACACCGTGTTTACAAAATTCGGCATCCGTGTAGCTATCAAGATTAACAATCGTAAGATTCTTACTGGTATTGCCGAGGTGATAGGCGAGGCAGAGAAGATAGTTGACATTACTGTGGCTATCGACAAACTCGACAAGATTGGCATCGACAATGTGAACGAGGAGCTTCGTCGTGTAGGCATCTCTGAGGAAGCCATCGAGAAACTGCAGCCAATCATCGCCCTTGTCGGTACCAACGATGAGAAACTTGCTACTATTGCAGAGGTCTTAGCTGGTTCTGAGGTTGGTTTGAAGGGTGTTGAGGAAACACGTTTTATCCTCGACACGCTGAAGACTTGTGGTTTGCACAACCAGATAGACCTCGACCTTACACTTGCACGCGGTCTGAACTACTATACTGGTGCTATTTTTGAGGTGAAGGCTCTCGACTATGCTATTGGTTCAATCACAGGTGGTGGTCGCTACGACAATCTTACAGGTATCTTTGGACTGCCAGGACTTAGTGGTGTAGGCATATCGTTCGGAGCAGACCGCATCTATGATGTGCTTGGCGGTCTCAATCTCTATCCAAAGGAAGCCGTGAACGGAACGCAGCTTCTCTTCATCAACTTCGGTGAGAAGGAGAGTGCATATTGTTTGCCTGTTCTGCGCCAGTGTCGCGAGGCTGGTATCCGCACAGAGATTTATCCGGATAGCGTAAAGATGAAGAAGCAGATGGCATATGCTAATGCAAAACAAGTGCCGTTTGTGGCTCTTGCTGGTGAGTCGGAGATTGCTGAGTGCAAACTCACATTGAAAAATATGACCACTGGTGAGCAGACTCTCGTAACACCAGAGGAACTGATTACTATAGTGAAGGCGTAATACGAGTATACCTCTTTGCACTACTTAAATAATTTACTAAAACTTTAGATTTCAACAAGTGTATATAGGAATAGCAGGAAATATTGGTTCTGGTAAGACAACACTGACAGAAATGCTTGCAAAGCATTACCAATGGGAACCGCGGTATGAGTCTGTAGTGAACAATCCATACATGGACGATTACTACAAAGACCTGCAGCGATGGTCGTTTGCTATGGAGGTGTTTTTCCTGAAGGAACGCTTCAAGGATGTTCTCGAATTCTCACAATCGAAGAACATTGTTATTCAAGATCGCACGCTTCAAGAAGGAGTATTTGTGTTCACGGCTAACAACTACTTGCAAGGCAATATGTCCGATCGCGACTTTGAGACATATATGGAACTCTATGAGATTATGGTGGAGAAGGTGCAACTGCCAAACCTTATGATATATCTTCGAGCTTCAGTCCCTCATCTTGTGGAGAATATCCAAAAGCGGGGACGTGAGTGTGAGCAGAAGATTCCCATCGAGTATCTGCAGGGACTCAACGATCGCTACGACGACTTTATCCTTAACAAGTACAAAGGGAAAGTCCTCGTTGTCGATGTTGACAAACTCGACTATAAAACACGCCCGGAAGATTTCCAATTCATTACAGATAAGATTGACACAGTCTTTCCTTTCTCTCTTACCAATTCTAAAAAATAGGAACAACGATGCACATAGCAGTAGCCGGAAACATCGGCAGTGGCAAGACCACACTGACCAAGATGTTGGCAAAAAGATACAACTGGTCACCTCGTTTCGAGCCCGTAGAACATAATCCCTACCTCGACGATTTCTATCGTGATATGTCGCGGTGGTCGTTCAATCTGCAGATATACTTTCTCAACAAACGCTTTAAAGAGGTGGTCGAGATAAACCAAAGTGATAAGGATATAATACAGGACCGCACCATTTTCGAAGATGCTTGTATCTTTGCGCCGAACCTTCATGGACAAGGATACATGTCCGACCGCGACTTCAACAACTATTCAGACCTCTTCGACACAATGATGACCCTCGTTAAACTCCCCGATCTCATGATTTACATCCGTTCTACGGTGCCTAATCTCATCAATCAGATTGGTAAGCGTGGACGTGAATGCGAGCAGACAATCCGCATCGATTACCTTACAGGATTGAACGAGCGCTACGAGCAATGGATTAAAGGATACAAAGGTAAACTCATCATTGTTGATGGCGACACCATGAAGTTCGAATCGGATACAGAAGCCTTCCGCAGCATTACAGACAAGATTGATGCAATGCTCTTCGGACTTTTTAAATAGTCTTGTACATTAGTGTCCCGATTTTAACGGGACACTAATGATTATAAATATAAACCTATAGTATTAGTTCCGTTAGCTATAAAACAGGAACAAGGGCAAAAAAGTTACTTTTGCCAGAGAAAACAGCCGCTTTTGTTGTGTCATGTTATTAAAAAATCTTAACTTTGCAGTCGATTTAGAATAACATTTAGGTTTAAAGGTTTTCAGGTATTATGATGATTAGACAGTTGGCAATCCTTTTCGGTTGCCTTGCCTTGGGTGAGCTTGTCATCTATCTCACCCACATTCCGCTTCCGTCAAGTATTCTCGGAATGTTGCTTTTGACTTTGCTTTTGAAGTTGAAGGTGATACGACTTGAGTGGGTGCGCAGTATTTCAGACTTCCTCGTTGGTAATATCGGTTTCTTCTTCGTTCCACCAGGAGTTGCCATCATGCTCTATTTTGATATTATCAAGGCGCAGCTTCTGCCAATAGTTGTGTCTACGGTGGTGTCAACCATACTTGTGTTGGCTGTTACGGGTTGGGTACATCAGTTTTACGGTAAAGCAAAAGACAAATTGAAAGGATAGGGATATGGAATATTTTTCAAACGAGTTTTTTCTCATAGCACTCACGTTTGGCACATATTTTTTGGGTAAGCTATTGCGTCGTTGGACAGGTTGGGTGGTGATGAACCCTATACTCGTGTCGATATGCTGTCTTATAGTGTTTCTGAAAGTAACAGGCGTGAGCTATGAAACGTACAATCAGAGTGGAAAAATGATTGAATTCTGGCTGCGTCCGGCCGTTGTGGCACTCGGCGTGCCTCTCTATATGCAGCTCTCTACGATAAAGAAGCAGCTCACGCCGATACTTCTTTGCGAGTTTATCGGATGCGTAGTAGGTATCGTGTCTGTAGTGTACATCGCTAAAGCGATGGGAGCGTCGCGCGAAGTGATACTCTCGCTTGCATCGAAATCGGTAACTACGCCGATTGCAATGGAGGTGACAAAGAGTATAGGTGGTATTCCTCCGCTTACGGCAGCTGTAGTGGTTTGTGTTGGTTTGATGTGTGCCGTGTGTGGCTATCGCACGATGGGTTTTGCGCGTGTGAAATCGCCCGTAGCACAAGGCTTATCTATGGGAACGGCAGCTCATGCTGTGGGCACGGCTACAGCGATGGAGAAGAGTCCAGTACACGGAGCATACGCCAGTCTCGGACTGACGCTTAATGGCATCCTTACATCGTTGCTCACGCCGTCTATAATCCCATTGCTGGGCGTGTAGACCGCCTGCGAATTATAAAAGTAGAAAGTATAAAATGTAAGAAGGGCGTGTCAAAAGCCAATAATCATAGGCTGCGAGCATCTGCATCGACCGTTACGAGCATCCGCATCGGCCGTTACGAGCATCCGCGTCGACCGTTACGTATGATGCTCAAGGTCATTTAGGCACACTCTTCTTGTTCTTTTGTCTGTTGCTGTCTGGTTATTCGTGATGGTAGCTCTCGCCCTTTATGATAGTGCAGGCGCGATATAGTTGCTCGGTGAATATCAGTCGCACCATTTGATGAGAGAATGTCATTCGTGAGAGTGAAATCATTTCGTCCGAACGTTTGTACACGGCATCGGAAAAACCATATGGTCCGCCGATGACGAAGATAAGTCGGCGGGCTGTCTGCTGCTTCTTCTGAAGCCATGCACCAGTCTCCATACTTGTGCGCTCTGCTCCGTGCTCGTCGAGCAAAACAACCGTGTCAGACGGCTGTATGAGTCGCAGGATCTGTTCGCCTTCAGCCTGTTTCTGCTGGTCCTCGCTGAGGTTCTTCGTGTTCTTAAGGGCAGGGATGGTGGTTATGTTGAAAGGCATGTAGTGCGAGATGCGCTCCGTGTAGTCCTTAATGCCGTTTATGTAGAGTTTGTCGTTGGTCTTGCCGACAAGTATCAGCTCAGTCTTCATACTCCTCCTTTCTTTTGGGGTTCATAGGAAACCAGCCCTTCTTCACGCGTTGCTTCTGCTCGAACAACTCGCCTATGCTCCACAGGCAAGAGGCTCCGAGTACGCCAAGAATCGAAGAAACTATGACATTAGCCATAAGCATGGAACCTACTATGAATGCGATGCCTGCAAGGAGGAAAATCCACCAAAGGCGGACACCGAAATAGTATTCTACTTTAATGACAATGGGGTGGAACAGTCCGATAACCAAGAACGTGCTGATAGCTATCGAAAGTCCCGTAAAATGTACATTCTCCATATTTTTATACGTGTTTTGATGCAAAATTATAAAAATTATTGAAGATGTGCGTGTTGTATGACAAAAAAGCACCAAAAATATTTTGCAGGTCGGCTAAAAATAGGTAACTTTGCACCCGCTTAAAAGAATTAGCTTATCAAAAATAGTTTAATGAAGAATGACAAAATGAAAAACCAGTACCGCGTGAATGAGCAAATTCGCGTTCGGGAAGTACGTGTAGTAAGTGAAGGTGGTTCAACCGTTATGGCAACTCGCAGTGCTCTTGAAATGGCACGCGAACAAGGCGTAGATCTCGTGGAGATTTCTCCTAACGCACAACCTCCTGTTTGTCGACTCATTGACTATAGCAAGTTCCTCTATCAGCAGAAGAAACATGCGAAAGAGATGAAAGCTAAGCAGGCTAAGGTTGAAATCAAGGAAATCCGTTTCGGACCGCAGACTGATGAACACGACTACAACTTTAAGTTGAAGCACGCACAGGAGTTCCTTTCAGAAGGTAATAAGGTTCGTGCTTACGTTTTCTTCCGCGGTCGTTCAATCCTCTTTAAGGAGCAGGGTGAGGTGCTTTTGTTGCGCTTTGCTAACGATCTTGAGGAATATGCAAAGGTTGAACAGCTTCCGAAGCTCGATGGAAAGAAGATGTTTCTTTATCTCGCACCAAAGAAAGCTGGTGTTGTAAAAAAGAGTCAGCAAAAGATGGATCGCGAGAAGCGTGAGGCTGAAGCTCGCTCTGCAAAGGAAACGGAGAACGGAGTAGAGGAGATGCCGACAAACGGTGGACTTCTTGCTAACGCTAAAGTAAGTGCAGAGGCTCTCAAAGCTCTCACTGGCGAGGAATAAGCAAACAGAGACAACATGATAAATGTGCGTAACGCCTTGGTATATGCGTTGCCACATATAATAAATAACAATTTAAAATTAACAAAAATGCCAAAAGTAAAGACTAACTCCGGTGCAAAGAAGAGATTCCGCTTTACCGGTACAGGTAAGATTAAGCGTCATCACGCTTATCACAGTCACATTCTGACTAAGAAGACAAAGAAGCAGAAGAGAAATCTGGTTCATCAGACAATCGTAGACAACAGCAACCTTAAGCAGGTTCGTGATTTGCTCTGCCTCCGTTAATTTTATTAGTCAAAACATTTAAAGGAAAGAAAAAACTATGCCAAGATCAGTCAATCATGTTGCTTCAAAAGCAAAGAGAACAAGAATCCTGAAGCTCACCAAGGGTTACTATGGTGCAAGAAAGAATGTTTGGACAGTAGCGAAGAACACTTGGGAAAAGGGTCTCACATACGCATACCGCGATCGTCGTAACAAGAAACGCACATTCCGTGCATTGTGGATTCAGCGTATCAACGCTGCTGCTCGTCTTGAGAACATGAGCTACTCTACACTTATGGGTGCTCTTCACAAGGCTGGTATCGAGATTAATCGCAAGGTACTCGCTGACCTCGCTGTTAACAACCCAGAGGCTTTCAAGGCTATCGTAGAGAAGGTAAAGTAAATCGAAACCTCATAGGTAAGATTTAATTATCTCAAAATATAATAAGGGTGACAATGTTTCGCACATTGTCACCCTTATTGCTTTTTCTTCATTTATGAAGAATGGGTTTCTGTATCTAACTTTGCTGCATTTCTTTAAGCAGCTGTTTTTGTCGTTCGCTGAGGTTTGTGGGCAGCTTCACGTTGTATGTGATGATGAGGTCACCCATAGTGCCGTCGCCTCGGTCGTATCCCTTTCCACGCAAGCGAACCTTCGTACCGTTTTGTGTTTCTGGCTTTACTTTCAATTTTATCTTTGAACCATTACCAAGTTGTATAATAACCTCGCCACCAAGTAGAGCGGTGTAGAGATCGATATTTACATTGGCGTTCATCTCGCCCGTATTCTGTCGTGCCGAACTGCGTGTGCGGCTATGTGTGCGACCTGCTTTTGCGCCGAACAAGTCTTGGAAGAAGCTTGAGAAGCCTCCTCCGCCCTCGCTGAAGCTTGAGAAGTCGAAGCCCTCGAATGGTGAACCGCCACCGTTGCTGCTCCAATACTGCTGACCGCCAGCTCCGCCTTGTTGTGCATAAGCGTCTGCTTCGCGCCAGCGTTCACCATACTGATCGTATTTCTTACGCTTTTCGGGGTCGGAAATTACATCATACGCTTCGTTTAGTGCCTGAAACTTTGCCTTCGCTTTTGGATCATTAGGGTGAAGATCGGGATGGAAGAGCTTAGCCCTTTTGCGATATGCCTCGCGCACTTGGTCTTGTGGAATGTTACGGTCTACGCCAAGTATTTTGTAGTAATCAATAAATGCCATAGTCTTTACCTCCAATTGTATATATGTTTGTTGTTATTGTTCATAAGTCAATATGCAAAATCTGTGCCTAATTTATTAGGCACAGATTTACTCATATGATTAGAACAAACTTCTGAATATGGTTGGGATAGGGGTAGAGAACTCCATTGGTTCGCCAGTCACAGGATGTGTGAAGCAGAGCATGTATGCATGTAGGCATAAGCGGTGCAATGGGTCGTCTCCGTTGCCGTATTTCACATCTCCACAAACAGGATGCCCCATGTCGGCAGAATGTACACGTATCTGATTCTTGCGACCAGTCTCGAGCTTATACTCTACGAGTGAGTGTTCGGTAGTACGATTGAGTACATGGAAATGTGTGACAGCATATTTGCCACCATTGTCAGTTGGTGACGAATAGGTTATGTATGCCTTGTTGTCCTTCAGCCAGTTGGCAATGGTACCATTCTCTTGCTCCATCTCGCCACTTACAACAGCTACATAACGGCGGTCGTAAACAATTTGGTGCCAGTTGTGCTCCAATATCTGTTCTGTATCAATGTCCTTAGCGTAGACCATAAGTCCGCTTGTGTCGCGGTCGAGTCGGTGAACAACGTGAGCGCGGCACTTCTGGCGCGACTTGAGGAAGTAGTCGTCGAGAACAGACTTCACATTGAGCGAAGAATGACCGGCTGCCATCGACAGGATGCCGATATTCTTCTCTACAACTACGAGCCATCTGTCTTCGTATACAATCTTAACGTAGCGACTCTTGAACTGGTTCTGCTTCTTGTGGCGACTGATTGTAATCTTGTCGCCTGCCTTAAGCTGGTAGTCGAACTGAGTTACCATTCTTCCGTTCACGGCAATGCCACGACCTTGCAGCGTTGCCTTCAGCTTGGAGCGGCTCTCGCTCACGTTATTGATGAGATATTCGAGCAGGGGAGCGTTCTCCTTCACGTTGATAACGAGATTGTCGCCACCTTGTGTCTTGTATGTCTTGTTTGTATTGCGCATTTATTTTGAATTTATATAGTTTCTATTCCGTTTGTATGTCAGCTACAAATATATGTATAGACTTGAATTACTGCGTTCTGCAATCATTAAATGTCAAGGACAAAGACCTTGCAGTCGGGGAATTGCTTATCGAATACCGATTTGTCTACCTTTTCCTTGAATATGCCGAAGAGACTGCTGCCGCTTCCGCTCATCTGTGCGTATGCCGCTCCCATGTTATACAGAGTCTTTTTGATGTTTGCCAGTTCGGGATGGTTGGGGAATATGCTGTCTTCGAAGTCATTTGTCAGTCGGTTGCGCCATGTTTCAATCGGTTGTGCAACTATTTCTCTACATGAAATGCTTGGCTTGTGAGGGCGTATGTGAGCAAATGCCTCTTTTGTTGATATTGCCAATGATGGTTTTACTACAACTATATAATAGCCTTTAAGGTTGTTTTCTGCAATATTAACCGGTAATAAAATCTCGCCAATTCCCTCAGCGTATGCAGGTTCTGCTGTGATGAAGAAAGCACAATCTGCTCCCAATTTGGCAGCGTATTTTTCCATATCCTCTCTGCCGAGTTTTAGCTTGTACATGTCGTTCAAGATTTTTATCATGAACGCAGCATCGCTCGAACCTCCACCAAGTCCAGCTTCTGTTGGAATGTGTTTATATAGATGTGCATGAACTCGTGGTAGATCGAAATCGGTTGCAAGAAGGTTGTATGCTCTTGTTATGAGATTGTCTTCCTCGTTGCAACATACACCGTTACCAGTCACTTTCAAATCACAATTAAGTGTTGACGGAAACGCTTTGTTCATATCCTGTACCTCCAAAGCATCGCAGAGTGGGATAGGGAAGAATACGGTTTCGAGGTTGTGGTAACCATCAGGGCGTTTCTCAGTGATATTGAGTCCGAGATTTATTTTTGCACAAGGAAAATTAATCATAATTTATAATTTAAATTGCATTATTCAATACCTTTATATACAGGTTCTATCATTGTTGAGACATTAACACTACAAAATTATAAATAATAATCCTAAATCATAAAATATTACGTGTTTTTTTCCCTCGTTTGAGAAAAAGTCCTTACATTTGTATGCGTTAAAACAAAGCTTGATTTTAATTCTAAAAACTACGATATTATGTTTTCTAACCAAGATTTAAATCAGATAGCACAGCGGGGTAATACACCTGAAGCTATCAAACATCAACTCACAGAGATAAAGGAGGGATTTCCGTTTTTGAAGATAGAAGCAGCTGCAGCTGTTGGTAATGGTATATTATCGCTTGATTCTGCACAAGTAGAGAAGTTCGTTAACGAATGGGCTACTTATCTTAGTGATCAGCACACCATTGTGAAGTTCGTACCAGCGAGTGGTGCTGCGAGCCGAATGTTCAAGAATCTCTTTGCGTTCCTTTCTGCTGACTATGATGAGCCGACAACAGATTTTGAGAAATACTTCTTTGAAAATATAAAGAAGTTTGCTTTCAAGAAGGCTCTTTGTGCTAAATGTAAGGAGAACGAAGGCGAGTGTGTTTGTGATCTTATTAAGCACGGCAAGTATAAGGCTGTTGTAGCAAACCTGCTTGAGGCAAAGGGTTTGAACTATGGTCAGTTGCCGAAGGGTTTGCTGCTGTTCCATCAGTATGAGGATGGTCCGCGTACACCGATGGAGGAACATCTTGTTGAAGCTGCATTGTATGCTTGTTCTGACGGTAAGGCGAACATCCACTTCACAGTCTCGCACGACCATCTCGAACTCTTCAAGAAGAAAGTAGAGGAGAGTCTGCCTTACATGGAGAAGAAGTTCAACGTTAAGTTCAACGTTAGCTTCTCTGAGCAGAAGCCGAGCACAGACACAATAGCTGCAAACACAGACAATACTCCGTTCCGCAACGAAGACGGCACATTGCTGTTCCGTCCAGGCGGTCATGGCGCACTCATTGAGAACCTCAACGAGATTGAGGCTGACGTTGTATTCATCAAGAATATCGACAACGTTGTGCCGGATAGAATCAAGGACGAGACTGTTTTGTACAAGAAGCTTATTGCTGGCGTTCTTGTTGACACACAGAAGAAGGTGTTCGAATATCTGCGCGAACTCGAGGCTGGCGTGCCTTCTCGCGAGAAACTTGGAGAGATGTTGCGTTTCGTTGAGACAACATTGTGCTGTAAGAAGGCTGGCGCTGCAGAACTAACAGATGCCGAATTGGCTGAATATCTCAAGATAAAGTTTAATAGACCTATCCGCGTTTGTGGCGTAGTGAAGAATGTTGGTGAGCCAGGTGGCGGCCCGTTCCTCTGCTACAATAGTGACGGTACTGTTAGTCCACAGATTCTTGAGTCGAGCCAGATTGATACGAACAATGAGGAGTATGTACGTATGTTCAAAGAAGGCACTCACTTCAATCCTGTTGATCTTGTTTGTGCAACAAAGGACTATAAGGGCAATCGTTTCAATCTGCCAGAGTACGTTGACAAGAAGACTGGTTTTATCTCTTTGAAGAGCAAGAATGGCAAGGAGTTGAAGGCTCTCGAACTTCCAGGTCTTTGGAATGGTGCGATGAGCGATTGGAGCACCATCTTTGTAGAAGTGCCAATCGGAACATTTAATCCAGTGAAGACCGTTAACGATTTACTGCGTGAGCAGCATCAATAAGCAATGTGCCACGATTGATGCGTATGTGCGTATCGGTCGTGGCGTATTATGAAATGATGAAATGCGCTCTGTTCCTGTTGGAGTTTGCTTCATCAAATTTAAATTTAATCATAATTATTAGATGAATATCAATTTAAGGATATTAAATTATTTGTTTGTGCTTGTTTGCCTGATTGCAGGAACAAGTGTGTCTGTGCGTGCAGAGGAACGTACGTTTACTCGAATCAATAGTATTTCGGAGTTGGAAAGTGTTGAAGGTTTTATTGTTGTTAATGAGTATTATAAGCGTGCTCTTTCTGAATGGGATGGAACAACGGGGTTTAATTCTGTAGCTATAAATTTAGACAATGGAATTGTAACGGCAAGTGATAAGGTTACAACTCTTAAGGTTGAAAAAAATGGTAATTACTATTATTTGAAAACTGCAGATGGTCTATATTTGTCAAATGCGTCAGCAGGTACTGCAAATGCTTGTAAATTGAAGGATGTACCAGATGAAACTTCCAAAGTTGAAATAACATTTTTTGCAGACCATGTTAATGTCTTTTTTGGAAAGAATGTAAATAGATCTCTTCTATATTATAATAATAGCAAATTCTTTACTTGCTATGATTCAGAGTACCATGTTCAAGATGTCCGAAATATATCATTATACAGAAGTACTGGTGAAGTAGTTCCTCCTAATCCTCCTGAGCCTCCAACGTTACAACCAACTTCAGTCAAATTTAGCTCAACATCCTTGACAATACTCAAAGGCAAGGAATATACTTTACCTACAGCAACGATTCTGCTTGATAATGGCGAAGAACTTACGGATGCACAGCTTGCATACTCAAGTAGTGATGAGAATGTTGCATCTGTAGATGTGTCAACAGGAGAAGTGACGCTAAAAGATTTTGGTACGACAACTATAACTGCTAAGTATGCAGGTTCTGATATGTATAAAGGATCTGAAGACTCCTATACCTTGATATATAAAGACAGATTAGGTAATCCTACAATTGTATTCTCGGCTCATGATGGAGCCTTTGCAGCAGTCACTACCAAAAGACCAGAGAACTCAGATCTTACTTGGAGAAACTATCAACTTGTTTCAACTAATGGGGATGCTTATCCTTTTAGGCTTAAAATGAGTTATAGGGATAGTCATGGTTTTTTAACGAAGATACAAGGCGGATCCGATTTTCTTAAAACACCAGATTTTGATGCAGACGATGGTTTTATTGTTAGAGTTACTTTTGATCAAAAGAGTACAGCAACAAGACCGACTATTGCTGGTATAGATAACACAATATATACGGAAAATGGCAAAGGAGAGGTCGATGGCACAAGCGAGTACGAATTTACAGAACGTATTGAGGGGGCAACATCTTTCCGTCTCAGAGCAGCCAGTATCTTTTTTATTAAAAAAATAGAGATATTTATCAGTTCAATTCCACCTCTTGATATTGATGAGAAGGACACAAAGACTGTTGAGACACTGAAGCAGAACGATGAGAAGTTTGTACAATTCAAATTAAATAGACGTTTTGTAAATGATGGAAAGTGGTACACGATATGTCTGCCTTTTAATATCAGTCAGCAACAATTAGCAAAGGCATTCGGGGTTAACTATGTAGACTTGCGAACATTCGATCACATGGAGGGAACAACAATGTTCTTTAAGACAGAAGAGAATATTGAGGCAGGTGTACCATATCTTATAAAACCTAATACGGATATAGACGGAGTAGTGTTTGATGACGTTAAAATAGCTATGAAGGCTAATCCTACATTGCAGGTAGGTAAGGATGGATATTACATGCAAGGCGTGTACGAGCCTACCGACTTGTACATTGATGGAACACACGTGTTTCTTGGCAGCGAAAATAGATTCTTCCGACCATCTGAAACTAATCATACGATGAACGGCATGAGGGCATACTTTGTTATTCCAAAGGATGCGGTGAATAAGATATTAAGCTACAATGCTGATTCAGAAGCTACCGATATTATTGCTATAGATGCTAACTTACAACCAAAGGACCATAAAGTGTATAATATAAGTGGTATGTATGTAGGCGATAGCAATTGCGACCTTATGCCAGGTACGTACATTGTAGATGGTAAAAAGGTTTTAATATCAAACCAATAGTTTTAGATATCAGTAAATAAAGAAATGGGGCTATAGAACAAACTGTCTATAGTCCCATTTCTTATGTCTTTTGTTGGTTGCATTATAGTGCTATGTCATGCAAAATCTCTCCAATGGTTGGGTGGATATGGATTGCGTTTGCAAGGTCAGTGATGGTTGCACCTTTACTCATCAGAGCGGAAATCTCCTGCACCATGTCTGACGAATGTGCTCCAAAGGCATGACAACCGAGGAGTTTTCCGTCCGCTTTATTGACAAACAACTTCACCATGCCGTCTGTCTCGTTCATGGCGAGTGCCTTGCCGTTAGAACGGTGGAAGCCTTTACGGCATTCGTATTCGCATCCCTCTGCTTTCAGTTGGTCTTCGCTCTTGCCTACGCTTGCTGCTTCAGGATAAGTGAAGATTGCTGACGGCATAACATCAAAATTGATTTCGTCCTCTTTGCCGAGAATCTTGTTTACGACATGCAGCCCTTGGAAGGTTGCTGCATGAGCGAGCATACAGCGTCCATTTACATCACCGATGGCATATATGCTTTCAACGTTTGTGCGGAAATCATCGTCTACAGCGATTCCCTTTGGCGAGTATTCAACGCCTGCGAGTTCGAGGTCAAGACCTTCGATGTTTGGTTTACGTCCTGTGGCAATGAGCACCACGTCTGCATCCACCTGAGCAGGCTTGCCTTTCTTCTCGTAGGTGATGGTGAGCTGGTGCTTGCCGTCCTCTGTAGTTGTCTCTGCGATTGACTTAACAGCCGATTGCATAGAGAAGTCAACACCGCGCTTGCCTGTAGTCTGGCGCAGACGCTTTGCGATGTCAGAATCAAGAACCGGCAAACACTCCTTAAGGAACTCAATCACACTCACCTTGCTACCGAAGCTGCTGAACACGGAAGCGAACTCCATACCGATAACTCCTGCACCGATGATGCACAAACGCTCAGGAATATTGTCGATGTCGAGAAGTTCTGTAGATGTGATAACGCCTGGTAATGTTGTACCTTCTATTGGTGGACACTTCGAGTCGCTGCCAGTAGCTATCATAATGTTGTCGGCTGTGTACTCTTCGTCGCCTACGACAACAGTCTTGCTGTCCTTGAAGTGAGCGAAACCACGAACGAAGGTAATGCCTGGAGTCTGCATCAGAGTCTCGATGCCGCTGCGTAGCTGTTCTACAACCTGCTGCTTGCGCTCCATAACTTTCGGGAATTGAAGTTGGAAACCATCAAGTGCCACACCGAAGACATCAGCATGTTGCATGGTGTCTATAACTTCTGCGTTTCGACAGAGAGTCTTTGTCGGTATACAACCGCGGTTCAAGCATGTGCCTCCAGCCTCGGCTGCTTCAATAATGGTCACGGTGAGTCCATGTTGCGCAGCATAGTGTGCAGCACGATAGCCTCCAGGTCCCGAACCTATAATGATAAGATTTGTTTTAGTCATTTTGTTTATAGTTGATATTAAAAAGGTGTGCCAAAATAGAATATATCGGGCTGAGCCCTATTTATTTTAAGTTCTATTTTAACACACCCTTTATGGTTAATTAGTTGGAAAGCTGCTTCCAAGTAAGTATTGGTTGCTTAGCAGCCAGTACATCATCAACACGGCCGGTCGGAGTGTTGTGCGGAGCTGTCTTCACCTCTTCCGGAGTTGCCTTTGCCTCCTCTGCAATCTTACGCAGAACAGCGATGAACTCGTCGAGCGTTTCCTTGCTTTCGTTTTCTGTCGGCTCAATCATCATTGCCTCGTGGAACAGTAACGGGAAGTAGATCGTAGGAGCGTGATAGCCGTAGTCGAGCAAGCGTTTTGCTACGTCCATTGTTGTCACACCCGTTGACTTGTCCTTCAAACCGTTGAACACGAACTCGTGTTTGCAGACTGTTGGTATTGGCAATTCATATACATCCTTCAATGCCTCCTTGATGTAGTTAGCGTTGAGTGTAGCAAGCGGACCAACCATGCGTATATGTTCCTTTCCGAGAGTGAGGATGTAGGTGTATGCGCGGAGCATAACTGCGTAGTTGCCAAAGAACTCACCAACATGCACGTTGAAGTCCTGATCGTTTGAAGTTACGATGCGATAACGATCGCCTACCTTCTCAACCTTCGGTACAGGCAAGAACTGCTCCAATCCCTTACGTACGCCGACTGGACCAGAACCAGGACCGCCACCGCCATGAGGTGTAGAGAATGTCTTGTGCAGGTTGATGTGCATAACGTCGAAGCCCATATCGCCTGGACGGCAAACGCCAAGCATCGGGTTAAGGTTTGCTCCGTCGTAGTACATCAAACCACCACACTCGTGAACGAGTTTCTGTATCTCAGGTATCTCGCGCTCGAAGAGTCCCAATGTGTTCGGGTTAGTCATCATCACTGCAGCTACGGTGTCGTCAAGCAGACCGCGGAGGTCGTTAACGTCAACCACGCCCTGAGCTGTAGACTTCACTTCCACAATCTCCAAACCACAGACAGCTGCAGAAGCCGGGTTTGTGCCGTGAGCAGAGTCGGGTACGATAACCTTTGTACGCTTCAAGTCGCCACGGCTCTGATGATATGCACGGATAATCATCAAACCGGTAAGCTCGCCGTGAGCACCTGCAAACGGATTGAGTGTGAACTCCTCCAAACCGGTTATTGCAGAGAGAGCCTTCTGCATGTCGTAGTACACTTGCAATGCGCCCTGGCATGTATCCTCAGGTTGCAATGGATGTAATGCTGCGAACTGCGGCAAAGCAGCCATCTCCTCATTGATGATGGGATTGTACTTCATTGTACAGCTACCGAGAGGGTAGAAGCCGTTGTTAACACCGAAGTTATTTGCGCTAAGATTGGTGTAGTGGCGTACCACAGTCAGTTCGTCACACTCCGGCAATTTAGCATCTTCGCTGCGACGCATTTCTGTCGGCACCTCGTGATGTCCGAACTCGTTCTTAGGGAGCGAGTAGCCACGGCGTCCGGGTTTAGACAACTCAAAAATCAAGTTTCCATAAAGACGATTGTTCATAGCTTTTCCTCCTTTGCAATATTAACGAGTTTATCAATTTCTTCCTTAGTGCGCTTTTCGGTAACGGCAAACATCAATGTGTCTGTGTCAACCTTCACACCGCCTAAGATGCCGTTCTCGATGAAACGCTGTTGCAAACGGTCGACATCGCCGTTATATTTAACGCAGAACTCATTGAAGAACGGACGCTCGTATTTGTTTGAGAACAAACCGATTGCAATCAAAGCATTGTGTAGATAGTGAGCACCGTCGTATGACATCTGAGCAGCCTCCTTCACACCTTCTTTGCCCATTACAGACATATAGATAGTTACGAAGAGGGCCATCAACGACTCGTTAGAGCAGATGTTCGATGTAGCCTTCTGACGGCGGATATGCTGTTCGCGGGCCTGCAATGTAAGGACGAATACGCGTTGTCCGCGATTGTCTACAGTCTTGCCGACGATACGTCCCGGCATCTTGCGCATGAGCTTTTCTGTGCAGCACATATAGCCTACAGATGGTCCGCCGAATGCCATCGGAATGCCCAGCGACTGACCGTCGCCTACAGCTACGTCAGCACCCCATTCGCCTGGAGTTTTGAGCAATGCAAGGTCGGCAGCCACGCTGTTCACGATGAACAACGATTTCTGTGCATGACATGAATCAGCAAAGCCAGTGAAGTCTTCAACAATACCATGGTAGTTAGGCTGTTGAACGATTACGCCAGCTACGCCGCCCTTTTTGAGGCGAGCGTCCATATGAGCCTTGTCTGTAGCACCATCGTTCTCGGGGATAAGCTCCACGTTGAAGCCGTGGAAGTGGGCGTATGTCTTCACAACATTAAGTACCTTCGGGTCTACAGAAGCAGAAACGAGCACCGTGTCGGTCTTCTTCGTAGAAGCAAGAGCCATGATTGCAGCCTCGGCAGTAGCGGTAGAGCCGTCGTACATGGATGCGTTTGATACGTCCATGCCGGTGAGTTCAGCCATCATGCTCTGGTATTCGAAGATGTAGTGGAGTGTACCCTGCGAAATCTCTGCCTGATACGGAGTGTAGCTTGTGAGGAACTCTGAGCGCGAGATGATGTTCGGCACTACAGCTGGTGTGTAATGGTCGTAGCATCCTGCTCCTGCAAAAACAGTCAATCGGCGATTCTTCTCGCCGAGTTTCTCGAACAATGAGCGAATTTCTGTCTCGCTCATCGGTTCGGGCAAATCGTATTCACCACGGAAGCGAATCTGCTCAGGCACGTCGGCATATAGATCGTCGAGCGAATTCATGCCGGCTTGCTTGAGCATCTGTTCTATTTCTTCCTTGGTCTGTGGAAAAATTTTGAAGTTCATAGTTTGATCGGTTTATTGCCAGCTGTTAAGCTGACAATGGGTGATTTGATGTGCTTCGGTTATTCTTTGTTGCACAACTCCTCGTATGCAGTAGCATCCATAAGAGCGTCGAGCTCAGACTTGTCTGACATCTGAACCTTCATGATCCAGTTCTCGAAAGCATCCTCGTTGAGAAGCTCTGGTTTGTCCTCGAGAGCTTCGTTCACTTCAACAACAGTACCCGAAACAGGAGAGATAAGGTCGCTGGCAGCCTTCACGCTTTCTACAGCACCGAAGTCCTCATCGGCTTCAACCTCGTCGTCTACCTCAGGCATATCAACGTAAACCACGTTGCCCAATGCGTGCTGAGCATAGTCGGTGATACCTACATAAGCGAAATCGCCTTCAACCTTTACATATTCGTGTGACTCTGAATAGAAGAGTCCTTCAATTACTTTTGCCATAATAGATTTGTTTTTTAATTGTTATTTAGTTTAAATTTTATTCTTGTATTATAGGGGTGTGTAGATAGGGGTGCGTGGGTATGGCAAGGATGCCATACCCTCCTGTTAATTGTTCTGCAATTACTTCTTGTAGTGCTTGTCGTAGAATTTCTTCTTTACAACAACGCCCGGGAAGGTCTTCTTTCTGATCTGAATTTCAAGCTCTGTGCCGAGCTTTGCGAAGCGTGCGTCGATGAGAGCCATGCAGACCGACTTGTCTGAAGAGATGGTGTGGTAGCCGGTAGTTACCTCACCAATTTCTTCACCCTCATGGAGCACCTTATATCCGTGACGTGGAATAGCGCGGTCGCTGAGCTCGATGCCTACCACCTTCTGCTTTACGCCTTCAGCCTTTTGTGCAGCAAGAGCCTCCTTGCCGATGAACTCAGGTTTGTCGAGTTTGCAGAACATGCTCAAGCCTGCCATTACCGGCGAAATCTCGCTTGAGAGTTCGTCGCCGTAGAGCGGCAGACCAACTTCGAAGCGCAGGGTGTCGCGGCAACCGAGTCCGCAAGGCTTGCAGCGGCCTGAAGCCATGAGCTTATCCCACTGCTCGTTGATGAAAGCGTGTGAAGCATAAATCTCGAAACCATCCTCACCGGTATAACCGGTGCGGCTGATGATGACTGTTTCGCCTGCAACGTCAATAGTCTTTGTTGTATAGAACACGAGGTCCTTGCACTCCAATCCGAGCACTTCCTCTACTACTTGTTCTGCCTCCGGACCCTGCACAGCGAGTTGTCCGTAGTATTCTGAGCGGTTCTCGAACTCTACGTTGAAACCTTCCAAGTGGCTTTTCATCCACTCTACGTCCTTGTCAATGTTTGCAGCATTGATAACGAGGAAGAAGTCGTTTTCAGCCATCTTGTAAACCAAGAGGTCGTCAACGGTGCCACCGTTCTCGTAGCACATCATGCCATAGAAGATTTTGCCAGACTCAGCTCCACGCACGTCGTTAGTGAAGATATGGCTTACGTAACGTTCTGCGTCAGGACCCTTAACCGTTACTTCGCCCATGTGCGACACGTCAAAAACGCCACAATGCTGGCGCACGGCGTTGTGCTCGTCGGTGATGTTCGAGTACTGGATTGGCATGATAAATCCGCCAAACGGTTGCATCAAAGCTCCGAGAGCTACGTGCTTGTCATAGAGACATGTTTTCTTTTCCATATTAGTAGTGTTTAGGTTTATTTCTTATACATTATTTATTAAGTAGAAGCCCAACAAAGTCGGTTTTCTTCAGATTGAGTATAACATCGTCGAGTCGGTCGGGTAGGGCTGCTTCGAGGTCTTCTTTAGTGAGATGTCGGTCGATGAGCGGAGCTATCACCTGCTGTCCGATATCGCCCACAAGGAAGTAGTCGCCCTTGATGTCCACATCCTTTATTACGTCGTGCTTCATCTCGATGTTCACGACAAAGTCGCCCACGTCTTCTATTCTGCCTTGGCGCTGTATGTTGTATCTGGGGTTGTTGCCGTAGATGAATTCGGACGTTAGGTATTCCTCTTCGATGCGCGAAATCTCGTCCATTGCAGCCTTGTCGAGTACCACCTCTCTACTGCAGAGGTCGTTCTTGACGAATGCCTTGAACGCCTCAATGTCCATCTCGATGTGGTCTTTAAGCAGCGTGATGTGCTGTCTGACACTGTTTATGCCCTTCGATACGAGTTTCTCGTCCGAAGGTGTTATGGCTCCGACCATATTCTGCATATTGGTATCGTAGAGCATAGTGCCGTGTACGATGCTTCGACCTGGTATGTGGTAGAACGCATTGCCCGACACCTTGCGGTCGCCAATCATGATGTCGTTGCGTCCGCTTGCTGTTGCCGGCACTCCGAGTTTGCGAAGCATCTCTACGACCATACCTATATATTTGCTGAACGTGAGGTTTACGTTCTCGTCATGTGTGATGTATGAGAACATAATGTTGCTCTTGTCGGCATATACGCAGCCTCCACCGCTTTTTCTACGGAATGTGTTTATACCATGTGCGCGGCAGTATTCCAAGTTTACTTCGCTCTGTATGAGCTGGTTACGACCAAATATAACGGTAGGGGTCACTTGCCACATGAAGAAATAATCGTCGCTATCCATGTGTCGTGCAACGTATTCTTCCATAGCAAGATAGTACGTTAATCGCTTTTCTTCCGTGGTAGTAGGTAAGGTTACGTATATCATAGTTTTAGGTTTATTGTTTGTCGTATGCAAACTTACATAAAATTCTTTATTTGCAAGTGTTTTTAAGAATATTTTTTCGGATGTTGTAGTAGTTTTTTAACGTTTATTTCCTTTGCGACTGAATATTATCTCGTTGTTAGTTGCTTGTTTAGTGCTTTTAAAGTGGTAGATGTATGATAGACCCCGACCGCAACCTAATCAAGTTGCGGTCGGGGTCTATGTCGGTTGCGTACGGAACTCGGATGGGTTGCGTTCGGTACACCATGACTTGAGTTCTGCTTTAATGTTACATTTGTTCAACTTTAGCGTTGTGAAACAAGCACTTTAGCGCAATGAAACAAGCGTTTAAACATTGTTATTGGTGAGCTTCTCGCGCAGATAATATCCGGTTATACTCTCTTTGCAACGCACGATGTCCTCCGGGGTGCCGCAACAAACAATGTTTCCACCTTTGTTGCCTCCTTCTGGACCTAAGTCGATGATATAGTCACCGCACTTGATGACATCAAGGTTATGCTCGATGATTACAATGGTGTGTCCACGTGTTATGAGGGCGTTGAATGAGTCAAGCAAGCGATGAATGTCGTGGAAGTGCAAGCCGGTTGTTGGCTCATCGAAGATGAACATCGTGGGCTCCTGACGTTCCTGACTGATGAAGTAAGCGAGTTTTACACGCTGGTTCTCACCACCGGAGAGGGTCGAGGAGTTCTGTCCAAGTTTGATGTAGCCCAAGCCGACATCTTCCAACGGCTTCAGACGTGTAACGATGGTGTTGTTGCCATACTCGGTGAAGAACGCGATTGCCTCCGAGACGGTCATCTCAAGCACATCATATATATTCTTGCCGTGATATCGAACGTCAAGGATTTCCTTCTTGAAACGATGTCCGTGACATGCGTCGCACTTCAATACCAAGTCTGCCATGAACTGCATCTCAACCGTCACCACTCCTGCGCCTTTACATTCCTCACATCTACCGCCTTCGGCGTTGAACGAGAAGTATTGCGCTGTGAAGCCCTCCTGCTTGGCAAGTGGCTGGTCGGCAAAGAGCTGGCGTATTGCATCGTAGGCTTTCACGTAAGTGGCAGGGTTCGAGCGTGTGCTTTTGCCTATCGGGTTCTGGTCTACGAACTCTACGTGTGCCAGCTTTTTCCAGTCGCCTTCGAGCGAAGAGTAGTCGCCTGGCATGTCAGCCACCTCGTTGAGATGGCGCTTGAGGGCAGGGTATAGGATGCCCTTTATCAGCGATGACTTGCCCGAACCGCTCACACCTGTGACTACGGTCATCACGTTCAGCGGTATCTTCACGTCGATGCCACGCAAGTTGTTCATGCGTGCGCCTTTTATGTCTACCGACATGTTCCAAGAACGGCGCGATTGTGGAACAGGAATAATATCCTGTCCGGTAAGATAGCGCACCGTGTGGCTGTTGGTTTCTGATTTGTCAGATCGCTGATCGACACTTTTGTTGAGAATGTCCTCAATAGAACCTTCAAACACAATTTCGCCACCAAGACGTCCGGCATCAGGACCTACGTCGACAATGTAGTCGGCTGCACGCATTATCTCTTCGTCGTGTTCTACAACAATTACTGTGTTATGCAGTTTCTGCAGTTCGCGTAACACGTGTATGAGTTTGTCGGTGTCGCGGCTGTGCAGACCGATGCTCGGCTCATCAAGAATATATACCGATCCGACGAGCGAACTGCCAAGATTTGTTGTGAGGTTAATGCGCTGACTCTCGCCGCCACTCAATGTGTTTGATGGGCGGTTGAGTGTGAGGTAGCCCAAACCCACATCCTGCAAGAACTGCAGGCGACTCGTGATCTCGTGCAGCAGTCGCTCGGCAATCTTCTTCTCATTTCCTTCCAATACAAGGTTGTCGAACCACGCCTTCAGATTGTCTACCGATTTCTCGATAAGTTCGGTGATGCTCATGCCTCCAATCTTTACCCATGTGGCTTCAGGGCGCAGTCGGGTGCCATGACATTTGGGGCATATTGTTTTGCCACGATAACGGCTGAGCAGTACGCGGTATTGTATCTTATGTTGATTCTCCTTCACCATTTGGAAGAAGGCATCAATGCTCACTTGCTCTCTTGGACTTAAGTGCTTGTCAGACGGCAGACCATGCCACAACATTGCCTTCTGTGTTGCGGTCAGCTCGAAGTAGGGGGTGAAGATAGGGAAGTTGTCGTTGGCTGCTCGTCGGCAGAACTCCTTCATCCACATGCCGAGCTTCTCGCCATGCCAGCATTGCACACAACCGTCATATACACTGAGCGAGGAGTTGGGTATAACGAGGTTCTCGTCTATTCCAATCACTTTGCCATAGCCCTCACATTCCGGACAGGCACCGGCAGGCGAGTTGAACGAGAACATATTGTCGTTTGGTTTCTCGAAAGTCATGCCATCGGCTTCAAACTTTGTAGAGAAGTCGTAGACGAGGTTGGCTGGGAAGAAAACAATGCGGCAACTGCCATTGCCTTCATAGAAAGCTGTCTCTACCGAGTCGGTAAGGCGTGAGATCGTATCTTTGTTGTTGCTGACACTCATTCGGTCGATGAGGATGAAGATGTCTGCAATATTTGCTGATTGCAATACTGTTGTATTAGCGATGAAATCGTCAATTCTTACAAACTCGTTTTTGTAGAAGATGCGCGAATAGCCTTGCTTTATCTCCGAAGAAAGTTGTGTGGCTATATCTCTGCCTTCGACCAATGTAAGTGGGCTGAGCACTGCAAACTTTGTGCCTTCGGAATATTGGCGTGTACATTCAATAACATCCTCTACGGTGTGGACCTTCACCTCGTTGCCGCTAATTGGCGAATAGGTATGTCCGATGCGTGCAAAGAGTAGGCGCAGGTATTCGTAAATCTCGGTTGTGGTGCCGACTGTGCTTCGCGGATTGCGTGATATTACCTTCTGTTCTATGGCTATAGCCGGTGGCAAACCTTTTATGAAATCGCACTCAGGCTTGCACATTCTGCCCAAATACTGTCGGGCATAAGACGATAGCGATTCAACATAACGTCGCTGACCTTCGGCATACAATGTGTCGAAAGCCAGCGACGATTTACCGGAGCCTGAGACTCCGGTAATAACGATAAACTTATCGCGTGGTATCTTAAGGCTCACGTTCTTTAGGTTGTTGACACGTGCGCCTTTGATTTCAATGTATTTCTCCATCTTAAGAATTCATAGATAATAGGAATTCCTCGTTGTCGCGGGTTTTGCTCATGCTGTCGTGGATGGTGTTCATCGCCTCTATCGGGTTCATGTCGGCAATGTACTTGCGCAGTATCCACATACGGTCGAGTGTGGTCTTGTCCTGAAGCAGATCGTCGCGGCGTGTGCTTGAAGCAACAAGGTTGACAGCCGGGAATATACGCTTGTTGGAGAGTGAGCGGTCGAGCTGCAACTCCATGTTGCCCGTACCCTTGAATTCCTCGAAGATTACTTCGTCCATCTTCGAACCTGTATCGATGAGTGCTGTTGCAATGATTGTAAGCGAACCGCCACCTTCAATGTTACGTGCTGCACCGAAGAAACGCTTCGGCTTCTGAAGAGCATTAGCGTCCACACCACCAGTAAGCACTTTGCCTGATGCTGGCGATACGGTGTTATATGCACGCGCAAGGCGAGTTATTGAGTCGAGGAATATAACGACATCGTGTCCACATTCTACCATACGCTTTGCCTTCTCAAGTACGATGCCTGCAATCTTTACATGGCGTTCTGCAGGCTCATCGAATGTAGAGGCGATAACTTCTGCATTCACGGTGCGAGCCATATCGGTAACCTCCTCTGGACGTTCGTCGATAAGAAGCATCATCAGATATGCCTCGGGGTGGTTGGCTGCAATGGCGTTGGCGATGTCCTTCATCAAGATTGTCTTACCGGTTTTGGGCTGAGCCACAATGAGGGCGCGCTGACCCTTACCGATAGGTGAGAAGATATCTACAATGCGAGTGCTAAGATTTGTTGTAGCCTTGTCGCCACAGAGATTGAACTTCTCGTCTGGGAAGAGTGGGGTGAGGTGTTCGAAAGCGATGCGGTCGCGCACTTCCATTGGCTCTCTGCCATTGATAAGGTCAATACTTGTAAGTGGGAAGTATTTTTCACCATCATGCGGTGGACGTACATGACACTCGACAACGTCACCGGTCTTGAGACCGTAGCACTTGATTTGCTGTGTAGATACGTATACGTCGTCAGGAGAAGACAGATAGTTGTAGTCGCTTGAACGCAAGAAACCATAACCGTCCGGCATCACTTCAAGCACACCATTAGCTGTGATAAGGTCGGTGAAGTCGAAAAGCGGCTCTGCAGGCTCCTGCTGTTGATATGCTCCTGCCTGATCCTGTGGCATATTGTTGTTGGTAGGATTGTCGAACATGTCGTATGTTGGTACAACACCTTGGTCTTCAATAGGCAAATCAACTACGGTGATGAAATCGGTGCCGTCAGCAGGATCTTCATCCCAATACATGTCGTGAGGCATCTCTGACTCTTCTTCATTTGAAGAGTTGTGAGCATTTATCTTTGCCTGCAACTGCTCGATTAAACTTGTATCAGGAAGTTGATTTTCTGGATGGGGCTCACCATGGAAGGCTTCTTCTGGTATAACATCATTTGTATTGATGTTATTTGTATCCGTATCGTCTTTATTGGTGTCTTCTATGTCAGTGCTGTCTGCTACATAGGGAAGAGGCTCGTCGGTATTAGTTTTTGATATTTCTGATGGAACGGCATCTTCTTGTTCGTCCGTAGGCATCTGCTGCTTGCGTGCCTCTATAGCCGACAACAATTCGAGTTCTTTCTTAGATTTGCGTCCACGATGTTTAGGAATTGCTTTGAGCAACTCTTCGGGTGATAAAGTTTCATCGTTTGAAGTTGTAGTTTCGGGTTCTACAACTTTTGTTGGTTCGGTATTAGTCGCTGCTACTTTATTCTTCTTAACATCGAAATTTTCTCCTTCAGAACCATTTACTGTATACACTTTGTCGGTGTCTTTCTTGACAATGCGTGTACGACGGCGTTTGGTACCTCCTAAAGGATTCTTATTGCCTTCTACTTCTGCTTGTCTGTCAAGGATTGCATATACTAACTCTTCATTATTGGTGTTATCTTGAACATCAATGTCTAAGTTGGTTGCAATGTCCTGCAATTCGGAAGTATTCTTATCTGATAGTTCGTCTTTGCTATACATAAATAAAATTTTAATTGGAAAGCTACGTTTCAGAATAGAAACGTAAGTGTTTTGAATTATTGTTTTGCAAAGTTACTGATTTTATTTGAAATATGGCGATAATTATTTGTTGTATTTTTGTTCGTTAACACGCATTAACATAGAGGTTGTCTGATTTGAATGGCAATGAAAAAAGGCGACTGCTATGAGCAATCGCCTTCTTATTAATTGTATTTATGGATGCAAATATCAATTATTCGCCCTTCTCCATCTTAGCCTTGAGCTCTGCAAGAGCGTCGAGGTCACCGAGAGTTGTGCTTGCAGCTACATTGTTGATAACTGGAGCAGCCTCCTTCTTAGCAGTGTTGTGCTTGCGTGGAGCCTTAACCTCGTCCTTAGCAGCCTCAAATGTGCGGCTATGTGAAAGAATGATACGTTTTGTCTCCTTAACGAACTCAATTACCTTGAACTCGAGCTCCTCACCAAGCTGTGCCTGTGTGCCATCCTCCTTAACGAGGTGCTTAGGAGTAGCGAAGCCCTCACCACCCTCGTTGAGAGTGATAACAGCACCCTTGTCCATCATCTCTGTAATCTTGCCTGTGTGTACAGAACCCGGTGTGTAGAGAGTCTCGTATGTATCCCAAGGATTCTCCTCAAGCTGCTTGTGACCAAGGCTGAGACGACGGTTCTCCTTGTCGATTTCGAGAACAACAACGTCGATGCTTGCACCTACCTGTGTGAACTCTGAAGGATGCTTTACTTTCTTTGTCCAAGAGAGGTCAGAGATGTGGATGAGACCATCAACACCTTCCTCAAGCTCTACGAAGATACCGAAGTTGGTGAAGTTGCGAACCTTAGCAGTGTGCTTGCTGCCTACCGGGTACTTAACCTCGATAGCCTCCCATGGATCTTCCTTAAGCTGCTTGATGCCGAGAGACATCTTGCGCTCTGCACGGTCGAGTGTGAGGATAACTGCCTCTACCTCGTCGCCTACGTGGAGGAACTCCTGTGCTGAACGGAGGTGCTGGCTCCAGCTCATCTCTGAAACGTGGATAAGACCCTCAACGCCCGGAGCGATCTCAACGAATGCACCGTAATCAGCGATAACAACTACCTTACCCTTAACGTGGTCGCCTACCTTGAGATTCTCGTCGAGAGCATCCCATGGGTGCGGAGTGAGCTGCTTCAGACCGAGAGCGATACGCTTCTTCTCGTCATCGAAGTCGAGGATAACAACGTTAATCTTCTGGTCGAGTGCTACAACCTCGTGTGGATCGCTTACGCGGCCCCAAGAGAGGTCTGTAATGTGGATGAGACCGTCAACACCACCGAGGTCAACGAATACACCATAAGATGTGATGTTCTTAACTGTACCCTCGAGGATCTGACCCTTCTCGAGCTTGCCGATAATCTCCTTCTTCTGTGCTTCCAACTCAGCCTCGATGAGAGCCTTGTGAGAAACAACTACGTTGCGGAACTCCTGGTTGATCTTAACAACCTTGAACTCCATTGTCTTGCCTACGAATACGTCGTAGTCGCGTATTGGGTGAACGTCAATCTGGCTTCCCGGGAGGAATGCCTCAATTCCGAATACATCAACAATCATGCCACCCTTAGTGCGGCACTTGATGTAACCCTGGATAACTTCTTCGTTCTCAAGAGCTGCGTTAACACGCTCCCAACTCTTGCTAAGACGAGCCTTCTTGTGAGAGAGTACGAGCTGACCCTTGCGGTCCTCCTGGTTCTCTACATAAACCTCAACCTTGTCGCCTACCTTCAGCTCCGGGTTGTAACGGAATTCAGATGCAGGGATGATACCGTCGCTCTTGTAACCGATGTTTACGATAACCTCTTTCTTGTCGATAGAGATTACAGTACCCTCAACTACCTGGTGCTCAGATACCTTGTTAAGTGTTTCGTCATAAGCCTTCTCAAGCTCCTGCTTGCTTACGTTCAAGCTACTTCCATTCTCAAACTCGTCCCAGTTGAAGTCTGCCAATGGCTGTACGTTCTTTAAATTTGACATAAAATTAGTAAAAATTGAAAATTAATAAAGTTAGACTTTATGTGAATTATTAAATCGAGTTGCAAAGGTACGCATATTTTCTCGTAACGATACAATTATATATAATATGTGTTTGTTTTATTAATTATCTTTAACGTTTTTGAGTTTGAAACGGTGCTTCTTACTTGCCTTGTGTGGCTCATAAACGGTTGGAACATCATCGGTTGGGGCTAATGACGATGCATTTCTGACGCCTCGATACTTCTGCCAGCGGCTATATATGGCACTAACGTAGTTGGCAGTCTCGCTACCACGCATATATCCGTATTTTACAACAGGGTCATTATAGTATTCCGGAGTGCTGAGCTTGAGTACATATTCAGCTACGTGTATCCATTTGTGTGGGTTTTTGCCGTTCTTTTTTGCCAACGCCATGGCATCACGTATATGGAAAAAGCCACCATTGTAACTCGCAAGGATGAAGAATTTGCGCTCTTCAGAGTTTCGTATGTCCGTAAAGCGTGTGTTTAACTCGTTGATGTAACGCGCTGCTGCATAAATGTTTAGCTCTGGTTCGTACACGTCACTCTCTGCAAGTCCAAGGTGTTTCGCTGTTTCGGGCATAATCTGCATCAGTCCTTTTGCGCCTGCCCACGAATAAGCCTTCGGGTCGAAACACGACTCTTGGTAGCATTGGGCTGCAAGAAGACGCCAGTCCCATCTTGCGATTGGCGCGTAACGCTTAAAAAGGTGGTCGTAGTTGGAGATGATGCCTGCTTGTGTGTTCAGCATTGGGGCATACACATGTCTGTGGATGCTTTGTATGGAGAACAACTCTCTTTCCTCACGTTTTACATTTGCTGCAATCTCAGGCTTGTACCAGTTCTTGATGCTGTCTGCTAATTCTGTATTGTCGTCTCTTACAGCCCAGGAGAGTTTGCCTTGGTCTGTGCTGTATCCGCACGGTATTATACCTTTTGTGGAGGTCGGAATAGGGTATACAATCATATCTGCATCTCCAGATTTGAATTTTTTGACCATTTCATCGACGCTTCTGCAAATGTCAACGCGTAGAGACACGCCGATTTTCTGTGCAAATTTCTCGCACATAAGATACTGCGTGCCTAATTGTTTTCCTCTATATTCGTAATAAGTGGCTGGTCCACTTATAGTTAAAACGACCATTTCACCGCTTTCTTGAATGTCTCTGAGCGAGAATGTCTGCGATGTAGTGGTGTCTGTTCCGAACGTATCGCCCCAAGGAGTTTGCGTAGATTGTTGTTTCTCCGTGCAAGCTCCGAGTGCTATTATGAGTAGGAGTATGAGGATTGATTTTGTATGCATATAAACTTGTTCTCAATAGCCTACAAAAGTACAATAAATCTTGCATAATACCTAAAAATAACTTACTTTTGCGTGTTAATATTTGGGTTAAACTTTTTGAATTGTTGTTTATGAAACCATTAAAGGAATTGGTACGTACAAATGTGTTGAATATGGATATGCAAGTCTCAGACAATGATAGTCGGGTGCGTACAGAATCGTGTGTATGGCTCGATAGAGACGAGAACCCATATAATTCACCATATAATCGCTATCCAGACTCTTCGATGGCTGTATTGAAGGCGTCAATAGCTAAAATTAAGAATGTTCAAACTGCGAATGTGTTTATTGCAAATGGGCGTTATGCTTTGGTGGATTCTATGTATCGTTGCTTCTGTACGCCAGGTGTTGATAATGTTGTGATTGTTGAGCCTACGTATGATGTATATAGGACGATGGCAGAGTTGAATTGTGTTGAGAATAGAAGTGTACTTTTGGATGCCGATTTTCAATTGAATGCTGATCGAGTATTGGAGCAATGTGATGAGAAGACAAAACTTATTTGGCTTTGTTCACCGAATACACCGACAGGTATTGCTGCAAATCCTGCAGAGGTTGAAGTACTGTTAGAGATGTTTGACGGAATAGTTGTTGTAGACGAATCGTATGTTGACTTTAGTAGTCAGTTATCATGGCGTACACGGTTAGGAAAGTTTGATAATCTTGTTGTCTTGAATACAATGGATAATTCATGGGGATGTGCTGCTATTGGCGTTGCTATGCTTTATGCAAGTAGCGAACTCGTGAATATGTTGAATAGGGTGGCGTTGCCGTTTGGTTTGAATTCATTGTCACAAAAGGTGGCTATAGATCAATTACGCGATACTTTTGAAGCTGAGAAGCGTGTACGCTTCATCATCCTTGAACGCCAGCGTATGATTTCTGCCTTTATGGATTTGTCAATATGTGTTCAGGTATATCCTTCAGAAACAAACTTTTTGCTTGTGAAGTTCGAAGACGCTCAAGCTGTATATAAATATCTGTTAGATAAGGGAATCGTAGTTAAAAATTGTGCAGATATGCCTTTGTGTGAGAATTGTCTGCGTATAACAATTGGTGCAAAACCAGAGAATAACGAGTTGCTTTCTGCTTTGCGTCAGTACTAAGTTATAAGATGGTGTCGTTCGGATGTGTTATTATATTCTGATGGTACCGAGGTTGTTACCATCGGAATAGTGCTTATCTTTACTTATCTAAAAACAATTAAAGGTAGAATGTCGAAACATTCTACCTTTAATTATATATTGTAATCTGTAAAATCAAATTACTCTGCTGTGTTCTCTTCTGTTGCCTCAGCCTTAGGAGCCTCTTCAACTGGAGCCTCAACTACAGCGTTCTCTGCTACGACCTTAACTGGGAGCTTAACCTCAACCTCTTTGTGGAAGTGGATTGTAGCCTCGAAGTCACCAACTGTCTTGATGTCGCGCATTGTGATAATCTTGCGATCAATCTCAAAGCCCTTCTTCTGAAGTTCTTCAGCAACGATGTTAGCGTTTACAGAGCCGTAAGTAGCACCAGTAGCACTAACCTTAGCCTCGATAACGAGCTCAACACCATTGAGAGCCTCAGCCTTCTTCTCAGCCTCAGCCTTGAGAACAGCGAGCTTGTGAGCCTGCTGCTTCAAGTTCTCAGCGAGAACCTTCTTTGCTGATTCAGAAGCAATAACACCCTTACCCTGTGGAATCAGGTAGTTACGACCATAACCATTCTTTACGTTTACGATATCGTTCTTGTAACCCAAGCCGATAATATCTTCCTTAAGTATAATCTCCATAATTGCTATTCCTCCTTAATTTATTTCATCAAATCGGTTACGTAAGGAAGCAACGCAATCTGGCGAGCACGCTTAACAGCCTGTGCTACGCGACGCTGATACTTCAAAGATGTACCTGTGATACGACGGGGAAGGATCTTGCCCTGCTCGTTCAAGAACTTCTTGAGGAACTCAGGATCCTTATAGTCGATGTACTTGATACCGCTCTTCTTGAAACGGCAATACTTCTTCTTGCGTGTGTCCACTGAAGGTGGAGTCAAATAGCGAATTTCTGATTCTACTGCTGCCATGTTTTAAGCCTCCTCTTTTTTGAACTTGTTAACTCGCTTCTCTGCATACTGAGCAGCATACTTGTCGAGCTTAACAGTGATGTAACGAATAACTTTCTCGTCGCGGCGATAGCCTGTCTCGAGAGTCTTGATGATTGTAGGCTCAGCCTTGAACTCCAACAGGCAATAAAATCCTGTAGACTTCTTCTGAATAGCATAAGCCATCTTCTTGAGTCCCCAAGCCTCTTCGTTCACAATCTCTGCACCGTTATCAGTGAGGAGCTTCTTGAACTTAGCGACCGTTTCCTTCATCTGTTCATCAGACAAAACGGGAGTCAAAATGAAAACGGTTTCGTAT